>Ga0326511_10000416_pt1 | contig 37030 bp, 53 predicted proteins | sample 0_2496_0518_D_FD_203701 | JGI IMG/M metagenome (GOLD analysis project Ga0326511, IMG submission 203701) | Bovine rumen microbial communities from UC Davis, California, United States - 0_2496_0518 | ecosystem: Host-associated > Mammals > Digestive system > Stomach > Rumen | place: USA...
AACAAAGAGTTGGTACTGACCATCATAGAGATACAGGGCTTTCTGTCACGCTATGGCAAAAGCCACACTAATTGGCATGAAACGCTTAATGAGGTTATTGAAAGGCTTGAACAGGCAGAAAGTGAGGCACAGGAATGATAACAATACTCGTATATTTACTTGGTCTATCAATAATACCTCTGATGGTCCTCGCACTCTTTGAAATCCGTGGATATTACTACATCCATGAGCCTATAGCTATGGTGGCGGTATGGAGTGCGATATTGATAGGGGGTGCGATATGAAAAGATATGAATACATACAAAACGGTGGGATCGAGGAAATGGCAAGAGCAATCTCGTTTATGGTAGTAAGGAGCTTTTCAGACGAGTGCGAGAGCATCACCAAAGGAGTGCAGGAGTTGATGCCTGTGGTCACCGACTGGTTAAACGTAGAGATAGAGGAGGAAAACACATGAAATGTGAAACATGCGAATACTACGATCCCGAAGAGGGTATATGTGGAGCTTTTGAGTGCAACGGTACAGACTGTCCGACATTGCCATGCGAAGAAACATGACAGACAAGAGAAGAAAAGCACTCAACCACATAAAGTCCAGAGTTGAACCGTGGGCAGCAGAGGAGGCCGAAAAGGTGTTCAACGAACTGGACGAAGTAAAACAAAAGCTTGTAGACCTGGCATTAAGCTACGGCAAGCACCTAAAAGGGGATTAGCACTCTTTCCCTTGACGGGCAGGACAGGAAAGGATCAACTCAAGCAATTCCTTGTGCTGATTGTCCTTTTCAAAAATGGCATTAAGAAGCTGATCCATGCGCTTGTCCTTTAGGGATATCTGCTCTTTCAAAAACTCAATAGTGCGGGCATACTGTTCACGTTCTTTGTCCAGTTTCTCATGATATTTCACTTTTTCATTGGCAAGGGACGCTTCCAGAGACTGTACAGAGGCTTCAAGCTCTTTAATTCGGTCGATTTTATACGTCAGCAGTATCTTCATAGCTTGCGTGTCGAGATCATCAGTATCTTCTATGGTCTCAATATCGAGAAGAGCTTTAGCGATAGGCCTGATAGTCTCCTCATACTTGAAAGACTGTTCCTCACTTCCTTCAGCGAACACCCTTGACAGGGTAGACTTTGCGAGGTAGTCCCCGTTTTTCTCCATGAGATCCAGTATGTCAGAGTAGGAAAGTCCCTTTTCTTCCCGTACTGCTTTGAGTTTAACGATTATATCTTTAGTGTTCGTCATGTGTTCAATCTCCGTTCGTTTTAAAGGACGGGGGTACAGCGCATAGAACTATTCACCCCGGACGTGTGAATGATATCATACCATTAAGAAGCCAAGCAGGGCAAGGAAAGGAGATATCATGAACGTCCAAGAAATAATAATGGCAGTGTATGACGAAGGCTTTAAAGCCGGGATCAAGTACGCAGAAAGGACAAGTAATGAACAACCCCGCAGAGAGATTTTTCAATCGTCCCTACATACTGGACGAGAGGATCACAAGGACAGTAGCCGAGATTGAAAGACTGACATATTTAATGCTTCCATCCGGCATTGATTACTCAAGACCGCAAGTCATGAGTACACCCGAAGACATAATGACCAAGTATGCAGCAGAAAAAGCCGACCTTGAAGACGAACTGGCACGACTGCAAAGGGAGTATTTAAGAGCAAGGGACGATATAAAGGCCGTACTAGAGGCATTAGACAAGGTAGACAGCAGAGGGGCTACAATCCTATGTGACATCTATATAAGCCACAAATCAGTCCAGAGGATAGCCCAAGACAGGCATTATAACAGGCAACACCTGTATAAGATACGTGACAAGGCACTACAGCAAGCATGGAGACTGTACAAGGACTTAAACAACAAAGGAGGGTAAAAGCTATGGGATTCAGAGAATTTTACAAGGTAACCAAAGACTTCATGAGACGTGGTATTATTGACAAGACAGTGATCCAAGATGATGCCGACATATTAACCCTTTATGCACATTACAGAGAGACAGAAGAACCCGAAGAAGAAAGGGAGTAAAACATGGATGAGATCAAAGCACAAAAGCAACCATTGGCAGAAATTCAGTTTTTTGCCGATCATCCCGGTGATTATACCGTTAATGTAGATAAAAACGGGGGTTACACCGTGATAGATCATACTGGAATTGGTTACAGGGTAATCAAACAGGACATAAAAGGATAAAGAACGCCCCCGCCAGGTACAATGACGAAACCTGGTAGGGGCTTTCACACACACCTCTATTATATCACAATATTATTTCTTTGATATACATATTTACGCTTTTTCCTGCATCAGTGGCTTTTTTCTCAATAGCCTCTTTTTCTTCCGGTGTAAGCCATAGTGTTATACGCTGAAGTTTATCCATATAACGCTTGTTACTTTCCTTTTTCTTGTCTGTATATCCGTTATATCCCATTGTTGACCCTCCTGTGTGTTAGATTATAGCGGAGACCCGGAAGCCTCCGCAAGTCGTTAGTTGTGGTCAATTCAAGTTGAGAGCAAGCCGGGCGGCTCTTTCCGCATTGTCTGTCAACTGACGTTGCCAAGCCTTATATCGGGGAGACCACCGAAAGCCGTTTGATTTTAAAGCGGTGCGCGTATCTGCATCCGGTATGTCTTCAAAAAGAATCTGCAAGCGGTCAATTTCCACATTCCGCACTATCTGGAAGCCTTCGTGCTGCTCCTCTTCGACAGTCAGATTTTGCCTTCTGTCTAACTCTTGCAGCCTTTCTTCGGTGCGCTTGATCTTGTCCCGCAGGCTTGTTAATTCGTAAGCGGGTATGGGTTGAGTGATCCATGGGCATCTCTCAAGGGTCTCTTTTACTGTCGCGGTCATTTCTTCGGCCTTTTCCGGTGACATTCCAGGAAAGCCGATCATGGTCTTATTCTTGCGGTAGTATGCGTTGATATCTTTTGAGCGTTCCAGGGTGTTTTTTAACTTCTCAATGCGCTCTGTCAACATTTCCCGCGCGTGGGGGTCTGCTAAATCAATCGGGCCAGTGCCGACAGCCTTTATTTTATCCACGATTGCTTTGATCTGGTTGTATTCTTCCCAAAGTGAACGCTCCCGGTTCATTTTGCGTTCGTGCTTCCTCACCGGATAGTTGGCCGGGCCGCTTATAAACCATGAAGGACAGGAAGCCTCATTCCGGTTATAGTCATTGTACCAGGTCGCAAGCTTCCGCGAGTATCTATCCAACAGGGCATCAATCTTGTCGTGATAGTAGCTTGAAACCTTCTTTTTCTGCGCTTCCGCTATGCGGTGAGCCTCGTCTACACTTGCGCGGTATTCGTTTGTTGCGCTGTTCTTCTTGTAATCCCCCATGTGAACCGCATACCAGGCGCGCTCTGCGGTGCTTTCGCTAATGTCGTAATATTTCGCGGGAATATCTGCGGGCTTTTCCTGGGCGGGTGCTTCGGTAATCTCTTCGGACTCCTTCGCGGGTGCAGTCTCTTCCGGTGCTGCTTCCTGCTCTTCCGTCTCCGGTGCTGCTTCCTGGGCGGGGGTCTTCTCGTCCTTCATTCTGTCGGCTATTGACTGGTAGAAGTCAGCAATCATAAAGGTTTTTGTTGTCGTTTCGCTGTCCTCTCCGAATCTGTAAGCGTATATTTTCCCGGTCTCTCTGTGGCTGTTTGCCTCCTCTTCAAAGTGTGCGATCACTTCGCTGTTGTCGATATCATATACAACCTCAATCGTTGCATACTTCTCATTGTGCTCATGGGATGCGGCGTTCTTCGCTCTGTCGCTGCAAAAAGCGGACAAGGGCCAAAATGCGATAGAATATGATGCTGTGCTGATCTTTCCGCGCTTTCCGATCTTATGGAGACTGTAATCACCGCCACACCAGGATGGATCACCGGGGGTGTGTTCTATGTAATAATAGCCGTTGTCGTTCTTGAAATACGCGTTCTCGATCCTTACGATATCGCCTGTCCTCATTGTTACGTTGTTCTTGTCTGTCATTGTTTTGTTCCTCCTCTTTTGGGTTGTGTGTGATTGGGTTTCCCCTTGACAATTCACATGATAACATATCGCTATGCGAATGTCAAGGGGGATTTTTTTATTTTATGATTTCAAATACTACGCCAGTGTCAGCAAAGCTCGACAGGGGTGTGAACTCTCCGGCATAATCAATACCCGCGTTGCCTTCATTTCTGTATACCGTGTATATTTGATCATCCTGGCGCGTGGGGGTTACTTTGTGAGTGATCCAGTCGATAAAATGAACCTTTATTTTTTCCCCGACAGTGGCGCAGCCTTTGTTGTATCTCCAATAATATGCGGCCTTGTGTGCTTTTCCGGCCTCATGGAGTGCGTCAAAATCACGGGAAGCGCGATCAATACCGAGACCATCACCGGGAAAATCTTCATAGAAGTATACCGGGCGCGTGCCGTCATTACGGAAGAAAACAGCACCAACACCGTTATAGTTATATATTTTTTCGATCATTTCGTTAAAAGTCATTTTTTCCACCTCCTTATCCCTTATATCTCACTGAAACTATCTCATCATCAATTATCTCTGATGTGCCGTTATCGTCCATTATCACGGCTATCTTGTCACCTTCCTGCCAGTCTTCAACCCCTTCAAAGCTCCACATATTGCCGTTAGGCTCTGTGAATGTGACTGTGTCGGTTGTCTCGTCTGTCTCCGTTACGACTCCGCAAGTGGGGTATAATGCCCCTTTAGGCTGTGCCTGTGCTGTTATGGTTGCCGTTGCTGCTACTCCAATAATGATTCCTGCTATGATATTCTTCATTTTTTCGCCCTCCTTATGCTGTTTCAAATATTGATATGGTGTTTTCTTTTGTCATCTTGTCGGCCTGCTGCATTAGCTCGTTGCGGGTGAATGTAGGCATTACAAAGTCTTTGCTATGCTCAACCGTTCGCTTCATTGTCTCGCCCTCCTTAATATCCCAACCAGTCATAAACCTGTCTTGTTGTCCATCCGGTGCAGTCTATCCACTGTTCATCAGATGATCCGTCCGAGTTTGTCCAGACCTCCAACGCGTAAAGCCTGCCGCCCTCTCTTTTTGTCTCTATGCTGTGAAGCTTCAATATTTTGTTGATCTTGTCCATGTTTTACTCCTCCGGAGGACTTGCGCCGCCTCCGGTCGGCTGTGTGTGGTTTAGATTACTGCGGGAAGCTGCTTCTGTGCTGCGCTTGTCTGGCTGATGGTGAAGAAGTAGGCTTCCTTCATGTAGTAGTGGGGATCATCTGCGGTTTCGTCAACTCCTGCGGCCTTCCTTAATGCCTGTGTGCGCTTGCTCGGCTTGCTTGTGTAGTTCCAGATTGCGAACCTTGCCACGGCCTTCTCTCCTTTGTTTACGAAGTAGCCGAGTTTTTTCCATTCTGCGAAAGTGTGAAGCATTTCCGGCTCGTCAATCTGTGTCTTTGTGCCGTCCTCGGCTACCATTGTAAGCTTGCGGCCTGTAGTCCCGATCTTGCCTTCGTCCATGAGTTTCATTGACTGTGAAAAGATAATCTGTGCATTTGTCATTGTTTTGTCCTCCTGTTTGTGTGTTTGGTGTTTGCGTGTCACATGGTGTCATGTGCTTGTGAGGTTACTATATCATCACATGGTGTCATGTGTCAACACTTTTTTTAATTTTTTTTTGAAAAATTTGCAAAGCCTGTATTTATGCGGGTTTGCGGGTACAAAAAAAGATTGATAATTGAATGACACCATGTTAGAATGATGTCATGTATAAATATAGTGAAAAGAAATTAAAAGATGTTGAAAAATACAATGCTGAAAATTACGACCGTCTCACCTTCAGAATGAAAAAAGAGGATGCAAAGAGGATCAGAGAGGCGGCAGCTGCTGCGGGTATGAGTATAAATAATTACATATACACGGCAGTCATGGAAAAATTGAATAAATAGGAAGCATTGCGACAAATGCGACAAAAAAAAGTTGTATCATTATACTGACCCCAAAGGGGTCAAGGGCTGAAACAGTTCAGCGTTATGGGAAAATATACTTATAAGAGACCAGGGCAAAAGCTCCGGTCTTTTTTTATGGAGAAAAAGCAACATGTCATTGATTGATGATGTAAAAAAGAGCATATCTGAAGACTTGGAAGATATCAAAGAAACTGCAAGCGGATTAAAGACCGCAGGAGAAATGATAGAAGACCAAAACGGAGTAGACATAGAAAGCATACTTGCTAACGCTCCGACAGATGAAAAGGGAAATAAGATAGTAGAAGATGATATATTTGATCAATACTACAAGTTGATGCCTGCAAAGGTTGTTAATAAATCTCACTCATGGAGGACTACTGGCAACGGTGGAAAACTCATTATATTGGGCGGAGATCCCGAACGAGATAAGGACATTCACAGGCAAGGTGCGAACGCATCAAACGCAACACAAGCACAACGACGTTCATTAGCTGATGACCTACGCATAGCATTAAGCAGAAAAGCCACACGGCAGACATTAGAAGCACTCGACCTCACAGATGGCGCAACCAACCAGGACGCAATCACGGCAGCGGCAATATTGCAGGCCACAGAGGGAAACGTCAAAGCCCTTCAGTATATAAGGGATACGATCGGGGAACAACCGACAGCCAAACAGGATATCTCACTACAGATGACAGATGATGATAGATCATTACTGGATAAGGTAGAAAAGAGACTAAACGGATAACATAACAACATATCATATAGTTGTTACGTCAACCAAGGTATCAAAAATCACGGGGTTATACTTCGGATATGTTCGCATATTTCTAATTATACGAACAAATGAAACATGATCCAGGCATACCGCAAACCCTTTATTTATAAGGGATAGAAGCCAATGGCAGCGGGTCAGATGGAATAGCAGGTAACATAATATAGAAACAGGATCACAAGGGGTGCGTGTATGCGTGGTGCGTGGGTGTGCGTGCATATGTGTGTGCGTGTGTGCATGTGCGCGGGCGTGTGCATGTGTGCGTGAGCGCATGAGGCCACCCCCCCCAGTAGCCGAAGCGAGAAAATTTTTTGAAAAAAATTCTTATATCCCTTTCAAAATTTTTTTAAATTTTCAATTTCGGCAGAACACACGTTATGGGAATAGCAGAAGTCAGAGATAAAGAAATCGAATACTGCGGAAAGAACCTGGTGTACTTCGTAGAGAACTACGGACACTATGAGGATAAAGATGCAGATGAGCTTGTGCAACCGTTTAGATTGTGGAACGAGCAAAAGGAAGCCCTGATAGACTTTGAGAACCATAGACTGAATATCGTCTTAAAAGCGAGACAGTTGGGGTTTACATGGTTGGCAATCAACTATGCAGCGAGACTGATGTTGTGTAAGCCGGGACGAACGGTACTTGGGATGAGTAGGTCAGAGGACGAAGCCAAAGAGCTAATCCGGAGAATGTGCGTAGTCTTAAGAGCTATGCCGGAGCTGATAAAGGAGAAACCCGTCAGTGCGGAGTGGCAGAAAAGCAGTCCATGGTTTGAGAGTACAGCCCTGAGCGTTACGATCCATAGGTTTGGTAGACCGGATAGTGTGATGCAGTGTTTTGCGAGTAGTAGTGATGCAGGACGAAGTTTCACGGCAGACCTGTTCATAATAGACGAGTGGGCGGCACAGGCGAACGCAAGGGATATATGGGGAAGTATCTTCCCTACGATAAATAGACCTACAGGTGGACAGCTAATAGGGATATCGACAAACCAAAGAGGCACACTGTTTGAGGAACTTTGGCAAGGTGAGAACGCCTTTTACAAAGTGTTCATCCCGTGGTATGCAGACCCGAAGCGCACACAGGAATGGTATGACGAGACCAAAAAGACTATTGGTGATGTCTTAATGGCGCAAGAGTACCCTGCAACGGCAGAGGAAGCCATGAGTACACCGGGAGGGGCATTTTTCCCGGAAGTGGTTGACTCGTCCATATTAACGAGAGAGCCCTTGAAGGGTGAGACAGTAACATACTTTGCAATGGACTACGGACTGGATATGTTGGCAGGGTACTTCTTTAATAGGGATGCCTACGGTAACTTCCAGATAGTAGCAGAGATATTCCAAAGCAATCTGAATGTAGGCATGGCAGCCGACACGATAAAGAGTGTAGCGAAGGAGTTTAACGTAGTACAGTATTTGGCTCCTTCAGACTTGTTCAGCCGTAACGTACAGACAGGAAAATCGACTGCGATCATGTTTGGCGAATACGGCATAAACCTAATCAGCGTGAACCGTGACAGGGAAGCCGGGTGTTTAGCCTTAAAAGAGCTTTTAAGACACGGAGACGGACAGTTAGGAAGATTAACTATATTAGATAACTGCGCACCCAACCTGTTAAGGTGCTTAAAGAAGATACAGCATGACGAGAAGCACCCTAACGTGTACGAAACGAAAAAGTCCCATGAGTTAACTCACGCGGTGGATGCCGCCCGCTACATGGCCGTTTATTGGACGAACCCGGCAAACGTAGAGGCAAAGGGTCGCAAGAAGAAATGGCGCAGGGATCAGTACGAAGACTACGAGAACGCATCAGAGGAAGACAAGAGATACTTAATAGAGTTATGGGGTGAACCCTTATGAAACTGTTTCAGAAGGTGAAGAGGATGCTTCAGACAAACAAGAAACTTGATAAATGGGCTGTAAGGCTTGAGAACGCCAAAGATTCTTATGCAGACACCCGTAAAGAAATGAAAAAGTTTACGGGCTATTATGAGGGTGAGAGAAGCGTACAGCCCAACCCGAACCTTAACCAGAGCGTGACCAAGCAGGCCACCAATGTGAGAAATATCGTGTATGAGCTGATAGAGTCACAGGTAGACTCAAGTATACCCATGCCGAAGGTAAGAGCCATACACGCAGATGATGAAGAACTCGCAAGGAAGATAGAGCGACTCCTTGAGAACAAGATCAAGACATGCGAGTTTGCGAAGCTGAATGACGTAATGGAGAGAACCGTACCCATGGTAGGTGCGAGTTACTTCTACGTACAGTGGGATGCCAACAAGGGACTCCATAGCGAGATAGGGGACTTGAGGGTAAAGGAAATCCACCCGAAGAAGCTCATACCGCAGCCGGGAGTGGTAGATTTTGACGATATGGACTACTTCTTCATACAGGAAGTAATGACCAAGGACAACGTCAAGAGGGTGTATGGTGTGGACGTAGAGGAAGCCGAGAACGACCAACCGGAAGCCACAGAGGACATACAGAACGCCTCACACAACAGTGATATCGTGACGGTGAACACGGCTATATATCGTAACGACCACGGAGGAATAGGCTGTTATATATGGTGTGACAAGACCGAACTGCTCGACATAGAGGATTATGAGTCCAGACAGTTGGATCATTGTGCAAAATGCGGAGCAGTAATGCAGAACGGTGTTTGTCCGGAGTGTGGCAGCAAGAAATCCAAGAAAATGCCCGAAGAATATGAGGAATTAGCGGAGGGCATAGACGTAAGAATGGATTTAGGCGGTGTAAAGAGGGTAGAACCCTTTGAGGAGACCCCGGAAGTAGACGAAAACGGCAATCCCATACCGATAATGGACGAAAACGGACGTGTAAAGTATGACGAAACGGGTATGCCAAGGGTGCAGATGAAGAAAATCACCAAAAAGATACCCTATTACACACCAAATGTGTTCCCGATAGTGTTGAGAAAGAACATATCAAGGAACGATCACCTGTTAGGATCAAGTGACACAGAGGTAATAATCGACCAACAGGACACGATCAAGAAACTGGGAACAAAAATCAACGAAAAACTCCTTAAAGGCGGCTCTTTTGTGACACTTCCCAAGGGAATAGACGTAGAAAAGACCGACAAAGAGTTTAAGATAGTGAGAATTGACAATCCTGCACAGATGCAGATGATCCAGTCAATCACGCTTCAGCCCAATACTGCACAGGATGAGCAGTTTTTGGAGATAAACTACGGGTGGGCTAAATCAACACTTGGTATTACGGATGCATACCAGGGACGTTTCCAAGCCTCCGAGACCTCCGGTACTGCAAGACAGTACGCAATCAACCAGGCAGCAGGCCGATTAGAGTCGAAAAGGACTCTGAAGAACGAAGCCTATGCCAAACTGTACGAATTGATGTTCAAGTTTTGGCTTGCCTACAGTGACCAAGACACAGAGATATCGTCAACCGACCCTAACGGACAGATAGCGTATGACACACTGAACCGTAAGGAGTTTCTGAAGCTTGACTCAAGCGGAGAGTTTTACTGGGATGACGAGTTTATCTTTGAGACCGACCCCACGTCCACTCTGATGGCAAACAGAGAGAGTATGTGGAACCAAGCAGACATGAAGCTACAGTCGGGTGCTTTCGGCTCTGTAGGGGATTTAGAGACTGCAAGACTGTACTGGACAGTCCAGAAAGCCAACGGCTATCCCAACGCAGGCATGGCACTGTCAATGATAGAGCAGAGGATAGCAGAGCAGCAGCAGATGGCGCAGGCGGCACAGCAAGCACAACAGCCACAGGAAATGCCACAGATGGGAGGTATGCCAAATGAAATGCCCCTTATGTAAGACAGAGGCAAGGATAAAGTCGAACGACCTTGTACAGAGGAAGGACGGAACACTTGCCTACAGGTTACAGTTAGAGTGTAGATCAAAGCAGTGTGCGAACTACGAGAAGGTGTTTGAAACGGTGTACGATCCGGTAAAACCCATAGAGGAATGAGAAAGAGCTTCGGCTCTTTTTTATTTTATAAAAAATTCGCAGGAGATAGCGTAAAAATCCAAAGGAGAATTGAATATGAAAAAAGAACTTTTACCCCTTAACCTTCAGTTTTTTGGTGAAGCTGAAAGCGTAAACGAGTCGGAAGCCGCTGAACCGACAGGAGAAGAGGCCGCACCGGAGACAGGCGTAAACGAAGCTGAACCCGCCGAACAGCAGACCCCGGAGCAGAACGCAGCATACGCAGCAATGAGACGTAAAGCGGAAGCTGAAGCGCAGAGAAAGTACCAGAGCGAACAGCAGAGGCTTGATGCTATGTATGCGAAGAGATTCGAGGGCTTGACCAACCCCGAAACAGGGCAGCCAATCAGAACCCCCGCAGAGTACCTTGAAGCCCTTGATGCACAGGACAGGTTGCAGGCCAAGGAAGAAATGCAGCAGGCAGGGATAGACCCCTCTGTAATCGACAGGGCAATAGCCAACAGTCCGATAGTGAGGGAAGCACAGGCAGCCATGGATCAGCTCAATCAGATCCAGTCTCAAAGAATGATTGAGGAAGATATAAGGACAGTCATACAGTTTGACCCGTCCGTAAACAACGAACAGGACATATTGTCGCAGGAGAACTTCGGTGAGGTAATGGACTACGTCACAAGTCACCCCGGTATGAGGTTTGCAGAGGCATACAAACTGGTGAACTTTGACCGTTTAGCGAGTCAGAGAGCCACGGCAGCCAAGCAGCAGACAATCAACCAGGCAAAGTCAAAAGGCCACTTATCAAGTCCGGCAGGGTTATCTAATGATGACAACTCGGTAGACATACCCCCGGAGAAGCTTGAAATGTGGAGAGACTTCTTCCCCGACAAGTCCGCAAAGGAACTACGTGAAATGTACAACAAAAGTATAGGAGGCTAATTATGGCAGTTATAGTACGCAACAACATCAACAGCGATATGTGGAATGAGTGGGCAACCATTCTCAACGCAGCAATCTATGATTCAGATGCACAGAAGAACCAGTATGACGATCTCGTCAATGCACTGGCAAACGTCCAGTCTTCAAAGAGGTGGGGTGAGAAGTCAACCACTATCGGAGGTCTGGGAGACTACATGACCAAGGAAGAGGGCGCAGATGCAGCATACGACTACTTCGCAGAGGGTTACTCGAAGTTTATCGAGCATATCACCTTTGCAAAGAGCGTATCTATCTCCAAGGAGATGGTAGACGATAATCAGCTTGCAGAGATGAAGAACAAGGCCGTGAACCTTGTGCAGTCCTACAAGAGAACAAGGGCAAAGCTTCTGTCAGAGGCAATAACCAAGTCCGTAGGCACAACCAAGACCATGGACTTTGGCGGCAAGAGCAATATTGACATAGGCGGAGCAGACAACCTTGCACTGTTCAACACAGGTCACACTCTGAAGAACAGCCCCAGGGCACTTGCATCCACCCTTCCCGTGGGCGGCATCACACCCGATGTTCTGCCCGGTGTAGGCGTTATCGAGACCCAGAGTAACCTGTTCAGCAACGCTTTCGGAACAGATGCAACCACTCTGAACAAGCTCTCTAACGTCATGAGGAACTTCAAGGATGACGGAGGTGAGGTACTCGGACTTGAGGCAGACACCGTAGTCGTACCCGGCAACAGGCCCGCTCTTGAGGACATGGTCAAGAGGATAATCGGATCAGACGGTGAGGTAGGATCGAACAAGAACGATATCAACACCCAGAGGGGCAAGTGGAAGCTTGTTGTTGACTATCTGTGGACACCCGCAACGGGAGACCCCTACATCATCATGTCTTCGAGTGCAAACAAGACTCTTCTCGGAACAAGGCTGTACGACAGAACCATTCTGGACGTAGAGAACGAGGTAAAGACAGAGTCGAGAAACCTTGTGTACAACGGCTTCGCACGTATAGGCGTGGGCTTCACGAACTGGAGACACGTTCTTATGGGCGGTGTAACAGGCGGCACGAACCTTTCATAAGACAGGGCGGGGCGGGCAACCGCCCCTTTCCTTTTAAGGAGGAAACATGATTAAAGTAGGAGATATTATTGACGGGCGCAAGGTGACGAGGGTGTACAACCTTTGTGGATGCGTAGCCTATGACAGTGTACCCGCAGAGGACGAGCCGAAGGCAGAACCGCAGGAAGAGCCGAAGGCAGAGCCGGAAGAGAAACCGAAGCGCAGAAGGAAGAAGGAGCAGTAAATGTCTACAACATGGAAGGATATAAAACTCGCAACGTTACAGAAGATGTTCTCAAGTAACGGAACGACTATACAGGTTGATTCGTCTACGCAGGAGTATATCTATTCCATGCCGCAGGCAGCCAATGAAGGCTTACAGCTTTTGTCCACGGCAGGAAAGTTTATCATCAAACCCTATGTGATAAACAACTATCCTTGCCATAACGTACTGGGAGAGAAGTATACCAACGAGAGGTATATAACGGATCATTCAGTAAAGGCAATAGCGCACTCATACTACTTTGAGATAATGGGTAAGGTAACATGTACCCTTACTATAGAGGCACAGGATGAGGAGAGTGAGCCTGTAGTAATCAATATTCACACCCCGGACGAGACAGAGATAGTATCAAAGCACAAGTACAGTGTGTTTAAGGGGGTAATCCCTAACGACAACGACAAGCTTGTAACGATAGAGTTTCAGTCCGATTTCCCATACAACGTGCGTAACATGTGCTTCTATGCGGAGAAATTCGCAGAGGACAGTGACGTACCGGACTACCAAGAGTATATGAGATTCGACATGAAGGAACTCATAGACGATTTCTACCAGTTATCAGAGACAGACATATACCTTGAGAGAGACGGAAGACCCTCATATCTGGCGGCATCAAACTACTACCAGGAGGCAGACAAGACCCTTGTGATACCCCGAAGTGACACAGGGGTATATACCGTGTACTACAAGGCATATCCGGGCGAGATAACGCTTTCAACCCCGGATGACTACGACATGTCCCTTGATCCCGAAGTGGCGGCAATACTTCCCCTTTACATGGCATCACAGCTCTACAAGGATGATGACAATGCCATAGCCACGGTATACAGGAATGAGTTTGAGGTAGCAAGGGAAAGCCTTTCACAGAAGGCAAACGTATCAAAGCGTGAAGAGTTTATAAGTGAGAGTGGTTGGTAATGGCTGTTTCGTTTAACATCCCGGCAAGTCCGAAGATAAACATATATCAGAACGAGAACTTTTTAGGGTGTGACTTCACATCAGATGCTTCTACGGTAGATGACACAAAAAGCCCCGATTGCGTGAACATGACCCGACTTGTGCCGGGGAAAGTCCGTAAAAGAATGGGGTATCATCCCGTAGTAGACTACAAAGCACATATCTATGGAGTGCATCATTTCTCTACAACCGACACATGGTTAGTCCATGCCGGAACGAAAATCTACAATCTGTCTGCACCTACAGGTGAGATATGGGTAGATGATGACGGCAACGAAGTGATTGACTATGACGAGAGGAACATACTGTTTCTGACAGGAGACGTAGAGGACACGCTAATCTATGACGGTATGGCAGAGCAAAGGTCTTTCAGCCTTGAACTGGGGCTGAAGCTTGTCATAATGGACGGCAAGAACCTGTATACCTTTGACGGCACTACATTCACCGTACTGACAGGCGAGAACGCCTATATACCCACACTGACAATCTCAAAAGACCCTACAGGCGGTGGTACAGACTTTGAGGCATTGAACCTCATAAACCCCGCTTTTAAGGAGTCCTTCTATGTAGCAGCTACAAAAGAGGGACAGGAAGAATACGATCCTTCTACGATAACGGACTTTCAGATGACCTTTGGTGGGTTGGATTCTACAGAAGTCATAGCGTGGGTAATGGACAGTAACGGCAACATGGTGCAGAAGACCGAAAACACTCACTTTACCGTGAACCGTACAACAGGTCTGATACATTTTCTGACAGCCCCCGGTGCATCCCCTGTAAGTGGTGAAGACAATGTCATAATCCAAGCCTACAGGACGGTAGAGGGGTATGCAGACAGGATCAATCATTGTCGGTTTGGCATACTGTTTGGAGTGAACGGAGCAAACGACAGACTGTTTATCTCCGGTAACACCGACAAGGGGTTAGACGAGGACGATAAGCCGTACTCATACATCAACTATGACTGGTATTCGGGGCAGTACGACCCTACATATTTCCCCGACACAGGGTATTCAAAGTTGGGTGCAGACTCATCAGCCATAATGGGGTATTCGATACTCGGTGGATATCTTGCCACGCACAAGGACACGAACGAGATATATCAGCCCGTAATAATCAGAGAAGGTGATCTGGTCAACGATCAGCCTACTTTCCTTGTTATCAACGCTTTACAGGGCGCAGGGGCAGTAAGTCCGTGGTGCTTCAGTTATCTTGAGGAAGAGCCTTTGTTCTTCAGCAAGTTAGGTATATACGCTATAACGGCACAGGATATCACAGGTGAGAAGTACGCACAGAACCGAAGCTATTACATTGACGGCAAGCTGTTGGACGAAGAGAACCTATCAGAAGCCTTTGCCTACACATACAGGGATTTTTATTTACTCTGCATAAACAATCACTGCTATGTGCTTGACGGGCTACAGCCTATCAGAACCGACAAGAGTAAACCCTATGCGACAAGGCAGTATGTAGGCTTTTACTGGGAGAACATACCCGCTACATGCATGTTTGAAATGAAGGGCAACCTCTGTTTCGGTAGTAATGACGGAAAGATATATATGTTCTATGCCAAGAAGGACGAGGTAGAGTCCTACAATGACGTGGACGAGCCTATACCGTGTAGGTGGGAGACAGCCGACATATCGGAGAGGCTATTCTACAAGTACAAGAAGTACAGATACCTTGCACTGAAGTGTATTCCTGCAAGGGCATCATCTGTAGAGATATGGGCGCAGCGTAATGGTCTATGGGAAATGATAAAGGAAGACCAACAGACACTACGCTTTTTTGATTTCAACTATATCAACTTTGAGAAGTTTTCATTCAGTCCGGACAACACTGCAAAGGTGCTTCCGGCAAAGGTGAGACTCCGCAAACTGGATCATGTGAGATTTAGGTTTGTCAACGAGAAGCTTAATGAGCCATTCGGACTCATAAACTTTGCAGTCGAGTATACACAGGGAGGTAATCACAAGTAATGTTTACTACTATCACACCAGAAGAAAGAGAAGACAAGGGAGTAACGCAGCTTCCCGACTCTCCGCAGATAACCGCAGCGAAGTTAAAGGAACTCTTTGACTCACTCGCTAACCTGGCTATCGACAAATTCATAACCCATATAGAGGAGCTTGAGGCAGAGACGGCCGCAGGCAACATAGGAGCAGTGATACCGGACGGGTACTCGGCTACGGCAAACATACAGTCTTTGATAGACGAGATAATCATGAGACTCGGATCATGCGAATCTCTGAAACATTCCCATGCGAACAAGGACACGCTTGATGCTATCAGCAGTGAGACCAAGGGCGGGTATGACGGACTTGTGGCAATGCTACAGGGTATAGAGACCATAGCAAACAATCTGACCGACTCAATATCGAGCATACCCAATTCCCACGCAGTAGCGGCCTATGTGACCAATGCAGTGAGAAATGCAGACTTTGTAAAGCCTAATCAGCTTTTGGACTCGGTTTATCCGGTAGGAACTATCTACACGACAACAAGCGCAACGTTTAACCCTTCCACAACCTTTGGTGGTGTATGGAGCTTGAGAAGCACAGAAGGTGGCGTGAAGAGCTACGAAAGGACGGCATAATATGGCAGAGGGACAGGTACTAATAAAAGACTTGCTTGAGGCTACAGAGGTAGACGATAGCGCATATCTCCCCATTGATGACGGAGAACTGACCAAGAAAATCAGCGTAGAGAACTTCAATAAGTCGAGCAATGTCACGGCAAAAGCCTATGCAGAAGCAGCAGCGGCATCAGCACAGACCGCAAGTGAAACCGTGGCAAACATCAATCAGAAGGTTGACCAGGCACAGGGATATGCCAATGCAGCACAGACACAGGCGGGGTATGCATCCACCTATGCCGATAACGCACAGACCTTTGCAGGAAACGCACAGGGCTATGCAAATACGGCATCCGGACACGCTACAAACGCAGGAGCGAGTGCATCAGCGGCATCAGCATCAGCAGATGCATCAGCGGATAATGCCCTTTTAGCGCAGTCATGGGTTGAAGGCAATACCGGAGCAAGGGAAGGTGAGAACACCAACAATGCAAGGTACTGGGCAAATAAGGCACAGTCGGCAGCACAGATAACCATAGACGATCATCTTGACCCGCAGTCTACCAACCCGGTAGAGAACAGGGTTATCTATAATGCCCTCAATGATATGCATACAGGTGGCTCAAACATAGAGATAACCACTACGCAGACCTCTCTGTATGGGAAAGATGTAACTATAAGTGACGGCACTACTACTGTCACAGAGACGTTTGACCTTACAGGAAAAGCACTGTTTGAAGGTGTACTGATGACAGGTGACTTAACCATAGAGTCAACGGACGGAACACAGACTGCAAGGGCAAGCCTCACAGTACCGTACTTCGGCAACTATAACAAGGCTATAGCGTTTTGGCAGGCTACCATAGCCGTGACCACGACCACTACGCAGTTTAACGGACTGACAGTGAGTGCAAAGAAGAACGGTGCTGTAGTGGCTACGGCAACGTTCAGTAATGGTAGTGCAACTATCACAGTCCCCGAACAGGGTACGTATACCCTTGAGGTAACGCTTGACTGGAAGACATATACATCAAGTTCCTTCTCCGTAACGGAAGAGACAACCTACAACGAGACCATTGACGGGTTTATTGCGCCCATTTCCCTTACCACACCCACAAGCGAGTTTTACGGACAGAGCATAAGCGTAACCCGTAACGGTGTAGCAGTACCCGTATCACTTGCCTTCAGTAACAGCGGTACGGCATCCTTCACGGCACTGGACGAGGGTACATATCTGTTCACCCTTACCTATGGTGGAGAGCCTTATACGGCATCCGTGGTAGTGTCGGCAGAGACCACGTATAGTGCAGTGATAAAGATGTGGACGGCTACGATCAATATAACCACGGCATCATCACAGATGCAGTCACAGGACATAGACGTGTACAAGGGCAGTGCAAAGGTAGCCACAATAGCCTTTAATGCAAGCGGGCAGGCCTCATATCTGGCACATGAGTCCGGCACATATCACTTTGTATGTACTGTAGACGGCTATCCCTTCACAAGCGCAGACGTGGCAGTAAGTGATGAGACTGTATATTCAACAAGCATAACCTACTTTGGAGCTACGCTGAATATCAGCACATCATCAAGTGACTTGTATAGCCAGACAATCACGATCAAAAAAGGATCTACCACGGTCGGTACAACTGCATTTTCCGCACAGGGTTCAGCATCCTATACCGTCCACGAAACAGGCACATACACTTGCGAGTGTGAGGGATATAGCGGTAGTGCGACGGTATCAGCAGAGACAACGTACAATGTGACAATCAACGCAGGACTCGACCTCTCCGCATGGATAACCGCAGGAAGTACGACAGAATATCCGCTTAATCCGTCAAGCTATGCGAACTTTTCAGCACTTGAAGCCGACGAAACCGCAGTACGTCAGCTTATGACAGTACACGCATCAGTAGACTATCTCGCACAGGCTACGGCAGGAGATAGCCTTATGGAGAGCGTTATCGGTTCAGATGTATGTGCAAAGTGGATAAACCTGTCTGATTATGCGCTTGATACGCTCTATGCGAATAGTGATATCAAGTCAGTAATGGACGAAGCTGATAAGTACGGCTACGGTGAGTGGGGGATAGTGGACTCAACGACCACACCACCCACATGGGGCGCACTCGGTAACGTCCCCATAATGACGGCTAATAATGCACCGTATGGGGTGGCAAGTGCATATCAAGTCTTTGATGGAAATAGTGGCACAAGCGCAAGCGGTACGGATTTCAGCTATCAGAGCGTTAACCCTATATGCGTGAAGAAGTTTGAGTGTAGCGTTAATGGCGGTACTCTGCAAGGCTCGAATGATGGGTCTACATATACGAATATTTCAAACCCGTCAAGCAATACAACGTACTATATGTATCATAGGGTACATTTTGCAAGTAGTCAGACCGTACATACTCTCCAATTCTACGGACGTGAACTCAAACTTGTAAACGGCACACCAACACCCGACTACTCCGAAAAAGAATTCGCACAGGGTAGCACAAGAAAGACGATATACGACCACGGGGTAGAGTTGGTGGAACTTGATACTTCCGTTGTAACAGGGGGAGCATCTATAGTGGAAGAACCTAATCAGCTTGTGTGTCATCTTGTGACAGGTGGACAGAATACCTATTTAGTAGTAAACAAAAATGCTATTTTGATAAACCAAGATAACCTTTATATGAAACTTGGTAATATGGCGTATAGAAGTGACAACGTGGCTCAATGCGGTTCGCTTTCCATATTTGATAGTAAAGTATGGACATATAATGATGATTCGCATCGTAAGGGATATACGTTTATTCCCATACAGTCAACAGACACTATAGTTCATTCGTTAGATATATCAGCATTTAAGCAGTCGCAGATGTATGTCGGAATTTCTGATGCTACATCTGGTGTGAACACTAATCTGTCATGCACCGAATTGTGGTTAGAATAGGAGGTTAAGATGAAAGTATACGTCAATTCCAAAAATGAAATTCACGAAGTCAACACCTGTTCAGACCCCTCTCTCATAGAGTTAGAGGTTACGGACGGAACGTTTGACGGATGGAGCGAAGCAAAGATATGTTGCTACAAAGCCACGGTGCAGGACGGGAACGTCACCATGATGACACCCTATGTAGACAGTAGGCTGATAGAGCATATCGACCAACTCGGTAAGCAGACCGAAGCAATTACCCCGAAGCAGTTTACCAAAACCGCCTACATAGAGGACACAGAGGTTGTCTTTACGGGTGTACCAAGTGGAAACATGACCGTCTATTGCACAGTACCTCACACAGTAGAGCGTGACGGTGACAGGGTAGTGGTGAAGTTTGAGCCATTGGAAGAAGTGACAGAAGTAACAATAAGCATTATATAAACGCACGAAAAACGCACGAAAACACACGAAACGCACAAAAACGCACGAAACACATTAAAAGCACTTTTTTAAGGAGGACAATGCAATGAAATACTACGTTATGACCATTGAGCAGTACACGGCACAGGGAGCAGAAGCACCGACAGAACAGGCAAAGGTAGAGAAGAAGAACACGCTTGATAGCGCACTCTCCTACTTCTACGGCACACTCAAGACGGTGGCTGATAGTGCCGCTCACAACTATCTCGATATAAAAATATTCGAGAGCAACGGTGGGTGCGTAAAGAAGGACGTATACGGTGCTTACATTGACCCCGACACTACACAGGGTGAGTAAACCATGTGGGAAGCAATCGCTAAAGTCTTAACCAACCAAAACGCTTTCATGGTAATGATATACGGACTAATCGTATTCCTCATCATGGTAGTGCTTGCAAAGATGGGGTGGCTACGGCTGAATACATCTAAATTCGGGCTGGGAGACGATTACCGGGAGAGAGATATCATCCGTCAGCAGACAGAATGGGCGCACATCTATTGTGAGGGATTGAAAAATCAGATTGATGATATGTGCAAAGACGTACCCGACTACGATCCATACATCACGCTCTACATATTAGAGAGGATGTATAGCGAAGTTGTTTCATGGGTGTGTTACAACCATATTAACCTTGACTCGGACTATATATCTATCAAGCAGGATAAAGTGAAGATGCTTCTATCAGCTACGACAGTAAAGCCGGAAGTATTCACGAACAAGAAGTTTCTCGCAAAGGTGGATGTATGGACAAGCGAGATTATCTGCAAGTTGGTTAAGATAAGGCAGGCATACAAATGAGACATAGAGAACACCGCAGGACATTCACGAAGAGAGCTGTAAAGGCTCTCCTTTTTATTGGTGTGATAAACGCAACCATACCGTATGTTTTAGCGGCTTTCGACAAGACACCCACGGAGACATTAGGCATAGCCTGGATAACGGAGATAGTAGCCGTGATAACAGGATATTTATGCAAGTCGTATTTTGAGACAAAGCAGGAGCGTAAACAGGATTTAGAGGACTACAAAGTAAAGGAGATAGACAATGAGCAACGAATTTCTGATTGAAGCACTGGCAATCATAGCAGGACTCACAAGCCTCACAGTGCAGGCTATAAAGAAGATACTGGACGAGAAGGAGATACAGTATAGCTCCAACCTTTTGGCAGTGATCGTATCAACGGTACTCACAGTAGGGGTAAGCATGGTACACGTCATATACTTTAGCATACCCTTCAGTCCGCAGCTTGTAGTGATAATAGTAGCACTCACATATCTGTCATTCCTTTGCGCTACCACAGGCTACGACAAGGTCAAGATGCTTCTTGAGCAGATAGGAAGGATCGAATGAAAACATCCACGGCAGGCATAAATCTCATAAAGCAGTTTGAGGGATGCAGATTGACCGCATATAAGCCCGTACCGACAGAGAAATACTGGACGATAGGTTACGGACACTACGGACAGGATGTAGCACCTAACATGACCATAACACAGGCACAGGCAGAGATCATGTTAGGCATTGACCTTGTAAAGTACGAACAGGCCGTAGACCATTACGCAATCTTCCCTTTGTCACAGAACCAGTTTGATGCACTTGTCTCATTCGCATATAACTGCGGGACAGGCAATCTACAGAAGCTATTGGCAGGACGTAATGCCTTACAGGTAGCGGAAGCAATGCTGAAGTACAACAAAGCCGGAGGCAAGGTCTTGAACGGACTCACCAAGCGGAGACAGACAGAGCATGACCTATTCTGCAAAGACTTGATATTGCCACGGGGCGGCAACCCCTACAGAGAGCCGACAAAGAACGTTAGGCTTAACAGTAAAGGCAATGATGCAAGGTGGGTACAGTACAGCTTAAATTGTGCCGGACATTACGGCTTAATCATAGACGGCATAGCGGGTGAGAAAACGATTTCCGCACTAAAGGACTTTCAGCAGAAAGCATTTCCAAATGCCCCAAACGAATGGGACGGGATATGCGGAGCAAAGACAAGGGAAGCACTCAAACAGGCGCAGTAAGCGTCTTTTTTTATGGGAGGTAAATTATGGCTTATAGCAAGACAACAAAATCAAATAGCGGTGGAAACAAAGTAGTGAAACAGGTAACAACAGGCAATCCCAACTATTCCAACTACGGATATGCCTATACGACCAGTGCAGGAACAAGGAGCAATGCAACACTTGATCCTACAAGAACAGCTACCAACGTAACCTATGGTGGTACGGGCAGGAACGCATCTACGGGGGACTTCTCCAACAGTTCATCAAGCAGTAGCGGAAGTAGTAGTAGCGGAAGCGGTAGCAGTAGTGGCAAGAAAGAGCAGACTTCAAGCGGGCCTACATGGGACCCGAACGGTCTTTATGACGTGTACATGAACACTCTGGCAGCAAAAGCGCAGGATGCATACAACAGGAACATGGGAGTGGTCAACGACCTGTACGAAAGCGCAGCAAACAGACTCAATGAGAACTATGACGAGTCTGTAGGAATCCTTGACAGGAACAATGCCAACAACAGAAACGCTATCAATGCAGATGCAGAGAACGCTATGAGACAGGCATACATCAACAATATGCTGTCAAGAAAGTCTCTTCAGCAGGCTATGACCGCACAGGGACTTAACGGTGGTGCTACAGAGACCACAAGGGCATCAATGGAGAACAACTACGGCAATGCCCGCAACAACATAGACAGGACAAGGAACAAGAACCTTGCAGACCTGTTAATGCAGTATGAGAACAACCTTGCAGGCTTGAGGCAGCAGCTTAACTCCGGTTTGAGTGACCTTGACGAGAGGCGCATGGGTTACGCTATGCAGATAAACGACAAGCTTCAGAGTCAGCTTGATAACTACGGTCAGCAGATTATGGACACCATACAGGCCGCAAGAGACAGAGCCGCAAAGAGCGGAAATAGCGGTGATCTGTTAGGTGCTATGGATGCGGTATACATAGAGCAGGCAGGAAAAGATGCTTTCGACAACTACAACCTTGAGGGCGCAAGCATGGGTAATCTCAACAACTATGCGGCAGCACTCAACAACCTTGCAAGGAACTCCGCATACTTCAACGCAACGCCTACAGAGATAACGAACCCCTATGAGGCTACATCAATGCAGCAGGCAGGAGTAGAAGCCAACAGTAACTATGCAAGGATGCTACAGGAGCTTGGTAATCTTGGTGCAAACAACACCGGAGCAGTGAACACATCAATCGGAGCAAACAGAGGCGTATCATCACTGGAACAGATTTTGAGAGCATTATACGGAGCATAACATGGACAAGACCATAATACAGGACTACGGCAAATATCTTTCAAAAGTAAACCCCGAAAAGGGGCGCAGAAGAGCGCAGGAGCAGGAGGCAAAGTGGGCTGAAGAGCGCAAGAAGCGTGAAGAAGAGAAGCTTACAGAAGCCTACCAGAGAGAACTTCGGGAGAGAGCAGAACAGGCAGCAAGGGAGAGACGTAAAGTCGAGAAAGCCACTGCTGCCTTTAATGCTGCTTCGGAAGCACACGGTACGAAATCAAATGCCCCCGACAAGAGGCAGTTAAGGGAAATCAGAGAGGGTATAAGTGTTATTGCTAACCCTACTACGCCCTTTAGAAGTCCGGATGAACTTATGTCCAAGAAGTACGGGGGACAGGATATCAGACGTGTCTTGCCAGAACTTGACACGAAGGAAGTAATCAATCGCAGATATGGCATAGGGGAAAACCCTAACTATTCAAACTACGGCTATGCCTATAAGACTCATGACTTATCAGACGAGGAAAAGGTAAGGCAGTGGACAAACCCCGATTATAAGCTTTCTGACAAAGAGAAGAAGGAAGCAAAGGATATACTCAAGAGGGAGAAGGAACGCAGAAACAATGTCATAAAGCAGGGCAGTATTGATGCTATGATCCCCGGTACAGAAGAGTATAACCGCTTGCAGCAGTACAACAATCTTGAAGCAAAGACCAAGGGTGAATTTGCAAGAGGCGCACTGCTTCCCTTCTTGAAAGTGTCAAACCTTGCCACCAAGGGAGTTGAAAAGCTCATGGGAGATAGCGAGGATGCACAGAACGCAAAGTCAATATTGGATGAACAGATGCAGAACGCATTCAAACAGGACAGACTGGCGGCTGCACAGTCTCCGATTAAGCATGGTGCGGGCAACTTCGCAGGCACAGCGGCAATGTATTCTGCAACCAGTCCTATATTTGATGCATTGGCAGAGGGATTAGGTGTATCAAGTACAGTAGGGAAATTCCTTATCAATCAGCTTGCACAGAACGCACAGGATGTAGCCCTTGATACTGCACCCGAAAGACAGATGCTACGTGATATGGGTATGAGCGAGGAAGAAATCAATCGTGAGACCCTTAAAAACGTGAGAAATAATGCGATAGGTAACGTGGCTATGCCCGTACTGGGTAAGTTGGCTTCGACAGCGGTAGATGCTTTCAAAGGGAATTTGCCACAGTTAGGGGATAGTTTGCCTAAAGTTGACATGGACGAGTTTAGACAGGGCATAGCAAAGCTACAGGGTATCAATGATAACACGCTGAAAGAAGCTGCACAGACTGGGAATATAAGGGAGCTGAACAGGCTTGCAAGTCAGACTATACCTTCAGTAAGGCAGGGCGAGGTAGATATACCGCAGTTTAAGAGGTTAGAGACGGCAAGCAATACAACAGATATCGTCAACTCAAATACCACGAAGCAGATAGAGGATGCAGTACAGAGACAGACTGCCGAGACACAGAATGTACTGAAGGAAGCAGAGCCTATAGAGGAGTGGACAAGAAATCAGCTTAATGCGGGGGATAGTACGCCCAGATATAGAGAGGGTACACTTGAAGAGGCACAGGGCAATGCACAGTGGTTGAAACAGCTTGTCAATGAGGAAGTAGCAAAGTATGACAATCTTTCAGAGGCCGCACAGAAGAACATAGGCAGGGTAAATGATGCGCTTGATGCACTTGACGAGGCAATTTCAAGGGGTGCAAGCATAGATGACATTGCACCTCTTAACAAGGAGGCTGAAAGGGCATTAGGCGCACTTCATAAAAACATACCCGGTGACAAAAATCTCCGATCATGGGGAAGTACATACTTTGGCAAGAATAGTGAAAGCAACGTGAGTAACATTCTGAAAAAAGGCCGCATAGCAGATGACTACCCCGTGGATGAAAACGGTTTTATGGATGTTGATGCATGGAATAAGATGAACCCCGAAGAGGCTACAGAGCTTGAGAATATGTTTGATGTCATGAACGAGGACACAGGCATACGCAACGGCTTTGATATCGTTGACGAGAACGCCCCCGACATTAGGATGGATGCATCAACTCCCGACAGTATGAACGCAAACGATCAGATATTGCCGGATGTAAATGTAGAGAGACTTACCAGAGAACCCAATCAGCTTGTGGACAACACAAGAGAGCGCAGTTTTCACGCAAGCGCAGCAGAGAGGGGTGCTATACCGGACGATATCAAGGAAGCATTGAGACAGCAGGATAGCATAGACCGCAATACCTATGTTCAGCAGAAGAATTGGCAGACAGAGGACGAGGCTATAAGGCTTTGGGAACAGGTAAACACCTTTGACGAGGCAGAGGCGCAGTATAAGCAATTACTGTCTGAAATGAACCCGGCAGCAACCCCGTTTGCAAGGAGACTGGTATCAGCCTATTCAAAGAACGGTCAGAGGGAAGCGGCTATGGCCGTTATGGATGCACTGGCAGAGGCAGGGACAAAGTCTGGTAGATTTTCACAGGCTATGATATTAGGGCTTGCAAAAGATGATCCCATGACAGCCTTGAGGTATGCAGAACGTCAAATAAACCGGATAAACGAGAACGGAAGAAAAGAGTTTGGCAAGAAGTGGAAGGACTTCACCCTTACAGACGAAGAAAAAGCACTCTTTGATAAAATTACCCCCGGTGACGAGGATGCTATAAAGGCGGCAATGGACAAAATAGGGGAGCGGATAGGTGTAGAATACCCTACAAAACTTCTGTCAAAAGTCCTTGAGGGACGTAGGTTGGCTATGCTCTTCAATCTCCGTACCAATATTAGGAACTTTGGTGCAAACATACCGACACTCGGCATGAGATGGACAGCAGACAGAGTAGAGGCTATAGGGCAGAACATAGCACACCTTATCAACCCCGATTTTGAGGTCACGCAGGCCGTCACAGGATCGGGTCTAAAGGGCAGAAAGATAGCAAAAGAGATATTTGAGAGCAAAAGAGTACAAGACCTTCTTGATAGTGCAGGCTCAAAGTATGAGGACAACGGCATAAAGAACGCACTGACAAAAAACAAGACAATGTTCAAGGGAAACTTTGTTGAACATTGGATTGATGATGTTACCGGAGGTGGCATTGAGAAAATAGCCAAGTTGTTGGGCAAGGATATCAAGGTAGATGGTGGAATACAAGCCTTAAACAAAAAGGCTTTTGGCAAGACCGGAACAAGATCGTTCCTTGAAACCTTCAGAAACGCTACATACAAGATGCTCGATCTGGGAGATTCCCCGTTTGTAAAGGAGAACTTTATAGAGCGTTTGGGTAGTTATATTCATGCACAGGGCATAAAGGATATGAAGGATGTGCCGGATGAAGCAATTCAGCTTGCTTATGAGGAAGCCATGAAAGCAACCTATAAGGATAATAGTTGGGGCTATCAGATGGTCAAGAAGGCGAGGGATACCTTCGGTGCTATTCCCTATGTCGGCAAGCCTTTAGGTGAGGCTGTTATACCCTTCGTTCAAGCCCCTGGTAACATAGCGGCAAGGATGGTGGACTATTCGCCTCTTCGTGGCACAAAGGGTCTTGCAGACGTTATCCGTGGCGCAATGGGCAGTGACGAGGCTCTTGTGAAGCGTGGAATAGAAGAGGTCAGCAAGGGACTTACGGGAACAGCAGCCGTATATGCAGGCATGAAGCTCTATGAGTCCGGTATAATCACAGGCTCTTATCCTACAGACAAGGATCAGAGAGAGTTTGAAAAGCAGCATGGTTTCAGAGAATGGTCTATTAGAGTACCGGGCAAAAATGGCGGTAAAGATAAGTATGTCCAGTTCGACTGGGCGCAACCCGCAGCAGAACCCCTTCTTTATGGCGCACTTATACAGGATGCAATAAGTAAGTCGGATTCATACGACAGTGATATACTCAAAGCACTCGGTATGGAAGGAACTGTAGCCGGAAAGATAATAGGTGGCGCACAGGCAGGAACAGGGGCAGCCCTCAACTCATGGTTTAATGCTACGCCCATTCAAGGATTGCAAGACTTTATGGGTGGTGGAGAATACGCTTCTCCTTATGCATCAGCGGGTAGTGACGGACTCAAAGGAATGGCAAAGAATATAAAGGACACAGCAGTAAATAGCTTTGCTACTTCTTTTGTCCCTGCACAGATGGGAGCAATAGCAAAGTCGGTCGATCCTATACAGAGAAACACAACCGACCCTACCAATAGCGCAAAGACCCTTGTAAACCAGTTTATGTCAAAAATACCCGGTTTGTCTGAAAAACTTCCTGCAAAGTATGACACATGGGGAAGAGAAATGAAGACGGCAGATACGCAGAAAGAGGCTTTTGTAGCACGAAATCTGTCTCCAGGAGAGTTGACAACAGACACATCTACTCCGCTTGATAACGAGATAAGCAGATTAGGCGCAGTTTCGACTTCTGCTTTCCCTCCTGTTGCAGAAAAGAAAGCGGGAGACAAGAAGCTTAACAACGAGGAAATGTCTGCACAGCAGAAAAACATGGGTGAGAGAAACTATGAGTTGGCAGAGGCATTTATCAACTCACAGTCCTATAAGGGAATGACTGACGAGGACAGAGCGAAGACGTTGTCCGACCTTTATAGTATGTCAAAAGCAGTAGCCAACAAAGAACTGTTTGGACAAGAGATAAAAGACTCCACGAATGCCAAGAATGCAGAAGTATATAATGAGTTGGGTGCAGACGGCTTCATAGAGTATTTAGGGATGAAAAAGAGCTTGCCAAGCAAGGGAAAAGATGCCGCAGCGGTAGACATGCTCTCAAAGTTGCCCGAAGACAAGCAGGATCAGTTGCTTCCGTTTTTGGTAGACACAGAGTCATCCAAGGAAAAGAGCGCAATGTGGGAAAAGTCCGGACATGACGGCTCAAACTTCATCAACCACTATAAAAAAGAGAAAAAAGTGGAAGAGAAAAAAGCAGAGCAGAAGGAAGTAAAAAAAGGTGTCCAGGCTGAACTTGCTTCTTATGGAGCTGAAGACAGTAGCACCACAGTAAAGTTTTACAACCATGCCAAGCAGACCATACCTTCACTCACACCCAAGGGGTACGCAAGAAAGCTTCAAGAGATAGGCGGCAATGACTATAAGATATCACAGAAGGAACTGTTGGCCTATGCAACAAAGAAGAACTTGTCGCAGGAAGAAATGACAAAGTATTGGAACGCATTTGGGGAATGGTCAACAAAGCCATACCGCAAGAAAGACGGCACGTGGGGAAAGAAATAATAAAAGGAGAACACACACATGAAAACAATGACACACGCTATCGACCCAAGTATCAAGAACTCAAACCTTGAGTATTGCATCAACGAGTATGTTCGCAACATAGAACACCGTGAAATACTCAAAGAGAAGTGGTTTTTCGGTATGACATTGGGGCAGTTGGCAGACAAACACAACATATCAGAGTCCAGTATCAAAGATATCGTTTACGGTATTGGAGATACGATCCTGGTAAGAGCATCAGAAATCATCTAAATACCCTCTTAAAAAGGCCTTTCCGGTTTCTATCGGGAAGGTCTTTTTTCATTTATGCTTAATCTATGGCATACGTTTACTTAAACCTAAACCCCCTAAAGAGGAATACCGGAGATTGCGTGGTAAGGGCATTAGCCTTTGCCACTAATCGTTCATGGGATGATATCTACTGGGAGTTGTGCGAGAAAGGCTTTGAACGAGCAGAAATGCCGTCATGGAACAGTACATGGTGGGACGTTCTGAAGGATTTAGGCTTTACCCGGCACATAATCCCCGACACATGCCCGTCATGCTATACGGTGGAGGACTTCTGCAAGGATCATCCCGAAGGCAAGTATGTATTATTCATCCCCTATTCAAGTGAACAATCAGGCCACGTTGTAGCCGTAGAGAAGGGCTTGCTCTACGACACATGGGACTCTTCAAAGGAAGTACCGTTAGCTTATTGGCGAAAGGAGTAAAACTATGTACAACCCTTACTATTATCAACCGCAGCAGACACAGTATCAGCCACAGGCGCAGTATCAACAGCCAGTACAGCAGCAGTCGGGCATTATACCAGTATCAAGCGAGGATGAAGCCCTGAAGTACCCTATAGCACCGGGAAACAGCATCATGTTCAAGATAGAAAATCAGCCCTTAATAATAGAGAAGAGTATGGGCTTATCCCAGCTTGATAGCCCTATTATGAGGTACTACGACATAGTTTTGAGGAACACAGATCCCAAACCCGACTATGCCACAAAGGAAGACCTTGAGCAGTTAAGGGCAGAGATAAAAGGATGGCAGGATAAACTTGCCGAAAAGAGAACGACAAGAAAGAAGGTAGAAGAGAATGAATGATCCGTGGGGCAGCTTTCAGAATTTCATGAACGGATTTAGGCAAATGGCTGCTAATCCGGTACAGTATGTAATGTCCAACTTTGGAATATCGCAGGACATTGCCAATGATCCAAACGCAATCATACAGAAGATGATGCAGGAAGGAAAGATAACACAACAGCAGTATGACAATGCACGACAGGCTGCATCACGCATACAGAGCAATCCTATGTTCAATCAGTTTATGAAGGTATAAAAGCTTTTATATATATACCGACTATCCGTCCGGAGGGTAGCCGCTAACCTAAAAAAATTTATAGGAGGAAAAAGAAATGGCACTTGAAAACAGTAACATGTATATGCCTATTGCCCCCGCAGGCAACGGTGGATGGGGAGGAGACCTCTCATGGATAATCCTGTTCCTTATCTTCGGTATGTTTGGCGGTGGCTTCGGTGGCTATGGTGGAGGCTATGACTTCCCTTGGCTCATGGCAGGACAGCAGGGCGTCAATGCAAACACCACAAACGGCTTCCAGAACGCAGCAATACAGGCATCAGTCGGAGACCTTAACACGGCAGTTACGGCAGGCTTCGGCAATGTGCAGACCGCATTATGTGGTGGCTTCGCAGGGGTGAACGCTTCTGTAACCAATGCACAGAACGCAATCGCACAGCAGATGTACTCAAACGAGATAGCTGCACTCAACAGGAGCTTTGATGCGCAGACCGCAAACACACAGGGCTTGACTGCAATACAGGGACAGCTTGCACAGTGTTGTTGTGACAACAGGCTTGCAACAGTACAGTCGCAGAACCTTATTCAGTCAGAGGGAGCATCCACAAGGCTTGCTATTCAGAACCAGACACAGCAGATTCTTGACAAGATGTGTCAGCAGGAGATTGATAACTACAAGCGTGAGAACGACAATCTTCGTGCTATGGTCAATATGCAGAACCTTGCAGCTTCACAGGCAGCGCAGACCGCACAGCTCATAGCCGACAATACGGCACAGACACAGTATATCGTGAACAGGGTAGCACCTTATCCGATACCGTCTTACACCGTACCTAACCCCTTCACACCCGCATAAGGAGGTAGGCTATGGACAAGAGAGAAGCGTTAATGGAAATGGACAAAACCCTGTCTCACACGCTCATGGAAGTCAACAACAAGATCATGGCAGCTAACGGAAAGATAACCATGGAAGACATGAAGTTTATTGATCCTCTGCTGCACTCAATCAAGAGCGTTGATACTTCTATAGCAATGGCAGGCGGCAGGTCTAATAGGTCTTATACCGACAGATCCTATGAAGGCAGTTCCGAATACCAGGGCGGTGCATACCGTGACTCTTATGAGTCGCACAGATATGTGTCACCGGAGTATGGCGAGTCCGAGAGGAAACGTGATAGCATGGGTAGATTTACCAGAGATTACGACATGAGATAGTAGATGGTGGGGGTGAGTGTTTGACACTTGCCCCCATTGTCGAGTGATATTTCGTGTGATACGGCAAGATGTACAATTCGTCAAACCCTTATATTTAGCGGATTAAATGTTGTCCATTTTGAGTGAAAATATCACACGACAAAACCGTGAGACCCTTGTAAATACAGGCTTTGAGGGGCGTTTAACCGTGAGGGTTCAAGTCCCTTCTCCTGCACGCCACGGAGCCCGTAAATACGGGCTCTTTTCATTTCCGTGTTGTATTTCGTGTGATACTTTGTTATTCTAATATCAACCCATGTACTTTTACCCTTCAGATAGAGGGAGGCTATACGCTTCCCTCTATCACTTTGTTTAGGTGTTCATTCATCTTTTGGGAGTAATAGTCAGACATTGACTTTATATTATTCTGATAGACAGATTTCATGACAGAACTGTTCCTGTCCCAACCACCCATATCAGCGGTGTATATGTCCGGTATGCCAAGTATGGCAGCGGAAGAGGCAAAGTAGTGTCTCAAGTCATGGAAGCGTATTGTTGACCCTAACTTGTCTCTTAACACAGTGAATTTCTTTGATATGGTGGCAGGATTCATGTTTGTAACATAACCCTCACCGTCCCCTATCAAGTCCAAGAGGAACTTTGGCAGGGTGACACTCCGCACACTTCCTTCGGTTTTGGGATGATCCTTGTATATCCAGTTGTTATTTTTATCCTTTACCATGACAGAATGTATGTAGGCCACACCGTTTTCAATGTCCTCATACTTGAGAGCCGATATCTCACCCTCCCTCAATCCGCACATACCGAAACCAATGCAGACCTTAAAGGCGGGTTGAGCTGCCCGGTATAATGCCTGTACATCTTCGTCAGAGGGTGATACAGGACGTTTAGCCTGTTTAGCGGGTAAAGTAACCTTAAATGTCATATCGGGCGCATATAAGCCAAGGGAAGCCGTCAGAAGGGCATACACGTTCTTAACGGTCTTCGGTGACTTATCTCTGGCAAGGTCAGAAACGAACAGTTGAAGGTCTTCTGAAGTAAGAGAACGCACACGCTTGTTATTTATAGGCTCATAGTTATTGTTACGCATCCTGTCATATCCCCTTATAGTACCGGGAGACAGTACACCTTCTTTGGCATTGATATATCCCTCTAAAGCATCCTTTACGGTCAAGTCATACCTTGCACGTAGCTTTTTCTGCATAGCGTATTTAGCCGCTTTCATTTCAGCTTCGGCTTTGGTAGGGGCAGTGAAGGACTCATATACTTTTTTGCCGTTATCCTTGTGAGAGTATACCTGGACTCTCCACGATCCGGACGGAAGTTTTTTAGCGGTTGCCATCTTCTTCTTCCTTTGCAATGCGAGCAGAAATAAACAGTCCTAAAGCTGAACCAAAGACGATATTTCCGAATTGCCAGTTTAGATAGGGGGGTTGTCCGTATGATAACGGAAGGATAATCCCCAACATGGCAAGATAAAGCATACAGAGGGCAAGTAGAATATATCTTTCAAGAGAAGTCCTTACTATCATACTTACAAAAAGGGCTATCATTATGCATAGCATAGACATTATCCCGTCAGCCATGCGAGTTTTTCCTATTACTGGAATAGCATAGACAAGGGCATTTATAAACGGTATCGCATACTCATATATAACACCCCATACAAGGCAAGCAACGACTATCCTTACGACCATAAAGAAACTCTTCATAAATGCGCCTCCCATTCTATAGACTGTACGTCCGACTTGTTAAAATCCCCATTATAGATATGCCGTAAAGCATGACAGTATGCTTTCCTCTGTCCTATTTCATCCAGTCTGTCAGCTATATAAATAGTATATCCGTCATAGCAGGGTGTTACCATTTCATGTATCTTGCCGGGTAAATCTACATAGTATACGTACAATTCATCCATTGGGATTTGTCCTCTTAAACTTCAGAAGCATATCAGCAGCCATTTTAAGGTCTTCGGGATCGCAGTCCCTTGCTGCATCCATTAACGCTCTTAACCGTGGATTATCATAGATATCTTGAGCAATGGCAGCGGTGTTATCGTCAAAGTAATACTTGTTACCTTCGGCAGATTCCTTCTCTTCCTGCTCTCCTGTAGTGAGATATTCCATGGAAACATTGAATTTCTTTGCAACCTTATAGAGTCTGTCAGAACGAATAGAATTATTCTTTAATAGAGAGCCGTTGGAAAAGCCTAGCTCCTGTTCAAGCTCTGTCACAGAGATGTTATTATCCCTGCATAATTGCCGTATAACATCAGAAGTATTCATAGTTTTACCCCACTAGAAAAAAATCTAAAAAAGGTATTGCAAACTAGAAAACTTTCTGCTATACTCTTCCCATGCTAGAAAAAAATCTAGCGTAGCGGAGTGATAGGTAGAATGTTTTCTGCTATGTCCAGTCAACATAATTATAGAAAATATTCTACCTAAATACAACCGCAAGATAAGCAGTGAAATAGCCACTTGTTCACAAGATATGGAGAGGATATGTACGAAAAGATAAAGCGGTTGGCAAAAAAGAACGGTATATCAATCCCCGCACTAGAAAAAAAACTAAATTTAAGCAACGGCTCTATCAGCAAATGGAGAAAGTCAACACCGAGTGTCACCAATGCAAAAAAGGTAGCCGACTACTTCGGAATAAAGATAGAGGACTTGATTTGAACACGAAAGCAATCATCAAAGGTTGGATGATAACAGCCGACATAGCAGGCCTTCAAGAATTGGCAAACGTGACAGGCATATCTTACGGGACACTCAAGTTACGAATGAGAATACCGCAGGAGTTTAGGGCAAGAGAGCTTAACGCTATCAGAGAAGCCACAGATATGACCGAAGAAGACTACACCCGCTTGTGTGTGGCAGCGGGAGAAGGGAGGTAAACATGAGACTGATTAGAGCAGTAATCGTAGCCGTGATACTCACCACAACACCAGTATATGCAGCCAATAGTCCGGCAGATGTAGAGAGAGAAAAAGCACAAGCTTATCTGGAAGAGAACCAGGTGGAGATACCCGAAGAGGTTGAGTATTGGTGCGAGTATTACGGAGAGCAATACGATATCTGTCCCGAAGTCCTTGAGGCAGTGTGTTGGAGAGAGAGCAGATGCACACAGGAAGCACAAAGCCAGGACAAGTCCTGCAAAGGGCTGATGCAGATACACGTAGGAAGCCACAGGGCAAGGATGCAGAAGTGTGACGTGCAGAACATCTTCGGGATCAGAGAGAACATCAAAGTCGGTGCAGACCTACTTAATGAACTACAGGCCGACACAGATATCACAGAAGCCCTCTGTCTTTATAACGGGGACACCGAAGGAGCAAAGCAGTACAGAGAGACAGGGAAGGCAAGTAGGTACGCAGAAAAGGTATTGGAAGTGAGTGCAGCACTTGAACGTGTTCACTTCAAATGAAGAAGAGCCGTAAGCCCACCACGACTCACGACTCAAGATCTACGATGCAAGGTGATTATAACTCACCGGAAAGGAAAAGTAAATGGATTTTCATGACACATCACAGGCATACATAGCTTGCCTACAGGTTGAGAACGCAGAATTAAGGAACAGACTCGTTCACCTTGACAATGTATGCCGCAAGATTCAGCAGGCAATCGCAACAAAACCCCTTGACGAACATGGCAATTCAGACCGCAGACAGTGGCTTGACCAGGTAGTGACGGTAGCCAAGTCCTCACTCGCAGAGGTGGGTTATCCGGTCTACACGAAGAAGTTCATGGAAGCGTGGTCTAAAGAGATACCCGGAGAAGTAGAGGACGTAGACATACCACAGTTTGTGAAGGAGAGATCATGACAGGAGACCCTATCAGAGATTATCACACATGGGATATTGACCAATACGAAGCCGAACAGAGACAGCCGCACTGCTGTAAATGTGGCAAGGCTATATGGGATGACTTTTATTGGGACATATTTGATGCGATTTATTGTGAGGAGTGTGCAGAAGATGGATTCAGAAAAGATACCGACAACTACGAAGGATGAAATCACATGGTTGAAGTGTGCCAGATGCGGAAGGATCTACCCCGAAGGGGGTATGAGGTACACCGGAGACAAATACTTTGGAGACAGTCAATGGATGTGTGAATGTTGTTACGACGATATGTATGTTTCGTGGGCAGAAGCATTTGAAAGAGAGGATGAAGAATGAACGTATATGAAAAGCTGATAAAGGTACAGGCAGAGCTGAAAGCCCCGAAGAGTAAGTTCAACTCTTTCGGAAAGTACAAGTATAGAAGCCTTGAGGACATTCTTGAGGGAGTAAAGCCCCTGTTAGAGAAGAACAAGGCAAGCCTGGTTATAGCAGACTCCATAGAACAGGTAGGAGACAGGTACTATCTGAAGGCTACGGCTACATTCATAGATACGGAGAACGGTGAGAGTGTCAGCAATAGCGCACTTGCAAGGGAGAGTGCAGACAAGAAGGGCATGGATGACTCCCAGATCACAGGTACGGCTTCAAGCTATGCAAGGAAGTATGCCCTTAATGGTCTCCTCCTCATAGATGACACCAAGGATGCCGACACAGACGAAGCCCACGTAGAGAAAGAGGCAAGGGCAGAGAAAGCCAAGGATGACGAGAAGAACGAGGCTCTTGTGACAGACATAGGAGACATGAAGATAGCCCCTGTAAAGGTCAATGTGCTGAAGGGTGATATCGACTCTGGACTGATGAACGAAGAGAAGATGCTTGCTTACTTCAAGGTAGAGAAGCTTGAGGACGTGACCGAAAAGCAGTTTTCCGACTATGTACAGAAGCGTAACAAGGCAGGAGCAGAGAAGGCAAAGAAATGACAGGCACATATATACAGGCAGTCCAGTATTTGACAGAGCAGAACATCAAGAACCCCGGTGCAATGTGGGACGTGAAGGAACACAAGGAAAAGAGATCACTGGATAGCAACTCATACTTTCATGTTTTGTGTGACAAGCTCCGTCAGAAGATGACACCCCCGCTGTCCATGGCAGCTTGCAAGAACCACTTAATAACAAGCTATGGACAGCCGGAGTATGACGAGAACGGGAACATGGTTTATCTGAAAGCCAACATACCCACGGACAAGATGCAGGAAATAGAGTACCTACACTGTCAGCCTGTAAAGAGCGAGTCAGAGACGGTCATATTTTACAGGGTATATCGGGGGAGTCACACCTACAACACGGCAGAAATGGCACAGCTTATAGCCGGGACGGTGGACGAGTGCAGAGCATTGGGTATAGAGACGGCAACTCCGCAGGAGCTACAGAGAATGGCAGCGGCATGGGAGGCAAGATATGGCAAAGAGCATAGTGACAGAGTATGAGGACATATCCGCTTTCAGTGGTGCGCCTGCTGAATGTACCCATCATCTGATATTCGGACGGGGGTTAAGGGAGTTAGCAGATGAAGACGGCTTGACCATACCCCTAACCCACGCAGAACACAACATGAACCCTTGCGGGCAGCGGTGGCAGATACATGAGAACGCCCCCGCAGAGGACTTATCAAGGATGGTCGGACAGCTTGCATGGGAAAAACACTACATAGCCACGAAGAGGGAGCTTCCCTTTGAGGGCATAGAACGAGAAGCAAGAGAAGCTTTTCGGGAAAGGTACGGGATCAGCTACTTATGACAAAATGCGAGATATACAACGACAGTATGCAGAATTGGAAGAAGTACCCCATACAAAAGGCACAGTTAATCATAGCGGATGTGCCGTACAACGTGGGTAATAACTTCTATGGCAGTAATCCCATGTGGTACAACGGCGGCGATAACTCCAATGGAGAAAGCAAGTTAGCAGGAAAGGCGGCATTTTACTCTGATTACAATTTTAATCTCTATGAGTATTTCCATTTCTGTAGCCAACTCATGCGGAAGGAACCCAAGAGGGGGGGAGAGAGGGGACGGGCTTCAGATGCACCTTGCATGATAGTGTTTTGCAGCTTCGAGCAGATACCCACTCTTATAAAAGCGGCAGAAAAGCACGGATTCATTCACAACATACCGCTGATCTTCTGCAAAGACTATTCCCCGCAGGTGTTAAAAGCAAATATGCGAGTGGTGGGGGCTACGGAATATGCGATACTCTTCTACCGC
>Ga0326511_10000417_pt1 | contig 37022 bp, 58 predicted proteins | sample 0_2496_0518_D_FD_203701 | JGI IMG/M metagenome (GOLD analysis project Ga0326511, IMG submission 203701) | Bovine rumen microbial communities from UC Davis, California, United States - 0_2496_0518 | ecosystem: Host-associated > Mammals > Digestive system > Stomach > Rumen | place: USA...
GGCATTGATTGCCAAATAATGCTCTGTGCTTGCATTTTGGTATTTGTCCATAAAAGCATCTATGTCTTTTCGCACATGTGCGGGAATTTCAACAGAAACATTTTTGGATGTGCTCTCAGCTCTCACATACCCATGCTCTGCCTGCTTCTCAGCGTGCATCTGCTTCCAATCCTCATAGGACATATCACCAAGGGCTTCATTGGTGCGGTCTGTAAAGTCCTTCTCAAAGCCCTTGATGCGGCAAATCATGGTGCATCTGCAATTGTACACATTGGCAGGGTCTGCATTTGGGTCTCCGGGATACTCAATATCGCCATATTCATTGTGGAAGGGCTCATCAACAGGCACATGCTCACCATCAAGCTCTACATGCCAATGCCGTGTGCGGTCATCCATCACTGCCATCCATTGCTTCTCTGTGTCAATGCCCATCTCCTGCGCACGCTCATAGCCGTCTTGTCTCCCGGCGTTCTGTGCCCCGGTCATGGATGTCCGTGCGTTGCGGATACTCGCACGCCTGTCCATGTCTGTCACATTGCGCATCCTGCGTGCCATCTTGTCAACGCTCTCGCCTTGCAGGATGCTCTGTGTGACCTCAGATGTTATCTTCTGCTGATTCCACCTTATGAGCTTGCCTTCCCGGATTTTCTGCTCTGTCTTCTCAGATGCCTTGGGCAGAAGCTGTGGCTCTTTCGCAATGAGCCTCTCCGCTGTGTCATGGTCATACATGGTGTACGATGTGTCAACCATGCTTCCCTTCTCAACCTCATAAGTGGCATAATTGTGGTTTAAGGCATAGGCATCAATCATGGAATCCTGCGTGATTTTCTGCGCAATATAATCCGCATGTGCAAGGTCTGTCGCAAGAGTCTTGCTCATCTCTTCCCATCTCTTGCCTGTCATGACTTGCCCAATGCGCCACTTCTCATACTCGCTCTGCTTCATCTGCTTGGCATCCACAAGCTTTTTCTTTTCGGCATCCTTTTTCTCAAAGCTCTTCAAATACTTATCAAGCTTTGCCTGCGTCTCCCTTGCCGCTCTTGCGTATGTCTCATCAATCCGCTTTTCAAGGTCTTCAATCAGCTTGTCCGTCTCCCGGTGTGCCAAATCCATCTTCGCCATTTATAACGCCACCTCTCGTCAACTCATCAGCATCAATCTGCTTGAGCATGTCTTCTGCCTTGTCTCCGTCACCAAAGATGTCAAGCACCTTCTTGGTGATGTACGATGCATCAAGGTATGCCGCCGCAGAAAGAATGGTCTGCACTTCCTCCTGCTCATTCACAATCAATGACCGGGTGAAGCTCGGCTCTTCATCTGTGATTCCTGCAAGCTCAAGGATGCCCTGCAAGAAGTCCACGATGCAGTATTCAAACATGTCTGCCTTGTTGTTCATGGGCTCATAAGCCGCTCTAATCTGTGTAGCTGTTGCCGCTCCTCCTGCAATCGCCTTGGTATCAAGTGCCATGTAGTCATCATAGAGGTCACTTCTCAGCCTATCAAGCAATGCCTCCCGGCTTGCATAGGGCACTTCCATTGTGTGACTTTCGGCATGAGCTCCGCCATCTTCTACCACTGCGGCTCTCACAGTCTTCATGCGCTCAACAAATTTGGCAAGGTCAATGTCATCCATGCCTCCTCCGTTTTGGATAATCCAATAGATTTGGCTTGCGTCATCAAGGTCATTGGCAAATCCGCTCTTGATGAGGTCATAGGCATCAATCTGCTCTCTGAGTCCAATGAGCTCTGACTGCTTATGGCTGTTGCCGTAGAGCGGCACAATGGGGAAGCTCGGGTAATTCTCCCCGGCATAGATTTCCTCACCATCAGCAGGCGTTGAGCGCACCAAAAGCTTATAGCTTCTCTTAGGATGCAGGATGCTCTCTTCTCCGTCCTTCTTGATAAAATCGGTGTATCCGTCCACCTCATAGAGTGTGGCTCTTATCGGCTTGTTGCGGTCAATCTGCCAAAAGCGGATTCCTGCCATGAGTGCGCCATTCTCCTCATCGTAAAAGGGGATAAACTCACGCAGGCTGAAGACATCCATGTGGTCAAGATTCCAAAAGCCAAATGCAACGCCGGACACAAGAGCCTCATGCCCTGCCATTTGTAGCTTGGTGTCAAAGTCCTTGCCAAGCTTCTCCTCCGTGCTTGCATCCTGCCATGATACTCCATTGCCAAGCAAATACTGTGTCTCCTGCGTCACAAATCTGTTGAAGAAGTTTGAGCAAATCTTGTAGTTTGCGCTGTAGTTGTCCGGCACTGCCTGTCCCGACATAGTATAGAGCAGTTTCTGATACTGCATGATTGTTGTGTTGCGCTTGCGGTCATAGTCATCCGCCGTCTGTGATACAAGGTATGCAGGTGAGCTTTCGTGCTTGGTGATTGCCCCAAACACAAACTGCATTCTTGCCGTGTCACTCTCGCCTACTTCAAGCAGGTCTTGGTATGTCTGCATCTGTGTGTACCTCCTATTCTATCTTGCCCAATATGCTTTGATACTCGGGTCTGTTCGCCTTCCGATACATCAGCCTTGCCATGCATGCGGCTGAGTCCGGGGCATCATCGTGCTCTGCGTCCTCATTGTAGTCACATATCTGCTCAATGTATTCCTCGTCTGTGCCTTCAACAAAGGTCACATCCTTCCATATCGCCTTGAGGTATGTGACAATCTTTATGTGCTTGTTCATGCTCTCGGCATACGTTGCCACCCGGATACCTTTGCCCTTGATTTCCTTGGCAACCATGCCTTTATCAGCATTGGTCTCCATCCACACCTTATCACACAAGAGGCTGTGATACAAGGAAATAATGTCATCATAGCAATCCTGCACATGCTTTCGCCATAGCCTGCCGTACACATAGAATCTGCCGTCATGGTATGCCATCGCAGTGAAAGCTGTGTAGTCTTCGCCATAGAAAGCCGCATCCACATGGGCTGTGCCCTTCAATACATGTGAGATGTCTGCGCCACTTTCCGGGTCATCAAAGATGACATCCTCGGATGCAATATGCCTCAGCTCATAATTGGCGGCAAAGAGTGCCGGGCTCATGCGCTCCTTGATGTCCTCAATCTCCTCATCGGTCATCACGCCAATATCACGCATGGTGTAGCAGTCATACCGCTCTGCTTCGGGCATCAGCGTGAAAGCATCATCCTTGTGCCAAGGTGTCCCGGTGTTGAATATCCTGCCGCCTCTGTTCTTGATGTTGTGAAGCTCTTGATAGATGAGCTTGGTGCGCTCTCTCTCAGCTTTGCTGATTCTGTCATTGATGTTGATGATATCATCTGTGAAGATGTAGTCAAAGTGCTTTCCTGTAAGGGAAGAGCCAATACCGATGCCCACAAGCTGATTTGTGCCCTTGATGTCTGTGGTCAAGTTAGTGCGCACCTCTGTGGCTGACTGCACAGCAAGCTTCAAATTGACTCCATAGATTGCCTGCACAAACACCTGCGTGTGAGGGTCTTGCAGAATCTTCTGCACCTGCTTCATGACCTCCTTGATGTCCGTGTCGGTCTTACGCATGAAGAGCGTGCGCTTGTTAGGAAGCAGGATAATGACCAAGGCAAGAGCGATTGATACACAGGTGGTCTTGTAGCTTCCACGGCTTGCCTGCAATGTCTTATCACCCTTGCCTCTTAACATGTCTATAATCCACTTGTTGTGGATGTCTGTGAGCTTGGTGAAGCCAAGCATGTGCCCATACTTATAGGGCTTGTTGATGAGAAAATCAATTGCCTGCTGTCGGGTCATCGTCAAGCACCGCCTTTTCAACCTCGTCAATCACTGCCTGCTCTACCTCAGCCACCATGACCTTCTCAACAGGCTTCTCGCCTACAGTGTCCCGGACAACCTCAAAAGCCTTGGTAACAGAGCCTGCGGCATTTCCATTGAGTGCCTCATTCACAAGGGCAAGAGTCATCTGCTGTTGGATGTCCCCGGTCTGAAGCAATGCCAACAACTCCTCACGCAAGGTTCTTCGCTGTCTTCTGACTTCTCCCGACTTTATACCGCCACGCCTGCCTCTTTCTCTCGCTTCTTCATTGGTTTGAACAGGTTTTAGATTATCAGCATTTCCTCTCGGCATGTTATCACCTCCATTCTCTCAATATAGCACAAATAAGCCTCAAAATCAAATCACCCTACCATTTATACCTAAAATCGCATTTCATCGCTCTATGAGCCCCACACGCAGTCACAGGGGCATCACCAATCTGTGTACAAATCAAGATTGCCGCTTCCGCTCCCGGTATCATACACTTTGCCCTTGCCATAGGGTGTCTCTATCTCTGCTCCTTGGTCAAGGTCATCAGAAGCCACACAGATATTGCCATCAGCATCCCGGACAAATCCATCCTCTGTAACGTGCCTGCCGGGGATATCAAGCCCACCGCCGGGCAATACTCGTTGGCTGTACCAAGTATAATTCCAAGTGCCGTCATTGGCTCTGCCCTGAGACCGAAATGGGTGGTCATACCCTCCGCCGCCTGTGCTCTCCGTATAAGACACAGAAGCGGCATGCTGTGCCGCCTCCTGCTGTCGTTTCTCTTCCTTTGCTTCCTCAACCTCCTTGATTTTCTTGTTGATGTCCTCAACCTGCTTCTTGAGATTCTCTTCAAGCTCCTCAATGCCATTCTGCGCATCATCAATGGCATCTGTGGCGGATGCAAGCCCACGCTCAATGGAATCCACCCGGACACCCATAGCATCTGTTGAAGAGGCAAGGTCATCAATCTTTGCCTCAATCACGCCCATCTGCTCCCTGTACGCCTTGCGCTCCTTCCCTGCGTGTATAGCGTTCATTAAGAGCAACACAAACGCTACAACATAAAGCCCAAAATATACCACACACATTGCATCTCTCTTATCAAATTTCTTCATATCATTCCTCGCTTTCTGCCTGTGACTCAACCTTGCACCCTTGCTTTTCCAATAATTCCAACTTGGCAAGTGCCAAACCGATAGACGTTGCCGCTCCGTATGACAGGTCTTTCCGTATCATGGAAAAATCCTCTTGCGCTATCTCTGACATATTATCATTCCAATCAAAAGGCTCTGATATTATCTCGGTCATTCGCTTACCTCACTTTCTGCTTTAATCTTAAACCCTCGATACATCGCATTCCCCAAAGCCTGTACTAACTGCTCGTCCTGCGAATAATCGTTGTACCCAAGATGCACCAATATCCCATGCACCATTTCGTGGCATATAGTTTCTTCTTTTGCTTCCTGCGTCATGTCTTTGTTGATTCTAATTTCACAGGCTTTATAGTCTATCTGCCCAAAGTGGGTATCAACATTAAAGTTATCCTCGCACTCAATTACTTTGTGCGGTATTCCGCATATATTAACAATCATTCCTTATCCCTCACTTTCTGCCTTGTACTTGTCGATAATATCCTCAACGTCATCAATAATTCCGTCCGAACAACTACACGAACAATCACGCAAGTTTTGTATCTCGGCTCGTATCTTATCAAGTACCTCACGCTCAATGTATTTCTGCTTGATAACGTAATCAAGGTCTATTTCTACCATTGGCTTTGGCTCTTGCTTTAAGGCTTTTACCGCCATATCAAGTGCAGTATTGACCATTGTGCTTCTGTCAAAATTAAGCGGATTAAAGACATAGCACTCACTTTTGATGATTTCTATTGCGTCCTCTTTTGTCATACTTCCTCACTTTCTTCCAAACCTATCTTGTCTAAATTCCATTCATCGGGTATATGAGTTAATGCACAGCCCTCATACAGACAAAACTTGCAACCTTGACATATTTTATGCTCTAAGCAATCATCTTTTATCTCTTGGAGTATTTGCTTTAATTCTGTGTTCGTCATTCCTCCCTTCTTCCCGACATCTGTGCCGGGAACATCCACACCTATGACTATTGGCGCATCGTTTAAGATTTCCTTGAAAGCTTCAGCAAACTGCTTTGTTGGAAACTCCAAGTCATTATAAAGCGCATTTGCATCAATCAGCCTTCCGTGTCCTTTTGGAAGTGGTGTGCCATCGGCAACAGCCTTTTCTAACTTAGTCTTTGAATACTTCCTTGACAGTATTTCTTCATAAAGCTCATCATCTATCTCAATCACAATCTGCATACTGTCTCACCTCCTGCCCTATCCACAGCCATATACCGCCAAGGACAAAAAGCCCCATCAGCGCAAAGCTCTTTACATTGGGCTGTATAATCAATGCGTTAGCGTATGCCGCAACCATCATAAGCATCACAAGTCCGTCAAACACGTTGTAAATCATCTTTTTCATCTTTTTCATCTTCTTCCTCCCTTGTATCATCTCCGCAGTGTGGGCAAAAATTCCATTCTGCCGGGAACACCTGCGCCTTGTCATGTCCGGCAGTGCATACTATATGTCCACACGCTGTGCATCTGCGCAGTGTGTTATTTTCAAGAATCTGCCACATAGTGAAGCCTCTGCCCACATCCGGGGCAAAAATAAAAATCATCATCGGCATATCTTCCGCACGCTCCGCAGGATGCATCTTTCCACATTGTCTTGTATTCTCTATCCTCAAGCTGTCCAAGGCGTTGAATGATTTGCCCCTGCACATCTACGGATTCCGGCGGGACAATGTAACACTGTCTTGTTTTGTCATACGCTGTAATCCTTGTCTGCATCTTTCTTTCTCCTTTCCATGCTCTTCATGTAGGCAAGCATGTTCCTCACATCGTCATCAAATGCCTGCTCTTCTGTAGTCCAAAAGGTGTGCCCACACTCAAGACACCTTCGTCTGCGGTACATTGTCCCTGCAAACCTCCGGGACTCCAACACCCTTGTCTTCCCTTCGCATCTTGGGCACTCCATTGAGGCTCACCTCCCTCATGATGTTCTTGAATTTCTGATAAGCGGCAAGCTCAAGCCTGTCTGCCTCTTTGTTCCACTCTGTCAAATCCTCTGCCCGGATGCCTACCTCAAAAGCGGCAATCTTGGCATCCTCGCAGTCATTGTATATCTTCAAAAGCTCCTCAATCATCTGTTCACCTCAGTCCCGGCTTGCGCCGGGCTCATGTGCCTTCTTGAAGTCTGCAAGCTGAAGGCAATTAAACTCAAAGCGTTTTCTGTACTCAGCCTGTGCCTGCACCTCTTGTGTTTGTGTTGTGTAGCCAAAGCTTGCCTTCCCTGCCTCAATGTTCTTGATAACTTCCATCTCAGCAACCACAAGCCTTGTTGCTTTCTCCACAATCTCACCTGCAACCTTGTTCTTGAGGATTTCAAGAGCCTCCGGCGTATCCTTCAAGGCTTCGTTGTATGCGCTCATTTTATCAGCAAGCTCTTTCTCAAGATTGATGCCGTGCTCTCCTCTTGCTGATGCAAGCATCTCGTCCCATCTGCTTCTGTAGTATTCCTCACTGTATAATGCCTTCATAAGCTCTTCCTCCTTACCATCTCCGGGGCTTTCGCCCCGGTCAATCACATTTAATTTATTCATCAATCGGGTGGTCTTCATCCCACATCTTGTCTTTTGCTTCTGCAAACACCCTCTGATTCTCTGCCCACTGCTCATCTGTCAGCTTCATTCCTAAAAGTGTTTCAAGCTCTCTTCTTGTCATCATAATGTGTACCTCCTATGTAGTGTGCTGTTTTCATCTGACAAGAAGATTATATCAAATCAAAAATACCATGTCAACATATTTTTTAATTTTTTTTAATTCTTTTCAATCGCCTGCCAATTGTACTGCCGGATGCCTGTGAGGTCTCCCACATAATCTGTGAAATGGATGCTCTTGTAAAAGATGCCTTTTGAGCTCCTGCCCTTGTCGGGAAGCTTCTTGCCGATTTCCCTAAAAAATTTCTTTGAGCTCATCTCATACTCATTGTTTGCCTTTGCCCACTTGGAATACACCCGGAAGAGCTCTGATGCCGGGATACTGTCTGCGCTGTCATAATCAATCTCAATGCACTGCTCAATGAAGGATGCAAGCAAATCCATCTCCACCTTGTACTCCTTGACCGCATCCATAACAATCTCCGGCTCATCAATGCCATACTTCTGCCACTTGATGCATCCCTCAACAGCCCACGCAAGGATTTGCGGAAACTCATCTCTGAGCTTGTATTTGAGGTTTTTATCCACCTTGTCCTTGGGGATGGTCACTTCAAAGGGGATGAGCTTGATGCGCCGCCAAATGCCAAAATCCGTGCCCCGGATGATAGGCTTGTGATTTGTTGCCACCCATATCTTAAACTCCGGCGTGTACTCAAATTCATCACCATAGAGGAAGCGGCAGGTGATTTTTGAGCCGCCTGTCAACTGCTTCAGCAATCCCTCATTGAGTCTCACACCTTCTGTGGGCTCTTCGCAGGTCACAAAGCGTGCGCTCTTCAGTCTTGCGATGTCGGACAGCGTGCCATTGTCCCCAAATTTCTTGCTCATGACTGTATCCGGCTGTGCATTGGATGCATAGCCACCAAGCAGGTCTGCGATGGTATCAAGGAAGGTGCTTTTGCCGTTGTTACCCATGCCATACACGAAGTATGCGCACTGCTCTTTGTTTGAGCCGCTCAAGCTGTATCCAATGCATCTCTGTATATAATCTTGCAGTGCCGGGTTTCCTCCTGTCACATCATCAAGGAATTTCAGCCACTGCACAGGCTTCTTTCTTTCTGTGTCATACTCAGCAAGACAAATCTTGCTCATCATAAAATTTGCATCATGCGGTATCAGCTCACCATTTCTGAGGTTGATGATACCATTTTGACAATTGAGATAATCGCCATAAGCATCAAACATGTCCGGGCTTGCCGGGATTCCGTCAAGGTGTTGGCACTCCTTTATCATGCTTTCCTTGCCCTTGCTTGATGCGGTTTTGTTTGCCCACTTGAGCAAATCCATCTGCGTCTTCTCATCCTGCTCCATGAAAGCTTCACGCTTGATGTCTTCCACAATGACATCCGCAAGCTTCTTGACCTCCCCGGAATCATCCATGCGCCACACTTTGCCATCCCAATAATACCAACGCTTTCTGTTATAGCTGTATCGAATGATATTGCCATACTTGTCCTTGAGTCTCTGCGCATTTCCGCTGTCGGTCATGTCATACTGTCTCTTGATTTCCTCTGCGCCCACTGTGCCATCCTTGAAGAGTGCCACAGCCACTGCGGTATAGTCTCTGTATCGTGTGGGCTCATATACATCCACACACTGTGCGCATGCTTTGCCGATGGTGATTGCACCATACGTGCTACCGCTTCTTTTGCTGTCCCACTTAGGACGCATCAGCCCACTACTGCGGAAGATTCTGTCCATCTGCGCCGTATCTCGCTGTGTCCAAAACGCAAGATGATTGCAGAGTGCAAGGTCTGCCTCACTCTGTGAAGAGTAGACACCCTCCCAATTGCCTGCATAAAGCATTGAGAAAAGCCCACCTGTCCGGCATGCTCTTGCCTTGTCAATGATTTCCTCATCCTCAAACTCAACCACTTCCACCCTGCGTGGCTCAATCTTAGGCTCTGCGGAAGGCAGGTATTTGCTGTGAAGCACCTTGATGGATTCCGTGCAATCCTGCACTTCCTTGTACTTCTCATTGTAAAGATTCCCGGTGCAGATGAAATATCTGCCGTTTTGGTACATCTCAACGCCACCCTTGCGCCTGCTACCTTTGGGCAAAGTGCCCTTGCAGATGATGTGCAGACCGCTTCCACTCTTGGATATCTCAGCATAGCTTTGCAGGGTCTCCACAAACTCATCACAAAAATCTACCCGGTCAATGCAATGGTCAAGGTCAACGCCAAAGTAAGGCGGCGCAAACATGAAGCCCAAGCCATCAAAATGATACTTTTCACAGCCTTCCACAGCCTCATCAAAGGTGCTCCATGTCTCGGGGTTATTGCTCATTGCATTGCCGCCTGTCTTGGCATTCTTGGGGATTTTGTCAGAGCCTACCCAACACACCCACTGCTTCACGCTCTTCAATTCTGCCGGGATATTCTCAATCCTTGTTACCATCTCTCTCACCTCTCACCCTGTTGATTTCATCCTCTGTCACATACCATCTCTCACTGCCGGGATACTTTACAGCCTCAATCTTGCCATTATGCACCCATGCCCTCATTGTGCGTGTCTTAACGCCCAAGAGCTCTGCCGCATGTCTCAATGAATACATCTGCGCCATCTTGTCACCTCCTTTGCTGTGCATGTCATATAATACCTCTTATGCCGTCTTGTGTCAACTACATTTCCTCTGCCTCATAGGTGCATGTATATCCATTGTACCGCACCTCACGCTCTCCATCATCGCCGTGCTTGTAGCTCACATTGCGCTCTGCCTGCTCCTTAGAAAAGGCAAAGGTCTCCCCGGCAAGCTCCCGGATATCACTGCCTGCATCCGTGTGATAATGCAGGAAGACCTTATAGGGCTTTTTGGCTTCCTTCCGCTCATAATTCCACATCATGCTTCCACCTCCGCATCAATCTTCTTGTAATATCCACACCGCATCTTGTACCATCCTTTGTACATCGCAAGGCTGTCCACAAAATCAATCACTGTGCCATACTCCTTGCCCTGCGCCTTACGTCCTACACGCCCTACAGACTGCACCACTGTGGTCTCATCCTTCTCCGGCGTGGCAAATACCACATATCTGAGGTTTGGCACATCAAGCCCCTCCTTGGCTAATTGGTATGTGGCAAAGACACAATCAAGCTCACCATTGTTGAGCTTCTGCAAAGCCTCCTTGCGCTCTTCCTTAGCCTTCTTGCTGTGTCCTGTCCCGGACAAGCACAAGCCTGTCTTCTCATAGTTTTTGCACATGTCTTGCAGGTATTCTACACGATTTGCAAGCACCAATGTGGGGCATGCATGCGGTATGTCATTGATGACATCCATGACCGCCTCAAATCTTGCATCATCGTGTATCATATCATCTACCAACGCCGCATAGTTGAGTGTACCATCTCCGGCAAGCACAACATCCATGTTAGGGAAGTATGCAGTCTGCACACTCTTGACCTTCACCGGGCAGGTGGTATCCTTAACCGCCTCCCGGTCAACCTTGGCGCAGATATCGCCAATCAAGGCAAACATGCTTTTCTCAAGCCCATCTGCTCTCTTAGGTGTTGCTGTAAGCCCATACTTGTGACGGCAGGAAAGAGAGGAAAGCACCTTGTAAAACTGCATCACCTTTGTGGGTGAGCCAATCGCCTTGTGGCAGTTATGCACCAAATACCCATTTGCAAAGTAGTTATTATTATCCTCTACTTCGATATTGTAGACATAACCATCCCCACACACTCCTCCAAATGTTCCATCACCTGTTTGTTTCCGAACCTCAATACTGTCCACCCTAATCCACTCAAAAACGCTTCTTTCTTCCTGTCCTGCTCTTGTCTGCTTACCGCACAATGCGAAGCGCCGTCTACTTCGATTGCAATCATTTCCGCAGGAATTGCTATGTCTACCTTGTAGCAAGTAGGATACCCACTTGTCCTGTCCATCTTTGTTGGTATGGGATACTCGGCATATATCTCTGTTTTTTCTGCAAGCGCAAGCATCAAAGTTTGCTGTGGTACAGTAAGTCCTGCGCCATTTCCGCATCTTATCTTTGGATGATGCCCGATTTCCTTTAACCGCATTGACACCTTCGCCCTTGTATCGTGATTTTTCATAGGATTGTTTTTTGTCATTCTTTCCACTATCTGTGAATGATACTCTGCGTTTATCTTCTTCATGTGTTCGGATGCCTTTTTTCTTCGCTCTTCCGTCCACACATCCTTCTTGTGACCACCCTTTACCGAGCATTCTTTTGAGCAATAGCACCACCCTCTTTCCAATGCTCTGCGCCTGCTTGTATTTGGCATGCTGTCGGTCTCTACCTCTTTCCCACACCATTCGCATAACATAATCATTGTTTTTCAACCTTTCTGCATCTACCCAACCTCTCTGTGTAAAAATCGGGTGATTGCCTGTGCAGGTGATTATCTCACCATTTGACAAATTGACATTTACAATATCATGGGCTTTACTCTTAAAAGTGTTTATAACCTTCTTGTTTTCCGTCTTGCCCGTTTTCCTATTGTATGATGTAATTATATCATCGTTGCATAGGTTTTTCAATAATTTATATCCATTGGGTGTAGCAATCTTTGTATCTCCGGGCATACACTCATCCACCACAATCACATCAAAGGCATATCTAAGGTCTGAAAGGTCAACCTTTGCCATCGTCTGCACTGTTGCAAAGGTGATGCCTGTGCCCACATCCACCTTGCCTGCTGTTATCTTTCCATAAGTGCCAAAGGGGATGTCAAAGACCGACCTTGCACGATTCATGGATTGATTGAGCAGGTCTTGTGTATGCGTCAGCCACAAAGCTCTGCCGCCGATTCTTGCAACAAGCTCAAGCCCGGTCTGTGTCTTACCTGCGCCACACGGCATCACGATGACACCATTGCGCATCATCAGAGCCTCATTTACAGCCTTTTCTTGGTATGGGTATAGATTTATATGGCTTTGGTATGAAACATGCCTCAATGGGCTCATATCACGCTCAAAAGTGCATTCCTTGCCAAAGGTCTGCCACAAATCGTTGAGGCATCCGAAAGGCAAGAGCACGGAATCACCCATGCGCTCAAAAAGCACAATCTCTCTCGGCGTGTTACCTGTCCACTTCCCCATGCGCTCCTTTTTGTGAAAGTCGGGATTTGGTAGCACAAGCTTCTCCCGGCAATAGTCAAAGACCTGCTGTGTGGGATGCTCCACAGTCAATTTGCTTCCCACTGTCACCTTAAAAGTGCTCATATAGCCATTCCTCCATTGTCTTGCAATCCTCAATCCTTACCTTATCAAGCCCGGTGCAGAAGGTCTGAAAGTCTATAAAATACACTCTGCCATTGTACTTCACTGCAATCACAGCATACTTGTTGCCACACTCAAGCCATCTGTTGAAGGCAAAGATTTGGTTTTCCTCAAGGCGTGTGACCGGGAAGACCGCTCTTGCTGATGTCTTGCAGTCAATGGCAATTGGTCTGTCATACATGCAGGCAACGATATCAAAGGGCTGTGCGCCTGCTCTGTTGGGCTCTATGAAATGCACCCAAAATCCATAATCTTGTAATTTTTGGCACAGCTCTTTCTCAAAAGCTGTGCCAAGGGTCTTGTTGTTCATAGGCATCCTCCTCTAAAAGAAGGGCAGATTGTTCATCTCTTCCTGCGTGATGGGCTCAAGTGTCTTGCTTCCACCATCGCTTGAGCTGTCCTTGTGCTCGGGCTCTACCCATGCAGGCAGGTCTGCGGCATCCTGTGCCTTGATGAAGTAATGGATGCGTGCCTTGGTGTCTCCATTGTACTCCTCATGCTTCACCTGCGCCGCTCCTACCTTGCCGACCCACTGCGCAAGGTCAAAGCTTCCATCCGGGATGTCCTTGAAGCTGTCGAAAAACTGTGTGAGGTTTCTATTGGTCACATCCGGCTTGTCCGGCATAAACACGATGTAGTGAAAGAGCAGACCTGTGTGACCGCTTACCTCAAGCTGTAAGGCAATCATATCATTGCCACTGTTCTTGCTCTGCGCCTTCTCTGCGCTCTTGATTCTCACTCTGTGCTTTCCCTCCGGGATAGGCTTGAAGCCCTTGCTTTCGTTTCTTTCATAATTCCATGCCATAGTTTTATTCCTCCTCATTTTCCTGCTCATCATTCATGAGCGTTATTTCTACATTAAGTGCCTTGTCATATCTGTCACCAACATAGGTTGACTTCGCCTGCTCTGCAAATCCAATTGCAGATGCGGCATCCTTAAAATCAAAATCATTGTAGCCAAGCTTCACCCTATACACCATCTTCCTTCACCTCCTGTCCGAACTTCACAAAGTCCTCCACCTTGCATGCCTTGCGGCTGTCAATCTGATTCTTGGCGTAGATGTTCTGCGTTGCTTCAAGCAGGATGCCGTGCTTGCCTTCCTTGTTGACAAGGATTTTGCCAACCACATCACACAGACCGCAGATGTTATCCACAATCTTTGCGCTAATCTTTGGCACAAGCCTTGTGTACTGCGTGCCATCCGGGTGAGTGAATGCATCAGCCACTTCCCAAGCAGTCCACACGATGTTGACACCCAATGTCTTCATGTATCGCAGGCTGTTCACAAGCTTAAACTGCATGTACTGATAATCTGCCATCGCAGGCACTCCCTTATTTTTGCCCTTTGCTCCAAGGTCTGAGAGGATGCACCGCTCAAGCTCGCTGATATTATCTACAGCAATTGTCTTGATGTTGTTTTCTGCAAGAAACTGCGGCGTGATTTCCTCCTGCAAAAGTCTTGTCCAAGAATCAAATGTGTTGATGTTATCCACCTGCGCCACAAGCACCTTGGATGTGTCCTTCACAATCTCGCCCTTGGCAAGAGTCCTCTTGATGGTGCGGTCAACGTCAAGCACAAGCGTGTTACCTTCAGATGCCTCTGCGATGAGTCCAATTGCTGTTGACTTACCGACTCCCGGTGCACAGTAAAGCAAAGCTGTGAAGGGCTCTTTGTTCATCGCACCCTGTTCAATCTTATCAATCTTCATAGTCTCTTTCCCTCCTTGTATATTCTACATACTGTTGGTCTGCGTCATAGTGCAGGCACACGCTCTTGTATGGGCACTCACTTCCAAAGCTCTGACAGTGCAGGGTGTTCTTGTAGCATCTGTCTTCCAAGTCCCGGCAATCGTCCATCTGCTCAAGCACTTCCATTGTCTCATGCACCCAAGCATTGACCTCTGCATCTGTGCGGATGACATCAAAGCACCTTATCTTGCTTTCCGTATCCTCATCATACCACTCCACCATGCGATGAAAGAAGTCATCAACTGTCTCATCCTTCTTCTGCCGGATAGTAGGCTTGCGGCAGACAGTGTATATGATGTGCCGTGTCCCGGTCAAGTACATGTAGGCAAGCACCTGCTCATCCCACATCAAATTGTACTCATACTCTGCGCCAATGTCTCTGCTTGTGGTCTTATGCTCCACCACAATTCCATCCTCTGTGATGCCGTCCACCCTGCCATGCAGAATCCTGCCCGGCATGATTTCCTTCTCAATCCACTCCTCAGCCTTCTTGACCTTCACATCGGGGAAGATGTATTTAGCATAGGCAAGAGCCATTGCAGTCTCCTTTGTAGAATCTGTGACATCCACATAATTGCCCTCATAGAGCTCCTCAAGCTTGGCGTGATAGTTTGTGCCGATGGTCAAAGCATCCGACTTCTTCACAGGCTCAAGGTCTTCCATGTAACGAAGCCACCATGACCGCCTGCACGCCTTGAACTGTTTGAGCTGTGACACACTAATCTTCATGCTCTTCCTCCTCAATCACAAGCAGGATTTTCTGCTCTGTGAGTCTGCTTGGTGTCTGCTGTTCGGTCTCAATGTTGCAGATGGTCTGCACTGTCACACCCACAGCCTGCGCCAAGGCCTTCTGTGTCATTTTGTGCTTTGCCCGGTATCGGGTCATCTTCTGTCCAAGGGTCATCATCTCACCTCCCTTCTAATACGGCTCATAGTCTTCTCTGTTGAGGTCATGCATATCGCAGATGACATCCTCAAGGTCATACTCTCCATTTGTTGCCGCCTCTACCATTGCCTCAACAACATCTTTCGGGTCAATCTCATGCTTGTACTTCTCGCAGAGCTCCAAGATGTACTTTGCTTCAAAGCCTGTTATCTTGATTTCCTTGTCCATATCTCATACCTCCCTGCCGGGGATTGCTCCCCGGCGTGTGCTTTATCTTACCACTCCCTGCAAACTACAATCTCAAGGTTTCCCTTGGTGTAAATCTTCACCCACATGCAATCTGCTGTCTTCTTGTATCCTGTCATCTTGAGCTTTGCCTCAATCTCTCTCTGCTCTTCCTTGCTATAAGCGTTTACATCTGTTCTTATCATCATAAGTCCGTCCTCCTTATGTGGTGCTGTTTGATTGGTACAAGAAGAATATATCATACCCGCAAATCAATGTCAACAACTTTTTTAACTTTTTTTCTATTCCTTTATTTCTCTTTTATTTTCTTTTATTTTTAGTGTAGGAAAGTGTAGAAAATAAATACATAATAGAAAAGTATCTATAGAAAGAAAATATATAGAAAAGTTTATAAAAATGTAGTTATTTACTACATTATGTGCACATGCCTCTGTAGCCTCGCAGAAGCCTCATACAGCCACTTTATACCCATAGGCTTATAAGTTATCGCTTAACGCCAAAAAGCCTCTCTATGAGGCTTCTGCAACGTCAAAAAGTGGGTGTTGCAAAAATTACAACACCCACCCGGTCAAATTTGATTCAATTTGCGCATCACACACTCATACAATCTCGGATTCACCACAGCAAGTGTGGTCATCAGCTCATCCATCACAGGCATCACATCTGCCAAGTCCATGCCGCTCACCTTTTCTCCAAACTCAGTATCACTGATATACTCGGCGGCTTGCGCAGGTGGTGATGCGTATGAGTAGGCAGGCACAATCTCTGCGCCGCCAAAAAGCTCTTTCTTGATTGTATAGAATGCCGCAAGCTTGATGCAAGTGTTGGCATTTGGATTCCGTATGCCTTCGCACTCGGCAATAGCCTCCTGCAAGTCCTTCTCTGTTATCACAGGAAGCTCACCTCCTTACATCTGCTCAAGGCGTGATACAATGCGCTGTATCTCCTGCCGTGTCTGAGAGTCCGGCGCATCCTGCATCATGTCTCTCAGCTCTTCAGCCATGTCACCTGCCATTGAATACCCTGTGGCAGTGTTCGTCATCCTGCCATCTCTTGAGTATCTGCCCATAGCATCCCTGCGCTGTGCGTATGAGCTCCTGTTGCTTCTGCCGCCTCTTCGGTTTCCGCCTCTTGCGTAGCTTCTGCCCATAGCATTGCTGTAATCGTCAGCATCTTCCATGATGTTGCACAGGTGGTCTACAGCACTTGCCATGTATTTGATGGCTTCAACATCTTCCTTGGAATACTTGCCATTATCTGCGTATGCTTCAAGCTCATCCATGAGCTTTTCTTTTAATTCATACAGTTTATGCATGTTCTTGTCCTCCTTCCCTATGCAATCCTTGTGATGACCAAATTTGCATTCTGCACCTCAATCAAAGGTGTGGGCTCTGTTGTCGGGTCATCCGTTGTTGCGTCCACATATCGTACCGACAGGCTGAAGCAACAGCCCCTCGGCACAGTGATGATTGCTGTGCTCGTCACATTGCCATACTCATCCACTGCCGCAGGCGTGATGATTGCCCGGCTTGTCAGCCTCGGCTCTCCGTTGACTGCGATGGATACCGCAATGGGTGTCACCTCGCCGCCCTCCGGGATTGCAATGTTGCCATTGAATGTGGCTTGATACCTCGCAAAGCAATTGTTGGTGCATCCTCGCAAAATAAAAATCCCGGTCTCATCTTCGTGGTAGATGTAGCCTTTGGTGCAAGGGATAGAGGCAGTGAACAGCACCGGGGCATTTAATGCCACATTCTGCACTGCATTTGCCAAATATTCTGCCATAGTCGCACCTCCTTAAAAGCTACCGCCGCAACCGCAACCGCTATTGTTGCATGTGAAGATAGGTGTGCGACCATAAACAGGTGTAGTAGGCACAGGACAGCTTGAAAGTCTGTTGTAGAGTGCGTCTACCTCATCAGAGAAGCCCTGCTGAATAAAGGCATTCTGTGCGGTCTGAGAAGCCGAAAGCTGTGCCATTGAAAGCTGTCTCTCAAGGTCTGCAATCTTGTCATTTTTGGCATCAAGCTCAAGCTGACAAAGCTTGTCAAGAATCGCCTGCGTATTTGCGGTCTGATTCTGTAAGAGGTCTCTTGTGTTGTTTGCATCTGCAAAGCGTGTTGCATTGCCCTCATTCTGAATGATGTTTTGTGTCTGACAAGTAGCCAAACGATTCTCACAGCAACAATCAGCAAACTGAGACTGTAAGCCAAAGATGCTCTGCATATTGGCAATCTGTCTTGCGTTTGCTCCCTGCTCTACTCCTGCAAAGCCATTGGCAAGAGCCATCTGCACGCCACTGCTTGCATTGCAGAGCTGTGTGGAAAGCCCGGTGATTCCATCCCGGATGCCATTGATGCCATCATTGAGCATCGCATCCCTAAAGCCTGCATTGGTATTGGCATTGATGCCCTGCTGTCCGTTGATGAGCCAAGGGAAGTCTCCGCCGCCGTATCCGCCGCCAAAGCCATTGCCATTGTTGCCCCATCCAAGCAGAAGAAGCAGGATAATCCATGCCCAATCTCCTCCGAAGCCAAAGCCATTGTTGCCGCCGCCGTACATCGGCGCAACAGGCATCACCATGCCGCCATCATTTCCGTCTGTTAAAGCCATAATATGCTCCTTTCTACCTCTAATTTTTTGAGGTTAGCGGCTCACCATCTTGGGTGAGTCGGTCTTTTGATATATACCTACCTTGCGCAAGGTGTAAGTATCATCCCTTCATCTTCCCCACAGTCTGCATCACTGCATTGTACTGCGCCTGTGATACCTGCCCGGTGTTCATCAGATGCTGTATGATTGCATTTGGGTCATTGCCTACATTGTCCGGCAGTTTCATGCCCATCTGCACCAAGACCTGCAAGGGATTCTTCTTGAGTGCGCCAAGAGCCTGTGCGAAGCTTGAGCCCTGCTGTGGCATCATGCTCTGATAGAGTCTATTGCTCATCCTTCACCGCCTCCTTTTTGGTCTGTCTTTTCGGTGTGGCTGTCAGAGCCTCTATTTGCCCTCTGACGGCGTTTAATTCCTCTTGTAGTGTATTTATATCACTTTTTGTGGCAAACTCACTCTCGGGCAAAATAGAAGCCTTCTGAGGCGTATTGTCTCGGATGGTGTAGTCAATGATTTTCATTGACGGCATCCCGGATGCATCTGCTGATTTCAAATAGATGACCTGCGCCTCTGAATCCCACAGGTCAACTGTAGTATTAGGTGCGACAATGAAGGATTTTGCACCTGCCTCTCCCTGCACCCAAATGATGTCACTTTTTGGCGGATGCATCTGCATCTGCTGTTGAGGGTATGCGCCATAATAAGGCGCATTAAAGCCATAGTTTAACGCCATAATTTACTTCTCCTTTCTGTACCATACAAAGATTGGAATTTCTAAGGATGAATCCCAAGAGTCATAGAGCGTCCCATCCTGTACACATGCGACATGCCCACCAAAGCCAAGGACAAAAGTGCCCTTTGGATTGTCAAGGCAGAAGTCCCTTGCTGTGTAGCAGTCCGGGCAATAGTCCGGCAGGGTCTTCATGTAAAAGCCATTCTGACGAAGGACAGAGCCCCACACAGAATCAGAGCTCGGCATGTCACCCATGCGAAAGCCATTGACGATGATTTTGGCATAGGCAAGCTCCCAATCAATATCAAGAGCCTTGGCAATTGCACGCACAGCGCAATCACCGACCATGCGCCCTGTTGGATTTGGATTGAAATATTTGAAAGCCATTAGGTGTACCTCCTATGGCTAATTTTACGCATAAAAAAGCACCCTCACAATGAAGTGAGAGTGCAAAAAAAGTGCATGACATCATTGCCATGCACTTATCCCAAAAGTAAACAGCTCCCTATCTAAGAGGATATGCTCACCAAAGACCATTATATCATCATCACAGTTTTGATGCAAGGCTCATGTTGTAGAATCTGCCATCACAGTCAAAGACATCGCCCCTGCTTGCCACCCGGTCAAGAGCCGCAAGGTCATCCGCATCAAAGACATGCTCTGCAAGCTCCTCAAGGATGTCCTCAAAGTCTGAGGGCTTCTTGCAATCTTTGATTCTGTCCATGATGTATTGTGTGGTGTCATCTCCGTATCTGTAGAGCCAATTGGCTTCATCAGCCTGCTTGCCGCAATTGTCACAGGTGTAGGGCATCAGATTGACTCTGTGATACAGGAATGCCACAGAGAGTATTGCTGTGACTGTCTGTGTTGCCATTGTGATGCCCTGCCCATAGGTGGGTAGGTATTTCTCAAAAATCCTCTTGTGCTCATCCAAAATCTTTACTATTCTTCCCATGTCTTTTCCTTCTTTTGTGTACGTCATGCCTTGCTCCTTTCTGCCCCGGTCTATGCCGGGGCTTTCAATCTGTCTTTTACATATCTGCAAAACACATTCCTGCATCTCTCTCGCTCATACCATTTGCAAGGCAAGTGCAATATCTTTGCAATGCTCTCCACTCTGCGATTTGCTTGATTCTGCCATACTCCTTGCCTGTGACCTTGCCGGATTTTGCAATCCACTCAAGCTTGTCAGCCTCATCAATGATTTCCTGCACATCATCCTCATCTCTGCAAATTCTTCCTGCAATCTCCACAGGGCTTGTGATGATGCCCTCACGCATATCATAAATGATGCACCACAGCTTGTCATTCATGCTCTCAAGGTTGAAAATCCACTCACGCTTTACCCAATACTTTCTTACATCTGCCATAATGTTCTCCTTTCCGCCGGGGCTTTGCCCCGGCTTGCCCTCCTGTGTGGTGTGCTATCTGTTTGGTACAATAAGAATATACCATACCTGCAATATGATGTCAACAATTATTTTAATTTTTTTTAATTTCTTTTTATTGCATCAAAAAAGCACATCATTTCTGATGCGCCTTTTTGAAAATCTTGTCTTGTCCTTTGTACACAATGGTTTTGATTTGCCGCACACTCATGTCAAACTCTTCAGCCAAGGGCTCATAGCAGATGCCATCCAAAAGCCTGCGCTTTAAGATTGCCCGATCTCTCTCTGAAAAAATCCACTCGTCAATCAAGTGTTCAACTTCTGATCTCGGTATGTTAAAATCAATCACTTCTTTTTCCTTGTGCCCTTGGATCCGCTCTTAGTGCGTGATCTCTTTTTCGTCATCTTCCTGTACGTCTGCCCCATTACTTACATCTCCTTGCGTACCTGTGTTGATATTGTTGTAACCTTCGCCATCTTGCTTATATGTGACGGTCTCTGTCTCGCTCGTGTAGTCATACTGCATCCATGCATGAAGCCACAAGGCATTTGATGCAAAGAGCAGGATCACCGCAACCACAAGCGCAGCGATTAACCGACGGATTGATCGCTCAGATTTCGCTTCCGCAGATTCGTAAACAATAAAGGGCACCATCGCCATTTGATCATCATGCATATTTTATCTCAATAGCCTCCATGCGCAGGCCTTTGCCTTTCGTTCCGGCCCACTCACCATTTTTATACCACTTGCTCCAGCCGGTATTTTGAATGTGCACCCGATACCGGATCGGCTTATCACAATCAATTTTTATCGCTTCCATCCGCAGGCTTTTGCCAGTTGTGCCGGCCACCTGTCCATTTGTTACCGGCGCCATGTCGCCGATATTTTGAACGTGCACCTGATAAGTTAATTTTGATTTGTCGGAGAAAATCTTGATCGCCTCAAGACGTCTCGCCTCGCCAGTCGTTCCAGCACATGCTCCATCCGACACAACAGGGAACCAGCCCTTATTTTGTGCATGAACTTGGTATGATATACTGCCATAGCCGAGCTTTGAATTTACCTTTGAAACAAGATCCGACATCTTACCCATCAGCCAATCGCCGGGACATTCCTTATTTGCGAACCAGCGATGCACAGTCACCCGCATCTCGTCCGCCGCCGGCTTATACGAAAGAGCCTTCGATTTGTCAGGAATCCAAACCATGCGCTTTTTACCGTTTCGCCTGCAGATATCCGCACATAGCTCAATCAATTTATTATAAACCGTGGAATTGAAAGCGAAGGGATCCTTTTCATTTGATGCGCATTCGATTGTTACGGCCCTATTATCATTACTTGGAGACGATGAACACCATGAAATCTGATCCTCGGGAACCACTAAAGCAACACCGCCCTCTGTGCCGATTCCGTAATTGCAGGAAGCCTCGACGCTCGGATCTTGAAAGTAGGTAAACCATTTTGTTGATACCTGCCCAACCGTGCAATGCGGCGTTATAGTATCAATTTTTGCGCTTCGCTTTCCGGAGTTGTTACCAGATAAGCAAGTAAATGTTACCAAGCCACTATTACTCATTGATTTTTTCACCTCCGACTTTTTCCTCAACTTTTTCTTGTGTTGATTTGATCAAGGGCTCGAGAAACGGCGGCAACCCGACTCCGCAAGTTTTGATGTTTTCCAAAATCGAAATCATCTCATTGCAGATCAACCAGCAGGCCACGACGCAGCCGATCAGGAAATTAAACGGCAAGCTGATCCCGATTGTGTTACTTGCATATAATAACAGCTCATCGAACAACACGCCAACGATTACCAGCAGCCACATGAGAACCTTTTTTATAATACCTTTGATCCCGGTATTACTATCCCATTTTTTGCCGTTCATTTTGCAAGCGATTAAAGCCGTGCCATAATCGATCACATTACATGCTACCAGCAGCAGAACAGGAATCACCAACATTTTACATGCGGATGACAAAGCGCTCAACCCGGTAATCGTTAAAATTTCCTTCCAAGATACCCTCATAAAACTACCTCCCTTGTGCCTTGATTGTATCACAAGGGTGGATTATTCTGCAATGGGATTTTCGTGCAAAATTTAGATGCCAACTCTTACGCCATACAGAGCACCATGCGTTGCTGACGTTGTTGTATCGGCATATCCAATTAAATACACTGTTGATGGTTGAGACAGATAAAGAATCACATTAGATTCCATTCTAAGCGGCTGAGTATTAGAGCTTGCAACATACATGGAATTTGTGCCCTGCGTTTCTGTCGCAATATTTAATGACGTACCAATTCTTAAAAATACTCTACTTTTTGGCAACGCATAGCGTACCTCTCCATGAAATATCCATAACCCTGCGGGAACATTAAGCGATAACAATCTTGTTGCCGCAGAGCCAACGCTCTGTGACGCTGTAAATGTATCATAGTTTACATATCCCAACTGCGATAATTTAGAGATTTCATTTAATGCGCTGTCACTTTCCCACTTGGTCTCATCCCAAGCACCTGCGCCGCCTCCCGAATAGCCATACAATGAGCGATACCAAAGCCCATTATGCGTGCAAATGTCACCAATTGAATACTCATAATTCGGGTCATACTCGGGCGGCATACCAAGGTTTTTTACAACTTCCTGCGCATATCCCATCACGCTCACGCTTCTAAAGTGTGAGGCATCCCAATTGCCATTGTGAGGCGTGGTACATATCCGCACCACGTTCTCATAAATGCAAGGCTCACCCACTACATAGCTGTGCGTAGGCGAAAAGGCATCTGAGATTTCATTTTCATCTGCAAAGCCTCCGATGGGCTTGCCGTTGTTGCGAAAAACTGAGCACTCATAAACAATAGGGCTGAAAAACTGTCTTAATTTGTCCTTAAGTGGTCTGATTTTGATTTGATTAGGCATAAGTATGCCCTCCCTTCTTTGTTGCGTAATAGTTAGGGGAAGCCGAAACTTCCCCCGCCCCTACATGGTTTCCCTTGTAGCAGGCTTTAACGTATTAAAACTATATTTCCATTGGGGCTAGTATTCTTGTCATAAACACAAAGTTTATCACCAACAAGAATATCTCTTATTACTTCATAATCAGAATCTCCATAATGGAATCTATCTCCCGTATGATAATATGTTGTAATGTCGTAGTATTGCTCCATAGCGTGCCCTCCCTTCATTTATTGCGTCTTATGTGGATTTAATTGAGTTATGAGTGGCGTACAAGTGGCATGAACGACAAATATACATCCGTGTCTGCTGATTTCGTTGACAAGGAAATTGTCTGCCCCGACTTCACGGGTATGGTTACACTCTGTCGCAAACCTTCCGTTGCACCCATATAATATGTCGCTCCGTCAACAGTTGGATAAAGATAACAACTGTGTGAGGATGTCGTAGGATATATAGACACAGTAGCAAATCCATCAGAAGGTGCTTCCCATGTTGATGTTGTAATCTTGCCATAAGTCCGAGTGCCGAAAGACGCATAGCACTCCGTTAAATTTTGATTTAACACCTTGCCCTGCTCTGCCGACAGAGGCACAGCAACGCCACCCGTCACAAGGTCATTGACAACATCTGACGCATATAATGGCGTGTCAATCTCCTCCACAGCCCCTGCGGTCTCGTCACCATAAAAGGCTATATCTTCGGGCACATCATCAAGGTCATTGTAGCTTACATCCATGCCCGTAACGTCAATACGTCCCGTGCTTTGATTTATCGCAATGTTATCTCCTGCAACAAGGGTCTTCTGCTTGCCATTGTTTAATGACACAACAGCACCCGTGAGCGTGCCATCTCCAATACCCGTAATGCTGTTATTGCCTATAATATCCCTGTCAATAAGTGCTTGCGTAATAGCCTGCAATTTTGCCTGCTGTGCAGTAAGCTGTGCAAGGATACTCGCAAGCGTGGTATCCTTGGCAAGCGCATTCATTGTGCTGTCTCTCGGTATATTTATCGTTTGGTCTGCCATCATGCACCTCCGTAAACTGTGATATTTAAGCCGCCATCCGTCCCGTCAATCGCAAGCGTGAAGCCAAGCTCTGCAAATGTTCCACCTGCCACAGACTGCAAAAGCCTGCCTCCCGTAAAATTCTGCTTATCCGACTTGCCCGAAAGCAAGGAATCCACCTGCGTCTTGGTGTAATAATTGGACAGGTCAACCTCTGTGCTTCCTATATGCTCCCAATCGTTGTTGATGTAAATATACTCATCATATACATCCTGCGTGCCTGCTGTAGCCTTGGGCACAAGGTATATCGTGGTGGTTGAGATGTCATGCGTGGGAAGCGTCTGCACAACTTCAATGGTCAAGGTGGATACCGCCCCAATGAGCGCATCCACCTCTTCCTTTGTATAGGTCTCGGTCTTCAAGTAGTAATTGGTGAGATTATTGACAGTGCTTGTAATAAAGCCCGTGTCATTCTGCAAATCACTTACCTTGGTCGGGATAACAATGCCAAGGTCGGATGTTGTCTTATTTCCCGACAGCTCTACATTATTGATTTTGGGCTTATTGGTGAGGTCTGTGTAGTCACTTGTACCTCCACCGCCACCGCCTTGATTGAGAAGCTCTGTGGCTCTCTTCTTCCATTTATCTGAGCCACTATAGCTTATTACATCTGCCATGTTGCCCCTCCTTAGAATGTGATTCTATACGTCACCTTCATGGTTTTACTTGCATCCTTCACAACATGCGTCTCAAGATTGTTGATGGAAGCAATGTAGTCTGTGCTTCGGAAAGCATAGAGTGATGTGTCATAGTAATAGCTGTAGCCTCCGTTGTTCTCCCTCGTTGAAAAGCGCATGATTCTGTTGCTTCCTGCATTGATAATTGGCAAATACGGATTTTCTTGCGATAATTCCATATTGTTTGGCACGAACACACCATTGACAAGGTCAAATCTACCCGTACAGTCAACCACTACACCACCGTCATTTCTGAGCGTTGCGTACTTGTATCCAAAGCCTCGGTTTGTCGTATCGGGATTGCTTCCGCATGGATTGTCAATCTCTGTAGAGGCTGATGTCCTCATATTAACCTTGTACACCTTGGTGGTATCAAGGAATGAGTTTTGTAATGTGCTGACATAGCACAAGTACATATACTCCCCATGAAAGCGTATGCCTGCGTTGTTGACATTGACTCGTACTGATGTTTTGCCCGTGGTATTGCTTGGATTGTAGAATGTCAAATTGTTATTCATGTCCAAGCGCAAGCAATAGAAGGGGTATGAATCATTCCACCCTTGCCATCCGCTCTTGAACTTATACAAGTACAAGTGCTCATCACTGTAATACAAGAACACCTGCTGACTCTGTTCATAAGAATCAAGCCATCCCTGCGGTATAGTCACTTCCGTACTGCTCACCTTGTAAGGCGTTGTCCTCTTCACGTTGAGGTTTAAGATGCTCAAAGGTATCTTGTACGTGCTTATCTTGAGCTTGCCTGTCTGTGAGTAGTGCTCCTCTGCGTGGCTTGCGTCATAGTTGAGATTATAGTAGTCAATGCACTTGTATGTGCTTGTCGCAGGGTCTACGCCTATTGCAACGCCATAACCTCTGTTGCCATACTCAACTGCTGTGCCTCTGTTGCTTGAATTGACAATGCCTGTGCTCTTCTTTACCTTGCTCACACTGTTACCATCACCTATGCCTCCATACGCCTTGGATGTAAGACAACAGCAAGCAATCGTGCCGTTGCCCTGCGATGTAGTAAAATCATAGGTCTGCACAAAAGAGCCATCTGCCTGCCATCCGCTTTCGTCCTCTGCATAAGAGCCCATCTCGCCTGCTACGTTGCTTGTATAGCCGATGCCGCCATTTGCAATCATATTCAAGCCTGCGGGCGGAAAGACATTTCCTGCCTGCTCGGGGATTGTGCCATCAAAAAGCATAATGCCTCCAAGCAAATTCTCCACAAGTGCATCCTTGTTAAAGTCATTATCGCTCTGCGGAAAGCCGTTCATCAAGCCCATATTGGCAAAGTAGTCTCTTATGGCATTGGTCATCATGTTGCTGTCTTCGTGCACCTCCGCAAGCCTTCCGCTTGCGGCATCTCTCAGCTCAATTCTTGTCTGTCCCTTCACTCTGTTACCTCCTCTGTGTATTCAAGGCTAAACTCTGTCACTGTGCTGTTTGCATCGGTCATGATTATCTCTGCTTCAAGGTATCCTGCATCCACCAAGGAAAGCCACTGCGCAGGTGTGAGCGCAAGTACATCGTTTGCGTTCATGCCGACAGAGCCATCACGCCACTCTCCTGCCGCACTGTTGTACACCTTCCAATTGTCTGCCACATCTCCTCTGAATCTGAATGTGCAATTGGTCAAATCCATCTGCACATCCCGGATGGTGCTGACATCATAATCAACATTTATCAGCACTCTTGTGAGACTCTGAGGCGCAGTGCCTGTGATGACAAATGTATCATCCACGATGCTCACCTCTGCGAAGTCATACTCCGGCAGTGCGTCTGTGGCGTTTATTTGCCCTCTGTGAGTCATAAATATTGCAGGTGTACCATTTATACCTCCGATGGTTATTTCGTCCATTCTCACGGCTTCTACGCTGTCAGAGAAGGTCTCCATGTATGGCGTATGAGCAACCACACTTACATCACCACCAAATGCCGCCACTGTGACATCCTGCATGGGGATTCCTGCAACAGCATCCTCAAAGTCAAGATTTCCTGTCCATTCCTCTGTAGCCGCAAGTCCCTGTCCGTAGATTGAAGCATGGATATCCGTTGCCCCTATTGTAACACTTCCGCCGTCCATATTCAATCTTGCTTGGAAATGTCGCATCTCAGCTCCCGGCACATCCATGTAATACAGCAGATGCAGAAGATGCTTGCCATCCACCCAAGTCTCCTGCGGATGGTACACTTCCTCACTCTCATTGATGATGTATGAGACTGTCGCAAGTGCATCATCATAATCAATCCCGGTGTGCGTGGTCTCTGCCTCAAGCTTTATCTCAGCATGGAAGATGACTGTTGCCGCCTGCAATACAACAAAGCGGATGTCAATGATGGTCTCCGTGTCTCCGTCAGCCACCACAACCTCATGCGGATTGGTGAACATGTAATACTGCATCTTCTCAGCTTCAATGCTGTTCATAATTCCGGCAATGTTCTTGTCGGTCTTTGATGCCGCATTGACCTGTGCCGGGTCTTTACCAACGCCGGACAGTCTCACGCTCTGCTTGTAGGCATACTCAAAGCCTGTAATGCATGAAAGCTTTGTATCATCTGCGATGCCTCCCGAAAACTGTATCACATCGCCAAGGTCATACACAGCCCCTGCGTGCACAGTCGCATCAAAGGGCACATATTGGATGTTTTGAAGTCCAAGCAGTACATTCCTTCTTAGCACATCCTTGTCTGCCTGCTGTAGAAAGGGATTGCTCCCAAGGTTATATGTCAAATACCTATCATCGGGCATCGCATAGTATTTGGTTTTCTTCGTGGCAATGTCCACGCATGAGAGCCCACTGTACCGGGTCTCAAAATTTGAAAACCGACAGCCTGTGAATCTGTGATAATCCGTCACCACATCATCTGCTGTGGCTTTGTACTTTCTCAGCACAAGCCTGCCCTGTCTGTCCATTGTAGCAAAAGATGCACAGCTCTGTGCTACCCAAAAGAGGCAATCTCTGTAGGTCTCAATGTCATTCTCGGTCATGAGCACCAAAGTCTGCGCTCCATTGGTGAGAGCCTGCACATCTGCCTGCGTCATGCCAAAGGTCACACCGCAATCCCGGCAGAGCATTGCCAAAATCTCATAGGGCTTGCCTGTGAAAGTGTTGTACCCAAATTTCTTGTCAAATTTGGTCATGTTGTCATAGGCAACAATGTCTGTGCCGTACTCGGTGCGTGTTGCCTCGTCAATTGTAAAAACGCCAATAGGCACATCCTCAAATGTGCCATTGACGTTCAAGCCCTCACTTATGGTGATTGTCATTTTCTCCGTCACCGGGATTTCAAGCAGGGTCATCCGCAGGCATCCGATGTACACAGAGCCCACAACTAAATCATCACCACTGCTTGCTTGGTTTGAGATGGACAGAGAGCCTTGCAGGATGTCCCTGTCAGAAAACTCTGTCTGCCCAATCATGCCTGTGATTCTGTACCGATGCACAGGGCTCTTTAATTGCTCAATATATTCTGCGCTTACTGCGTACATGTCAAAACTCCTCCAAGGTGAAGCTGATGTCCCAAATGCCGACTGTGATTGCAAGGTCTTCTGACTTGGGCATCCTGCTTTGTGCAAAGCCCCTCATGCGCACTGTGTGCTCCTCATAGATGGGCTCTTCATTCTCATACCCTACACAGATTGACAGTGTGAAGCTGTCAAGGTCTCTGAAGCTCTTAAACGTAGCAAGCCATGTGGATGATACACGGAAAGAACATGATACACTCATCTTTCCGTATCTCACCACATTCACAAGGTCTGTGCCTGCTTCAGATTGCCCGGTACTTTCAATGACCTCATAGCTTTCATCCCAAGACAGAGGGTACAAGATTTCTGTGTTGTTAAACTTATACTTAGCCTGCACTATCCTCTACCTCCGCTTCTGTAGTTATTGGCTTGGTTAGCTTTTACCACAAGGGTATCAAGCCTCTCATTGCCGATGTAAACCGGGATAACAATGTCACTGCCACCGATGCCGCCGCCTCCGGCAAGTGCAAACTCATTGGCAACAGCACGCACCCACTTTCTGTTTCGGTCAAGAGGCACAACAGCCTCTGCGCCTGTGCCCTCAAGCAATGCAACTTCACCTTTACGGATAACACCGCCAACAGCACGCCCTGTCACACTTCTGTTTGCAGAACCGCCTGCCGCACTGCCTCTCAGCCTGTTCACCTTTCTCTCAAGGTCATCTGTGATGCTGATACTTGCAAAGATTGCCTCAACAGCATCCTTGCAGGCTTGGGCAAACTGCACAATCTTGTCAAATGCATCTCCTACAAGCTTTGCGGCATCGTCAAAGAATCCGCCAAGCACTTCAGCCACCGGGCTGAAGATGTCTTTTATGCCATTCCAAATGCCTTCAAATACTCCTGTGACTGTATCCCAAATGCCTTTGATTGTATCCCATGCGGCTTGGAAGAAGCCACCAAGCACTTCAGCAACCACAGAAAATACTGCGGAAATAGCATTCCAAATACCTTGGAAGAATGCCGCCGCAACATTCCACACAAGCTTGATTGCCTCCCATGCGCCCTTGAAGAATCCACCAAGCACACTGATGACAACAGAGAAGACTGCCTTGATTGCCTCCCATATACCTTTGAAAAATGGTGCAACAACATCCCATACAGCTTTGATTGCCTCCCAAGCACCCTCAAAGATGCCCGAAAGTCCCGGTATAACCTCTTCAAACGCCTCAAGGATTGCTTGTATAATCTCCGGGATTGCCTCAACAATGCCTGCTATAATCGCAGGCACATTCTTGACAAGGGAAACAAAGAGCTCCACGCCTGCCTTGATAATCATTGGTATAGCATTCAAGATTGCTTTGACAAGCTTGCCAATAATCGTGGGGATTTTAGCAACAAGCTTCGGCACAGCCTTCACAAGACCCTCTGCAAGACCAAGTACAATCTTTAGTGCCGCATCAATGATGAGGTCAAGATTGTCAATCAATGTCTCCGCAAGCGTGGTTACAAGGTCAACTGCGATATCGGGAAGCTTTGGTGCAATATCTGTTGCAATCACCTGCAAGATATCTGTTGCCGCCGACACAAGACCGCTTACAATCTCCGGCAGGCTCTTGATGATGCCCTCCGCCAACTGCAAGACAATCTTTGAGCCAAGTGATACAAGCTTTGGAAGCAATTTGCCAATTGCCTCTGATATTCTCGGCAAAAGCTTGTCCATGATTTCAGATATTCTATCAAGCGCACCGCCTGCGGCTTCTGTGATTCTTTCCATGCCGGAATCAAGCTTGTCCTCTGCGCCTTCTTCCCCGGCAATCATCATGGTGAAGCCTTCCATCATGTCATTTGCACCGGGCAAGAAGTCATCAACAATGCTTCTCTTGACTCCTCCAATTGCCGTCTGCAAATCCTGCATGTTATCTTGGAAAGCCGCCGCCGCTTTGACTGCATCATCTGACATGACACCGCCAAGCTCATGCACTCGGTCTTTCATCGCCTGCGTATCTTCCGCAGAAGTATTCAAGAGTGCACCAAGCTCTGTAGCACCTCTTCCCAAGGTCTTGCCTGCAAGGTATGTCCTTGTTGTGGTGTCTTCCACATTCTGCAATGCTTCAATCGTCCGACCAAAAAGCTCTTCCTGTGACATATTGGCAATCTCTTCCTGTGAGATGCCAAGCTGTTCAAAAGCATCAGAGCCCGACTCTGCCGCATTTGCCAATGTTTTCATTGATGATTTCATGGCTTCCATTGATGTGCCACTATGTTGCATGACGGCATCCCACTCTTGGTATGCTTCTGCTGACATGCCCATCTTCTGTGACATTTTATCAATATTATCACCATACGCCGCAAGCTCTTTCGTGCCATTCCACAGCTCTTTAGCCATAGCCGCACCTGCAACGCCGACTGCGCCAATCGCAACAGCACCAACCTTGCCTGCGGTCTTCAAGCCCTTCCCAATGCGTGAGCCCACACTTTGGGTCTCTTCGCTTGCCTCATTCAATGCGCCTGTATAGTCTGATGTATCAAGGGATATCTTTGCCACAAGGTCAAATACATTCACTCTGATATCCTCCTAAGACCATCTTTTATATGGTCAATGATTTCTTGTGCACTTCTTGTCTCCGTTTCCTCCTTCTGAGGCATGAGGAAGTCAGCCCATCTCTTTGTATAAGCAACACCCTCAATCTGATGCACGGAATTAAGAAGCGCAGTATTTTTGGTTAATAGTCGCAAAGAGTCAGAAATACAAATGCGGTATGCGGTATCACGCTGTTTTTCGTTGTAACGCTCTACCACATACCGCATAAAAGGCTTTACTCTTCGCTTGCCTCTGTATTCTCCATAGCAGAGCCAAAAGAGGGCTTCTCCGTCTGACCCTGCAAGCCAAAAAGCCTTGCAACCTCCGGGTCTTCCACAATGTCAAGAATCTGCGCAGGAAGTGAAAGCAAATTCACCTCTTTTACATAATCCTCAACACTCTTGCGCTCAAGTGTTGCAAGCATTGTAAGCATTGCATGCTTGTGTGCCTTCAGCACATACTTGATTAGCAGAAGCTTTGGCTTGCCCGCTCTGTAAGCTGTCATAAACTGCTCATCCATCGCAATCTCAGCAATGGGCTCAATCAAATCAGCTACAACCTCAAGCGCATCCTCGCCCTTAATTTCTGAAAGTCTCATTGTTTCTTCCTCCTCACATCTTATTTGGTTTTATTCCTTTGTTGCTGTAGCAACAATCACTACATCGCCGGAAACGCTTGCGATGGTCACAGTGCCTGCGCTGTATGCTGTCGCTGTGATATCATCACCGCCCATCATTACAGTCACTGTGCCAAGGGTGTATCCCTCTGCAACTGTGAGCGTTGCTGTGAGTGCGTCACCGCTCTCAATGCTCTCATCCTCAAAGCTTGAGGACACATGAGACAGAATCTGCTGTACACTGAAATATGACTCATCACCGCCTGCCACAGAGTAAATCACCATAGGCACTTCCTTCTGTGCGTTGATGGACACATGACCTGTGAGAGTCAGAGCAACCTGTCCCTTACCATTCTTGGTGGTCTGAAGGCTGAAACCTCCTGTGGAAAGTGCATTTTTAATCTGAATAGCAACAAATCCGCCGTCTGCCTTGTCACCTACCCACCAAATGTCAGAAAAGTCGGTCTGCTTCAAATCTGCTCTCGGCACAATCTTGGATGTATCAGAGCCATCAATGTCTGCGCAACCAAGCGCAAGCTTGATAAGCTCGGGTGTAGTGCCAAGGGAAGTGGTTGAAAGCGTAACCTCCCAAGAGTCAAGATGCTTAAATTCCATCATATTGAGCGGCACATTGTCCACATCTTCTCCGAAATCAGAGAAGTTAGGTGTGCACACAGGATTCACGCCGCCTGTTGTTGCGCAGATGATGTCCTCATCAGCAGGTGCTACCGGATTTGCCGGATTAAATCTTCTAAGAAGCACACCTGCATCAAGCTGTAAGCCATCAAATGCGTCTGTAGGAATCACTGTAAATCTTCCTGCCATTGCTTTTTATCTCCCTTCGTTTTAGTACGCAGTCAGAAACTCTGCCTGCACGTTCAAGTAAATTCTTCGTATCATGTCATCCTCCGGGTCACTCATGCGCTGTGCAAAGGGTGTCCCTTTAGTGAACCATACATAGCCTTCATCAATTTGGTAGATTCTGTAGCCATTCTTGCCAATGGCTTTCTCAATCTCTCTCAGCTTGGCTGTAACTTCAGCCCATGATGTAGAGCGATACCAAATTGATGCATTCAAGTTGACCACATTGCCGATGCTGTCAGATGCTACCCTATATGTGATATAGGGCATCTTGGCATCCTGTGGCACTGTCTGCTCATCGTATGCCGGAAGCTCAAAAGAGCTCCACAGCTTATGGATTGCCTGCGCCTTATCCATTCTGCGTCACACTCCATTCCTCCGCAGTCACCTGCCGCATGTTGAGCGTAGCACTCGCAGGCGTGTACTTGTCATCGCCATCAGAAGTCACTCTGAATACCTTACCATCCCGGACACGCCGGAACACATCATGATATTCAAGAGTGAGTGCCTTGCTTGTGGTCACAGTGTACATTGAGGTCACACCCTGCTTGTCTGCGGTACGTGCCTGCATGGATGTATCAAACGTGATTGCCGCCATAAACTCTGCGCCATCCGTATAGGTGGTGATATAGCCGCCATAGCCATCCTCCACTGTGGTCTTATCAAGCATTGTGCACTTATCCATAGCCTCATCAAGTAAGCTCATCAAATCTTCCTCCACATGTTCAATCTGCTTGCGAAAGCACCTTGCCAAGTGCCTGCCCCGGCATTTGCACTGCTTCCTGCACCGCCGCCGGATTTGCTATAACTATACCCTCCGAAGCTCTCACTTGCATAAGGGCTCATTGCCGCAGAGTCAACACCGCCATACTTATCCTGCCAAGCTTTAATTTCAGCGGCAAGGTCAACCACTGTGGGTGGCACAGCCATTGACCATATTGCGCCGCTGAAGCTCTCATCTATAAGATGTGAGGAAGAGCCATACTGATGCACGCCATCATTGAAGAGACTGCCGATGATGCGGAAGTATTGACCTTCTACAAGCGGCAGGGCTGTCACAAGCTCACCGCCTTCAATTGTAAAATCGCCAAAGTATTTCTCCCGGTCAAACCAATTCTTTAGCTCTTGGCATAATTCTGTCAGCATTTTTCTCTCCTTTAGGTTACACGCCTTGCCGGACAGAGTGAAAATCCAACAAGGCGTGGTGTGCTATTTCTTTGCGCCCCTCTTGGGCTTTTCTTCCGGCTTGGGCTTTGCCTCCTTGACCTCTTCAATCAAAGGCATCTTCCTTCGATTCTTCCCGGTCAAAAGCTCATTTACCCTTGCCGTGCTTACTTCAGCACCTTTCCTCGGGTACGTGTCCCCGGTATGATACTTGAAGCTGTTGTCCTTTAAGTCTGCAAAATCAGCTAAGACTCTATACATTCAATCACGCTCCTGTAATTGTGCCCTTGACAACGCCTGCGGCATACTCAACAAGGAACTGAATGCCGTCCATAACAAGAGACTCAATCTGTGCTCTCTCGTTGTTCTGATACCCGGAATTGATGCCGATGTATCCAAGCTCGTCTGCGGTAAGGTTGAATGCCTGTGCGATATCACCATTCATGGTGAGATAGTACATGATGATGTTTTCCTTTGCCGTAGCAACGAAAGTGCCCTGTGTGATTCTGCTTGACATGATAACAGTGCCAAGACCAAGGAAGTCCTCAACATAATTCATGCCAAATGCAGTCTGCACAGTGATGTTTGCAGTGCCAAGATAGTCTGCGATATCAAGAGGATTTACAAAGTACACAGCCTGCGCCGTGTCATCCTCAAAGAGCACCTGCAACTGTCCCCATGCCGCCGCAAGAGCCTCCTGCAATGTAGCACCCGATGCAGTTGTTGCACCTGTGATTGTGCCATTGAGGAAACCAAACAGGTCACTTCTCACACCATTCTGTACAAGGGAAAGAAGCTTTGCATCGGTCTCAACAACTGCGGTCTGATATCCGCTCTTCTTGATTGCCTCTGCGGAAACGCCCTTGCGCCACTTCTTGAGGGTGATTTCACCCACCGGGGTCTTGGTCTGTGTAATCTCGGTAAGAGGGATAACCTCACCCTCTGCCACAGCACCATTCTCAAGCGTACCGCTCATAGTGTAGGTGTACATTGTTGTGCCTTCCATCATCGGAATCTTTCTTGTTACACCAAGCACCTCAATGAGCTTGGCAAGAGAGCTGTGCGTGAACTGATTAACAAAATCAACTTCACGGATTTTCTTCATGTCATTTGCAACTGTCAGATTAGTTTCTGCCGCCATTTTCTCAATCTCCTTTTCTGTTTTTGTTAGATGAATAAATCTTTGTTCTCAAGCATCGCCTGCTGTCGGGCAGTTGTATCTTTGATTGCAAGGATTTCATCCTTGGTCATCTTTGCGCCGCCTTCACCTTTTGGCGGCTGTCCTGTCTCTGCCCCGGTTTTGGTCTCTTTCACAACAAAGTCAGACCACTCCTCTGCAATACTCTTCACAAGGTCTTTTGCATTCTTGGGCTTGCCATCGCCATCAAGGTCAAGCTTGTCAATGTCATCCCCGGATACTTTGATGACTGCATCAATTCTCTTTTCTGAGATGCCTGCATCCTTCAAAAGCTCCCGGTATGCCTTCTCCTTGCCTGCTCTTGTTGCCTTGGCTTCCACATCAGCCTTGTACTGCTCAAACTCCTCTTTGATTGCCTCATACTTGACTTGGTAAGCGTTGCCGCTCTTCCCTGCCTTTTCAGAAGCCGCCTTGAGGTCATCAAGCTCCTTCTTCACAGAAGGCAAAGCCTCTGCATCTGCCTTGTACTTGTCCCTCTCTTCCTTGAGGGCATCCACAGTTTCTGCGTGTGCGTTGATGATTTCATCAACCTTCTCGCCCTCAATACCAAGGGCTGTCAAAAATTTGCGTGAAAGTGCCATAATCTCAATCTCCTTTTCTTCGGGCGCATTTCCTTGCGCTTTGATTTGCCTTGAATATACCACATAACCACAGGCTTGTCAAAGATTTTTGCGGGTGTGTGTAGGTTGATGTAGATATTACGTGCATTTCTATAAACTTTTCTATATATACTTCTCTATAGGGACTTTTATATATTTTATTTACATATCTACACAGAAGAAAAAAGAATAAATATAAATATATATAATATATGTATCTCCATGTCGTCTTATGTCAAAAGATTTTTCAATCCGTTTTAATAAAAAAACAGTGTAGGTTATCTACACTATTCTGCACTTTTATGTGCATTTTGTGTAGATAAAACCTACACTGCCAAACAAATGTTCTATGAACAAATGTTTGGAAGAGGAAGAAAACAAACAAATGTTTGATTATTCATCTTTCAAATACTGCTCTGCGATGCCCCGGTACTCATCCATGTAATTTTCAACTGCCGGACGTATGAAAGGTCTTGGTGACATCTTCGATGTGCCCATCTCTACATAAGCCGCATACTCAATATTAGAGCCGACATACGCCGCTTCACCATCAGAATCATGCGTGATACTGTTTCTCAGAGCACCTGTCCTCACATAAGTGGGGCTTTGTGGCGTATCATAGACCGCACTTGTGACCTCTACTTTGGCATTTGCCTCTGCCTGCATGCCTATTGCCTCAAGAGCGGCGGCAACCTGCGCATCCAATGCAGATAAAACCTCTTTGCTGTTGTCTTCTTTGACTTGAAGGCTCATGATATCACCTCTTTTTTTTCTTGTAGATAAAGCCATACTTTTCGGCATTCTCTTCAAGCCATTTGTCTTTTAGCACTTCGGGATTATTCTTTTGCATCCAATCTTGAAGCTTTTTGCCTCTTTCTGCGCTGTTGCTTTCAGTTTTTACAAGCTCGGCACTAAACTCCCGGCGTTCTTTTAATATCTTATCATCAATCTCATGGAATGCTCTTTCTGTAGCCATTGAAAATGGCACAAGCTTCTCAAGCTCTTCATTTGTTGCGTTTCTGACTTCTTTGTACACAGAGACAGGATTTGTGTTGAAAAGCATATACTCATTTCCAACATTATCTACAACAAAGCCATGTTCACCATATCTCTCATAGTTGAATATATCTTGACTTGAGAAAATAGCCTCAGCAGGATGATTGTGCACACTATATCCACCAAAATTGCTTTCATCAACTGAAGAAGGAACAGAAACAGCACGCCTCCCTCCCTTGTTGGGTGATTCATATATTTTCTCACCATTGGCATTGATTGCCAAATAATGCTCTGTGCTTGCATTTTGGTATTTGTCCATAAAAGCATCTATGTCTTTTCGCACATGTGCGGGAATTTCAACAGAAACATTTTTGGATGTGCTCTCAGCTCTCACA
>Ga0326511_10000418_pt1 | contig 36997 bp, 50 predicted proteins | sample 0_2496_0518_D_FD_203701 | JGI IMG/M metagenome (GOLD analysis project Ga0326511, IMG submission 203701) | Bovine rumen microbial communities from UC Davis, California, United States - 0_2496_0518 | ecosystem: Host-associated > Mammals > Digestive system > Stomach > Rumen | place: USA...
TTGTCCCCCGCTAGCCCTGTACTTTTTGACCCACCCCCTGCCTTTTTAAGCGTCCTTTTAGGCTCATAGAGACGTTTTTCTCGCATTTTCGATAACTATATCGACTTTACATCAAAACGTCTTAAAACGGCAGTTTCGAGGTCAAATTGTGATGATTGATTTATCTTTTGCTTTCTTTCTCTTCGACTTGAAACGTCCGTGCTTCTCGTTGTGGCAGTCCACGCAAAGACTCTGCAGATTGTCCCAGTCGAATCTCTTAGTCCATCCGTCCTCGGTCTGTATCGGTATGATGTGGTCAACTTCCGAAGCCCAGGCTCCGCACTTCACGCACCGAAACCCGTCGGCCTGCACCCGTGCCGCTGACAGCCGCCTCCACTCCTTTGAGTTATAGAACCGTTCATACTTCGGGTCCCGCTTCTTGTTATACCGCCTGTCTGCCTCCATCTTCCTGGCCTCGTGCCTCTTATCGCGCTCGGCCTTGACAATGGGCTCACAGGTCTCACAGTATGCTTTGCCGTATGGGATAAGGCGCTTGCATCGTCCGCACTGCTTAAGTAACATGGTCCTCCGAAAACAGAAAAGAGACCAGGCGCTTCTTCGCGTCTGATCTCTTCTCTGCACAGCCTAAACAAAAAGGAGAGTAACATAATGGACTTTCGTCGAGTACCATCCTAGCACTCTGCTCCCTGTATGTATAGTGACAATTAACTGATTATTTAGTGACGTTAAACCGAATCGTCGCACAATGTAATCATGTCGATAGCTTCACCGTAGAGCCTTATAATATGTCTCTGAGTGTAGCCCATCTCTTCGGCGATCTGGCCGAAGCTCATGCCGTAGATAAAATAGTCCTCAAGGACCTCGCCCCGTCTCACGTCTTCCACCTGGTCTATCAGATCAAGAGTCTTTCGTCTGAGCTTGCCGCCCTCGAGCTTCTGTTTTTCTATCCTCCTTTCAAGGTCTACCTTATCGGCTATCAGGTCCTCGCTCGTAAGAGCCTTGCCTCCGCGCGGCATACCCGAGAGGCTCGGCGACCTGAGGCCGTCTATCTTCCTGTCCAGCGCCCTTGCTCTTTCCTCGAGCCGGGCGATCATTTCCATCTTTCTCCGGTATCTTTTCAATACCCGTTTCTTCTCGTCGCGCTCAGTGAGCGTATTATCGTCCATGAGCTTTTACCTCTCAGATGTTAACGCTAAATTGCAAACATAACAGAATAACAAAAAAAATTCCCAATTCCTTATATATTCTATATTTCTATATATATTTATATATATTATTAATTAATTATATAAATTAGAAATAATTATGTTATTCTGTTATGCACCTTACATTTTGTAAAATATACTTTACCGAATTACTCGTTTTCCATTAACAGTTAATGGATTTTCCATAACAGAATCCATAACAGAATCAGAAAAGTTTTTGTTATGCTGACCCTGTTTTTGTTATGAAAAACTTTTTCACGACCCGTCATAACAGAATCCATAACAGAATCCATAACAGAATCAGGTCACTTTCTCAGAGTTTTTGTTATCGGAATATCGTTCATATTCCCGCAAGGAGCGCACAAAGGGCAAGCCCCGTAACCACTCCGAGCAGATAGGTCCCGATAATAAAATAATCGTCTGCATCCATGACGCTTACCTCGTGCCTACGAAAAGGATGGCAGCTACGACAAAGCCGCCCACGAGGCCGCTGAGATAAGCGACTGCAATCGAAATCACATTGATCATATCCTTTATATCCTCCCTTATATTCCTCACTGCACCATTTATAGAAGTCTTTAGGACCTTTCGACCAGAGGTCGGACGGATATGCCCCGGCGAAAACCTTAAGGAAAACGGTAGCGTTGCTCTCTGTCCCCTGGGCGGTCTTATCAAGACCAAGGAGCTGACTAGCGAGCGTATGCCGGCAGTCAGTACAGAGGCAAAGCGCCTGTTTCATGTTGTCATGCTTAGCGACAATGCGGACAATGTTCCGGCCTGTATCGTCGGGCCCGCCACAGGCCCAGCAAACGCCGGGGACAAAGTGTTTATCAACCTCGATCATGCTCGGCCTCCTGCTCTACTACCCATACCGATATCATACGGTCGATAGCGTCAAACTGAGTCTGACTCAATAACTGCTTATCCCGATAGTTATGGATCCAGTCGAGCGGGATAGCTTCGATGGTCCCGGCTTTGGGCTCCGGAGCTACGACGTCTGCAGGCTCGATTGAGAAAACACAGTAGTCAGCTCCAAGGCCCCAGCCGTTCAGAACGTAACCAATACGGTAAAGCCTGTGATTGAGGCCGTGCTGCAAATGTCTCCCGTAGTCGTCTATTACGTCAAACGTGACCTTGTCGTGCTTCTGAAAGCCTCTATCGTTCTTGCGGATCTCAAAGGTTTTATCGCCTCTGAGAACGGCGTCGGCAAATGTAAGGCGTATTTTAAGATTATGTGTCATGTCAGCCTCCTCCCACATATAGGACAATACTTAATCTTTGCTTCTCCTCGCTATCCATTGGCCTTTAAAACAATCTTGTCACGGTCAATAAAAGCGTGAGAGTTTTTCTCTAACGGAAAGACGTATCCATCCCGGTCTGTATGGCAGTATTCACAGTCAGTCCGTGTCGGCTGTTCCAGCGCTTCAACAGCCAGGGCATACATTTTCTTCGCGCCCGACATTGTAACGGGCCTGCCTTTGAACCATTTGATAGCTGCCTGCCTCTCTTCGTCAGTCATGCTCGGCCCTCCTGTTCCATCTTTTTATTATGGTATAAAGGCCGTCCTCGCTTACCGTAAAGAACAGCCTTGCGTATCGTTCTGTACTGTAAAGAATACAGTCCGGGTCAGAACAGCCGATAGCGTAATATCTCTTGTATTTATTCACTTTTGCTCGGCCTTTGAAGAACCTTGCCCTTCCCTTGGTAATGTGTACCTCACTTCCGCAAAAGGGACAGGGCTTTAATTTGATTTCGTCCATGCCCTGCCTCCTTAATCTACGAAGCCGCACCCGTCACCGGCGGGCTTATCGCTCTGGACTTCGGGAGACGGGATTGCCGGGAGGCCGAAGAGGCTTCGGATCTCGTTGGGCGTCAACTGAGACTGAATGACGGACCTTGCGGCGTCAATGCCTGTCTTGATCAGTGCAAAATCATCTGCCGTGTATCCGATCTTATTCTCTTGGATCCATTTGATAAGGCCCTCAAAAATCTCGTTCGCAAAATCAACTTTCAACTTTGAGTTTGCGGTCTTAAGAGCTCCAAGGTCCTCATTAAACTTGACCTTAAGAGCCTCAAACCGTTCGTCTGCATCCTTGGCGCCTGCATGATAGCCAAGGCGATACTGAGAGGCGAGTCTGTCGTCGAGAAGTGCGTTATCATAGATTGTCCAGTTGCGAGCCTTGCAAAAGGCCCTTGCCTGTTCTTCGGTAATGTCCGGCGTCTTTACAGCTTCGGCTACAATGGCCTGTATCCTGTCGTAGTCGATAGCTCCTCTCTCCTGCAAGAGCTGATTCATGCGGTCAAGACCGATATACTGTTTGCCGTCTACCCAAATATTACCGTGATCTGTAATTCTGATATCCATTTACTTTCCCTCCCATTTATCAAAGCGAAACCGTCCTACAGTCGGAACAAACGAATAGAAGTCGCCGGCAGACCTTATGAAAAATTTCTTACTACCATACTCGGCCCGGTAGATAATGAGGTCTGTCGTCTCGTTGGTACAGTCGTAAGCCGTGCCCAGGTATCTGTAGAGACCAAACTCAGGATGCTCTCTAAGCACTTCGGCAGGATAATCGAAGCGCTTATAATGGACGATCACGTCCCCCTCTTCAAAGACGGGCCTCGTTCTCGGCAGAGCTGCTTTCAAATAGTTGATAGCGAAAGTCAGCGCTTCAGCGCTCTTTCTGCAGTCTTCGCTCATGGGCTCATTCTCGCCGGTCTCGGGATTGAACATACACATATCCCGGTCATATTCGAGCTGGCTGATTACTTCTTTGATTTCTTCACTCATTTCTTGTTACCCTTTCTTTTAAACTGTGGAGCATACCGCTCAAGTAAGCGGTCCTCGTATGCTTTGATTTTCTTTATGTCGGGCTTCTTGACGTGTATCATTCTTTCAATTTCGGGATCCTTGATAAAGAATGTATATTCTGATTCACAGTGAGGACAGGTGAGATACTGCTCTGAGACCTGAGCAGCCTCGTCTATCACTCTTTCATGAAGAGCCGTAGCGTCCAGTCTGAAACCCTTTCCGCGCTTGTCGCAAAAGATAACGTTAATTGCCATTGGTTTTACCTCAGTCGATACGGACCACGAAGTAGCGCTTGCCGTCTGACTTCTGCCGGGCCCGTTCTTCAAAATCGAACTTGTTAATGATTTCCTTATTAAATGTCTTCTTGCCGGTCATGTTTGCGGCCTTGATGCCCGACGTTTTACACCAGTCCGAAAAGTCGCTGTAGAGCTTGTCCGTCGAGTTTTCTAAGAAGTAGTCGGCCTCGAGGCCCTTGTCTTCGATCCAACTAAGAGTTGTCGAGTTGTCTGTCCGGTAGGAGTCCAGGGCGTCCTTTACGCTCTGAGGCTCTGTGAACTTGCCCCGCTTAAGAAGCCTCCGGGCTCCTCTGATAGCGATATTAAGGAGATAGGACAGGGCCGTCTCGGTAGTGATCTTGTCATAGATAAGAGGATCATAGTCGCCGTCCTCACTCGAGAACTTGGCATTGAACGGGACCAGAAGCCACCGTCTGTAGAAGCCCTCGCTTTTGTCAAAGGACCTCGGGATAGCATTGGCGCTGTAGATATGAGTTGCATAGGGAGCGAGCTTAAAAGGTCTCTCGCCTTTGCGCTCTACGGTCAAGCTCTCGCCCGATATCATCTTTTTAAGCGTACCTGAGTCCCGGATTGTGACATTGTCGATATCGTCGCCTATGTTGGCAAGCATATTTTCAAGCTCTGCCATGTTGAAGCGATCACAAACTTTTTCAAGAGGCAGCGTCGAGAAGTTTCCCGCTCCCAGGAACGCCTCCAAGAGGTTGAGTATCGTACTCTTACCATTGGACCCGGAGCCGACAAGGATAAACGCCTTTTGGTATCTTGCCGACTTGATGAGGCAGTACCCGGCCATTTCCTCGAAAAGATCTATGACCTCTCTGTCCCCGCAAAATACCCGGTTGAGCATTTTGTCGAGGTCAGCACAATAGGCCGACGGGTCGTAGACCACCGGGATCCTGTCGAACTCCAAGGCGCCTGGCGTGAACTCTAAGCACTTGCCGGTCCTTATATCAAGACGGGTATTCTTAAGATTTATCACGTAGGGATTGACCTTTATGTCATTCAGCTTTGTATGGGTCTTGATTCTCAGATAGCTGAGGACCTCGGCCCGCTGGGTCTGACGGATACCCGGGAAGAGCTCGATCATTTTGCCCTCTATGATTCTTTCATCCCGCTGATAGTAGCCGTCCTCGTAGACGTAGAGCTGGCCGTTTACTGTCTTGATGTTGTACGCCTCAATCAGCTCGTCGCCAAACTCGTTGTGCGAGAAAGAAACTTTCTTTGCTTTCTCTTTGGTCTGCTTCTCGATTTCCTCGTCGGGTTTAAAGGCTTCGTCCCGGCAGATAGTCGCTATCTCACTTTCCGGGAGCGGGTCGTCAAAGACATAGTCGTTAATGATCTCGATTGTCTCCTTGATTTCATCCCGCTTAAAGCCCTTGGTCTGCAGATAGACGATATAATTAAAAAGCTCCTGATTGCGTCCGTCGCCGTCGTGCATCCCTTTGAACTCGAAGTTGTGACCGGGATTGCTGACAGGATAAAGCCACTTCGGGACCTCCTGTATCTCTTCCTGTGGGACCTTTCTGATCCACTCGCGCATGACGCCGTCAGACTTTATTTTGACGTAGCCGTTCTTACTGTGTGAGCGGCAATCCGAAAAGATACCGATAGCAAGGCGGGTCTTTTTGAAATTCTTCCACGGCTCTTCCGAGCGGAACCAGAAGTGATACCCTCTTGTGGTCTTCATGACTCTGCACTTGAGGCCGAGGCCGTCCACGATCTTAAGCATGATATCGGCGTCGCTCTTTGTGTCGAAGTCGAGGACTATAAAGGGCTTCGGGACTATAAGACCGACGTTGTCGAAGTCTTTAGCCTCTTTCCAGCTCTTGGCTCCCTCGCCATCTTTAAAGTGATGAGTCGCTTTCTTTTGGTCGTCTAAAATAACGTATTGCATGAGGGAAACCCCTCCCTTTTATCAGATAGAGCAGTAGTCGGCAGTACAGCCGCCGCTCTGAGTTGTCGGATTGTTCTGTTCTTTCTTATAGGCTTTCACCGTGTCCTCGAGGTAGGCAGCCTCCATGAGGTCTACAGCGTTACCCTCCCGGTCTTTCTTAATGCGGCCCTCAAGCCATTCGATAGGAATAGCCTCAACAGGATCAATAAGGTCTAACTTACTGAGCGCCCTGTTTCCTACTCCGGGAGCCGTCTTTAAGACTCTCTCGACGTCTTCTCTTTTAAATAATGTCATTCTTTTTACCTCTCTTTTTAAACCGCTTGCCGGTCTTGTTGTCCACAAGCACTATACTTTCGACGTGAAACCCGGCAAGATGAGCGACCCGGTAAATGGTATAGGCCAGTCCGCTAACAAGAGCCTCCTGGCCTTTCTGTATGTTCTTGTAGGCCCCGTAGGCCGTCGGATCCGAGTATTTCTCGGCGTTTACTTTCATGTCGTCCATGCTTAGACCTCAAGGACCTGACTTACATAGTTGTCGGCGGTATGCGTCCAGAGGACGTTAGGATAGAGCTTCATAGCAAGGTTATAGCACTGCCAGAGCCTCGTATCGGTCTCGTATGCTCCCATGTGCCAGCGGATACAGGCGATCTCTTCGTCGGTAAGATAGAGCCATTTCTGAGCCATAATGACGGACCTCTCACCGTGCCCCGGAATGACCAGGGCGCCGACGTGCTCCCAGTTAGTACGCTTCTCGCCTACCGGCTTATACTGGCCGCACTTGCAGAGGTCATGAAGCATACCGACGATATAGGGAGAGTCTTCTTTCTGCCACTTGAGGCCGAGCTTTTCGGTCAGCTCTACAAGATACTTGGCTACAGCGAAAGAATGATCAAAGAGCCCTCCCTCATAATTGCCGTGAAAGCTCCGTGAAGCGGGAGCCGTAAAGAATCCGATCTTATCGAGCTGCTTGATGAAACAGTCCTCGGCCCATAAGCCCGACGGCATGAACTTTTTATAAACTGTGATTCTTTCCTCTTTGGTCATGGTCACACCCCCTCAATGATGAAAAGCAGGATCTCTTCGCCGACGGCCTCCTTGACCGTAAGTCTCTGGAAAGACTTAACGGTCGGCGTCTTCTCTTTCGGGACGTTCATAGCGTAGACCCTCGTCCCCTGGTTGTTGAGCTTCACGGCCTCCTCGAAGCTGACGACCTTTAACGCAACATTTTTCATTTTTCGATATCCTCCACTATCTTAATAAATTCCTCCAGTGTATACGGAGAGAAGTGTAAGCCCCCTGAGCGCTCGATCCTCAGCTTGTGGATCTTCTGCGCGTCACTCATATAATTGGCCCCGACCTTTAACTCAAAGGCCACGAAGCGCCCGCCTATGCAGGCGATCAGGTCGGGCTTACCTCTTCCGCTCATGCCATCCCCGTACAGATTGAGGTAGTAAATACCTCTGCTCTGCAGATACTCGATAGCCTTAGACTGGAGCTTTCCCTCCGGTTTCTGCATCAGTCGTCAAGGAAGTCGTCGAGATCGTCCTCGTCCTCTTCCACGGCCTTAGCAATATTCTTGTACTCACCGTTGCCGAAGCCGGCGGCAGGCGTCCAGTCACTCAGCCTTGCGGACTTGAGCATCTTGCCGGGATTCTTGTTGGACTCAAACTCTTCGTGCTTGACAGTTGCGGTAATGTAGCAGCCTACAAGGTCCTGATCGTCGATCTCGTCGAGGTTGAAGTTGTTCAGAGCTGTCTTTGCAAAGTAGGAGAACGCCTTGACGGCCCCCTCGTTGACCTCGCCTTTCTGAGTGAGGAGACTGAACTGCTCCGTATGCTTCTTGCCGTCCTTGGTCTGCATTGTGACTTTCATCTTACCGAAGTCCTCTTTATACTCGACCTCGGTAATCTTGAATGTATGGACTCCCTCAGGAATAAGGGAGAAACCGCCCTCGGATAACTTGATTTTTGCCATTTTAAAGCCCTCTCTTTCTTTGCTTACTGTTCATCAATGCCGCGGATAAAACCGATTACAGACTCCTGGGACCCGTCGAAAACGACCATATACTTGAGAGTATTGAGGTCGTCGTCCTCGATCTCGAGATAGGACAGATTGACGTCCGACTTCTCAATCAGACCGAAGTCACAGTTGTGAATCTTGATCTTGCTGTACGGACTGGTAAAGACTCTCATAATGTCGCTCGCCTTACCGTCTGCCGGGAGCTCTGCCTTTGTGAGCTTAAGGATCTCGTCACAGTCGGCGCGGACAATCGCCTCGACGACCTCGCCGGTCTTACCGGGTACTGTCGTCCCTCCGAGGAAAGGCTTAAATCCAGCCGGGACAATCATGCCGACGCCGCTACCGATAAGCCACTTGTCACCGTTTGCTCTGACGTAGACGTATCCGTGTACGCCGATAGATTTTAAAAACTTCTCAAACTTCATATTATTTTCCTTTCTTTAAACAGGCCCGCCCCGTAAGACGGGCCCCTGTTTTAACTGGTGAAACGGTCCTCGGACTCCTTGCCGTAAAGGATCCAGTCTGTTGAGACTCCGAAATACTCGCTGTAGGCCATGACAGCCTGTGTCTGAGGCAGAGACCCTTTCTCCCAAATCCGTATGCTCTGCTCCGTAAAGTCAATCTCGAAGCTCAGGGCCTTGACGCTCAGGTCGTGCTCCATTCTGAGAGTCCGAAGCCTGCCGCCGATAGTGTCGCCGCCGACGATATGCTTAAGGGCTATAGGCTTTGTGTCCATATCAGCCCTCCCTCGCGGCCTTGCTCTCACGGGTACGTCCTGCCCTCTTAAGCAGCGCTCCCAGGAGACCGCCGAAGTTGAGACCGGGATACTGCCCGCGGATGGACAGACGATTAAGGCTCACCGGGATCTGATTCTTTCTGTAGGTCTTATGGGACCTCTCAGCGTGTTTCTTTCTGCCTGTCATGCTTTTGCTACCTCCTCGATAAGTGCTTTCTTTAAGGTCAGCGTCTCGCTGGTCTTTATGTACTGGTCATAGATGCCGGCTTTCTTAAGGGCCGCAGTATCCACGGAGCTCCTCGTGGACCTTGTAAGAGTCCAGGTGTACTTCTTGCCAGTAATCTCGACTTTCTTGTCACCGTCCCGGAACTGCTTATTCATGTACTCTTTGACCTGAGCGTCGATTTCCTTAAGACGGTCTTTCTTCTCCTTGAGCTTGGCCTCGGCCTTGTCCACGGACGCCTGGAGCCTGTCGGCCTCATTGATCAGCTTGGTAATGTCAGCGTCTGCAGTCTCGACCGTGTTCTTACGGAGCGCCTTAAGGATCTCGGCGTCTTTCTTCTCGTCGAACTCGGGAGAGATACCTGTCTCGACGTGCTCCGTCCAAAAGGCCAGAGCGGGCTTTACATAGCGGTCCTCGAAGTCGGGAAAAGCCTCGGAGAGCTTGAACTCGTAGATCTTCGTATTCTTGAAGCTCGGGACAAAGAGCTCGGGATTGGCATAGTCCTTATCTTCAAGAAAGCTCGCCGTCATGACGATATTGTCGAAGCCCAGCAGATAAGCGTAGAGCGCGGCCTGCAGCTTATAGTAGATCGGGACGTCCGTAGCCCAGTCTTCGGCTCTCTTGGTCGTCTTGATTTCTACGACGAAGTCGTCGCCGATAGCGTCCCACATTCCTCCGAGAGCTTTCTGATCCGGGAAGAAGTCGCCCCAGGTCTTTTTAAAGTAGTCCGGGCCGTAGACGTCCGTAGGGCTCTTAATGTCCATAAACATGACGTCGTTCAGATAGGCGATAATCTTAGGCTCAATGACCTTACCGGCAATAGTGTAGACAGAGTCCTCGAAAGGGATCTCGTAGGTCCTCGTGATAGCGCACCATGCCTCAAACGGCGTAGACCAGGCGTTAAGCCCGAGGACCGTAGCGAAGCGCGTAGCGGTCAGCTTCTTGAATTTCTTCGGCATTTCGTCGAGCTTTACGACGTTGCCCTCAAAATGATAATTACTCATGTGTGTTACTCTCCTTTTTAAAAATCTTATGATGATACAGCGTCTCGGAAAGAACGTTTCATATGAAGCCTCTCCTGCAGGCGGTAGCCCTCAAGCTCCCAAAGCCGGGCCTCAAGTCTCTGCTTACAGATCTGTACCCCGATAGCCTCGTCATAATTCAGAGGATCCACGCAGGAAGAGGACTCGACGAGTACAAACCCGTTCGGCAGTTTCATGGCGACAACTGTCGTCTTACCGAAAAACGTTTTCACCGTGATCTCGCTCCGGGCAATAAGGTCGTCGATTGTTTCTTTAGGTACATAGTTAACTTCGGTCATTCGATACCTCCTGTTGAATTTTCGATAACCGGCTTAAAAATTTACTGTTCTTTGATTACTCTTTCAATTCTGATACGCCGCTGGAGCTCGGACAGGGCCGCACTGAGAGCGACGCCCACCCCTTTCTGAGAGGCGAAAGTGTAGTTATCCATGCTGTCGGCAATATAGTCGAGCGTCAGATCTACGCCATGATAAGCCTCGTATTTTTCCAAGGCATAAACGAACTTGCCGCCGACTAAGTCGGGCAGATCCATAGCGGCTACGGCGTCATACCAGGGCTTATTGATAAGCCTCAGATAGTCGCTTGCCCTCGCGCTGAGAGCGGTCTTGCTCTTGCCGTACATTTTGGACATTTCCGGGAGCGTCTTACCCTCGGCAAGGCCCTGAGCTACCAGCTTGCTACGCTTTAAGACGTTCATAAGATCTCGCCGAGAGCCAGGTACTGCTTCAGCATAGCAGCGATCTCCGGATCATCTTTAGCCATGAGCTTATAAAGAGCTTCGTCTTTTCTTGAAGCAATCTTAGCCTCGATAGTTTTCTTAATCTCGGCTCTCTGATTACGAGCTTTCTGACGAGTCCTCCACCCTGTCGTATCCACTCTGTCAATAACCTCGTATCCTGTAATGATATCGTCGGAGACGTCAGTACGTACCACCTCGCCTACATAAAGACCGCCGGCCGTTTCAACAACTACGAAGTCACCGCAGTGATATTCGTCATAGGCGTTGAAATATCTGGTCTCTTCCTCAGCATCATTGACGAACTGAACGACAATTACTTTAGAATTGGTTACTTTCTTTTCTTCCATATTTTTATCATCCTTTCACTTTCTCACTGATCTCAAGGAGCAGGGCCTCAGCTTCGGCTTTCTTGAGTCCCGCCTTGATCTTGGCGACCGTAGCCTTGACGTAAGGCTCGTTGTCCTCGCCCTCCTTGGCCCGGAGCTTCTTGAGACCTGCCTTAATGCTCTTGATCTGTACCTCTGTAGCGTCGCCGTCCTCGTCGATCAGGTCTTTCTTGACCTCTTCTCTCTTCTCGGGAGAGGCGGGCCGGTTGTTCTTCTTGGGCTTATCCTCTTCGGGCTTGCCTGCCGTCTCGTCGATCACGTCGGCCTCGACGATATCGAGCATCAGCATATAAAGGTAGCGTCTGACGTAGGTCTGAATGGCCCCGAGCTTCTGGATCGGATTCTTGATAAGGCTCTCGTCGGGAGCAAGTGTAGACTGGAACTCGATCAGATCTCCCGGCTCGTCTGTGCTGCAGAGCACGAGCGTAGCATGATCCTCTTTGAAGAAAATAGTATCCACAAGACCCAGCTCAGTGAAAATCTGAGTCTTTACCGGGATAATATCCTCGAGCGTGAAATACTTGAACTCAGCGTAACGGTTGACGCCGCTCTTCTTGGGAGCGGAGGCGAGGAACCGCCTACGGGCTTCGAGGAGCTTCTGATAGACGTTCGCTTTGGTCCAGTCGATAGCGGGTGTTGTTGTTTCTGCCATGATAGTTATTACCTCCTTAATCTTGGCGAGCTTGTTGGCGACCTTTCGGTCTAGGTTGATGTATTTATCTACACGGGCCTTTGCCCGGTCGATATAGTAATTAAGGTCGAGAGAGCTGATTGTCAGCGTGTTCTCGTTGTCGATAAATGCGTGAGGCGGGCAGTCAGAAATTGTTGACTCCTGCCATACAGGAGTGACCGCGTAAGCGACCATTTTGCCCGTCTGCGGGTCTTTTTTTCTTTTCTCAGTGACTAACTTGCCTTTGACGATTCGACCGTAGGAGGCCGATTTTACGGCATATATTCGGTTGACCTTTTGAACCCTGACCCTCTGGTCATTGACGTAGTGGTAGGCTCCCTCGTAGGACCCGCCGGTCTTTTCTATGCGCTGGAAGTCGAAAATGTTCTTACATTCTCTGATAGTCTCCTCGACGGGCTTGCCGTGTACCAGGTACTCGACCACGGCCTTATGGATAATGACCTCTGAGTTAGTCTTGAAGTTGCCGCCCTTATAAAGTGATACAAACCCTCCTTTCGTTTTCATCTTGCCGTCTGCAAGGATGCCGATATAGTTGTTGACGTCCTTTTGCCAGAGCTTCACGAAGTCGTCCCGCTCCATTTCAAAGCCTGTTATCTTTGACCACTCGGCGACAATGTCGGCTGCTTTCCTGTCCTCGACCCTGTCGATCAGAAACATAATGCCGTCCGTGTTGATGTTCAGAAAGTCGATAGAACTGCAGGCCCTCGCAAGCATGACAATGAGCTGAGTCATAGCGAGCTGATTGCTTATGCAGACCGACCGGCCCGCCCATCTGTCACAAAGAGCGTTGTAATAGTTAAGCATAGCCCCGAATACCGTGTTGACCACGAGCTTAAGGGCCGTAGCTTTGTCCTTGTCTCCTGCTTTCTTGGCGGCGAGTCTTGTCTTGACCAGCTTCTCGTAGGCTTTCGGGTCCTCCATGCTCCGGGAGCAGTAACCAAAATTGATCATGCTGTTGGGATATAGAGAGCTGACGTCATAGTTGACTATGAGCCGGTCCTTTGTCGCTTCGGTCTGATATGCCGGCTTAGCTCCATGCACCCCGCCCCAGGCGTAAGTTACGGGACAGCGGCCCGCACTGGTCTCTACCCATACGTCTAAGGTCAGGCCCTTGGAGCCGGGCCCCGAACCAAAGAGCTTGGTATCGGGTATGGACAGGTCCCTTATCTGCAGAAAGAAGTCAAGGACCACTTTCGGAATAAGGCTCTGATCGAGACAGTCGGGAACGACGTAGTCCCTCTCGTCCGTCCGGTCCACCCTTGACGCCCCCAGGACTTTAGCTGAGAGCTTTGCATTGGTAAGACCAAGGGCCTCCTCGACCTTGAGGCCGTACATTTCGGCGACAATGCGTTTACTGGTCAGATATTCCTCACGGGCCTTAAAGAGCATACAGGTCGCGTCTACGTCGTGCTTGCAGTAGCGTATGACCTCCTCGAGCTCTTCCTTTGTAAGCGGCCTGTCAAGGTCGAAAGGCACGGAGCTCTCGACGATAGGGAGACAGAGGTTGCCCTCGATAGCTTTAAGGCCGAGGGAGAGGTCGGACATATGCTCGTCGGCTATGTCGTCCCTCAGGTCAAAGGAGTAAAAGGTTTTCTTTTTGTACTGGAGGAAAGGATACTCCCAGCCATTACAGCGCTTGACGATTATGAAGTCTGAAAGGTCCTTAATCCTCTCGTTATCACCCCCGTTCAGAATTGCCTCTGTAATCCAGTCGTCATAGTGCTTATTATTGAAGCCCCCTATCACGCCGCCCTGGGCGCCGAGGAACTCTTTCAGATGGTAGTTATCATTATGTATGACCAGATACGAGCCGGTCGTGTACGGGTCTCTGAATACGACGATCCAGTCGAACTTAAAGACCTCGAAGTCGAAAATATGGATGTTCATAGGATCAGTAGTTTACCGGGAGGAGGATTCCTACAAGGTGCTCGCCGCTCTCATATACATACAGAGGCTTTTTCTTACCGTGTCCCTTGTAGTAATACGCCTCGTAGTCTTTGCCGAAGTATTTGAAGAAATTGAGGTTGATTCTGATTTCTTCGTCTGAGACGTTGTCGGCCAGCTTGAAGATCTTGACCGGCGGCTTCTTCGGGTCCACATATCTTAACTGCTGAGTGTCGTAAGCCGGGTAGGCATAGCGGAGCTCAGTCTCGTTATAGACCTTTTTGATAGGCTCCTTTTTAAAGACCTTGGCGGCGTCCAGGTAAAACTCTGTCTTTGGGATAAAGACGACATAATAGCCCTCTACCACGATAGCAATATCGTCGCCGCAGTCGCTCCAGAGAAAAGGATTGACTTTCTTAAGGTGGTCCTCGGCGATTGCTGCCTTGAGGATATCCGTCTGCAGTTTCGTATAGTCCATATTGATCCTCCTTTGTCAATTAAGCGTTTCCTGCAACGCGGCTTTCATTGCCCGATAAATCACGTCATATAACTTGTCATAGTCCAAAGCGTCGTGAATCTCATCAACACAGACGGGCTCATTTTCCGTCGGGCTATATTCTTCCTCGGAAATGCCGTAACGAGATTTCAAAAAATCAGCAACAACGGGAAGTAACGAAGGTTCTGCATCTCTGAGCCTGTTATTAAGATAAGATCCAGCGAAACCGAGGCTTATGCTCAGATGCTCAAGTTTTAAACCTTTCGACGCAATCACCCGTCGGAACTTATCAGCATCTATAGGAATACGTTTACCTTTTTTGTGTGTCGCCATATGAATACTCTCCTTTTGTGATTATCGGATTTTCGATAACCGTGTGAAAAAAATTTATGTGTACGTGCGTCTGTATGTACTCAGATACTCAGTAAAGAGCTTTTCGGAAAAGTCCGAATAACCGGCAAGGGCCCTATAGATGCTGACCTCGACGGTCCCCTTTGTGAGTAAGTGGATGTATGAGCACTTGTGTGTCTGACCGCTTCTGTGGATACGGTCCCGGCTCTGCTCAAGGAGCTGGCTCCTGAGTGTCGGCTCGTAGTAGATAATCGTATCGCTCGCGTATAGGTCGATACCTGCAGAGGCCGTCTGATACTGGCAGATGATAACCCGGAGCGTCGGATCCGACTGGAATTGTCTCCAAATGGTCTTGTCTTTCTGTTCTCCGTCCAGAGTGACGTAGCTCATACCGATCTCGCGGCAGAGGCTCCCGATCTGACGTATCGACTCCTTGAACTCCGCAAAAATGACGAGCTTCTTGTCGTCTGCAAATCCATGAAGTATTTCACAAAGATACAGGAGCTTATTACTGTTGAAGAGGAGCAGACCGTCCTTTGTCTGCATATGACCGTTTACGAGCTGTCTGAGCTTGACCAGGCGGGACAGAGGATTGTCGGCAAGGATCTCGTACTCAAGAAGAGCCGACTCTGTCGAGAGCTTCTTATAAAGGACCTTTTCGGCCTGCTCCACGTAGACGATCTCGTCCGGGAGCTTGTCGGGAAGATCTAAGCAGTCGCTTTTCTTTACCCGATAGCAATACTGACCTATGAGGCTCTGCAGCTCTTTCACGTTAATGTAGGAGCTGGGCTTGTGGTACTGGTTTAAAATGCAGTAGCGCTTAGAGAACTCTGTATATGACCCGACATAGTCTCCCTTGGCGACCTTTGTCATGTAGTCCTTAAAGATGTTGGAGTATACCCGCCCCCTCGAAAGGTAGGGATTGAGGAAACAGTACAGAGACCAGATGTTTTCAAGCTGGCCATTACTGATCGGAGTACCGGTCAGAATGTATCTGTACTTTGCCCGGCAGGCGAGCTTTAAAAGGAAAGCAGCTCTTTTACTGGTCCTGTTCTTGATACAGTGAGCCTCGTCCAAAACGATAACGTCATACTGCTTATTGTAGGTATCATCCCGCCAGACCTTATCATAATTAACGAGCTCTACCCTGTAATCAAAGAATGATTGAGCCTCGGGAGAAAACTTTTCCATGTCTCGCTCCCAAGCACCGAGCGCCGACTTAGGAGCTACGATAAGGGCCCTATCCGCCTGGTCGTTGACTACAAGCTCAAGGATCCTTGCAAGGGCCGGTATCGTTTTTCCCGTGCCCTGCTCCATGAAGAGAGCAAAGGAGTCGTTAAACCTGAGGTACGCAAGCGCTACTTTCTGATGGTCATAAAGTTTTAACGTTACTTTTCCTCCTTAAATAACTGTTTCTTGATTCCCTGGGCGATCTCTCCGATCACGTCGAGAAAGTCCTTAAGGTCTACTCTCGGACCGGCCTCAATGATGAGGCTCATCTTGTAGGCGTCAATAGCGGCGTCGTAGTCCTCACTCGTTACCCTCTTGATAGCGGGCCTCTCGTACTTAATCAGCTCTTCGAGCGGGACCTTTTCCCGTCTCTCCTTGTACTTGACAAGAGCGACGCCCTCAATAATGTGCCTTACGACTCCAATCTCGCTCTCACCTTTTCGAAGCACCTCGTCGCCCTCTTTGATTACCATAAATGAACCCTGTTTAATCGCCATAAATAAACCTCCCTGTTACCATGAGCAGTAATGCCCCGACGGTCTGAAGTGTGTAGAGCGCCGTCCCGATCTGGCCGACAGAGCTTGCGTCAGCGGCCCCGGCGGCCCAAAGGATCCCGAAGAAAAAGAGCGCTCCTGCTGCTGTTTCCCGCTTCACGGCTCGTTACCCCACTCTCTGAGGTATCTCTTCCAATCGTCCAGGCTGACCGTCGTATCAGCAAAATTCTCGCCGTCGGTCCCGATCACGATAGCCGTGCCGACGATAGTGTCGTGATAGTACGGGCGATAGATCTTGAAGTTAGGCTCTTTGCCTTTGAGCTTGCCCTCTTCGTCACAGAGGATCATGTTACTGAGGCCCAGCTCGACGCTCTGAATATAACCGCCTACCGTTTTCTGCAGGTTCTCGAGAGACGGGCTTATATAGGTAACGTGACCGTAACGCTCGTCGGGTCTTTTAATGATTACTTTCAACTTTTTGCTCATGCTGTTCTCCTTTGTTGATAGTGTCCATTAAGTTGTAGACGGCCTCGGCCTCCTGGCCTTTCACGATATGACCGCTGATATCGTCGAGACGTGTCCCGTCTCTGAGGATGTGGATAACCATTACTCCATACCGCCGGTCTCGGCGCCGAAGTCGCCCTCTTTCTCCTCGAAGAGAGTTTCAAGAGGGATATCCACCTTAAGAGCCCGCTTGATAGCGATAGCCTCCGAGAGCTTGAGCGGCGTCCTGCCGGCCAGCTTCGGGCTGAGTGTCGAGTACGGGATGCCTGTCAGATTAGCCAGGGCAAGCCCTGACATGAACAGACGTCCCATCTCGGCATTTAAGTTAGGATACATTTCTTCGTTCTTACCTCCTTTTCCTTGTTGTCGTCTCTGCGTGAGGCGCTATCGGATATCCGATAATCAGCATCCTAGCAGACGATTGACGGATTGTCAACAATGAATTTCGACTTTTCATAACTCGTTTATAGATTTTCGTCAGAATTAACGATTAACAGTCAATGTTTATTGAGTTTTCGTCAGTTTATGCTAGTATGAAGAAAAGGAGGTGCTTGCCATGACCACTGAGCAGAAATTAAGAGAATATATTCTGATGCGATTCGAAAGTATCCGAGAGTTTACCCAGTATATAGAAATGCCTTACTCGACCTTTGCGACCATCCTCTCGAGAGGCTTGGACAATGCGAGTATTACGAACGTGCTTAAGATATGCCAGGGGCTCGGGATCAGTGCGGACGCGCTGGCCGACGGCCAGATCGTACCTGTATCCAAGATGAGCCATGGCAGCGGAACCGACTTGCTGGTAGAGTTTGAAGCTTTCTCGGCCCGGATCAGGGCGACTAAAGGACTGGCCGTTAAGGGCCGTCCCCTGGACCAAAAGCAGATCGACGAGGTCCTGGACGTGCTTGAGATTGGTCTTGAAATTGGAGTAAGACGAACGGAAAAGCGTTAAGAAATGAACGAAGAGCATAACAGAATCTATAACAAAAACCATAACAAAAACTGAAATTTTCTCGCTCAGATTTTGTGATATAGCTGTTCTATAACTTATATATCACAAAAACTTTCTGTTATGAAATGAGTTTTTGTTATGGTTTTTGTTATGGCAAGAATGGCTTATTTACGCCATTTTTCGGCCCTATATAACAGAATAACATTATTTTTATTAATTTCTATAATAAATAAATATATATAGATATATATAAGTATATATAGAGAAAAATAAAAATATATAAGGAGTAGGCGATTTTTTTGTTATTCTGTTATGCCCGAAGAAATGAGGACAGAATGAGAGTAATTATCTATGTGAGAGTATCCACGGCAGAACAGGCACAGGAGGGATACTCTATAGGAGAACAGACCGAAAGACTGACCGCTTTCGCCGCCGCCATGAGTTGGACTGTAGTGCGGGTCTGTACTGATCCGGGATACAGCGGCGCCAAGTTGGAGCGCCCAGGGCTTAAGGAGCTGATCCGGTCGGTCGAGGCCGGACAGACTGACAAGGTCCTCGTCTACAAGCTGGACCGATTGAGCCGTTCCCAAAAGGATACCCTCTATCTGATAGAGGACGTCTTCCTTAAGAACGGCGTCGACTTTGTCAGCATGAGCGAAAATTTTGATACGGCTTCGGCTTTTGGCCGGGCGACCATAGGGATCCTTGCGGTCTTCGCTCAGCTCGAGCGGGAGACGATAAAGGAGCGTATGCTCCTGGGCAAAGTCGGCAGAGCTAAGGACGGTTACTATACAGGTAAGCAGATTCTTGTAGGCTACGACTATGTGAACAAGCTCCTTGTCCCGAACGCCTACGAGACCATGCTGATAAGGACCATCTTCGACGACTTCCTTTCGGGCAGGCCCATAAGCACGATAGCAGCGGAGCTTAATAAGAAAGGTCTCTATCACCGAGGCCGCCCTTGGTATTCTCAGACGGTCCGTCGGATCCTGTCCAATAGGACCTATATCGGAGAGGTCCTTTATCAGGGCGTATGGTATGCCGGCAGGCATGAGCCTATAATCGAGAGGGACGTCTTCGACAGGGCCCAGCGGCTTCTACAGCTCCGGGCCGAGAGCTATACGTCCTCAAACAATCACGTCTCGCCGCTTACCGGTTTCCTCTGGTGCGGCAGATGCGGCGCCAAGTATGGCCGCCAAAGATGGATGAAACGGAACGACGGGACCCGAAAGGTCTGCTATATGTGCTATACGAAGAGCAAGAAGTGTAAGACCATGATCACGGCTGACCATTGCGATAATAAGAACTGGGAGACGGACGAGCTGGAGGCCGTAATCTTTAATGAGATCCGAAAGCTCGGGACAGACCCGGAGTATCTGACCAGTGAAAAGAAGCGGGCCCAGGAGGAACGAGAAGCCACGGATTCGGCCCAGCTCATACGCTCCGAAGTGACGGGCCTCAGCTCCCAGATATCCCGCCTCATGGATCTGTACAGTCTCGGCTCCCTGTCCCTGTCCGAGGTGGATGCCAAGATACGCCCCCTGGCCGAGAGGCGGGACAAGCTCGAGGCAGAGCTTAAGGCCATGACCACCCCGGAGGGAGCCATACCTACAGACGAGGCGGCTCAGCTCGTCCAGAGCTTCGGAGACGTGATAGATCGAGGCGACCTGACCGAGATACGGCTGGTCCTTACATCTCTGATCAGAAAGATAGTGCTCGACGGAGACAACATAGAGATTTACTGGAATTTTACGTAATCATTCCTACGTAACACGTATGTATTAGCAAAGGTTATCTGTTGGAATGATTTAATGATGATGGTATAATGTAACTGATCAATGATTTCCCCTTTTTCCTCCTGGCCTCCTCCCTTTGGGCCGGGAGGTTTTTCGTTGCTTTTCATATCAACGGCGCCGCCGCGATCACGGTCTGTAAGATGGCCGAAGAGCTCGACTGTGCTCCTTGGGAGCTCCTGGAAGACGAGGATTAGTTGAGGATTGGTTTAAGCTAGTTTAAGAACTGGTATAAGATTTGGTTTAAGAACAATAAAAAAGAGGCCGAGGGATTGAAGTCCCCCAGCCTTTTTTGGCGAGTTATTGGTTAAGTATTGTGTAAGTAGTTGGCGAGTTACTTCCAGGAGCCAAGGAGCGCCGGCCATGTTGCCCCGCCGACGATGCCGTCGACCGTCAGCGAGTGAGCCGCCTGGAAAGCCTTAACCTTTGCGTCCAGCTCGTCGTTAAATACTCCTGTTGTCGTTGTTTCTACTCCCTCCATCTCTGCTCCGAGAGCGGCCTCGATCAGTCTGACCGGCATCCCCTCAGAGCCGAGCTTACAGACCGGGAGCGTTACCGTTACGGTCCTTGTCTCGACCGCCGCAGGCTTCGGCTCGTTCATTGTCTCAGTCTCGGCCTCCTGCACGACGCCGGGATCTGCATACTTGCCCCAGGCGGTTTTATCCATGTAGGCGATATTGAGATCCAGTCGGCCGTTCCACCCGGCAAGCTGACCGTTGCTCGTGTACTGGAAGATCGCGGGATACTTCCACGCTCCGGTCTTGCCGTAGGCGTAGGTCTCTTTGTAGCCGGTGGCAGTGTTGGAGCCATATGCGGCGACCCAAAGGCCGTAATCGTTCGCTACGCTCGACCAGTCGTAGGAGTTGGTCACAGACTGGCTCATGTAGATAAGCGGCCTGACGCCTGTCAGCTCATAGACCCTGTCGAGCCATTTCTTACACCAGGAGACCATACTCTTATTAAACGCCCTGTTCTGGATGCTCTCCCAGTCAAGGACGAGTACAGCGCTCTTCAGATACTTTGTGATCTTGCTGACGAAATACTCGGCCTCGGCCCTGGCATCGTTGCCGCCGGCGTAATGGTACAGACCGATGAGCTTGCCGCCCTTGATGGCGCTTTCGATCTGAGCTGTAAAGTAAGGATTGACGTAGCCGGTCCCCTGGGTCGCCTTGACGATCACGAAATCGCCGGGCACTTTGCCAAGGTCGATACCGGCCTGATAGCTTGCAATATCAATACCGTAGAGTGTAGGCACTTTTACCTCTCCTTTCTTATAAGGAATATTTTCGACGTAAGTCGTCCCGTTATGGGTCAGTGTAAGACGGCCCGCGTCTGCTCTGCCGCTGATCTCGCCGATAGTGTCCCATACCATAAGACCGGCCTGCTTACAGCGTCTCGCTCCGTACTGGGTAAAGGCAGTAGTCCCAGGGCCCTGAGGCTCGAGGCCGTTGTACCACGCAAGGACCGCCCCCGCCGCTTTGCAGGCCGCCGTATTGGACTGAGTGCAGGCGTTACCGTGATGAGGGATTTTGAACCACTTGACCGGCCCGCCGAAGTAGGCAACGGCGTCCTTAATGGCTTCGGGCCCGTCTCCTGTTGTCAGATAGCAAAGGTCCGGGAAATACAGACAGAGGGACCCATAATTGACAAAGGCCCATGCGTGAGCGTCGTCATTCGCGCATTTATTCGGCTGGGCGAGATACACCTTAAAGCGGATGTCTCCGAGCGTGACCTCGTCCCCTCTTGTCAGATAGACGACCTCTGTCCCTCTGTCCTTGGCCTCGCTTATGATCCTGCCGGCGGCGTTGATTTCAGACTGGATATCACCGGCCCACTTACTTGAAAGCCCCGGAACGAGATTGGACGGCTTCGGACAGTAGAGCTTACTGACTGTAAACGCCTTGTCCTTAATGATCCGCTCAATGCCGTGATAGTGGTCATAGTGCCAGTGGCTTACCACAAGACAGACCTCTTTCATGCCCTGGGCCCTGAGCCAGGTAATGAGCTTGTCTGACATTGTGGCGTCGCCGCCATCAATGACCAGCGTATATGCCCCGTCAGAAAGGACCTGCGCGTCCCCGTGACGGTCGTCGGGCTTTTTGGGAGTACCGAAGCCCGGGACATAAAACTTGATCATCTTCTCTCGTGAACCTCCTGCTTGAGCTGGTCCTTTAACTGGTCGCCCATAAGTGCGGGCTCTGTAAAGCTGTTGTTCTTCCACCATGCCCAGAGAGAGGCGCCGATAGTGGCCACGAGAGAGACGAGCTGATAGACCTCGTCCTCTGTCACCGGCAGGACCTCCTTGCCCTTAATGGCGAGGATCTGATTAAGCAGAGCGAGAACAAGGACAATGGTCCTTACAATAGTGTCAGTCTTGATTTTTGCTTTCATGCGTTTCCTCCTTTAGCCTGTTCCTTTTCGAGGTCGTCAATCCTGTGATTAATGACCTTAATCTGTTCTTCAATGACGGGGATCCTGTGAGCAAAACCGTTATGCTCACGGACCTCCCTTGTCAGCTCGTCGATTTTGGTATCGGTAACGGCCTGATTGATGGCGAGCGTCCTGTCAGTCTTTGACGCCGTCGCCATGACCGTGATGATCGTACCGATCAGTGTTACCGCTCCCGTAATCAGAGCTACGATAATCGTATCCGACAATGGTCTATACCTCCTTTCCTCAAATACTGTATGAGAGATTAAACTCATAAATTGTACTGGGAGACATAGCCCCGTAGCCCGACGGGTCACTGTACTTGGAGATAGCAAGAGTCCCGTCTGAGCGGACGGTAATAAGAAATGTAAACAGGTCCTCGCCCGACTGCAGGACCTTGACCTTGGCCGCGGGCCGAAGCGCCTCGGGGATACCAGAGGCAAACTCGACTTCTGCAGCACTGGCCCCGTAGGCAAGGACAGGAGAGATAGCTCCTGTTATAAAGACCTGTCTGTTAGCGCTCCTGTACTGTACCGGCTTACTCGCTGTCCAGTCTTCCGAGTTAAGAGTAAGACCTGTCCATGCACTGCCCTCAATAGCGGATATCTGACCGCTGATGCCCGCCACCTCGCTCTGTACGGCCTCGACGTCGCCCCTTGACGCTTTGGTTGCCGAGAGAGTGTCAAGCCTTGAGCTGAGCTGAGAAGTGTCAACAGTACGGTCAGTAAAGCCCGCAAAGGTGTGTCCGAGTGTAATCCGGTTATTTTCCGGAGCGAGAATATCGACGGTCTGCTTTGTCAGCATATAGACAGCATCCAGACCGTGAGGAGCACTTACGACTCTTACCATGTCGCCCAGCGCAAAGGCGTCAATGTCCTTATCAAGGTCCGAGAGGTCGATAGCCGTCAGCTCAATGGACGTGATAAGGGAGGACAACTCTGAGAGCTTTGCCCGTCCCTTTGTAAGCAGATTAGACGGCTCTGTCACGTCGTCCCATATCTCGACGGCCCATATAAGCCCGTAGCGGGCGGCGGCAGTCTCGTCAACGATATAGTCCTTACCGCCGTTGACGGACTCGATTGTGACCCTTGTCCCGTCCTCTTTCTGAGCGCCCAGCGGGATAAGGACAGTAGCTATACTCTCTGCCGAGCGGGTCCTTGCATAATCGAGAAGATTCTCACCAAAGCGGATAACTTGGGAGCTGAGGCTCCCGTACTCGGCGAGCCAGTTGATAACTCTGGTCCCGCCCGGACCCTCTGAGAACGTGATGTAGCCCCCGAGAGAGCCTGTAAGTCTGTCCTGTATATTTGTCAGCGTGTTCTCGTGAGAGCCGTTCTCGCGGCGAATATAGTCGTTAGGGTCCTCGACAGTGACCTCTCCCACGGTAAAGCGCTTGGCCTCTTCGACCTGTGAGTTGTGGGCCGTTACGAACTGCCGAAAGAGGTCTGCAGGCTTGCCCTGGAACACATAAGGCCGCTGGACTGAGTCTACGAAGAACGAAAGCTCTCCCTCACAGGTAAAGGTCCTGTCGGCGTCGAAGCCGTCTACATAGGAAAGGACCCGCCCGCGGAATACCAGAGAGTCGTCCCTGTAGACCTTGACAATGGTCTTAAGCTCCTGGATCCTGTCGTAATAAGGATGGTCAGAATAAAGCGTAAAGGTAAATTTCCCGCTCTTATTGACCTCCCTTTCTATCTGTCCCTTGGTAATTACGTAGTCGTCCAGGGAGCTGTCATAGATAAGTAAATTATCCGCATAGATACGAAACATTACTGAATTGCCTCCTGGAATGAAACCGTAAGAGAGCCGGTCCCCGATACCTCTAAGGTATTAAGGCCGGCTTTTAACTTGAGGTCAGCGATCATATAAGTCCCGGTCTCGAGCTCTGCAGAGCCCGTACCGTAGTCAACAGTGATCTGGCCCGTAACCGTAAGAGTCGGGCAGACGACCCTAAAGCCCCTGTTAGAGACAAGAAGCGTCTCGGAGCTGTCCGATACTGTCACGGCTTTGGCCTGCTTGCGGATGCTGTAACGCCAAGGCTCACAGACCGCTGAGATATGAAGCTCAGCATAGGCAGCTTGATACTGGACGTCTTCGACCTTGCACCGCCCGACCATGTACCAGTCGGGATAATCGTCCTCGTCCACAATACGGAGCTTTTGCCCATGCACAAGGCCCATGATCTTAGTCACCAGAGCGACCCGGTCCTCATGCGTCCCGTCAGTCAGTAAGAAAACAAAGGACGCCTGCCTGTCCTGATAGTGGACCGCGCCCGACGCCTCAGTCAGATCTAAGTCCCCGTCCCGCCCCGGGACAGAGATATAGGTCGTCTTCGGGACTGCAGGCGCTACGGTCTTCTCATGAAGAATGAGGCCGTCGTCGGACGTGAGATAGTCGCCAAATCTTATAGCTCTCAGATTCATTAGTTGCCCCTCCTCTTAAGACTGTAGACTCCCGCGAGCCCTGTATCTATCTGTCCTATGGTCTCGCCGACAAGCACACCATTGTCGAGCTTGATCACGGACTTATGGTTAAGCACTGCTTTTTCGAGATTGTCCAGGCGGTCAATAAGGGCCCCGACGTCGAGACCGTCAGACTTGACCGTAAATGTATTTTCGAGTTTCCGTCCGAAACTGGACCCGTCAATAACTGTACCGTCGAGCTTAAGGGCGTTGGATGTATCGGGCTCGCCCAGGGCCTTAACGGTCCTTGCGGCAAGCTCACGAGCGGCCTTGATAGCCTCTTTGGTCCTCTCCTGTATACCGAGGATATAGCCCTCGCCGAAGAAACCGCCCGACCGCCTTGTCAGCTTGGAGGGAGAGCCCTCCTGCTGACCTGCTCTCAGACCTGCAAGAGCCCGCCTTGCAAGCTCTTTAGCCTTGTTAAAAGCTCCCGCAAATCGGGAGGCGATACCATTTATAAAGCCCTGGCCAAAATTCTGACCGGAGCCGCTTGCGCTGACTGATCCTGCTCCTCCTTTGGCCCTGTTAGCCAGAGTCTTACCTGAAGAGCTTGCCTCGCCGCCCTTGGAGCTTACTCCCCTGGCATACTGGGAGCCGAGCGTTTTACCAGTTTCGGAGGCGTTAACTCCTGCCGCCCCTTTCTTCGAGGCGTCCGCAATCGTGCGGCCTGCACTTGAGGCGGCCCCCTGGGTCCCTCTGACGCCCGAAGCGTACTCGTTACCCTTGCGGGCGCCTACGCCCTGAGCGTCTGCCGTACCCATGCCGGCGGCGGTCTGACCCGCTACCGACTGACCGGCCTTATTAGCCGCTCCTGCCGTACCGCTCACGCCTGCAGCGTAATCTGAGCCTTTCTTGACGCCTGCCCCTTTGGCGTCTCCTGTTCTGAGTCCTGCATCCGTCTGACCGGCTACGGACTGGGCCGCTGAGGCGTTGTCGCCTGCAGTCGAAGCCATACCAGAGGCATGATCGAGACCGGCCTCACGTCCTGCCTCTCCGGCCTCAGGAGGGAGCTTATTAAGCTCTGCCTCTGCCTTATCTACAAGCTCCTTGGCGGCGTCTACCTGGGCCTGTGTAACTCCGGGCATACCCTGTTCGACGGCCTGCTTCATGAGCTTGTAATTGGCTCTGTAGTTGTCGAGCTGTCTCTGCAGGCTGTCTCTCGTACCTGTTTCTGCAGTAATGAAATTAGACTGCAGATTGCTGAGCGCCTGTCCGATCTTTTCGGTATCGCCCGATATGACCGCGGAGGAAAGGCCCTCATAATTCTGAATGGTCGTATTGTATCCGACATAAGCAGCTTCAGCGTCTCCAAGGGCCTCCTTGGCCTCGTTCATGGCGTCCTTAGCGGCCTGCTGTCCTTTAATGACTTCCTGATGTGCCCAGTAGTATTTATCTGCCGAAGCAGGAGCCTCTTCGAGAAGCCTGTTATACTCAGTGAGCACGTCCCCGCTTTCGCTGAGACTGTCCTGATAGCGCTTTTCGGCGCTCTCATAGGTCTGCTGGGCGTTCATATAGGTCTCAAGCGCCTTGGACCTCTCTCTGATCGCTTCGGTATAGGAAGACTCCATAGCAGCGAGAGTCGCTTCGGCTTTCTTCTTGACGATCAGCTGATCTATGCTCTGACCGAGCCTGCCGTTGGCGTCCACGTTCTTAAGGATCTCGTCACGCTCCACGCCCAGGGCTTCGGCGAGAGTCGTCAGAATAAATTCTGCCCGGTCCTCGTAGCCCTCCTTGACGTCCCCGTTCGCGTCAAGTAAAGAGTTATACTCGTCCTTGAGCTCTTCTATGTGACCGTACTCGGCATTGACGCCCCCGACTGCGTCCTTGCGGGCCTTATCCAGCTCGTCATAGGAAGACTTGAGGTCTTTGGAGGCATTGACGCTCTGCCTCTCGGCGTCCGTCAGACCATACTCGGCCTCGATAGCCTCCTCGGCGTTTTCCTTAAGAGCAGTCAGCGCGATAGCCGCCGCTCCCAGTCCTGCCGCTACGATAGTGACGGGATTAGCCGCCATAACGCCCCACAGGGCCGTGACGCCGTTCTTTACGTCTATCAGACTGTTAACGAACTTCGACACGGTATTTACGGCAAAAACGCCTGTTATAGTGGCCCCTACGCCCTTGAGGAGGCTCTGCACCTGATCGGAGTGTTTAAGGACGTAATTAAAAAAGTCTGCAGTCTTTTCAGAGAGCTTTCCGACGTCTTCGCCTACCTTGTCCCAATCGAGAGTATCGAGAGAGGCGTTCATGCTCTGCACGGATTTTTTGATGGATCCTTTCGCCGAGTTGAACGTCTTAATCATTTTGGACTCGATATTGGACTTAAGCAGAGTCAGGGCCCCGCCGACATTGTCGGTCATGGTAGCGGCCATATCTGCCGCCGCACCGTCGGACTGTTCTATAGCTTTCTGGAGCTTGGCGTAGTCCTCGGGCGCCGCATTGACAATAGCGAGGAGGCCGCTCATAGCCTCCTGTCCCGCTATGTGCTTGGCTGTCGTGGTCTGTTCTGTTTCAGACATATCGGCGAACTTTTCCCGGAGGATGTCCATTACCTCGCCGAGAGTCTTCATGGTCCCGTCGCTGTTGGTCAGCTCAAGATCCAGAGCGGCCATAGCGTCAGCGCACTCTTTCGGAGGAGCTGAGAGTCTCGTCAGAATAGATCTGAGAGCAGTACCGGCTTTCTGTCCTTTGATACCGGCGTTAGCCATAAGGCCGATAGCCGTAGCAGTATCCTCCATTGAATAGCCCAGGGCGCCCACAATAGGAGCGGCATACTGGAACGTCTGACCCATAAGGCCGACGTTGGTATTGGCGTTGGAAGATGCCGCCGCCATGACGTCAGCGAGCCGTCCCGCGTCTCCCGCCTGGTATCCCATAGCGGTAAGGGCGTCCGTGACGATATCGGACGTAGAGGCGAGGTCTGCACCCGAAGCGGCGGCAAGGGACATAATGCCCTCAATGCCGTTGAGCATATCCTCAGTCTTCCACCCGGCCATAGCCATGTAGTTAAGGGCCTCTGCCGATTCAGTCGCCGAGAACTTGGTCTTTGAGCCCATCTCTTCGGCCTTTTCGGTCAGAGCCTCGAGGTCTGATCCTGTCGCTCCCGAGACAGCGGCGACTTGGGACATGGAGCTCTCGAAGCTCATGCCCGTTTCAATGGTCTTTTTTCCGAGAGTAATCACGCCCTCGACGGTCCGCTCAATAGCCCGGGCCGCAAGGTCAGCAAGGACGCCTTTCATGACGGTAAAGCCCTCAGACGCCTGTCTTGCGCTGTCTCCCGTCTCCTCGAGAGAGTTGTCGAGCTTATCGGCGGCGTCGTCGAGCTCGTGCATCTTGTTCTTATTCTCTTTCAGATCTCCCGAAAGAGTGTCAATCTGCCGCGCTAACTTCTTAGCCTCGTCCGAGTTTTTGCCGTACATAATGACGGCGTTCTTATACTCGTCCTTGAGCCTTTCGACCTCGGCCTCCTGCTCGCTCATGGTATCTGTGAGCTCTTCGAGCGCGGTCTTTTTACGGCCCGTAGCATCCAGCTCCGAGGCGTAGTGTCTGAGCTTGCTTTCAGTCTCGACTATCTCCCTCTGGAAGTCCCGATACTGGTCCTCTCCGATCTTGCCGCTCTTGAGCTGAGCCGCCATAGAGGACTCAGCCGCCCGGAGCTTATCCAGCTTGTCAGAGGTCGCGTCTATCTGATCGGTAAGGACTTTCTGCTTCTGAGTAAGAAGCTCGATATTTGCAGGATTGAATTTAAGCGCCCTGTTGATACCGGTCAGCTCCTTTTGGAGAGACTTGGACTTTTTCTCGGACGCTTCGAGCGCTTTACCTAACTTACTTGTGTCGCCACCGATCTCGACGGTGATGCCTCTGATGTTACCGGCCATAGTGGTTACTCCTTGCCGAACTGGTCCCGTAAGCTCTTACGGTCCGGCTCGGTCTGTTCTATACGATATGCGTTATCCAAATACTCGCGGCCTTTTTCTGTCTGATCGAGCCTGTATATAAAGGCGTCTCTTCTGTAGCGGAGATAGTCGATATAGTCCAGGTCTTCGACTTCCAAGATATTAAGGCCCGTATACTGAGAGACTAAATGCTCCCAGTAGGAACTGTTTTCATAGTTATGACCGCCCTGCCTGTCCTCTAACGGATAGTAGGGCAGTTTCAGTTTTTTGAGTCTGTAAGACCCGTGACAAAGGTCGTGTAAGTGTCGAGGAAAGTCATAAGATCTTCAAAGTCGAGACAGTCGGCGAGCTGCTCGCCTGTTACGGCAAGACCCTCTCTGTTGCGGCTCATGAGCCTCGCACAAAAGGCATACAGAGCGTTGATATCGTCCTCTGTAGGCGTCTCGCCTCCCTCCGGGAGCATGGTCGTAAGCTCAGTAAGCAGGCTCTTTGTGGGAGTCAGGACTCTGATTTCGGTCCTCTGCTCGTCCGGGAGAATGACCCTCAGAAAATTCTTTTTAACCTTGTTAAAATCCAGTACGTTACTCATGTCTTTCTCCTTATCTACGAAAAGACGGAGAGCCGAAGCCCTCCGCCTTAAATGAATAATTATACACGCCCATTAAGGGCAGGATCTCAGTTGCCGCTCGCCTGGGTAGCAGTGGGCTCTTTCTCGATATACATGATCAGAGTGCCGTCGTCGTCCTGGGCCTGCGCTCTGAACTCAGCATCAATGACGGTTTCCTGGTCTTTCGCAAACGCGAGAGTAAAGCCGCTCGTGTTGTTACCTACGATACAGACGTAGATATCGCCGTCGACCTTATCCTCGTGATGGAAGATAATAACGTACTTCTCGTTGTTGGCGTTGCCCACACCGCCGATCTTAAGCGTCCGGGTGTGGTTGGTAGCGTCGTCGGTCACTCTGCCGGTTGCGGACAGCTTAGCCAGTGTCTCACCGTTAAAGGTCATAATACCGGAGCTCAGAGTGGACTCTTCTTCGGTAATGATGGTCTTGGTCACAAAGCCGAGGTCGTCGGTTGCTGTGTAGAAAGTGGGCGTATAGACCAGAGAGGCCCCGCCCTTGATGTAGCCGAGCACATTAGCGTCGGTTGCCAGTGCGATCACTGCCGCCGCGTTGGCGATCTGTTCGGTCCCTGTAAACTTTACAAGATGGAGCTTACCGGAGCCGAGTACGATTCTTTTAGGAGTTGCCATAATTCACATTTCCTTTCTTCTCTGTGAAATTAAACTCATAAATTACCTGATAGAGCTGCTCCTCAGAGAGCCAGTACCGGGACTGCTTGATATACTCAAGCCCGGCCTCGTCGAGCTGGGCCTCAATAGCGGCCTCAGCGGCAGAGTCAGGAGCGTACTCATACAGCTCGATATTGGCCTCATGAGAAACGATAGCGTTGATATTGTCGGGTCCTCTGACGGACTGGGTATCGTTGTAGACGGCATAGGTCGATTTGGGAGGCTTGAGAAAACGGGTCTCCCGGTAGGTCTTATTAAGCACAAAACCCGCTCCCGTGAGAATTTTATGAACCATTAGCGCAAACCTCCTTAATCGCCTCTTCAAAGTCGTGCAGGACTGAGACAGCCGCCTTTGTGATGAAACCCGTGCCGGGATAGCGGTCCCCGTTTCGGAGCATATGACCGTTGTTGAGCAAGTGAGAAAGGCGGTAGTCCGAGCCCTTTACATACCAGGTCTTTTCGTAGGCCCGGAGGCTCGTGTTAGTGACCTTGCTCGTGATGCTGTCACGGTAATGCTTGTGTCTGTGACCGACGGGAGCCGTGCCTTTGGTCTCCTGGACCAACTGCCTCATGCTCTTATCGACGGCCTTGCGGATCCCCTCATTGACTGACTTGTCGTATGCTTCAAGCTCCTTGGCTATCGCCTCAGAGAGCCCGTCGATACTGACCTTAGTCGCCATAAGATACCGCCGTAATCTTGACGTTTATGTGAGACTCCATGAAGTCGTCATAATCGACGATATTGTACGTGTGACCGCGGTAGAGGATCCTGTACAGCCCGCGGTTAGTGTCCACGTCTTCGAGTGCCTTAAACCACCTCGTTTCAAACGTTTTAGTGGACTGAGACATATTTGCCCCGCCCTCTACAAACTCTGAGCCTTTGGTTTTATTGACGCTCGCATGGAGCCGCCAGAGGTCCGACCAGGTCTCAGTAGCCTGGTCGAGTCTCTGGATAATGAACGGTTTACTAATTGCCATCTTCCTTATCCCTCCTTAACTCGAGCGTGAGCTGGAGCATGGAGGTCGTAACAAAGGTTTTAATCTTTGTCGAGACTTTAGCCATGCTCCCTCTGTTCTCGTAGAGGTCATTGATCAGGATAAGGGCAAGCTGTTTAGCTCTCGGGTCGTCCTGAGGATAGTCGTATCCTACCGCACCCTTGAGATAGGAGTCGGCCACGCCGATAAAGGACGCGATATTACGGTCGGTCATTTCGTCCGTTTCATCGAGTCCCAGATAATCGAGGACCTCCTGGACGCTTACGACCATGGCTCACCTCCTTGCGATCATTCCGTAGGAGGAACGATATAGCCGTTTACAAAGGCGTCAGAGTCTCTCAGAGTGACGTCTTCGCGCTCGATTGCTCTCCACAGAGTCAGATCCTGCTCAAAGGCGTTCAGGTCGCCGATAGCTGCTACGCCGGACTCAGCGATAGATCTCTGCTGACGATCCCAGAACACGATAGCCTCTTTCAGAGCGCCGATAACAAAGGGAATCTTGTTACCAGTGCCGGTAGGCATATCCTTGTTGGGAACGACTTCGACCGGGATACTGCGAGCGCCGACGGAAAGGCGGTACTTCATGGGATCCCTGGGATCAGGAGACAGGAGATACTTGTTGGAGTCAGCGGCTTCTTTCAGAGTATCAAGGTACTGCAGGCCGTCGTCATTGGTTACGATCGTGACCAGGCCGGCGAAAGCAGAGCCGAGAGTCACGTTGATAGCTTTCTTGATACCGTCGAGGCCCTTGAGGTCTACAGCGGTCTTTGTGGCGATCTTAGCCAGGATCAGCTTGTTGGCAGTAACGCGGGACTCACCGGCGAGCCAGTCGATAACGACCTGTACAATGTTGGCGTCGGAGTCATATCTCAGCTCGTTGGTGATGGGCAGGTAGCCGGCGTACTTCTTAATAGCCCATGCCAGACGCTCGAACTTGGGAGCCGCGACCTTTCCGATCTTGCCGCCCTCGGCGACTTCCTGGAAACCAGTCTGCTGTGCTCTCTTCTTAAAGGTGCGGGCGCCGGTCTTGGTCTTGACCTTTTCAACACGGACCAGTCTCAGCAGAGAAAACTCGGAGTCTCTCAGCTCTTCGATTTTGGTGCTGATATCTTCGGGGACAGTGTAGCCGCCGTCTGCAGGCACGCCCTCGGTCATGACGCCGTCGAGCTCGCCCTCTTTGCGGATCAGCCGGGCCACGTTGTTGGTCTTGAAGCCATTACGGACGTCAGCGGCGAACGCCTTGACGATATCGGCGTAAGACGCCTTAGCAGTAGACTTAGCGGCCTCTTCTGCTCCGGGATTCTGCTTGGCTTCCTGCTTCTCAGCCTCGTAAAGCCTCTGCTCGGCCTCGTACTCGGCCTTGAGCTGATCTGCCTCGTCCAGGAGCGCCTTAGCCTTTGCGACATCCTTGTTCTCGCCATCCATGCAGGACCGGGCTTCTTTGGTCTTTGTTTCAATCAGAGCAAGGAGCTCTCTCATTCTCTTATTCATTCTTTTTCCTCCATGTGTGAATCAGAGATTGCTTTGTTGGTAAAAATAAAGGACTCTACCTCACGAACTCTGAGCTCGTCGATAGCGTCCTCAATTTCGGTTGATTTAGGCGTTTCTGCCTGTTTTTCTTCGGCGGGCGTATTCTCGTCCACCTTGGGAGCCATGGCCTCTTCCCCGGCCTTTTCGGGCTCGGGCTTAGGGCCGTAGTGCTTGATCGTGCCTGCTCTCGGCTGGGCGGGAATAGCTACAAGGCTCAGCTCGTAAGCCTCCTTGACGCCGTCGATTGTGAGAGTACAGGTCGTTTTACCGCCCTCTTTCTCATACTCGCGTCCCGGCCAGTGCGGGCAGTATGTTTTCATGTTGTCGGAGCCGCAAATGTTACAGATCAGTCTCTTGGGCCTTACACCTGTCGAGACCTCTTTTTTGATACCGCCCTGGATCTCTTTGATAAGGTCCGCATTAGCGGCGGTCCGTACCATGTAGGACTTTGCAACGATCTTTGTAAAGGGCTCGCCTGCTCCGGTCAGCTTGGGCTCAGTAACGAGCTCAGTCGCATAAATGCGGGCGACCTGATTGTCTGCCTGCCGCCTGTGGTCCTTAAGGACCGTCCTGCCCGGATAGAGCTTTTCCATGTCCTTAAGAGCCCTGAGGTTGAAAGGCTCGCCGTTGCGGTCGTCTACCTCGTTGTCGCCGATAACAGACTTAAAGACAAACACATCCTCAGCCTTAAGAGGCGCCAACGTGTACTTATTGATCTGTTTCAGCTCTGCCTCGGTTGCCTCTCCCGGCTCGATTACCGCCGACTTGGAAAGGATACCGTCCTCGATCACGTCGTCTTTTCTGTTTTCTTCATCCACTTTCTTCTTCACCTCCTTTCGAGTCGTCGGTTACAAGTCCATCTGTATACTGAGAGCCGGTCAGCTCGACCGGGATACTCGCGCCGTTGCCAAGGAGCTTGTCGCCTCCCGGCAGTTTCTCAAGGTCGAGCTTCTGACGGGCCTCGTTAGGCGTCATAAGGAAACTGTTCGTTGCCTTACTCAGCGTCTCGACTTTGGTCTTAAAGTCGGCCCGGAGGATAGCGTCAACATTGAATTTAAAGTAAAGGCCCTCGTCGGCCTCTTTTCTGGACAGGAGCTTATAGGTCAGCTCTTCCTCGTACTGCTTGAGGATGTACAGGAGCGTATCGACCAGAAAGCTAAGCTGCTGAGCTTCTGCAGAGGCAAAGCTCGACTTGGTATAGTCTCCGATCTGATAGGGCTTGATGCCAAAAGCAGACGCTATCTGCAGGCCGCTGTACTGTCTCAGCTCAAGAAACTGATTGTCCACCAGTTTGGTATTGAGCGGCGTCAGCGTAGCCCCGAGCGGAATAGGGATAATGCTCCTCACGCCATCCTTGCCGAAGCGCCCCCTGGCGTAGTCCTCAATGCCCTTGGTGAATGTCTTAACATTCTGATCATTCAGACTGCCGGTATACTGCAGTACCGCCTTGGCGGTAAAGCCTGTCTCGTAGAGATTATTAAGAAGCCCCTGGGACCTCAGTCCTCCCTGTATGGTCGCCGCAAGCTGCTCCTGTACCGGGATGCCTACGAGGCCGTCGAGCGTGTTAGAGCTCCTAAAGTGCAGGACCTCCTCGGAGCCGAGATAGTGGACCTGTCCCCGGTCGTCTGTATAGAGATAGAAGATATCGGGAGCATCCGGGAGCACATTGGCGTTGTCGTACCAGACCTGCACCTGTGTACTCGGCAGGATCCAGAGCTTGGTCTTGCGTCCCGCTCCCTGTATCCATGCGTAGGCGTTGCCGTAATGGTTACGGTTGTACTCCATAGTGGACCAGAAGAGCGAGGCCGGCATATAAGGATTAGGCCGGTCGTGCACGACGTACCACAGAGGATGGTCGCGGGCCGAAGCTATACCGTCTCTGTCTGTATGTCTGTTAAGTTTGAGCGGCAGTTTTCCGACCGACTCAGAAAGGACTTTCATACAGGCGAAGTAAGTAGCCTCGCTACGTGCGTCCTCCGGGACGTCCGATATACCGAGCCAGGCAGCAAGCTCCCGCCACTGATCGAGCGGGTCAGAGCCTCCGAGCCTCACGCTTTTCACGCCGCCCCGGACAAATAACCGGAGCTTATCAAAAAAATTCATATCGTTCGCCTCCGAGTGATTGGGTTTACTGTTTCCATCCCATAGCGGCGAGATAGCTCTCAAGCTGAGACTCAAGGTTAATATTTTCCTCAGTCTTACACTTGAGCTTGCCGGCATGGGCGTCTACGCAGGCATCGACCGGGTCAATACGCTTGAAGCGCTGACCGGGACGCTTGTCTACTTTGACCTCGTCGAAAGAGTTTCTGACGAGCTTTGCATTTAAGAAGCTCCAAGTAAGGAGCTCGTTGTGGACGTTGTACTCGACGCTCAGACTCTTCACGAGCAGCTGTAAATCTACCGTAGCGTCGTTAAGGTTTCGCGCCGACTGGGTAATAACAATGACAGGACAATCGAAGCCCTCGAGGTCTGAGAGGATGCCGTCGGCGTTGTGCGGGTCGATACTGATAGCTTGAAACTCAAGCTCATAGGTATCTCTCAGCTCGGCAAGATGGGCGATTATAAACTTATAGTCGTTCTTGAAGTCGCCGCTCCCGCCCGTGACGGTTATAAGCTCCATCTGCTCCCAAAGGTCATAAGGCGCGAGGTCCGTCTCTATGTGTTCCTCAAGTCTGCCTCTCGGCATGAAAGAGTGAGAATAGAAATACTCTTTCCCGTCCTCCTCATCAAACTCAAGGGCGATAGTCGTAAGGTCGCCGCCACTGGATAAGTCGAGACCGACCCAGCATTTACGGCCCCGGAACGCTTCGAGCGTCCGATCAGAGCCGCAGGCTTTCCACTTCTCGCTGTTGATAAAGTTGTCGTCGGTATTTTCAACCCACATATTGAGGGACTTTGTAAGGAAGTCTCGGAGGTCCGAGCCACCCATGTCCCGGGCCGTCTGAGCGTCAGTCTGCAGGACCTTAAAGAGCTCTTCGTTGCCCGGAGCACAGATAAAGGGATTGGCCTTAATCCAGTTTGCCGGGTCCCAAATGTCGTCTGACGGGTCGAGGCAATAGATATCAATAAAAAAGTCCTCAGCGGTCGCAAGACCTTCGAGGACCTTAATAGCGTAGTCGTCCATCTCCTTACAAAAGGAATTAAGACGGTCGCCTCTCGTCGTGATCATGGAGACAAGAGTCTCCGGGAGTGCACGAGTGCCGTTATATAACGCTTTATAGATTTTATTATCTTTGTGCTGATGGATCTCGTCGATTGAGGCGTATATGGAGCGGAAACCGTCGTCCAAGCCTGCCTCTTTTGACAGGGCCTCTATCGTGCAGTTGGTCTCAGTACATTCGATAACAGATTTATAGTCTTTGACGTCGAAATACTCGCCGAGGTCAGGGTCGATAGTGATAAACTTCGACATTTCCTCCCAGGCGAGCCGGGCCTGCCGCTTTTTTGTGGCGACGGTAAAGAGCTTACCGAAGTTATACCCTCCAAAACCGGCGATATATGTGCCCATAATACCGTTTTCAAAAGTCTTGCCGTTCTGCCGGGCCATACTCTTATAGCGCCGGCGAAAACGTCTTTTGTTATTCGACGTCTTGAGCCATCCGAAAGTACAGCCAATGTCAAACGCCTGGGCGTCTATGAGCTTGACCGGCTTCGGACTGTCGCCCTCGGCTATGGTCAATGTTTCGGCATACTGCAGGACCTCGTCAGCTTTGGACGGGTCCCAGTAGTAAGGAAAATCGTCTGTTTTCTGCCTCTTGAGGTCGTCAAGATGCCTCTTACAGGCGAGATAGTGTAAATGACCGCTGACCTCTGCTCCCGATACCACCCGGTTAGCGTGAGCTGTCACTCGGTCCCATAAAGGAGCGTAAGGCGCTTTACTCACTTACGACCCGCTTCTCGAATTTCTTAAACTTGTTTTCCTTGACTTCGGGCTTCTCAGTCGCCGGGACGACCAGCTTGCACCGTGAGGATATGGTCAGACCGAGGTCGTTAGCCGACTGTCTGCACTGATCAAAAAATTTCGACTGCACCTTAAGCCACTCGAGAGAGAGCTCGGGATCCGTACGGACCTCTTTACGCCTCATCTGCTTGACGGCATTGATATAGAACGTATTAGCCACGACGTACCGGGCCAGAGCGTCGATATCGGTCTCGCCCATGATCTTGAGCGCCTGGAGCTGACCGGCGAGCTTGTCGAACTCTGCCCGCTGGGCTTTAGTCAGATAGGCAGGAGGCTCGATATGACCGGCCAGAGGCTTTACCTCCGAGCTACGCCTTGATTCTATTTCCGCTTTGGTAAGGTGTTTTGCACCCTTGGCAACGACCAGCTCGATAGGTTGCCTCTGTCCGCTCATGTCTTACCTCCTTTCTTTTTCAAATCAAAAAGGACCTGATTCTCGTCAGATCCTTACTGGGTTAAATCTTTATTTAGTCCGTTAAATCTTAGTAACCTAAATATACCTTTAGTTGATTAAGAGCCATATGGTCACAAGTCCTAAAGTAACAGCATAACCACTGAGTGTAGCTAATACCGTCTTGCCCTGCTCAGTAAAAACCTCGTCTTCGGTCTTGTGCTTTTTCAACTCCCATATGGTTGAAGCGTAAACGATTTTCTTTAAAATCTTTTTCATATATGCCTTTA
>Ga0326511_10000419_pt1 | contig 36982 bp, 40 predicted proteins | sample 0_2496_0518_D_FD_203701 | JGI IMG/M metagenome (GOLD analysis project Ga0326511, IMG submission 203701) | Bovine rumen microbial communities from UC Davis, California, United States - 0_2496_0518 | ecosystem: Host-associated > Mammals > Digestive system > Stomach > Rumen | place: USA...
AACGCAAAATTGAGCTACATAATGTATTCAATCATTGGCGATTCATTGAATATAGCGCAAAAGCTATTAAAAAGTTTAAAGAAGATAAAGAAGGACTCAAAGAGCAAATCCGTAAAGAGCTGATGTATTACTACTGGTCGAAATATGAATGGGAAGTAATTGTCACTCCGTTTACATCTAAGCCCAAAGAAAAAGAAGAAATTAAAATAGATGTTTATGAGCAAGTAATGCTGAATTGGGATCGGTTCTTTGAATACTTTTGGGAGCATAGAAAAGAGATTATAAAATACGACCAAGAAATGAGAAAGAAGTATGATTACTATGGAAAAAGTTAAATTTTATATGGCTGGCGGTATGGGCGGTTTAACTATAGAGCAACAAATGGAATGGCGTAATAATATTGAAGATAGGATAAATCAAGCTGCACCTCACTCCCCTACTTATTTTTTTCAACCACCGTATTATTATCAGCCTGACGGTGACTATCATCATAGCGAATTAGAAGCTATGAGATTCGATCTTGATAGACTTAGACATTCAGACATTATGATTGTTAATTTTAATGTTCCTTCGTCATTAGGTACGATGTATGAAATCGCAGTAGCACACGAGAATAGAATCCCTATCATTGGATTGAATGAAAATAGTGCTAAAATTCATCCTTGGGCGTTAGTAAGTTGTACAAGAATATGTGAATCCAGAGAAGAATTGGTAAATCATATCGTGAATTTTTATTTAACTTAATTTGCAAATTATATTGACTTTTTAAGTCGATTATGCTAAAATTTAATAGTCAACAGTCTATCACGGTTGATGCGTATATTTTTTTTAATCAAGTGTCTATCAAGGCGCGGAAAGGTGAAAGAATGAGTAGTTTATGTCGAACTATGGAGCGTAAAATGCTCCGAAACAAAGCAGAGAAAGATAATGCAGATGAACGTGCTGAAGCTCTCAAAAAGCGTGGTACAAAGAAAGAAAATCCTACCATTTCACTGGGTTTGAACCGTAACGTAGATGTGTTTAGAAGATATTGGTTTGGTTATCATTATGCGAATTATTTAAAAAACGATAAAAAGGATAGCAATAAGAATAACGAAGAAACCGTATCAATCATCAAGCGTAAAGGTGATAAAGGTAAGACGAAATCAAAAGCAAGAAGAAACACTGCAAGAGTAAATAGTTTGTTAAATAAGTTTAGGTTTGCTAAGAAAAACACTTCAAGTAAGGGCAAAGGTAAGAATATTGCCTTTCCCCCGAAAGAAGCATAAATCAACTATCACCTTAACTTATTTGTAAATAATTTTACAGTAAAACAATTAACAGGAGGAAGTATGTATGGCAAAGGTTAAAGAAAAAACACCTTTAACAAGAGAAAATTGGATTGCAAACTTTAATCTTATCGGTGAAGCGGTGATTAAAAACCCTGAATACACTTATAAGATTAACGAACGCAGCGAAAAATCAGCTTGGATTTATAACAGTCTGAATCTTGGTGTAGATTGCGGTGAAAAGTGCGGCATTGTCTATGCTGAGTTGATGGGCGGTTATAGTGACGAAAGACAGAATATAATTTATGCTCATGGCAAGAAAGACGATGGCTCTGATGATTTCAGTAATCGTATCGAAGTTGCTTGGGAAGATAGATTTAATGAGGAAGTGCTTGCTGAGATTGGTGAAATGTGCTTTATCACTGTCGGTCTTGAAAAGACAAGCAAAGGTAAGACGTATTACAAGAAATTCCTTAGTGCTTATGACGCTATTAAGTATGTTGAAGAAAACCTCGAAGATGGTATGGTAGTCAATGTAAGAGGTAATTTGAAATATTCTACCTATCAAGATAACACACAGGTTCGTAAGGAGATTACAAGTATCGCTCTTAGTAGTGCCGAGAGAGATAAGTATGCAGCTCGTTTCACTCAGTCTATTCTTATTGATAAGGACTCTACCGATCTGAAAGCACTTGACAAAGATAAAGGTGTTATCTATGTTAACGCTCGTGTTCTTGATTATGTTAAGGAAATGAATGGTCTTGAAATCAAAGGTCAGTATCCTTTCCCGAAGGAATTTGAGTATGCTTTTGCTGATATTTCTAATGGAGAGAGATGTAAAAAGGCGTACAACGGTTTGTTTAAGGTCAAGAAGGGCGTTACAATGATTACTTTTGACGGTGAATTTATCGAGAGTGGTGCTACTGTTACTATGACATTAGCAGATTTGCCCGATGATATTCAGGAACTTGTTGAGTGTGGTGTATTTACTGAGGAAGAAGCTATTGCAAAATGTACTTCTAATGGTTCTAAAGAACGTAGAATGGTACTTCGTACTCCTTATGTCAAGAAAGTTGGCGAAGAAAAGACTCCTGTATTGCAGAAGTTTGAAGAAAAGTATTCCGAGGACGATCTGATTTTTGATTTCCCTGACAACAATCCTGAAGATGAACTTGACGAAATTACACCTGACGATGATTTGCCGTTTGATTTTGATGATGATAATAGTGATAGTAAGGCTGAGAGTAAGGCTGATAGTTCAGATGGACTTGATTGGTTGAATGATCTGTAATAGTTAATTACGATTTAGTAAAGTACGATTTTATAGTGTGAATGTAGTTTGAATTAGTTTGGTAGATACAGAGAGTTGATTAATTAGTTATGGGTTAGTTTGATTCTCTGTATCTGCTTGGAATGTGAGATGATGTGGATGAGTGGTTGTAAAGATTTGACAGGGCAACGATTCGGTAGACTAACTGTTATTGAACGTAAGGGAAGTAAACGTATAAGTAATAGTTATCACGCAAATTGGTTATGTAAATGCGATTGTGGTAATTATATTGAAACTATTACTTATTATCTTAAAAGTAGGAGTACACAGTCTTGTGGTTGTCTTGCAAAAGAACTTTTAATTAATAGAAATAAAGCTGGTATCAAAAGAAATAAATATGATTTATCTAATGAATATGGTATAGGCTATACGTTCGACAACAAACCTTTTTATTTTGACTTAGAGGATTATGAGTTAATTAAAAACTATACTTGGCATGAAAGTAATGGTTATTTAATTTCTCATGTTTGGGAAAATGGTATAAGAACAACTATTAGAATACATCGTTTAATATTAGGTCTTGTTGAAGATAGAAAATTTGGTATTTTTGTAGATCACATAAATCACGATTTGTTTGATAATAGAAAAGCAAACCTAAGAATAGTTAATAATGCTCAAAATCAAATGAATAAAGTTATTGCATCAAATAATACCAGTACTGTTAAAGGTGTTCATTTTGATAAATTAGATAACAAATGGGTTGCGAGAATTTCTGTAAATGGGGAAAGAATTTCTTTGGGTAGATTCTTTTCTTTTGAAGAAGCTGTTAATGCAAGGAAAAAAGCAGAAGAAGAACTGTATAAAGACTATAGTTACGAGAATAGTATGAAATATGCTGAAACAATAGCAATAAATTAAGAAAGGAACGATGATATGGCTTTTGGTAAAAAGAATCAGGTTAAACTGGATATTTTGTCGTACTCAACTCTTTTATTAGGAGAGCCAAAAACTGGCAAGACAACTCTTATTAAAGAAGTTTGTGAAAAACTTGCTGGCGATGATGGTTATCTTTTTTTAGAAATTGGTAACGAAAGAGGCGCGGATTGTATAAATGGAATTAATTATATAAACTGCCCTGAATGGAATATGGACTACGATGAGTATTCTAATAGTGTTGGATTTGCTGATGTTTGCGAAGATATTATTGAAAATAAAACAACTGAATACCCAAACCTTCGAGTTGTAGTGTGGGATACACTGGATCAAATAATACCATTGGTCGAAGAAGAAGCTCTTAGACTTTGGAATAAGGAGTGTAGAGAAACAGGTCATCCTGAAAAGATTACCAAGGCTACAAATGCTGGTTGGGGTGGTTTTGGTAAGAACGATAAAAAAGCCATTTCTCTTATGTTGGATATGATTAGTCGTTTGAGAAATGTAGGTGTTTCAACAATTATTATCGGTCATTGTAAGATAAAAGAAATAAATGATGCGGTTACTGGTGAATCATATCAAATTTTAACATCAGATCAACAACAAAACTATTTTAATGCTATTAAAAAAACACTTCATTTTCTTGGATTAGCATATATTGATCGTACAATAGTAAGAGAAAAAAATGGCAAAAAGAATCCTATTACTAAAAAAGAAGAAACAGTTAATAGAGTTAAGGCAGAAGCGAGAAAAATTAAGTTTCGTGATGACTCGTATGCAGTAGATAGTGGTTCACGTTTTGCTGAGATTGTACCTGAGATTGATATGAACGCAGACGCATTTATTGAAGCACTTGAAAACGCTATCCTTGCAGAGCAGAAGAAGTCAGGTGTGTCTGTTGCAAAGGCAAAAGCAACACAAGCCAAAGCAGACCAAGCAAAGGCAAAACAAGTAGCTGAAGCCGAGAAAGCACATAAATCTCAAAAAGAACTTGATATTGCTATCGGGGAGATCGTAGATTTCTTTACAAATAACAAGACAAATCTTGAAATTATTAAACCTATTCTCGCAAAATGTAAAGAAATGGGATATTCAAATCCTAAAGAAATCTCAAAACTTGAAGACGCGAAAATCATTCTTGCTATGACATTAAAGTAATATATTCCCTTTATGGGATTGAAGGGAGTGGTAAAATGGCAAGACAAACAAAGAAACCTATGTCTGAACAAGATAAAGTTGAATGGGATAATCTTTATCAATATGTTAGATTTAATATACTTGGATATGACAAAAACCAATCGTTATCAAAGAAGATGGTACTTAGGTTGCGTGGACTGTCTTTTAATAAGTATATGGACAATAATAATATTGATGATACTGCTAACTATTCTTTTGCTGTTATTCTAAATACATTTAAGTATTGCTCTGTTGATATTCAAAATGCTATCAAAACACACAATTTCAAAGACGAGGAATATAAGTTTAATTATATCCTAAAAATAGTGGAGGGCAAACTTAATACGGTTTATATCAGAATGAAGCAATCAGAAAAAGCGAAAAAAGAAATTCAATCAGCAGATATATCAAGAGTAAATAGATACAAGAACAATTTTGTTGCCACTCCCACAAAAGAACATAAGAAAAACTATGATAATTTGTGGTGATAATTATGGCAAAGACAAAAGCAAAATTAACACCATTTCAAGAAGAACAAGCTAAAACGATAAAGAAAATCAAGGAATATAAGTTAGAAGGTGAGTCAGGAGTAGTCAGTATTTTATATTGGAATCCCGAACTACTCTATGACTCCAATCTAACAGAAGACGATTTCGACAATAATCTTTGGCGTGTGTATTTTACCATAGTTAAAGAAATAGTGCTTGTTGAAAAGAAATCAGTTATAGACGATGTTGTTGTTGGTCTTTATCTTGAAAAGCACGATAATTTAAGGGCAAGATATAATGAATATGGCGGTTGGGGTACAATTAAATCCTCAACAGAGTATATTGCACCTGAAAATTTCTATGGCTATCTAACGGCATTGAGAAAATGGAAAGCTATATTAAATCTTTGTATTCGTGGATTTCCTGTAGCCGACAAACTATCTGAATTTGCGGATATGACTCTTGAAGAAATCTATGATGATTATGAGATTCACATTAATGATATTTTCGCCAACGTCAACGAAGATGTAAAAACTTATAATGTATTTGAAAATATGATTGATTTCGTAGAACATCTTGACGAGGAATCTCAACAGAACTTTCCATTTTATAATTTCGATAGATTAACTGAAATGATTGGTGGATTTAACCTCAACGGTAATATTTATGGACTTGGTGGTAATTCGGGTGCTGGTAAATCTACTCTCGCTTTTAATTTCATTATCCCTACTGCAATAGAAACAGGACAAAAAACTGTATTTTTTATTAATGAGGAAGATGAAAAGAAGTTTAAGAAAGAATTACTTGTATGGACTGCTAATAACATATTTATTGGTCAGCAAACAAAGTATCTTAAATATGAACCACTCTATAAACACGAATTACGAGATGGTAACTTCTCACAAGAAACCAAAGAATTGCTTATTGATTGTGCTAAATGGATTGAAGAACAAAAAAGCAAACGTATTCTTACTGTCATTCCGCTTGAAAAGTATTCTGCTAAGATCGTTATTAAACTGATTAAGAAGTATTCAACAGCATATGGTATTAATCTTTTCGTGCTTGATACTTTGAAAGAAAGTTACGATAGTCATACTGACGAAATCTACAAGTCAATGATGAGGGATATGATTGCTCTCTATGATGTTATTAAACCCTCGGCAAAAAATGTAGGATTGCTTGTTACTTATCAGCTTGGTAAGAGCAGCTTAAAAATGCGGCATTTGACTAATAATGAAATAGGACAAGCTAAATCTATTCTTGATGTTATGTCTGTCAATATAATGATACGCCGACCATATGATGATGAATACGAAGACGGCAACAAGCGTTTACAGTGTTATCATACCCCTGAAGGTGCTAATAAAGCAACTAAAGTAGAGTATAAATTGAAAAAAGAAAACTATCCTATGATATTATTTGTTACAAAGAACAGATTTGGTGAAACAGATATGAAACAAATCGTAGCCGAATGTAATTTAGGTACTAATGTATGTAGAGATGTAGCTTACACAAATGTTCCGCAAGATTGGTAATAAGGAGGGTGAAATCATTGGATACATTGTCATTAAAACGATACATATATGACAATAAGAAAATTGATTATATTTTAGAGAAAATCGGTTGCCATCATATCCAATATCACCCTCTGAAAGATTATTATTCCTGTGGAAACTATAACGGCGATAATCCTTCAAGTATCAATATCTACAATACACCTTATCTTCATGTTAAGAACTGGACAAGAGAAAAAGAGTTTGATAAACACGCTGATATTTATACTCTCGTTCAATACAATAAAAACCTGAGTTTCACCGAAGCGGTGAAATACATACATTCATTGTTGGGCTTAGAGTACAAGTGGACTAAACCAACAACAAAGATAGAAGTGTGTGATCCTTGGGGTTTTGCGAGAAAACATAAGTACGGTAGCGTAGATGTTAAGGAAATTGAAAAATTACGAGATGAAGAAATCGACTATTATATTCCAATGATACACGAGGATTGGTTTAGAGATGGTATTATACCTAAAACAAGAAAGAAATTCGACCTCTGTTATTCATATCGTAGGCATAGAGTGATGATACCACTGCGTATGTGGAATACAGGTGAGTTATTAGGGTTTAATTCTCGCACTACTATAAAGAATTATGCTGAGTTAGGTATCAAGAAATACTTTATAACTCCTTCCTATCCAAAGCAACTTAATCTTTATGGTTTATATGAAAATATGGATAGTATTAAACAAGCTGGATATGTAGTTGTATATGAATCTGAACGTAGTGTATTGAAACGTGATAGCCGTAATGATTCTACTGGCGTTGCTTTATCAGGGCATATAATATCTGACGAACAAGTTGCTATATTGAAACATATAGACGGTGTTCGAGAGATTATTATTTCTATGGATAAAGATGTATCTCTTGATGAAGTACGGTGTATTTGCGAGAAATTTAATGGTTATAATGTTAGTTACACTTATGATAAATGGGATTTATTGAGTGAGAAAGATTCACTTGCTGACGCACCCAAAAAGATTTTCAATTTCTTATTTAAGCACAGGGTCAAGTATGATGAAGCCGAACACAATAAATATCAAGCAAGTTTGAAAAAGAAATGAGTGGTAATTATGGTTTTGATTTTCAAACACAAGACTAAGACTGGTAATAAATATAAGAAAAGTATAGTTGGTAAGCCAAAGGACGAAGAAGAATCATCAAAAATGATAAACGATATTCTGGAAAAGAGAAGTTTCAAACCTCATTATTTCAGAATGTGGACTAAAGATTTTGGTGGTTATGATGTTACAACTATTGATTTTGGCAGTCATACTGAGTTCTTTTATCTTGTAGATGAAGAACACGCAAAGGAGTTGTTGCAACATTGAGAACGGCGAAAGATAAATATTTAGGAACAATTTATTTTAACAATTATGGAACTCCGATGTTAATTGTTGATTATAAAAATGGGGGGAATATTATTATTGAGTTTCAAGATGAACATAAAGTAAGAAAACAAACTAATATGTCACATATTTTAAGCGGCGATATAATTAATCCTTACGACAAAAGAGTCCAAGGCATCGGATATATAGGAGAAGGTAAATATTCCAAAAAAAATGATATTGAATGTTATAACCATTGGTCTAATATGCTATTGCGTTGTTATAATGCTCAATATAAAAAAGAGCATTCATCATATAAAGATGCAACTTGTTGTGAAGAATGGTTGAATTTTCAATGTTTTGCAGAATGGTATTATAATAATTTTTATTATATCGACACCGATAGAATGGAATTAGATAAAGATATAATTATCAAAAATAATAAACTATATTCCCCTGATTCTTGTGTGCTTGTTCCGCAAAAAATCAATTTATTATTTATTAAAAATCAAAAAAAAAGAGGTAAATATCCAATAGGTGTGGATTTTCACAAAGGGAAATACAGAGCAAGATGTAATACGATTGATGGAAGTGTTTTTCTTGGTAATTACAATAATCCTAAATCTGCATTTTTAGCTTATAAAAATTTTAAAGAAAAGTATTTAAAAGAGGTTGCGGAAAAATACAAAAATTATATTCCTAATGTTTTATATGAGGCTTTATATAATTATGAAGTGGATGAAGGTGATTGATTAATGAGAATGACTAATGATGAATTAGAAAAAATAAAAAAACAATACAAAACCAGTAAGTTGTTTAGCTGGAGTATGATAAACACCTTTACTACTTCACCTTATGAGTATTTTCTTCATTATGTATTACATACTCCCGAAGATCGTAACGATTGTGTTTACGCTACAATGGGCGGTATGGCTCACGATATTCTTGAAAAGTTGTATAACAAAAAAATCAAATACAAGGATATGGAAGATGAATTTGAAACAGCTTGGTCTATGGCTGTGGATATTTCTAACTTGAAGTTTGACCGAAATGATGAAGAACATAATAAGAAACTTTCTGATAAGTATTATGATGATCTGAAACATTTTTATAAATCTCACGTTCTTATTCCGCACAAGACTATCACCGAACAGTTTGTTGTAACGAAAATCAATGATTATGTGTTACAAGGTTATCTCGATATTGCCTTTAAAGACAATGAAGGTTGTTATAACATTATTGATTTTAAGACTTCTTCTATTTATACAGGTAAGAATCTGTTAGAGAAATCAGGGCAACTTTGTGTTTATGCTCTTGGGCTGATTCAAAGTGGCGTTCCTATTGAAAAGATAAAAATTGCTTTCAACTTCTTAAAGTATGTGACTGTTCAGTATAGACAGGCTAATGGTGTTATTAAAGAACGTAATATTGAGCGTTGTGAATTAGGTACGAAATTACAGAGTAACGCTAAGATATGGTTAAAGAAACTTGGTTATGAAGATAAGGTAGACGAATATCTTAAAGACTTAGTTGATTACAACGACATTAGTGTATTACCTGAAGACGTACAAAAAATGTTCATTATCAAAGATTGTTATGTTTACATACCGCTGACTCAGGATTTGATTGATGATTGGGTTGAGAAGATTTCAACTACTATTAAAGATATTCTTTGGAGAGAAGAACAGTACGCACAAGATAAAAACGAAAAATGGTTTTTTGACACAGAGGATAACGTCAAAAAAGAAAGCTATTATCTGGCTACATTGTGCGCTTATTCTCCCTCACTTCATCTTCCCTATCAAAAATACTTGGAGAAGTTAGAGAAAAGTAAGAACGGTAATGATTTATTTAATGGCATTGGAACTTGTGCAGAAAATGAACAAGTTGAAATACACCCTCAATCGTCCAATAAATCTTCTGAAATGGATTTGAGTTGGTTAGATAATTTAATATAATGGTGATTCGTATGAATGGTAAAATTGAAATCAAAAATGATAAAGATAAGAAAGACAAATATTTAGAACATTGTCCGTATGATATACAAAAAGCAATAGCTGCGCAGGAGAAGTTTTGTAGCGATCATAATGTTCCATTATTCGCTCCCACTGACGGCAGATGTTTTAAGTGTGGGGATAACATTTATAGTTGCCGTAGTCATAAAAATCCATATACTACGACAAGAGGAAAGTTTTATTATACTGGAATTACGGTTGAGGAAGCTGGTAAGTTCCATATTACTGGTTGCCCTCATTGTAATAAAAGTTTTTGTGACTAAGGAGTGATGTTTATTGTATAAACTTCTACAAGGCGATTGTCTTGAAATTATGAAGAATATACCTGACAAGAGTATTAACATGATACTTTGCGACTTACCTTACGGTACAACTTCATCTAAATGGGATAACGTAATTCCTTTTGAAAAAATATGGGAACAATATGAAAGAATAATTAAGGATAATGCTTCGATAATTCTTTTTAGTTCTGGTTTATTCACAATAGATTTGATTCAAAGCAATAGAAAACATTTTAAATATAAATTAATCTGGAAAAAGAATGTTCCTACTGGTATGTCAAGTGCAAAATATAGACCTATGAAGTATTATGAAGAAATCTGTATTTTTCAGTACGGCAAACCTTTATATAATCCGATTTTAAAGCCGCGAGTAGGTGTAGGTAAATCGTGTTATAATTATAATCATTATTGTGGGGAAAATAATCATATAAATTTGCAAAAGATAAAGAAAAAATACGATCCAGATTATGTTCAACCAAGCGATGTATTAGAAATAGACGTTGTGCCAAATAGGAAAGGGAAACTTCATCCTGTTCAAAAACCAATTAAATTATTAGAATGGTTAATCAAAACATATTCAAATAAAGATGATTTAATTTTAGACAACTGTATGGGTTCAGGTTCTACTGGTGTCGCTTGTTTAAATACTGGTAGAAATTTCATAGGAATAGAATTAGACGAAAAATATTTTAATATAGCAAAACAAAGAATTGAAAGTATTAAGGAGTGATTGATATGAATAATGAAATGACTTATAGAGCAAAAATTGAGTTGGTTACTTCTGATGATGTAAGTGAATTTTCCGCACTTTGTTCTTCTATTAAAGACCATGATTTCTATATTAAAGGTAATGACGAATTTGGTAAGCCTTGGAAGATGAACGCAAAGAGTTTTCTTGGCACATTGACTCTTACTGCTTGTATTGAGGAACAAATTAAGACAGTTGAAAGAAATGTTGAAAAAGCAGAGATGAGAAACAGTGTGGATTGGAATACAATCTATGTTGAGAGTACATATCCTAATCTCTATACGCTCGTTGAAAAGTTTGCAAGATAAAAAATAAAGGTGGTGTCGATATGGTGGTTAATACGGTTGAAGAATACGAAAACTATCACAAACACGATAGGATTTCTAATATTTTTACACCCGACACCCATATCTTTACTATCGACTACATTAACAGAATTAAGGAACTTGGATATGGTTGTTACTTTACTACAAATCACGGTAGTGGTGGTGACATATTCGAGTCTTTAACTCTTTGTAGGCAGAATGGTATTAAGTGTTTGTTTGGTATTGAAGGTTATATAGTACCTAATCCATTAGAAAAAGATAAACGTAATTATCATATAGTTATTATTCCGAGAGATAACGTAGCAAGAAAGAAACTCAACTTGATTAACAGTAGAGCTAATGCAGAGGGATTCTATTATAAGCCTCGTATCTTTCTTGAAGATTTGTTAAAGTTAAATCCTAATGAAGTATATATTACAACGGCTTGTGTAGCAGGAATAGTAAGAGATATCGATACTGTTCGTGAAATTTTCATACCACTAATGCAACACTTTGGAAAGAATTTATTTCTTGAAGTACAAAACCATAGTGAACGCAATCAAAAACTTGTTAATCAAATATGTTTGAAACTATCAGAAAAGTATGGTTTGAGTCTGATCGCAGCTAATGATAGTCATTATATCTATCCCGAACAAGCAAAAGACAGACTTGAATTTCTTAAAGGTAAAGGTATTAACTACGGTGATGAAGATAGTTACATACTTGACTTTCCAGATTACAATACATTTTATCAGAGATTTATCAAACAAGGTATATTAACACCTGAACAGATTAAGACTGCTATCGCTAATACATTGATTTTCAGAGATTGCGAAGAAATAGATTTAGATTATAGTATCAAAATGCCGAGTGTCTATCCAAATCTTACTGCCGATGAAAAGATTACTGAGTTAAAATCTCACGTTGTTAAGAAGTTCAAAGAGATTATCAAAACTGACAAGATAACTTCTAAAGAAATACCAATGTATAAACAAGGTATATACGAGGAAATGAAAGTTATTGAGCAGACTAAAGAAATCAACACGGCAGATTACTTCTTATTCAATGAGAAACTTGTTGATAAAGCAATTAATGAGTATCACGGTGTACTCACTCGTACTGGTCGTGGTAGTTGTGGCTCTTTCTATATAAACAAGATACTTGGTATGACACAGCTTGACAGATTTAGATTGGAAATCAAGTTGTATCCTGAAAGGTTTATGTCTACCGCAAGACTTCTTGAAAATAGAGCATTACCTGATATTGATTTTAATGTAGTATCGCAAGAGCCATTTATTAGGGCTGCAAAGGATTTGCTTGGCGAACATGGCTGTTATCCTATGATAGCTTACGGTACTATGCAGATGGGTGAAGCGTTCAGAAATGTATGTCGTACTCACGGATTGAATTATGATGAGTATAACGAGATAGCAAAGAACGTAGGAGACTATGCTGATAATAAAAAGTGGAAACCATACATAGACGAAGCGCAGAAATATATAGACGTTGTAGTATCTGCTTCTCCCCATCCATGCGCTTATCTACTTGACAATAAGGATTTACGATCTGAGTATGGTGTTGTTCGTATTGGTGATAAACTTTGTGTAATGATTACATCAAGTGAAGCCGATGAATATAAAATGCTCAAAGATGATTTTCTTGTTGTTACTGTATATAAGCTGATAGATGAAACCTTTAAATTAATAGGTAAACCTATCATTACAGTACGAGAGTTGTTATCTTCTGTAAAAGACGATGAACGTATATGGGATATTTTTAGTAAGGGATTGACCTGTACTCTTAATCAGGTTGATGGTGATTGGGCTACTTCACTTCTTAAAGAATACAAACCTAAGAATTATTCCGATATGTCTATGTTTGTAGCTTGCCTAAGACCGTTCTTTAATGCTTGGCGAGATGGATTTATTGCAAGAGAAGATTTTACTACTGGTTCTCCGTATTTAGATGAAGTATTATCTTCTACAAATGGTTATATTCTATTCCAAGAAAATCTTATGCAATATTTTGAATGGTTAGGTGTAACACCAGCAGAGTCTATTGGATTGATTAAGAAAATCTCTAAGAAAAAAATCAAACCCGAAGACTTTACCAAACTCGAAGAACGTATTAGAGCAAAGTGGTTAGAAAACACAGGTTCTATGGATGCTTTTGATACTACTTGGGAAATGATACAGGGTTGTATGAGCTATGGATTTTGCAGCGCACACGCTGTCGCAACAGCTATTGACTGTTTATATGGAGCATATCTAAAAGTACATTATCCTCTTGAATATTATACTGTTGCATTAACAAACTATTCAGGAGATATGGAACGTACTAATAAACTAATGAAGGAACTACCTCATTTTGGAATAACTCTCTACCCTATCAAGTTTGGTAAATCTTCATCTCAATACACCATAGACAAAAAACATAACGCCATATACAAAGGTATAGAGTCAATCAAATTCTGTAACGCAATTATAGCACAAGAATTACTTGAATTATCCAAAAATCATTATGAGAACTTTATTGAGTTATTAGATGATATTAAAGATAAAACTTCTGTGAATAGCAGACAGTTGAAAATATTGACAGGTCTTAATTTCTTTTCTGATTTTGGTAATAACCAGTATCTACTCAATATCATAGATTTATATGATGGTATCAAGATAACTCCAACAGGTGCTAAAAGTCCTAAAACAATATTGCCGCCAATCAGAACGTGTAAACAGTTCAAAAAAGATAAATTGGAAATGTATCGAGAATATGGTGTTACTGAAAATTTGATTAAGAAGTATTCAGAAAAGGAAACCGCAAAACAATATAGTCAAATTGATAATTTGGGTTTACTTACTGAACTATATAAGACAATACCTAATGAATCAATGTCAATTAAAGACTATGTAAGATTTGAAAAAGAGAATTTAGATTATGTAACGTATGTCAATCCAGATATGGCTGATGATTATTATATTGTCACCGATTTTAAGGTTTATAAGAACGCTACTAAACCTGTTCTTGTAATCAGAAATATCAAAACAGGTGAAGATATAGAAATATCCATACAACAATCTAAAATCTTTAAGCAAAACCCATTTGGTTGCTATGCGATATTAAAAATACAAGGATTTACTTGGGTATATAAACGTAAAGAAGTAAATGGTAAATGGGTTGCAACAGATACTTTAATCCCTGTACTTGAAGAATACGAGGTGATGTAGTGGATAATGAAGTGAAATTTGTCGGCACAATGGTAAGGAAAGTTTATGATGGTGACGATTATAAAATATATGGATTAAATGTAAGCAAAGAAAAATATCCCGATATAAAACAGAATAAGTACAAAAACGTAACTATCACTGGCTTACTGCCTGAACTCTCAGAAGGTATGGCTTATGAAGTAACTGCCGTTGAGGAACAAAGTAAATATGGATATTGCTATAAAGTAGTAAATATTCGTCAAGATAAGTTGCGTGATAGTTATGATATGTACCTGTTCTTGAAAGAAATCCTCACAGAAAATCAAGCTATTCAATTATGGGAATATTATCCTGATATAGTTCAACGTGTAAAAGAAAATCGTCTTGACGATGTTAATTTAAGTAAACTCAAAGGTATCAAAGAGAAAACCTTTGCTAAAATAGTTGATAAGATTACTGAGAATTATTGTTTAGCTGATTTAGTAATTGAGTTTCAAGGGTATTTTACAATGCCTATGTTGAAGAAACTCTATACTGCATATCCGTCCGTTGATTTATTGAAACAAAAATTACAATCAAGACCATATACTTGTCTTACTGCACTTGCAGGAGTAGGGTTTAAGACCGCCGATACTTTGTTGTTGGACTTAGAGGCGTTATCTAAAAAGAATGTTGATGAAGGTAAGCCGCCTATCATTGAATTTGACGGTGATCTTCGTTCCAGTTATCAGCGTTGTTTGTCGTGTGTTATCTATTTATTACAAGAGAATGAAAATGAAGGTCATACTAAAATGAATTTAGTTGATTTACGAGAAGCCGTATTAAAACTTGTTCCTGCTTGTTCAGATCATTTTGTTGAAGTGATTAAACATAAATGGATTTATTATAATAAAGATACGCTCGATGTTGCTTTGAAGTGGACTTATAATACTGAAAAATATATCACTGAAACTATACTCAGTACCCTCAAATCCGAGCAGATTTTGTGGGAATTTGATATTGAACGGTATAGAGAAGTTGACGGTATGAAATTGACAAATGAACAGTTGCAAGCTGTTGGGAATGTATGTAAGTACAATATTAGTATTCTTAACGGTGCTTCGGGCGTAGGTAAAAGTAGTTCCGTTCAGGCAGTTATCCGTATGTTAGATGATAATGATATTTCTTATATTCTTTTATCGCCTACGGGCAAAGCTGCGAAGGTACTAAAATCGTACACACATCGCCCAGCTTCTACGATACATAGAGGTTTAGGATATATGCCTGTAAACAACTGGCGTATTAATAAAGAGCAAAAACTTCATACTGATATTGTAATTGTTGATGAATTTTCTATGGTAGACGTTAATTTGTTCGGTCATTTACTTGATGGTATTGACTTTAATCATACAAAGTTAATGTTAATTGGTGATAACGCTCAGATACCTTCTGTTGGTTGCGGTAATCTTCTTCACGATTTTATGGCTGCTAATATAATTCCTACCACCACATTAACAAAAGTATTCCGTTATGGCGAGGGTGGTTTAATGAAAGTGGCTACCGATGTAAGAATGAGTAAAATTTACTTAAATAACAGTATGAAAAATAAAGTAACTGTTTTTGGCAACAACAAAGACTATACCTATATTGATATGCCATCTGATAAAATTGCAAATAATGTAGTAGCATTATATAGGAAATTGATTAACAATGGATTGAGTATAGAAGACATACAAGTGTTGTCTGCTAAAAATGTCGGTGAATGTGGTTCAGATCATCTTAATAATCTTCTCCAAAAAGTTGCTAATAGAAATTATATGAAATCCAAATGTATGAAAATGAGTGATATTTCATATTATCAAGGTGATTTAGTCATACAGACCATTAATAACTATAAGGCTGAGATTGCAAAAGAATATCCACAAAGTAAACCTGATGAAATATATATAGACTCTAAAACAGGTAAGAAAGTTACATTTATTGCCAATGGTGAAACTGGTATAGTTGATACTGTTGATGATAGCTCTATGGTAATTAATTTTGATGGTATGTACGTGCGTTATAATAAAAACCAGTTGAAGATGATTAAGTTGGGTTATTGTATAAGCATACATCGCAGCCAAGGTGGTCAATTTGATTATTTAATTGTTTGTACCCCTCAGTCACATACGTTTATGCTCAACAATAATCTGATCTACACTGGCTTAACTCGTATGAAAAAGAAATGTTATCATTTAGGCACGTTGCAAACTATAAATATTGCAGTCAAAAAGAAAGCTAATCTTATAAGAAAAACATTCACCGCAGATTTATTGAAAGAAGGTATTTCTAATGGCAAAACAGAAAAAAAAGCAAAAACAGAATAGCAAATATCCTGAGAGGTGTCATAAATGCCAATTTTATGATGTTCAAAAAGATAAATGCACTAATGATTCAGATAAATGTACTGATAAATCAGATAAATGCAAAACAGACTATTCTTTATGCGATAACTTCCTCATCAATGAAAAACTTGTAATGTACTAAGAGAGGTGTTTTATATGTCAAATTCTATTAACTACGCAGAATTAATCAGGTTTATAGGTAGCCGAAACTCTGTGATTTGTTGTAATCTTGTGGGTGAAGAATGTACCATTGAATATGTAAATGGCAGATTAATTCGATCAGAAACACAAAAATATTCCCTTCCTCTTGCAGAATCAGATAATATCAATGGAATCCCAATTGAGATTGCCTGTAAACAGCATATTGTAATAAAGGGTTGGATTACGGCTGATACGAAGCTGATTAAGAAATACAGCAAAAGGAATATTAAGGGTACAATCAATTTATATCTCAAATCAAAGACCGATGTAACCAAAGAAGAAGATACTAAAACAAAACAGCATATTATGTTTGTTGCAAATGAATTGGTTGATATTGACGGTTATTATGAGTGGTATGATGATGTATCAGAAGAAATCTTTAAGACAAATAATAATTCAAGTTACTGTAATCAACTTAATTGTCTTGATGATTTGGGATTTGAAATTCTCCCTCATGCTGTAATTACAAAAGCTGTAGATCGAACTGAAATTAGATTGCAGGAGATCATTGAAGAAATCAATCAAACTACAAAGATAAGAGAACGTATCGCTGATGATTACATTGTAAGATATAACGATACACCGTATGTCAAAATGCTTAAAAAAAGCAACAACAGCAAGGTAAAATTTGAGTATGCTTTTAGTTGGTAAAAGTTGAAAAATCTATTGACTTTGCAATAAAATTAAGTTATAATTTAATAGTATTAGTCAACTGTCTATCGTTTATGTTGTGAAAATCAGTTGTATTTTAACAAGATATAATTTGTTTTTTGCAATATAAACAAAGACTTTGGCTTCTAAAAATATTCTTTTAATCAAGAGTCTATCTATATAGGGAGTGTGATGTTATGGAAGTAATTTTATATTCAACAGGTTGTCCGAGATGCAACGTGTTGAAGAAAAAATTAAATGACAAAAACATTAATTTTACAGAGAATAACGATATTGACACAATGACCTCTCTTGGTATCGAACAAGTGCCAGTATTATCAATTGATGGTAAGTTAATGGACTTCTCTCAGGCAAATACTTGGATTAACGAAAGGTAACAGGAGGCAACTATGGAAATACAGTTAAAGTTATCTAAAGATTTTGAGCGTTGTCTTGAAGAATTAAAAAAGGAGTTTGGCGAAGATTTTGAATATATTAATGGTATCCATCCGAGCCAACTTGATTTTTCAGAGTTTATTGAAAACTTTGTAGATAAAGATACTCTTGCAGATTCTTCTATTGATCCTAACGCTAATGCAAACCATAAAGACATTCGCAGCTTTATGAGTGAGAAAGGTAAAAGCGAAGATAAGTTATTTGGGTTAAACAAAATATTTCTTGAAATTAAAAAGATGTGGGGGTTGCGTACAGCTAAACAGTGGTTAAGACAAGAATTTAGCAGAGGGTTTTATCTAAATGATAGTACCACAGCCAGCTACTTTCCTTATTGTTGGGCGAATGATTTTACTCGCCTTGCTACCGAAGGGTTGTTCTTTCTTGATAAATACAATAATCAACCTCCTAAACATCTTACTACATATTTTGATGATGTAATTGAGTTTGTATCATTTTTGTCTAATCGTCAATCTGGTGCGGTTGGTATGCCGAATATTCTTATTTGGGCTTGGTATTTTTGGAAGGGCGACTGCGAACAAGGATATTACATGAAGAACCCTGATTATTATTTAAGACAACAATTCCAAAAATTGATTTATAGACTTAACCAACCGTTTCTAAGAATTGATCAAAGTGCGTAAAAAGTTTGCGCCTATATCAAGCGATTGATATAGCAAACCTTGTGAATTGCTGAAAAATCTTATGTCGTTTAACAGTAAATATTTATAAGTTAGGAGGCGATTAGATGAATTATCCTAAGAATCGTTATACTGGCGAAAAGCCTTGGATGAATAGAGATTGGTTATACGAAGAATATGTAGTAAAAGACAGACGTTCAAAAGATATTGCAGACGAATATGGCTGTAAACAGAATACGATACAACAATGGTTATTGAAGCATCGTATTTCAAAGCCAATTACTAAACACGTTAGAGAAAAGAAACAACATGAATTACATGATTATTTGTACCATCATCATATAGAATTAAGTAAATCAGTTTCTCAAATTGCAAAAGAAAATAATGTATCATACGATACGATTCGTGCAAATTTGATTAAAAATGGAATTGAACTAATTAAACAAAATAAACATCATAAATTCACAGAAGATGAGATACAAAATATAATTCATTTGTATTGTGATGAAAATATGTCTGCAAATCAAATAGGTATTCTTTATGATACTAATAATGGTACAATTCGCAGATATTTAACTAAATATGGTATTCAAACAAGAGGGTTAGCTGAATCTCAATATAATTATAATGGGAAAGAAATACATCCTGATTTGTTAGATGCTGAAAAATTAAATGATTTACATTGGAATCAATCTTTAAATTGTAAAGCTATAGGCGATATTTACGGTATTAATGCAAGTACAGTCCGTAGGCAGATGCACAGATTAGGGCTTAAAACAATGAGTAATTCCGAATCTAAAATAGGGTTAATGTCAGGAGATAAACATCCTAACTGGAAAGGTGGTATAACACCTTTATGTCTGCTGTTACGTGAATACTTCACAACTAATCAAGCACCAAAAATAGCAAAAAGAGATAATTATACTTGTCAACTTTGTGGTGCTACTCATACTATGTTAAATGTTCATCATATCAGACATTTCTCAGATATAGTTGAAGAAATTGTTTCAGAGCATCCTGAACACGATCCTAATACAGTAGATGGCAGACTGGCATTATATCAAATCATCATTAATGATGATAGATTTTTAGATGAAGATAACTTAATAACATACTGTAAAGATTGTCATCTTTTCAAAATACATAAATATAAACGACATAAGACAATTAGCAGCCAAGCCTCAATTAATTGAGGAAGGTTCAACGACTATCCCGTTAGGGAGTACGCCGCAAGCGATTGGCGGTGGAAGTGCAAGGGAACTGTAAAAACAGTTCGTGATATAGTCTACTCTCTATGGTGACATAGAGCAGCTCTTATGGGGCGGTAACGGCGTAGCGAACCGTTGCGAATATAAAGGTTACAAATGTTTCTATTTTCGATAGACCGTATTTAGAGTCACTATTTGGTGGGGTAGAGTTTCCTGATGGTACACTTGCCATTGACCATATTGAAGACTTGATTGAGTGTCAGAAAATATTTATGGAAGTAGTAAGTGAGATCAGAGAAACTAATATGTTTACATACCCTGTTTTGACGTACTCACTGTTGTATCAAAATAACAAGTTTGCCGATGAAGATTTTGCACGTTGGTGTTCAAATCACAACATCAAGTGGTCTGACAGCAACTTCTTTGTTAGTGATAATGTTGGTGTGCTCTCGAATTGTTGTCGCTTGTTATCAGATACCCAAAAGTTAGACGCTTTTATTAATTCGATCGGTGGTACTGCTTTATCAGTAGGCTCTTGTAGAGTAAGTACAATCAATTTAGTCCGTATTGCTTATGAAAGCGAATTTAACAAATCTAAGTATTTGAGAATTTTAAAGAGTAGAGTTCTCCTTGATTGTAAAGCATTAACTTCCATGCGACATATCATTCAAAGAAATATCGAAAAAGGATTACTGCCCAATTATCAAGATGGCGCAGTTGAATTTGATAAGCAATTCTGTACTATCGGTGGTATTGGTATGTACGAAGTAATGGATTTATTCGGTCTAATTAATACTGATGAAATGGGTTGCAAGAGTTATTCTAATGAAGCTGTTGAATTTGCCACACAAATTCTCGATGCTATGAATGAAGTAAAAGATAACTTTGAATGTGATTTCTCATTCAACATTGAGATGATTCCTGCTGAGAATTGCGCTGGTGTCATTTGTCAGGCTGACAATCTTTTATTTGAGCAAAACAAATACTTTATTTATAGCAATCAGTGGATTCCGCTTATGGAGAAATGTACTATTCAAGAAAAGTGTAGGCTTGGTTCATTGTTTGACAAAAAGTGTGGCGGCGGTTGTATCGCTCATATTAATATTGAAAATCGTTTCCCGAATGAAGAAACTGCATGGGATATGCTTAACTATGTAGCTTCTCAGGGTGTAATTTACTTCGCGTTTACTACCAAGATTAGTGTATGTGAGCATAAACACGCATTTATTAGTGAACAGAAGTGTCCTGTATGTGGCGAACCTGTTGCTGACACATACGCAAGAGTAGTAGGTTTCTATACTCCCACGAGCAGCTATCAAAAGATTAGAAAGAATGAATTTGATAAACGTAGATGGATGAATGTATTACAAAATGATGGGGTAATGCAGTAATGCTGATTAAAGGTATCATAGACGAAGATTTTATAAACTATAAAAAACCAAGTATGGTTATTATGTGTCCTACCTGTTCATTCAAGTGTGATAAAGAATGTGGTGAGCAAGTGTGCCAAAACAGCGCACTTGCTACCTCCCCTGATATACAAATTGATAATTTCAGCATTGTAGATAGATACTTAAAAAACCCAATCACAAAAGCTATTGTATTCTCAGGCTTAGAGCCATTTGATAGTTTTGAAGATATGTATTCAATTATATATGCTTTAAGGCAACAAAACTGTACTGACGATGTAGTAATCTATACTGGTTATAATCTTAACGAGATAGCTGCTATGAAACGTGCAGACGGAGTTTGTTGTATCGACAGTTTGGTATTGCTTCGACCTCTTGTTGTTAAATATGGTAGATATAAACCAGATCGAAAAATACAATATGACGAAATCTTAGGCGTTAATCTTGCAAGCGATAATCAATTTGCAATTCGTTATAACAGGTGAACAATATGAAAGTGATTGTAAATCCAGATAAAGAAATTGTCAAAGAGATACGGCAAAAATTAAAAGAGAACGATAATTACTGTCCTTGTCGTATTCAACAAACAAAAGACACGAAATGTATGTGTAAAGAATTTAGAGATATGTTGACCAAAGGCATCGAAGGAGAGTGTCATTGTGGTTTATATCTCTCAGTTAAAGAGGTGTAAGTATGAACACAGTAGCAAAATTTGAAAAAGTTAGTTACGATCAGTTCAAAAAAGACTGGCTCGATACTTTTTATGATGTTAGCGAAACAAGTATTGGGGTAGAAGAAATAGAAAACAGAATCCGAAGGATTTACGATAATATTAAATTACCAAAACGCAGCACTGTTTCTTCGGCTGGATATGACTTCTTCGCTCCTGAATATTTTGAATTGTACCACAATGACGTTATCAAAATTCCAACTGGTATCAGATGTTCAATCAAAGAGGATTGGGTACTTATGTTATTCCCTCGTAGCGGTCAGGGATTTAAGTATGGTGTACATTTATCAAACGGCGTAGGAATTGTAGATAGTGATTACTATAATGCAGATAACGAAGGACATATCTTCGTAAAACTCGTTAATGATAGTATTCTTACTGAAAATGATTTCAAAAATGCTAAAAATCATTTTAGTGTTACAACAGGACAAGCGTTTTGCCAGGGTATTTTTCTTCCTTATGGTATTACGGTTGACGATAATGCCGATGGTGTAAGAGTAGGTGGCTTTGGGTCTACCGATAAGCAATAATTAAAAGACAACTTTTAAGAGGTAAAATATGGCAATCTTGATTTTTTAATATATTATAGTCAAGTGTCTATCAATAATTTATTTGAGGTGTAAGTATGAGAGGTGTTTCCAATGAATGTAATATCTCCACAGAGAGAGAGAGAGAGAGAGAGAGAGTCGGGTTTGTCGGCTCATACAAAGTGATTGTTTAGAAGTAATAAAAAAGATTCCTGATAATAGCATAGATTTAATTGCAACCGATCCTCCATATTTAGTTGCTACTGATGGAGGTGGTTCAGTTAATAAAATCAAAAAACTTAATAAATCTCTCAAAGATTTAACCACTGTGGATATTACTAAAGGATATGATATTGAAAAATTTGGAAAAGAGTTTATCCGAGTAATGAAAGAAATCAATATTTATTTTTGGTGTAATAAAATACAAATCCCCGATTACATAGATTTTTATGTACGACAACACAAGTGTAAATTTGATATTTTATGTTGGCATAAAACAAATGCTTTGCCTACATATTCAAATAAATATCTTAGCGATACTGAATATTTATTGTATTTTCGCAAAGGTAAAGGCAAATGTTTTCCTGAGTCTTATGAGGATGCTAAAACTTTTTATATCGCTCCTATAAACCATAAAGATAAAAAGTTATACGGACATCCAACTATCAAGCCTTTAGATTTTACAGAAAGTATCATACGCAACAGTTCACGAGAAAATCAATTAATCCTCGATCCTTTTATGGGTTCAGGCACGACAGGTATTGCAGCTTTACAAAATAACCGTAATTTCATAGGCATAGAACTTGACGAAAACTATTTTAAGATTGCTCAACAACGTATCAATAATGTCCTTGAAGGAATATATCAATCACAATAACAAACAGAAAGGAATAATTATGTTACATACTTTGAATAAGGCGTGGGTAAAAATACTTGCAAATCGAGAAAATAGAATCTTTCTTTTCGTTGCAAATGATGAAACTGAAAAAGATTATATTTACAAAATCCTAAAAGAAATTGACAAAACAAAAGGAATTAAGAGCGACATAAGTATTACAACCTATGATGGCTTAAAGCAGCTTATTTCTTTCAAAAAATTTTATGAAGAAGATTTTCGTATGTATGATGATATTTTAATTTCTCACGAAATCCATGATAACATACTACATGATTTTCTTGGTAGGCATTGTAAAAGGAAGTGTTGCTAATGAGAAACAAACTGGAAAGCATTTTGTGGTCTTTAAAAATGATTAAACGCGCTTCAAGTAGACCTGACGGTTGCGTTATTAAAGATACAGGTGGTTTTATCAAAGATGGTCAAATTGATGACTTAATAGATATGGTTAAAGAACGCAAAAAACGAGATGATAAATTTGCAACAGAGTATATTACAGACTAAAGGTGATTATATGAAATCAATTACAATTCTTCCCGAAACAACAAAGAATCCTATCACTCTGATAGGACATAGGGCAGGAGTTTGTTGGGGTGCAGATGTAACAGACGATAAGAAAAACTATAAGCGTGGTCTTGATTGCATTAAAGCAAATCACGGCAGAGCGTTGGAGTATGTAAACATTGAAACTATTATTGATGGTTACTCAGCTCGTGTAATACGCGAACTATATACACACATTGGCGGTGCTCCTACAAGACTTCAAGCAAGTACAAGATATATTGACTACTCCGACTTTGACTACATAACTCCTTCATCTTTGAAAACTGATGTAGAAAAAGATATTTACGATAACGTAATGTATGTAATCAGCAAAGCTGCACAGGCGTTAGAAAAACGTGGTGTTCCGAGAGAAGATATTGGTTTGATGTTGCCTTTAGGTATGACTACAAGAATCGTAGACAAGCGTAACGTCCGTAATGTTATGGATATGTCACGACAAAGATTATGTTCTCGCGCTTATTGGGAGTACAGAGAGTTAATGAAGAACTATCTTGATGAATTGTCTAAATATTCAGAAGAATGGGCTACTTTAATTCCTATGATTATGATGCCTAAATGTGATATGCTTGGATATTGCCCTGAAACATATAGTTGCGGCAGAAAACCAAAGAAAGAATCTTAATATGAATAACTACCTCGCAACAATGAAAGGTATTCCAAAATCCGAAGAAGTATGTGTTTGGCATTATAATGAAGGTGGTAGTGAATTGTTATTTGCTACCACCAGAGATTTCAAAGGTATGTTCAAACTTTATTCTATCAACAATAACGCAGCTACATTCACAAAAATGAAAAGTAAGAATCCTTTAGATTTTGATGAATACATTGATGAAGAAATTGAAAAACGCAATAAGCATTAAAAATACAATAAACAAAGCAAGGAGTGATTTGCTATGATCGTATTAGTTGGTGAATCGGCTTCGGGTAAATCAAGTATTCAAAATGAACTTGTTAAAACCTATGGTTATAAAAAGGTAATTACATACACTACAAGACCTAAACGTGATTATGAAACTGCTGGTGACGATTATCATTTTATTTCCAAAGAAGAATTTTTACAACTAAAAGAAGCAGACTATTTTATAGAAACAGCTTGTTATAATGACTGGTATTACGGAACAGCAAAAAAAGATTGCGATACAAACATTGACGATTTCGAGAATGGTTATCAGGATAATAAAGTAATAGTTCTCACTCCGCATGGATTAAGAAATCTCCAAAAATATTCTGACACTACTGAAAAAGTTGATATTACATCTTTCTACATTCAAGTACCAAGACGAGATAGGTTAATCAAGATACTTGAAAGAAATGATAATGTAGATGAAGCAATCAGACGTAATATGTCAGATGTAGGACAATTTGATGGCATTGAAGACGAAGTTGATTGTATCTTAACCAACGATAATTTCCAATTCTCTGTTTGGGAAATGGCTAAGAAAGTACACGATTTGTATAGATGAAAGGTGATTATGAATGACGAATGAAATAAGCATAGTAAATAATAAGGGATTGCCTCGTATGAGGACAATCCCTAAAGCCTATGCGGAAATAAAAAAGTTAGACCCAGATACAGATTTTACAATTAGAGCATTAAGACGTATGGTAAATAACGGCGAAATACCAGTTGTATTAATCGCCAGCAAAAGATTAATTAATTTAGATATTCTTCTTGATAAATTATCCCTTGGATGGTATAATCAAGATGGTATTCGTACTTCTTGACTGAAAGGAGTACGCAATGGCATATATTCAAAAGAAAGCAAATGCAAAAGGTGAAGCGGTTTATAAAATCAAAGTTTCTTGTGGTTATAATTCTGATGGTAAGCAAATCACACGAACTATGACATATAAGCCCGATTCAAAAATGACAACAAAACAGATTGAAAAGGAGGTCAATAAGCAAGCTGTTTTATTTGAAGAAAAATGTGCTAAAGAGGATTTTTCAACAAAGAAAATAAAGTTTAAGGATTTAGCTAATGAATGGCTAACTTTAATTGAAAAAACACATGAACAAAAAATCAGTTCAATAATGAGATTAAAAGGGTGTAGAGATCGTACTTATAATGCTATAGGCAATATGTATGTCAACACGATTACATATAGGCATATTCAAAACTTTATACTGTCTTTGTCTGAAAAAGGAGTAAATCAAAAAACAAATCAAGGTTTGTCTGCAAAAACACAAAAACACTATATAAACTTTATTTCAGACGTAATGCGTTATGCAATAAAATGTGGTTTTATAACATCAAATCCATGCAAGAATATTTCTGTAACAAAAACAGAAAAAAAAGAGAAAGATATTTATTCGCTTGAAGAATTAAAGATTATTCTTGCAACAATTGATAATGAAGCTCCTACGGACTATAAAACCTTTTTTACTCTTATGGCATATTTAGGTCTACGGCGTGGCGAAGTTCTTGGTTTAGAGTACAAAGATTTTGATTTTTCAAAAAAGACAGTATCTATTATAAGAACTTCTAATTACAGAAATAAGACTACAGGTATTTACACAAGCACACCTAAAACAAAGACGAGTTGCAGAGTGTTAGCAATTCCCGATATGATTCTTAATTTGGTTGAGCAATTACAAAATGAACAATCAAACCAACGTATCAAATGTGGCGATTTATGGCATGACTCTGATCGCTTGTTTGTAACATGGTGCGGTAAACCTATGCACCCGAATACGCCTTACACTTGGTTTGAAAGATTTTGCGAGAATAACAATCTTCCATTCAAAGGTTTACATGCTTTCCGTCATACATTTGCAACGCAAGCAATAACTAATGGCACAGATGTAGCAACTGTATCAAGTGTATTAGGTCATAGTCAAACAAGTACGACACTAAATCTTTATACACACGCAGTTCAAACTGCAAGCGTTAAGGCTCTTAACATTATTTCTGAGTTAATAAATAACTGAATAATGAGCCAAATAATGAGCTGATTATTTTCAAGCAAAAAACAAGACCCTGAAAACCGCTTATCTAAGCCATTTTCAAGGTCATAGGGTTGGTGCGAGTGACGGGACTTGAATATTTACAATTATGTTTCGTTATATTCCACGACATGTCAAAACCACACTATTTAAGCCATTTTTTAAACTTTCTACTTTCACGAAGTTTCATAATTTAACGTTGATTTTAATCAAAATAATGAGCCAATAATGAGCCAGAAGTACGAATACCATTGCTATCACAATCAGTTATAAGTATATAAAAAGTAAAATAAATGTAGCAGGAATCGTTTTACTTTTTATATGTTTATAGTAAAAAAATGGGTGTAGAGATGAATTTCTCTACACCCTAATTTTATACTCGATAGGAACGTATAGTATTTTTTGATAAGTCCATACACCCTTCAAGTATTTTCAAATAACTTTCAAGTATTACTTACTTAATGTAATCTGTAATCTGTCAATGGTTTTACCAAATGCACCAGCATATCCATCTTGTCCGTTGCTTGTTTCGTTGTCATACTGCCAATCGTAGTATCCACCGCCATTCGGCGACACGCGGTATTTTGCTTTATAATATCCATTTTTTTTTACTATATCGCTTGGTGTTTCATAATATACTTCAATTGCGTCAATTGATTTGCCATTACCAGCATATCCATTATTGTCATCTTTTGTATTATATCCAGTAACATATGGAAGCCAATTTCCACCTTTAACATGGACTCGATATTTCACAGTTCCTTTTTTAAATTTAACCATAACGTCGGTAATCGGTTTTCCAGCGATGCCAGCGTAGTCTCCCAAATCAAATACTTCGGGCAACCATTTACCTCCTGTGCGTACTCTATAAATAGACATAGGTATTGTGGAGGCAGAGGGTTTCGTATTAGTATTCGTTGAAGCAGATGTTTTATTAGTATAATTCGGATGACCATATCCGCTAATACTCGAATCATTTAGGCGATACTTCCTGCTAGCTACCATTTCAGAGCTATTTCCTTCGATAGTATATACATAATTGCTATCAACATCCACAACCACACCAGTATGATATTCATTTCCTCTTGTTCCGAAGAAAATCTGATCGCCAATCTTTGGTTTACCGCCGCCATCTGTCCAAGCATTATTGTCACGATAGAACTGTGCAGAATAGACACACCCCGCACCAGTGGACTTTTTAGGCTGATACAAAACCTTTCTTGCAATTTCAGAGTCACCAGCGGCTATAATGTGAAGATAATCTACAAAGATATCACACCAATCATAACCATTCTTTTTGGTGTTATAGAAGTCTGGACAATTATTATCAATATACGCAGCGTACTTGTTGTAATTAGCGTTGCCTGCATTTGCAATCTTACTATCTAATTGCGAATTACTCGCCTTTTCTTTATAACCTAATTCTGCTCTAGCTAAACCAACAACGGTTTCAGCAGAGTAATTAGACTTATTTGTGGATGTAACTGTAGCATTGGAAACAGGCTTATTTGTTTGTGTTGTAGTTGTAGTTTTCTTGAATCCATTATATCCACCATTTTTAATTATTGTAGGATAATCCTTATAAACGATATTCTTGTCGATTACACCTACACCAGTAATAGAGTTGCCATCAATATAATTTGTTTCACCGCCATACTGCCACATACCCATTCTATTGTATTGATAAGCATTAGGCTTGCTATTCCATTGTGCAAACCAACAATCGTAATCATTACGAATATGGTCATTTAACATCGCAAGTTCAGAATATCCAGTATAAAGCATTGGATAATACCCCAAATTTTTCAAACCATCAAGAATAATCGTTGCTACGTTTGTAAGATTTTTAGAGTTCCAACCACCATGATTTTTTACATAGTCAGAATATTCCATATCTAGCGCAATCGGAAGTGTCGGGTAATGACCCTTTACTCTCTCAGCCTTTAACAATCTGTCAATATGGGCGAGTTCGCTTTTAGCGTCTGCGGTTGAGCAAGCATAAGAAAACAGATATGTTCCCCAAGGCATACCCAACTTTTCAGCTTTAGCAACATTAGAAGCAAACTGAGTATCATCCTGAGAAGCAATATCAGAACCATAGCCACATCTAATCATAACAAACTCATATCCAGCAGCTTTAACTTTGGCAAGATCAATATTGCCGTTTGCGTAGGAAATATCTACACCTTTTTTATCTTTCATAGTAGCCATACAAACATCTCCTTAAATAAAAATAAAAGGACAGGTTGCCATAATGACAACCCATCCTTGTTTACGATTTAACTATTCAATTAAACAAAATTACATATCAATATCTGTGCAGAAATAAACTCCATCGTGATTTTCAAACACTTCATTTGCAATATCTTGATAGAGAGCAGAACGATTACCATGCGGATCATTCAAAGAATCATCGTGATACTGCACAACAACTTTCTGAAACGCTACATAATCAAAGTTATTAGTAGACTCAATCATATCTTTAGGAACAGAAATAAAATCTGTTACAATAGGATTACCAGCAAATGCCCTACGGAACTGATCAAGTTTAGACAGTTTCAAATTATTGGCAGGAATAAGCTGAATCCTTAACGTCACACCACCAAACTTCTTTTCAGCAGGAAGAAGCTGAGATAATGCTTCGTACTTATCCTGACCACTAATATACATTTTGATAGTAGGGTTACTGTTATCAAACGCTAACTTAATATCCTGATCCTGTTCAAACAGCACTTGATATTTTCTAAATTCACATACCCAAGGCGAAGACACATTAATTCTCAACCTTGTTTTAATACCATCTGCAATTTTCTTAATTACTTCCTTCATATAAATCACTCCTTAAATTTTATTATTGTCTTTCCAAACAACTTGTAATACGGCACAGGTAGTTCGTGGAAGATATAATAATTAATTGTATCGGCAAATAAGATAGCCAAGATAGATAGAGCTATCCATATCAAACTAAACGGCACACAAATAATACCTTTGTAATTTAACCACATATTACTGTAATCCCACATCTTAGGCAACCAACCAAATAAAGTTAAATTACCTACAATAAATTCCATACCAGTAATCAAAGCAGAGCCGATACATCCTTGTAATAGAATATCCATATCCCAAGAAATTCTGTCATTTAACTGATCGAGAAATAGGAAAGCAATAGCTCCTAATACGCCCATCTCCCAAAAAGTATAACCTCTGAAAATTATCTCAATACTTAAATAGGTTGTAAATCCTATATAAGCCATAAATAATATTTTACTCAGTCTGCTCATTCTCCGTCACCTGATTCTCATTAACCTGTAACTGAGCAAGCTGCTCTAACAAATCCTTTAACGGCTGAGATTGATACTGTTCAGGAATCTCAATTCCGTACTCAACCGCAGATACTTCATTCTTGTCGGTCATACTGTTAATGTAATGCTTCAACGAATTGAAGTATGTAGTTTGATAATCCTTATGGAATATACTCGCCTGAATAATAGCCATCATATCCTCTGCACTATAATAAGTACAAAGTTCGCCATCTGCGTGATAAGATACTTGTAATGCCCCAGCCATAAGCTGTGCCTGACGTTCCATTAAGTTAGTCTGATCGTTCTCCGTAAGAGCGAAACTATGTTCTAAGCCATCAGAAAGGGTTATTAAAATACCATTTTCAATAGTCTGATGACACAAGTAACTCATATACTCAATCTTCTTATCCTTGACAAATTGTAAAGAACGTCTGTACTCTTCTTCTCTTTCCCTCTCTTCGGGAGTAGGTTCGGGTTCAAGAGGGATATATGGATCAGGATCAATAATTTCTTTCTCTTCTTCAAGAGCTTTCTTAAAGACAATGTAATCTTCTTCTGAGATTTCAAACATTTGGACATCAATAAACTCACCAAGTATTACGTTAGGTATCTCAGGATAACCAACTAAATGATAGATCGCAGAATTATCTGAAGAAACAATACCAATTACATCGTTACTATCACTACCACAAATTTTTAAAGATTGATGGTATCTATCGTATCGAACATAACTGATACTTTCGTCTGTGTTTACATCTATAATATCTTGATTATGAATAATTTTATAAAATATCATAATATTACCTCCAATCTATTTTACTATGCGGCTACTCCAAGTCCTTCCCAACGCTGACTTTCATCCTCATACTGAGAAGGGAATTGTTCAGCCATTTCATATAATTTATGTATGCGTTGTTCAATTTTGCGTTTCTGCTTTTTCTTACGAGTCTTTTTATCAATAGGAATATAACCAAACAATTCTTTATAAAGTTCATTCATTTTCTCTATTGTTTTATAAGAATCAAATTGTGCGGCAAATCCACGCCAAGAAATATAAGAGCCTTCGATTTCTTTCATAGTGATTTTACCTTCCAACATCTTTACTTTAAGTTTCTTTAATTTCCTTCTCTCACGAGTAACAGATTTAGGAGAGATATTAATGGTGATACTACCATTCTCCGCTAAAGAAACTTTCTTCTTTAAGAATGTAAAACCTTTATTTAATGGCACGATACGAGTTTTGTTCATATTAAGAGTCAACTCATATTCTTTTGCCATTTTAACGATACAATCCAATAATTCTTGTAATTCTTCTTTTGTTCTTGCCAACACCCAACCGTCATCCATATACCTGATATAATTCTTAAATCTCATATCGTCTTTTATTAAATGATCTATCGGGTTAGCGAATAACAACGCAATAAATTGTGACAACTCACTTCCTAAACCAATCCCAACACCATTAACTTGCTCTTCTGTGGTATATATTTTCATTGATTCTTTAATTAAATTCATTAGTCTATCGTCTTTTACTTCTGTATTGATCATTTTCAAAGCTATCTCGTGACTAATACTGCCAAAATAATTTTTGAAATCAAATAAAAGTACATATCCTTCTGTACCATATTGTCGATAATGTCTATCAATCATCATCTTCATTCTATTTATAGCAAAAGTCAGTCCTTTATTTTTGGTTGAAGCACCGTTATCATAAATAAATTTAGGATGAAAGAGAGGGTTAAGGCAATAAAGGCATAATACTTTTTGCACAACCCTCTCTCTAATATGAATACTTTTTATGTGTCTGAGTTTACCTCTTTCATATATGTAAAACTCATATGTATTGGTAAATTTAAACTTATCAATTTCCAAGAGATAAAGTGTTTCAGATACATTGTATTCTAAATTCCTCATATAGTTTTGAACACTTGCTTTCCACATTACATTGTTCTTACAAAGTAATGCAGAATTATACATATGTTCAAAATTAAAAACCTCATCGAAGAATCTCGGAGAAGAAACAAAATCTTCTAAGTATCTTCGATCTACTTTAATTGGTAGAAAAATAGGCATTTTATTTCTCCTCCTTTTCGTCATTAAAACGAAAGCTCTAAATTTCCACATATTCGTAACAATACCGCCCTTATCCAACAATGGTATTCTTAATTAAAAGACCGCCAGTTGGGGTGAGGATTTTAAGCCCCTGATATACGGCATAAATTCGTTCGCCACCATAGTCATAGCAAACTGGTCATATTCTCCTTCGTCTGTTAAGGTAATCCTTTCACTATTCAAACAACCAATAGATTTGAATTATTCCCATAATACGCAATATTGTAATTATAATATAATTGCAATATAGTCACACAAACTACTCAAATCACCTTTTTATTATTGAGCAAGTGAGGTTTCTCGCTCTCAAACAATACATTTCCTCTTAAAGACGAATCACAGCGGCGCGCCATTCGCGTTACTCGCGTTGTTGTTGTTCGCGTTACCGTTAGTGTTATTGACATTCGTGAAATTCGTTGTAGAATTAGCAGAACGTGTCCAACAGTTCATCGCATCATACAGAATATAACCACTATATAAAGACACTAATTATGTCATTATTTTCAAATTTATAAATCATTAAATTAATAATACAAATATATAATTATTTGCGTTTTATAATCGCCCAACAACATAAGACGCTCACGGTAACAAACGATTAATATAATAACGCAATATAAAAATATAAATCTATTTCTTATGCTTTTACTTTATTTCTCTTTATTACTATTTTGTTTTTGTTTTTTCTTGTTTATTTTTATTTTCGTAATTCTCGTAGTTCATTTTTTGAGGTTCGGTTATTTCACCATTTTCTATACTTTTTAAGAATTGTTCTTCTTTCCGTTTATTTATTTTAGCACGTTTTGTTATCTGTTTACGTTCATAATCATCTAACATTTCTTTAAGAGCAAGTGCTGTTTTATGATGTTTACTTACTGCTTTTTCTAATACTTTCAAATCTGATCTCATTACTCCTGCTAACTCAATATCAATATAATATAAGCATTTACCCCAATCTCCTTTACGAGATTTCTTAATTTGATACATTGTAGATATTACAGTTAAATATTCACGTAACGATCTATAATATGATTTGGCTTTTTTGAAGTTATCAACTCTCATGGCATAGGTATCAACATTCACGATTTTTACATTATTGGCAAATGACATATGTATATATGCTTGCGAAGCTAATCTAAAAAAATCGTCTAATCCAGTGGTTTCCCCAGCCATCTTTTGTGCATCTACCCAATTACCAATATCTATTAGCAGATGTTGACCGTTCGTTATGAACTCGGCTTTCGCCTTTTCTTTCTTGGATGCAGGAACAGACACAGCAATTCCTCCTTTCTATATTATAAAAAATATTTAATACTACTAATTTATTACCTATGACAAATTTAGGCATTAACTCAATAATATTATTTTTACTCAAATCTACATTATTGTGTTTTAGTGTTTTGATTGTATTTTTGATTAATTTGGAAATTTCTAAAGTTAATAATTTTTTTACTTTATTACTAACTTTGACTGTACTACAAAAGCACACCTTACAATTATTAGTTTTATAAATAACCATAGCTCTCACCTCCTTTAATTGGTGTCATTATTTTTTTTATGATAATATATAAATACCATCCGAACAAAGCCACCCTTTCGGGTGGCAGATTGTTCGGATTAAAGATTAACCTGTACAGAAGCACAGCGGCGCGCCATACGCGTTACTCGCGGCGTAGTGGCTGTCCGCGTAACCGTAAGTGTTATTGACATACGTGAAATACGTTGTAGAATAAGCAGAACGTGTCCAACAGTACATCGCATCTGTACCTGTACCTAAATATTTTCTGCAAATAAGAGTATTATTAGAAACAATCTTAGTATACTTATTAATCTTTGTTAAATTATTACTTGAATCTCTATTACAAATAGAAGCCCACTTGTTGATCTCATTAATATAAGGAGTTCCTTCAGTAGACCATAACTCACCATAACAAGCGAGGAATAGATTACTAACAGAAACAACAGGAGCAGGACTAAATTGCTGAGATGATGAACCTTCAGGATAATAAGCACCCTTGGCAGAAATAACTTTAACAGGAGTAATAATAGCTTGTAATTCCGAAGGGAACATACTAAATATGCTCTTACCGTCATTTACGCCACTGATACCATCATTAAGCCATTGATTCATTCTACACTTCTTATTAGTTGAAGCAGTATCGTCACCCCAACCATTAAGTGTAGTATTAGAACTATTCATTGGGAAAGTAGTATCCATCATATGACCGTACTTCTTACCACTTGCACCACTAGAAGCATTGTCACCTAACGCCATTCTCCACATAACGTGTGAGAAGTATTGAGTTACTTTCTGACTTTGTAAAACAGTACCATCCCAATAATAAACAGCACCATTAGGCATATAACCATCATAACTTGAAGAAGTATTATACGCACCAGTACAAATGTATAATCCTGCTGATTTCCCAACTAATTCTGAAGCATCATTAGGATCGGCAAAAGTACCGAGAATATTTCCAACATATTCACCGAAATCACTATCAGCTCTTTCATAAACATTAAAGCCCATTATTTCCATAACAGCTATATCGTGTCCTGTACCAAAGTTATCGCCACCAACAGGCGTATTACCGTCAAAATAAATCCTCATCTTATCTCCAACATCGAGATATAAAGAGAATTTATCTGACATACTCACAGCATATAACTCAGGCAATGTATAAGCAGATGTGTAATTAGGATCGCTGGTATAAACATAATCATAACCAGATACATAATTTCTTACTTCTGTATAAGTAGGATTATTAGGAAGATTATCAGGTAATCCACACTCATCAAAAATAGCGTTGAGTACAAAAGTAGGTTTAAGTACCGTAGGCACAGTAGCCGCAAAAGCAGACAACATAGTTTCATTAAATACTAAAGTAGAGAAAATACCAAAGATACGACTACTATCAACTGAACTTGTATATATTTCAACACCAGTATCAGTCCAACCTTTAGGTAGATACCAAGTATTATTTGAAGAATCCTTTTGAGGTTTACCATAAGTAGAGTCATAAGTAATGCTATCACCAGCAGTAATATCAACAGAATATTTTTCTATATTACTTACCTCAAACTTAACTGTGTATTGTCTTGCGGTTTCAGTATATTGAGCAACATACTCACCAGCTTCACGTACTACAGTAGTCAAGTTTCTATCCCAGCCATTTGTAAACTCAAAAGTCTTATTCCAAGAATAAGGACGAGTGGGTTTATCGAATACCTTTTCACCAGTAGAAGCTAAATGATACGCACCAGTAGTTTCATCAATAGTAATATTCGCATAAGTGGTTTCACCATCATTAACCCATATAACTGCAAGTACAGTACCATCATAATTCTTAAACGTAATAGGGTACTGTTGAATGAAATTACCATAGGTAATTGTCAAGCCTCTCCACAAGGTCGTAAACCTATTATACTGAGCAGAATTAATTTCAGGAACATAGATGTGACCGCTAACATTAACTGTATTGCTTGAAATTGCACTTTTATCAGCTAACATATTGAGAATTTCAATACCAGTGCTATCGTTAAACGTCCAATTAATATCAGTAATATTAATATCCGTAAGATTTTCTGCATTATCCAAAATATCAAGAACATCAACAGGAGTATTTCTGACAGACAGAGAAGTAAGTTTGTCATAACCCTCCATCTCAAATGTTGTAAGATTAACCTGATCTATCAACGAAAGAGTTGTAATTGTATCAGGTAGTTTTAAAGTTCTGATCTGACTACCAGACGGTAAGCTAACAGAAGTAATCTTTGAACCTTTAGCAAGGACTTCACGAATATTATAACACTGCGATACGTTGATATTACCACCCAAGTTAGGGCAGTTAGAAACATTAACTACTTTCAGTTTTTGAGAGTTACCTAAACTAAACTGATTTGTTACAAGACCTTCATTTACATAACCTTGTGCTTCACTACCAACAATAGCAGTTTCAAGATTAGTTGCCATATTACCTAACTCAAAACGCTTAATATACGCAGCCGATAAGTCACCAAAACTTTTAATCTCAGCACCGTTATAAATATTAAACATACTATCGCCAGCACTATCGAGAGTAGATTGGAATGAAACAGATTTATTAGCATCGCAATACTTAGGCGGTTGCATACCACTACCAAACTCAACAAGAACATAAGTGTTAGTGAAAGGAGTAACTACCACTGTCTTGTTATCAACATAATAAGTCTTGTTTTCATCGACTTCTGTATCAGAAGATAATGTATATGCATTGCTACCGACTTTCTCATAATAATACGAGGTAGAAGGATTGCCAGAAGGATTGTCAACTACTCTATATGAAGCAGAAACACCTTGTGGAGTAGTCATACGCATTTGAATTTCATTAGTAGAAGAAATTGCAGTACCAACCATATACTTAGAGAAATA
>Ga0326511_10000420_pt1 | contig 36933 bp, 43 predicted proteins | sample 0_2496_0518_D_FD_203701 | JGI IMG/M metagenome (GOLD analysis project Ga0326511, IMG submission 203701) | Bovine rumen microbial communities from UC Davis, California, United States - 0_2496_0518 | ecosystem: Host-associated > Mammals > Digestive system > Stomach > Rumen | place: USA...
TTTCTTTCCGCTGTCGGTGAGGTTTCCGTTTGCGTCAAGGGCAGCGAGGTTGCCTGCCGTGGCGCCCTGCACCTTGTCTGCCTTCAAGCCCAGGTTAGGCTTGTTCTTGATGTAGTCGGGCTTCGTGCTGTCCGCTTCGTCCCAGTCGCTCTGCACCTGAGCCGCCGGTACATCTATGTCGATGTCCTTCTCGGTGTCCAACGGGTCATAACTTCCGATTTCCGTCCCGTTCACCTTGATGTGGGCACGTCCAATATTGAACACCTTGCCGACAAGCGGTTCGTAGATTTCCTGTTGCTGTATACCCACGTCATTTTTGCGGTTGACGACGAGGTTTTTCAAGTCGTCTGCTTCGATGCTGGCGCCCGGAGAGACAGACCCGCCCTTGAAGGACTGCGATTGAGAAGTAGCCATATAGCCCTCACTGCGATAGAAAAAAAAAATGACAGTTATTTATCGGGATCGAAGACGATACTGACAAACGCCTTAAAAACTGGGCACACTCCAAGAGTCGTACCCAGCAATGGGAGCAGACTTTCGGCGGTCTGCCAGCGCGATGTACCACCGCTAGGGTGAGTTATACTTCGGGTATGTAGATACCAGCGCCAGACACGCCCTGATACATACCGAAGCCCATCAGGCCATCCACACGGAACAGGCCGAGGCTGGTGTACGGGTCGGTCCAGTAGGTGCCACGCCACGGGATGATGCCCTTGTCGCGGAACTCGGTCGGGATAGTGAACGAGTCTGCGGAAGACATCTTCTCGATACCCTTGACGGCTACGAGGAAGTCGCTTTCGTGATACATCACCATCGGGGCGAGGTACGTGATGCCGTCCTTCAGCACGTTGCTGGTCGTAAAGACGAGCACGCCATCGGTTACGGGATCCTGCGTTGCGTCAGGAGTGCGGTTCCATTCCTGCTGGCTGTACCAGTCATAGTCGGGCTGGATGAAGCCGTGACGGTCAGTACCACGAGTACCTCTGGCAACGTATTCTTCGTATGCCACGGAGTGTGCGTTCTTGCGCGGACCTGCGAGGAACAGCGGCTGTGCGAGTTCCCAGTGGCCGTTCGGCGTCTGGTTCGGGTCGGGAATCCAGCCATAGCCAGGGACGTTTGCCCAGTGGTCCACCTTCCACTTGAGGTAGATGGCCTTCTGGATACCGGTCGGCTTGCCGAGAGCGTCAACGCACTGGAGCTTGTGCTTGTTACCGTCTGTGGCGGCAGTGTTGTCGGTCAGGTACAGTGGCATCGGGAAGATTTCGCCTTCTTCGGTGCCGTAACCGATACCGGTAATCGCCACGTTGACTTCGCCGTTGAGGCCCACGCTGATGGACTTGAGGGTAGCTGCGACGTCCTGTGCCTCGATGCGGAGGGTATCGACGCCCTTCGTGAAGCGGACACCCATATAGTCGCCGAGTTCGTTCTTGTACAGGTCACTGCCGTTCTTCGGGTTAGCACCGAAGTTGGCGTGGAGGGACGGGACGACTTCGTTCCAAGTCTGCGGGTGGGCGAGACCGAAGACGTTACCGCCGAGCTTGGAAGTCTGGGTATGGGCTTCGGCACGGAAACTGGTCTTGCGGATGGCTCGGTCAAGCTGGTCACCGTTCATACCGGTCGGGTCGAAGGCATACGGCTGGCAGGAGCCGACAATGCCACGGTAGGCTTTCTTGTTCACTTCGTCCTGAAGGTTGGCGACACGCTTCGCCATCACGGCGGGCTTCTCGATAGCGAGTGCAAGTTCGCCTTCGGATGCTTCTGCCGCGATACCGATGGGAGTCACGCGCACGGGCACGGAACCGCGCTTGACACCAAGAGTGCCACGCAGACCCGCGAGGTCAAGGGAGTTCTGGAACACCTTGCCGGAGTCCATAATGGTAACGGACACGGTGTCACCGCTCATATTGGAAGCACCGAGTTCCTTTTCGATAGTGCGGTTGCCCTTGGAGAGGATGTCCGCACCGACATTGAATTCGACGGCGAGGTTCGCCATCAGCTGTTGGTTTACAATCTGACCCATAGTTCAGTTCCTTAGAAAGATGATACTCCCCGCTTGTTCATTGCATCCTGCAACATCAGGGCGAAGTTGTTAGACGGGGGCATAGTGTTCGTGTCTCTACCGCTATTGGGGACAGGTACGTTGACTGGAGGAGTCTGGCTCGGTTGCTGGCTCTGTTGCTGGTTCTGGTTAGGAGTCTGCGTCTGCTGTGCCGGAGTCGTGACAGGCTTGCCGTCAGCTCCAATCTTGCCGTTCGCATAGTCCTCGCCGAACTGTTCCAGTTCCTTGTAGTACTTGTCCACAAGACGATACTTTTCGTAGGAGTTCAAGCTCTGCCAACGTTCGGCCATAGCCTTGTTCTTCGCAATCTTGTCCATCCACCCCTTGAGCAAGTGCTTGCCGTAGGGCTTGCCGATGTAACTGCAAAGTTCGGGCTCTTTCTGGTTCAGCCAGTCGGACAGGTTCCTTGAGTCCTGAATGAAGGTGGCCGCATCCTCGGGCGAGAAGATTTCGTAGGCCTCGCGTTCCCATTCAGCCTGCGCCTCATGCATCTGGGCAATCTGCAACTCCCTCATCTGGTCGTCCTTGACGTTCACCATCTGCGGGTCGTAGTGCTCGCCCTTCTCGTCGGCATAGGCTTCACGTTCGCGCTGGAGTCTCTGCATTTCCTGCTCAAATCTGCGCTTCTTCGCTTCCTTCGCCGCGATCCTCTGGGCTGCTTGCCAGTGGTTGTACTTACGGCGCTCGGCCAGCTCCTTGTCATCGGGCTTGCCGGATGGAGTCCCCTTCGTATCTGCCACACCAGAGGGGGATGTCTCTGTCTTGGGCGGTTGAGACCCTGACCCCGCATCCTCGGCACCGTTACCGGTGACCACTGGTGTGCTATTGGGCTGGGACTCCTCGGAACTACCAGCACCGGTCTCGGTTGACACGCCGGACGGAGTGCTATTCGTTTCGGAACTGACGCTATTCTGGGTATCTCGAATCTGGGTAGCCGCGTCGAGGGCTTGGCCCATTTCGGTAAATGTCGTATCAGCCATAAGACTGCTCCTAGGAAAGATGGTACAGGCATAATATAACAAAAAACTGGCCGAAGCGTACCCCACTCCAGCAAAAAAAGTTGCGAACTCACTAATATCCTATGCTGAGTGTGAACGAATCCATATCGAGTGTGAACGAAAGTCTGGACACAGGTCTTGGACCTTCGCGTATGCGAGACCCCCCGTCCCCATCACTCGACTCACGAGTACTGATTTCACAAAAAGTTCGCAACTTGTTGATAAGTTGGGGACTATTATGTTATATATGGACTCATATATAGGTTACAACTTGTTAATAAGTAGTGAACTACCTATTCAGTGGCAGTATATGAGTAGTGGAAACGAGTACATAACTGCTTGACCTGCATTATTATTGTGCGAAAGTTGTTAATATCTTGTATATTGTTTATAACTTTGTGAATAAGTTGTGTATTATGTTAATAGAACTCATAATTGTGGGTAATTTGTGGATATTATATTGATATAATATATACTATATATCAACATATTATTAACTGACACAATTTGTCATATTATGTTATATACATTTGTCATATTTTGACACGTTCACTTGTGCCCAAAAATTCGGATAAACTAATTGACAATTTATGACAATATAAATTTATATGTAATTTACGCATAAACTAACTATTTACACAAATTGGGTGCAGGACGCAGGGGAAAACGTGTTAAATAAATTTTACAAAATTTATGACTTGACAAATTGTATAGTTTAGTGTATTTTAGACAATCTTGCTAAATTGGTGCACAAATGTATCAAAAATTGCGTATAAGGTTGTTTTAGGGTTTAAGGCATATCTAACTCAGGGTGAACGTAAAACGGGCTAAAAAGGGTCTTAAAATGCAAATGCGGACTATTTACCCAAATGAACACTAATTTAGCACCGAATAAATTTTGTAAACTTCTTTTTACTAAAAAATATCGGTTTGGGGCTTGACAAATGCTTGCGGTTTAGGTACATTTGGATTGTTCCTTTAGGGGAACGCCCAAGACGGCCCGAGCGGTACGTCAGAAGATTTAAAGCAACGGTCTATATTATATACGTGTTTTGTTTGGCGTTTTCGTGCGCCCTAATACGTTTTAAATGTTCATATACATTTAGGGCGTATTAGGGCGAACGCCCTATAATAAACATTCATTCATATTATAGGAGGCCATATTATGGCAAACGAAAAAACAGAACAAAAGACTACTGACTACTCCGCAATTTCAGCAACGTGGGGAGCCAAGCTTGGTGAAAACGAGGCTTGGCAGTACGCACGTAAGGAGCTCGCACGTAAACTGGACGAGGCAGAAAACGAGCCGTTTGGCAAGTTCTTTGAGTCCAAGTCTAGCAAAAACGGAGGCGACTTTTCCGCTCAGGTGCTTTCCGCAATTTTGCTCACGTCTGTGGGCAACATTAACGCAAAGTATGAAAAGGCGAAGATGAAGGCGTTGGAGGCAGGTAACTTCAATAAGCAGTCTCTCATTGAGGGGTTCATTATGGACACCCTTTGTCCGACTCTTGCGGAGGAGCGTGCCAAGCGTGAGGCCGAGCTCGCCAAGGAACGTGCCGAAAGGCTCGCCTTGCGTGACTCCGTCCTGCGTGCCGTTGAAAGTGTACGTGACTCGTGGGACGATGCGGGACTTGAGCCCTCTTACGAGCTTGTCAAGAAGGCTTGCGAACGTAAGCTGGCGAGGGACGAGGCCAAATTTGCGCAGGCCTTCTGCGTGCATTTGGCTGATGAAGTCCTCGGTGACGAACGCATTAACGCTTTGACCACCGAGCTCGGCATTGACTACGAAGTTGCAAGCCTTCCGCTCCGTATTGACGAAAACGGAAACCTCCCTGCGAATAATGCAGAGGGCTCCGAAGAAGTCACTGACAAGGCCGAAGACGTGACTCCTGAAGTCAACGTGGACTAGCGGTCAGTAGTTGTGGCGCACGGGAGCGCCAAACAAAACACGTATAAGGAGCTCATTATGACAGAAAAATTCAAACTGATTTTCACTTCCGAGGGTGACCTGTTTATACTGCACCCGCTCAAGGAGGACTCCACGAAAGCACTCGGGTACCTCATCCACGCAGGCGAGTTATGCTCACCCGTGCTTGGCGAGTTTACCGAGTCTGGTCTGGATGTTCAGTATCTTACTGCGAATAATGCAGAGGAGGCTCTTTGGCATCCGCATAGAGTAACTCACGTTGACGAGCTGGAGCTAATTTGCCAGCGGTCAGTGCTGAGTGCCAGCGCCAGCCTCTTCAAGAAGTTGGGCGGCTTGCGTTTTGGTGGCCGAGTCAGCTACGTTATTCTCAAGCCAGTGCTTGTAGCGGAGGAGGAGTATTGATAGACTACCCACGGATAGTGAGAATCATTATGGCCCGAGTCAAGTGCTCGTCCGATGAAGGTTGGACGGGTCTGGCTCAGGCCTTTTTGTCGTTGGATACCAGCAGGAGCGAGGGCGAGCAAGTCCAGTACTTGATTCGCTATGGAGCACTGATGGTAACGGACGAGGTTCGCAAAAAGTATATTGACACTGACGGCACGTTGCGGTTCACTACTCTGGACGAGGAAGTAACTGCCGAGCCAGCCAGTGCCAGTGACGAGTATGCGTTCCTCAAGGCATTTCCCGAAGGACTGGTTCGCGAGTTCGCCACTAGGTTAGCGGACGGAGCCAGCACCTTCACTGCGGGGTCGGTATCGCACTGGCTTCGCAAGTTCAAACATATAAACACACGCAGTAGCGTGAAAGGAGTACTAGATGGTACGAGAATATCAGCCGAAAGGCTACGCTAACTGGACTGAACTCTATCTGGCCAAGCATAGGCAGTCCTTCAAGGAACAGTTGAAAATTGGAGCCCTCATCATTGCCTTCTTCCTCGCATACTGCGTGGTCGGTTACGTGGAGGTCGGGCTATGAAAGAACAGAACTGGACTGACGTCGAGTGCCAGTGCGAAAGTATCACTGACTCACTGGACGTTATAGATGAGGCCATCGCTGACATACGGAGTGTAAGACTCGGCAACCGCATCAATCAGTTACTCACCACAATCAGTAACGAAATTGATAACGTCCGCCTCAACTCGGACAGGTTGTACAGTACTTGCGAAGATGACTACGGCTCCACCAACACGGAGTCCTTCCGAGTCGATGACTGGGAGGAACTCACCGAGCTTCTGCCTGACCCAACGCTGATGAGCGCTGGCGATATGAACTCCCTGCTGGACGCAGTGAATAACTGGAGGGTATCTTGTGGCTTACCAAGCAAAAGATAGGCAGTCCGCTACTGAGCGAATCGTGCAGGCCATCACTGGCCAGCTTGACGCAGGCACAGTGCCTTGGACGAAGCCGTGGGTAGTGAACTCGACTGGAATCATATCCCACGCCAACGGGAGGACTTACTCGCTCCGTAACAGGATGCTACTTTCCTATGGCGGTGAGTACGCAACCTTCAACCAGATAAAGAAGGCTGGAGGTTCAGTACTCAAAGGCGAACACGCCACGGTAGTCTACTTCGCAAAGGAAGTCAGCAAAGAACTTGACGATGGTACGAAGGACTCATACTATTACTTGACTGGCTACCCAGTGTTCCGCATCGGCAGTCAGACTACTGGCATTGAGCCAAAGTACAGGGACAAGTGGGAGAACGGAGGACTCCCGTCCGATACTGATACTTGTATGATGGCGGTACGTGAGTACTGCAATCGTGTAGGTGTCAAGCTACTGGGCGGTGGTGCCGAGGCCTTCTATATGAAGTCCGATGATGCCGTTCAAGTGCCAGGCATTGACTCGTTCCCCGTCCGTGAACAGTACTTCCACACCCTGTTCCACGAGCTCGTACATTCGAGTGGACATCCCGACCGTCTTAACAGACTGTGCCACGATACTTGGGGCGACAGTAAATACGCAACGGAGGAGCTGGTTGCCGACATCGGTGCTTGCCTCTGTCTGGGTAGACTCGGACTGGACACCACGAAGTGCATAAAGAACACGGCCAGCTATGTTGCGGGCTGGCGCAAACGTATCGGCAACTTCAAACCGCAGGACTTCAGCGAGTGCGTACACCAAGCCGAACGAGCCTGCGACTATATCTTCAACACTCAAAGCAAGGAGGCCGATAATGGCTGATGAAAACAAGAAACCCGACAATATGCTGGAAGCACTGGAAGGCGCAAGCGAAAGGACAGAAAACACACTTGTCAAGGCGTTCCGTGAGTGCAGGGAAACACGTCCCGAAATGAGCATCGGCTCGTCTGTCCGTATATTCCACTTCTCACTTATCCACTCGCTCCAGAAGAACGATGCGGCTGACGTGTTCAGTCCTGTGCTCGGGTTCCTTGCGAAGTGCCTGCTCCCGCACCTCACTGCCGAGGAGAAGGAAGCACTGCGTAACGACAAGTTGTCTGGCCTTCTCTAGTCTGGTACCCACACGAGGCATCGTCCACACGGGCGGTGCCTTTGCGAGTATCAAACTCGTAACGAACATCAACACTCAACTCATAGGAGTTATTATGTACAAAGTACTCATCCCGAACATCAACCCCGAACTCACCTACTACCTCTGCAACGGCTGTGGCGGAGTCGCCACCGTGAAGGGGAGCGACATCCATATCCACGGACACTTCGTAACTGATGGCGACAAGACTGACTTCAAGGTTCAGTGTACTACGGACTACGGTGAAATCTATTCCGTGCAGCAAGTCAAGAGGAGGATCGGCAAACTGCTGGTTCAGTCCGATAGGAAACCCGTTGACCTTGAGCTCTCTTGGCATAACAGGACGAGCGACGAGCACGTGTCCGCATACGTGACGGATAACTTGGAGTTCAACCGTGGAGTCTGGATTTGCAAGGACTACGAGCCGAGGTACATCACGAATGTAACTGACGATGAAATCATACTCCCGTACAATTCCTACGAGTACCGTGCTGGTACGTTCCACTGCGACATTGACAGTGGACTGTTCGCTAATGATCAGGTGTACCGCTCTGCCGAAGACGTCAGATTCTACTGCTGGTGTCACGCAGTCACGGACAAGTCTATGGCCCAGCACGTGCGCCTCACGAACGAGCAGTTGGCAGAACTCAATACCCGCATCAAGAATCTCACGGACTACTGCAAGGAGCAGGGTATTGCTCTCGTGTACGATGATGATGATAGCTCTGTGCGTGCGTACAAGAACAAGGACTTGCCCGAAGGATATGAAGACCATATCGAAGAGTGCGACAATAATGACCCGCACTCTATGACTGTGCCGTGGTCTGGTCTGCGCAAGGTAGACCTTGACTTCGATTACGTTAATCACGACTTGCAGGTAAGACTCGACTATACCGAACCGAAGAAGGAGGAAAAGTGATGCAGGAAATAATGTTGCCGATGCAGTACTTCTACAACCCCTCACGCCCGACGGACGAGTTCCCTGCATACGTTCTCGCGACAGGTGAACACAAGGGGTACAGGTACTACGTAGTGAACCTGAAAGGGCGACATCCCTGCGCTTACATCAGAGTACCGAGTGATGAGTTCCCTGCTGGTCTGAACTACGATGTACTTGACCAATACGCTGACGTACACGGAGGGTTTACCTACTCGGAAAACAGTATCCTCTACGCTCCGTACTCCAAGGACTGGTGGTATATCGGCTGGGACTATGGGCACTGCGGAGACTACGCAGGGTACTACCAGAACGAGCCAGAGGACTCGTGTCTACACGATACGAAGCGCTGGACTACCGAGGAAATCGTAGCCGAGTGCGAGGCCTGTTGCGAGGAACTCGACCGACTCCATACTGAACGGGAGAGTAACTGGAATGTGTAGCATCGTAGCACTGGCGTGCATCATAACAGTACTTGTAATCTACTTCTACTAGTCATCGACTCGGTCTGTGTACTGACCTAGCAAGGGAGTACCAGACTTCGAGTGCAGGAACTTGTGGCAGGTCTTGCACAGTAGCATAAACCTGCTCTCTTCCAAGCACTGGTAGTTAGTCTTGTACTTGTGGTGCACATCCAGGAACTGGGTACGCGAGTACTTCTTGCCACAGAACTCACACGTCTGGTTCCTGCTGGCGAGGATATACTTGCGGAACACCTGCCATTGAGGTGTAGCACGGAACTCTTCGTGTTGCCTCTTTATCATTTCAAAGTAATCTTCACGTTTCATACCAGTATAGTAGTAATTTGTGTAGTGTTTTGTCTACATAATTTGCTACTATTTACTGCGAACTTAACCAAAGGAGTCTTATGATTATACCTGTACTCAAACCTGCAACCGTACCTTCCGCTGGAACTTCAGCCGTTGAGCCGAGAGAACCTGCGGTGCCAGTCCAAGACGAAACCAAGCCGAAGAAGCTCGTGCCGAACGCCACGCAGTACTTCGACAATGACCTGACCGACGAGGACAAGCAGAAGATTCTGGACTCGTTCCTCGTGTCCGCAAAGGCAGTCCTCGCCGAAGACAAGGTGACCGTGAACTCGGTGGCAAAGCTGTTCAGTCTGGAACACAACCGAGTGAAGAAGGGCTGGGAATCTTCCAAAGCCTCCCTCAAGCGCTTCTACGAAAGCCGAAGCGACAGCACTGACCTCGCGAAGGTCAAGCGCTCGATTGCTAGACTCTCTCCTGAAGAGAGGGAATTACTCCGACTCCAGCTAGAAGGCTAGTGCTGGCAGCACTCACGAAAAATCATTCGTCAAACGTTCGCCATATATTATTTTTGCGTGGAAAATTTTTGCAAAAATTTTATCCATAAAAAGAATAGAAAATATAGGGGTACGATATATTTTGAACGAATGATTTTTTTTATTGGGCGTGGTTTTTCCGTGCCCAAATTCCTACTATATAAAGGGTGAAAGAAAAAATGCCTAAACCAAATTCAACAAAGTACTCAACAGGAGTTAACTATGACTACAACTGCATTGAAGACGGAGTCCAAGACTTCGGGGAATGTGCCTTCCCAGGCGAGTGCGAGCATCACGAGTGTGATGACTGCCCGTACTACCGACGAGCTGGAGAAGAGTTTGGCCCTGATGGAGAGGCACGCTACTGACTTGGTGGCGAGCGACGTGGTGCGTGACGGCTACCTTGCCCACGGGCATCCCGTACAACTCGGGTTCCAGCACCTGAGCACGATGACATCATCCAGACTCAAGAAGCAGTTCCCGCTCTTCGACAAGAAGGAACCTCTGTTCCGCATCCTCTGGGCGCAGGGACGCCTCATCGTGGGCGAGGAACTTGTCAAGAAGTACGAGGCCCGCAAGCGGGGGAAGACCTATGACTACACCAAGTCCATCAACTCCCGTTTCAAGAAGATGTTTTCCGATATTGAAGTGTACCGTGAGAAACTTCGTGAACTGAAGTACGAGGAAACCCACAATGCCACTTGACAATATCAACGAAATAGACGATATATTCTGGAGACTTGAAGCCATAGTCAGGACTTCTCCGGAGTATCTGCGGAAGGTCAAGCCGAAGTGGAAGCACTTGGAACAGACCGCCACGAACACTGCACGCTTGTTCAAGTTGCAGAAACGCTGGCCTGACATTCCGCAGTCGGTATTGCTGGAGCTCAACACGCAACAGTCGGTGCCGTTCGTTACCGTTATGCTCGGACTGCTGGAACGTAGGTACGTTGTCAATCAGGTATCTATGATTCAGTGGTGGCGACGTATGGTGGCGACAGGTCAGGATGCGTTGCTCACCTACTTCTCGTGGAAGCGCTTCGAGGAGACTTTCACTGGCAGGATGGTGACAGCGCAGGACCTCATCCGTGTATGCTCCGACAACGAGGCCTTCCTCACGAACGTGGGCAAGGTGCTGGCCGACGACCAGTCCGTTGACTTCAAGATTAGGGAACTGCTCGGTGGCCTCTCTATGAAGTCGGACGTCCGCAAGGCCTTCAAGGAATGGGCTATGACTAACCATCCAGACAAGGGTGGCGACGCAGAGAAGTTCCTTGCCGTCAAGCTCGTCTATGACGAATGGCTTGAAATTCAAAAGAACAACACTCAACAACAAAAGGACTAACTATGATTATCCAAGTACCCAATATCAATGCGAACAACCTCGCAAAGCACGCACCCGTGGACTCCGTTATGACCACGGAACTCGCCATCAAATTGCTGGAAACGAACCATCTCGTAGTGGCGTGGGACGATACCAAGGAAGACGAGACTCCGCTCTACTGCTGGGGCTTCCTTTCCAAGGTGGAGTTCAGGTCTGCGGATGCACGTGGCCCGAAACCATCGTACACTATTCAGCTCTGCGGCGACAACACCCACGTTGTAGACTTGAGCTTCGACAACATCGCTCCCGTGGACGACAAGTCCTGTCCCAAGGTATTCTACAATAACGGCAAGTCCCAGTCTGTCGGCTACCTTGTTGGCCTCCACCCGTGCGGTATTGACGATCAGGAGTGCATTATCCTTGTCCCTCCGTTTGACAAGAAGCTCGTCGTGACTGTACCGCAGGAGAAAGTGACATTCACTGACTACATCAAGCTCGGTCTGTCCCTCGCACTCCGCACCGAAGCGAAGGAGGAAACTGCCAATGCGTAACGTGTTCGAAACTGAAGTGATGGACGCACCCGAGCAGGGTACTGACAAGTGGTTGGCTTGGCGCAAGCAGGGTATCACCGCTACCGAAGCTGGTATGATTATGTTCCCAGACTCCTACGCCAGTCCTATGACCGTGTACACCGACAAGCTCGGACTCACTGTCAAGGACCAGTCCGACCCCGAAGGCTTTATGGAATGGGGCCACCGCATCGAGGACTTGCTCGTGCACAAGTTTATGGAGAACCACCCTACCTTTACCGACTGCACTCAAGGCCGTCTGTATCAGCGCGACTGGTGCAAGTGTTCTCTGGATGCACAGGCCTACGATGGTGACACTCCCGTAATCATCGAGTGCAAGACTGGGCAGAACGAAGCGAAGTGGAATCCCATCCCCGACAAGTACTATTGCCAAGTCCAGTGGCAGATGTACGTGACTGGAATCAATGTTGCCTATTTCGCGGTACTCATCCGTGGCCACCAGTACTTCGAGAAGAAGGTCGAGTACAACCCCGCCTTCGTGGAGAAGATGCTGACCAAGTGCTTCATCGTATGGGACTGCATCCAGAACAAGAAGGCACCCGCCTCCCTCGGTATCAACTCTGCCGACAAGGATTCGATCGCGGCTATGGCTGGCAAGGCTGGTCACTCGGGTCCTGCCGTTTCAGTGGACGAAGCGACTGTCACCAAGTTCAAGGAGCTCAAGGAGAAGGTCGAGCTGGCCGACGAGGAGTTCACGAAGTTCAAGAACGAACTGGCCTACAAGATGATTAACGCCAAGCGTCTTATCGGGCCTGACGGCAAGGGCTTCGCCTCGTGGGTAGAACGCAAGGGCGCTACTACCGTGGACGAGGTAAAGCTCCAGAACAAGTACCCAGACATCTACAACGACTGTCTCAAGACTGGCGCAGGTTGTCGTTACGTGAAGTACAACGTGTAGGTATCTATGGCAGTTACTATGTGCATACTGTCCACACTAGTTGTGCTAATTCTCGCCAGTGTATGGATTGGGATTAGCTCAATTTGGGCAATCGAGAAACGGGTCAATGCCATCGGTGACCAACTCTCGGAAGTCAGTAGAAATGTGCTGAAGGTTACGGCAATCAACGACCATCTGTTGAAGGAGCTACACCTGACCGCACAATGGAACTATGACCTCCACAGGTTCATCATTGTTTCAGTGTGTAGCGAGTGTTACCGTACTCGCAATTACCCTGACCCTTGTTGTCGTCACTGTAATGGCTCCAGTTCTATTAGACTGGGATTGTCTGAAAATGAAATCAAGTCGCTGAAGATGAAACTGGATGAAATAGATAGACACGTGATAAATAAAACTGTGTAGTCTCCCTGCTACACACCTCTCGGTGCTACCACAACACACCCACCGAGAGGACTTCTCGCTAGGGCATCGCAGGCTGTGTCCTCAACCAGCCCAAGCTGGACTATTTATTTGTTTCCCTGCGGTGCTCTAGCGGGAGGTTCTCCCGATTAACAGTCAACCGCCAAAAAAAATGGCAAAGGAATAAACCAATGGATTACGCACAAGAAAACGCAAAGATATCTATGAGTGAGCGCATCCGTGACATACCTCGCACAAACTCGGATGTAATTTGCGAACTCGCCTCGGAAAGTCGTGAGGTGTCTTGGAGGCTCGAAAGACTCAACAAGGCAATTAAGGCGGATCCCGAAGCCGTAAGTACACGCCACAAGGAACTGTGGCGCAAGCAAGCCAAAGCGATGCAGGAATACGTTGACGTACTCGGTGAACGTATCAAGGAACTGATTGATAACAACAAACAAACCAACGCCTAAACTTAAAAGGAGTTATATTATGGCAAAGAAAGTGAATCCCGCGGCGCTCGCCAAGTCCCTCGCAAACAAAATCTCCAAGGATGCTGACGCACTCCAGAAGGGAGTGAACAAGGTCAACGCCTTCATCGCAGTCCCGACTGGACTTCTCGGTGGCTACAAGATGCTCCAGAAGCTCAAGAAGCAGGCCCGACTCCAGCAGGAACTCGTTAACGTCCTCCGTGATCGCGAAAGTTTCTTTGAAGAAATTTCGGAAAACGTAGTGCAGGGAAAGTAAAAATTTCTACTATTACAGTAGATGGATAACATCACAAAGCCTAGAATGAACTAAAGGAGTTATAAAATGGCTAACAAAGAATCCCCTCTCGCAGGTCGCAGTACCTACACAAACTTCCCCGTTGACGAATACGTCTCGGCTTGCATCATCAGCTATCAGGTGGCATCCCTGCCTCCTAGCAAGTTCAGCAAGTCCCAGCAACCTGTTCCGTCCGTCCGCTTCCTGCTCGCTGGCCGAGTCAAGAATACAGAAGGTGAATTGGTGGTCGTCCGCAAGTGGACGAGCTGGATGTCTATTTCGTACAACGAGAAGGCCAAGTTGAGCCTCGTGTTCAACGGCATTCCGAACCTCGAAGAACTTATCACTGACGATGGCGAAGGTGGCAAGCTCTGGGAAACGCCTTTCAAGATTATGCTTGAGGCCTCCCGTGATGGTAAGTACTCCAACATCACCCGTATCAAGATTGGTGATGACAAGTCAGTACTGGATATTACCTATACTGGTAAGTCCAAACTGCCTGACGGAACCGAGTCCTTCGCTCCGTACAAGAAGGTGAGTGCTTACGGTAAGCTCGTCTACCTCGAACTCGCGGTGAACAAGGAAGAAGATGGGGTCAAGCAGTACACTGGCGAAGACCTCATCGAAAATCCGAACGAAGAAGAAAATGCTTAACGCTTCCTGTTAAGTTGTTGAATGGGACCCATCATCGAGTACTCCTCGGTGGTGGGTTTTTTATTTATCCAAAGGAAAAGTCAGTATGAAACTTTCTGGACAGTACTCATTTGAAGATATGAGCCGAGCACTACAAGGTGACTTCCTGTGCCAGTCCGTTACTCGTGACGGCAAGGGCAAACTTCTACCCGAGGACAAGCAGTACATAGCTATGGAACTGTTCTTCCTGCGATTCGAGTTCTACAAGAACAAGACAGTGGCCGTCTACAAGATTGAGGAGGACAAGAACGGCACAAAAAAACTTGTACCTATGGTGACAGTCGAAGGAAAATAAAGTATATTATTGGTATGCTCGATAGCAAGAACACAGACGTACTCATTGCCATAGCCCGTGACTCGGACACACCATCAGCCACTAGGGTTTCCGCTTGTACTCTCATTTACAGGTTGTCGGCTATTCCCGCCAAGGAAGTTATTGGCATCTTGCAAGAAACCATTGACGATTACCGAACCAAGGCTGGAGTCAAGGTCAAGGCTATGGACCTGATTGACAAGATTAATACCAACACAGGACACGAACCGGAACTGCGCTCCGAGGACGAGGAACTCGTCAAAACCAAACTTATGGAGAAATATCTGGTATGTCCTCAAGTACAAACCTGAAATGCGTACTAGAGAAATTCAACTCTAAACTCGCATATAAGCAATTAGACAAGGCAGCACTCGACATCAGCCGTTCACTCGCAGCAGGGAATCTGGGCGACGCGGACGACAACTATGCCGAATGGGCGAGCGTCACCAATGACCCGCTCGTGGTCGTGAACCTTGTGAAGACCTACATCACTGTCCAAGTGAGCAAGCTGAGCTCGTCCCCGTTCCGTCCGCAGAGCGACGATCTTTTCGGACTCGGACTCAAGGGACGTCTGGACTCCGTGTTCACCGAAATCTACAACGACGTACTCAACGACGGGTACGCCTTCCTCGCAGTCGGTATGGAGAACGGAATACCGAAGGTCAAGCCCGTGGATGCCAGATACATACTGTTCAACGGGGACGACCCGACACTGCGGGACTCCACGGACGTTATCGTATTCGAGGTCATACCGCTCGGACTGGACAAGCAGGACAAGGACTTGCTCGGGCATCCGAGTGACCTCTGTGCCTACGTCCAGTACGACAGCAACTCCGAACGTGTGCGCGTGAGCCACTATCACTTCGACAAGAAGAAGGACTGCTACGTTCTGGACTTCTACGACAAGGACCCAGACAAGCCGACCACCTATGAACTCAAGGGACTGGACAGAATCCCAGTTATCCGTTTCGTTGGTGAACGTATCGAACTCACTGACAAGCGCTATCACTATCGCGGTATCTACTACCAGATGGGGAGCGTGATGAAGGCACTCGCCCTCGCAGGTACGAAGATTCAGATTCGCACGGCATCGTCACACGACTCGAACTTCATAGTGCGCTCCGACGCGATTGTAAACCACCAGAGCACTTGGAAGAACACCGGTACTCTGGAGATTGACAACGTTGACAGCAACGGAAACGAGATACCGCCAGTGCAGGAACTCCAGCACGACAACCAGTTCCTCATCCAGTCGTTCGATATGTGGAAGACTGTAATCGGTGATATGCTCGGCCCGACCACTGCATCGGGTAGCGAGGCCGTGACCCGTGAGGAAGTCATAGCACGTAACGAAGTTAAGGACGCAATATCCAATACCTACCTCTCGCGGATGGCAGACTCCATCGAGGAAGTCTACCGCTGTATCCAGATGTATAGCACTGGCGCGACAGAGAAGGTCATTATGCTCGGCGGCTACATCGAGGCGGTCAAGAGACGAAAGGAGAAGGAAGAGCTCGCCAGCCTGTACCAGCTCGCCAAAGAAGGGCAGATGAACACGCAGGGCTTCGTTATCCAGATGCTCGCCATATCCGAACTCCCGAAGGACACGAAGGAACAGCTCGCACAGAGCTTCGACCAAGACCCGTTCAAGTCCCCGCAGGTTATCCAGTTGCAACAGGTGGTGCAGAAACTCAACCAGACCATCCAGCAACAGAACACGCAGATTGCACTGCTCCGACTTCAGGCAACCCAGAGACTCGAACGCCAGAAGGAATTTATCGACTCCACCGAACGCACGAAGCGTCTGGAAATCGCACTCAAGCAGTGGACCGAGGAACAGAAGCAGACGCAGGAAGCCCGTATGGCGGTGCTCAACGACTGCCTCGCCAAGGGCGACTACGCCGGTGCCATCAGGACTATCGAAGAAATCAAGACGGAAAGCAGTCCGATCATTTCGGACAACATCATCAACGAAGGCGCCAATGCCTTCGCAGACGAGAACGCGCAGTCCGTACAGTCGGCACTCGATGAAACGAACCAACCTCTACCGAACGTGACTCCAATGCCCGGTCAGCAGACGGCTGGATTCAACCAGACAGTACCGCACGAACAGAACGTGAAACAGAACTCGAACGTGACCGCTCCCGCTCCAAGACCGGCAGTGACTCCGTTCAATGACGCATAAGGAGAAAGTATGAGTGCTAGAGGACAGGGTGCCTTGAGTGGCGCTATGACTGGCTCGAAGATTGGTGGACCGTGGGGCGCACTCGTCGGCGGTGTCGCAGGACTCGCCCTCGGTGACAAGCAACAGGGTCAGCAAGACCTCGCGGAAATGCAGGATGCTATCCGCAAGGGCCAGCAGGATATGGCCGATATGAGAAACGGCCTCGAAATGGACGACGACGACAGACGACTTGTGGCCGGTAGTGTTGACTCTGGCTACGGAACTTTCGGAGGTTACTAATGTCCCTTGTAGACTTTATCAACCCGATAACCGACGCTCTCGCGATTACCGACAGCAAGGCCGGTCAGCGTGCAAGTGACGCTATGAAGTCTGGTCAGTCCGGTGCTGACGCAAGGCTGGACTCCGACCTCAATGATTCGCTCGGTGCTCTACGCAGGGCATCCGCAGGGCGTGACTTCGGACAGAATCTCGGCGACTATGAAGGTAGGATGGGAAGTGCCTTCGGTGACACGTCGAGGGCTGGTGCCATCGCGCAGGACCAGCTGAACGCCGGTGACTCGGGCAACGTAGAGAACTACCTGAACCCGATGATGGACCAGATGCTCGCCCGTACGAACCAAGCTATGCAGGGCAACGCTGGTGCTTCACTCCAGTCCAGTGCGACCAACAAGAACATCAGTAACGCAGTCGCACAGCAGGCTGGAAACTTGTGGCAGCAGGCTTTCCAGAACGCACTGGGCGACGCACAGAACAACCTCAACGTATCGCAGAACATCGGGCAGTCGGGTGCACAGACCGCTTCGCTCGCCGGTCAGCAACTCAATGCGGAGAACCAGCCGATGGAAGACCTACTCACACTCCAGAACGACAGGGCTATGCAGCGATACGCGGCCAACACTGGAATGACGATGAGCGATATGGCACTGCAAGGCCAGAAGCGCACACTTCTGTAAGGAGAAACTATGGCTAGATTTGGACTACAAGAATACAGCACTCCGGGCTATGCTGGACTTATCCCGCAAGAGGACAAGGAAGAACGGCCTATCCAGAAAATCGAGAAGTTCTCCACTTTCCTAAACGAGCTCCCGTGGTTCGACAAGGACAAGGACAAGGAAGACACGAAGACTGGTGGAGACGAAACACTGCTGGAAGGCTCTACTGCTGGGGTGACTCCAGACGAAATGCGTACCGACATAAACGACCAGCTCGTGAAGGGCGAGGATCCACAGCCTAAAATCCGTGAACGTGTGGAAGGCCCCGCACCTATCGGCCAGTCCATCGAACTCCAGCTACTTCGTAATGCGGACCCAGAAACTGACGAGTTTGCGAGGGCTCTCGACAACGCAGAATTCAAGCGCGGAATCCCGACGGACCTCACTACGCTGCCCGAAACAGACCTGTTCGCCAAGGCAGAACTTGGTCGAAAGCTCACGTCCAGACCCGACAAGACTGACCGTGAAGCGGTTATGCAGTGGCAGATGTTCCTCAAACAACAGGGATATGACCTTGGTACTAGTGGACCGAACAAGGACGGCATTGACGGCGACTGGGGTGGCAAGACCGAGAAGGCCTTTGCAGACTGGCACAAGAAATGGGAAGGTTAGCCTATGGCAGATGTAGTACCTTATACACTTGATGTTGGCAACTGGAACGACTATCCAGTTCAGGACGCATTACCTAGACCGAAGTCTGGCGAAGTCCCGTTCGTGTTCAAGGACTGGGAGAACTACCCAGTTCGTGATGCACTGCCTAGACCGAAGTCTGGTGACGTTCCATATAACTTTGAAGCTGACATCCCTCCCGTCTATCACGGTACTCCAGAGGCACCGAAGGTTGACGAGAACGGCATCGAGTACAAGGAACGTCCGAAGGAAGAACCGAAGAAGGAAGCTCCGAAGGGTGGTGCCAAGCCACCGAAGACCTCTGCACCGGCCACTTCTTATACGGAGAAGTACGTACCCGATTCACAGACTGAAAGCGCAAGCACCGAAGCACCTGTAAATCCTACCGCAGACTGGTTTGGCGGTAGCGGCACTGGTCCGTCCGATGTGGAACAAGCACCGGAAACAGACCCGCACCGCTCGCTCCTTCAAGCTATGATGGGTTGGGACGATGTACCTTACGGCAAGAAGTGGAACCACTACCTGCAACACGGACTCGTGGGTGTTTCCAAGGAAAATGTGGACAACGTAACCAAGATGGCAAGTCTCGAAAATCAGGGTGGACTCGCCGGTGCGGGTGCTACCTACGGGCAGGAACTCCGAGCGCGCGAGACCAAGCGCAGGACACTGATGAACCAGTGGGACAAGCTACTTGCCGACTGGAACGCCGGTCGTTACACTGGTGACGAACAGACTCTCAACTGGTTCTACAATGTGGCGAACAACCTCCGCGAGGAAATCGCAGCGGAAGGTATCAACCCGAACACTCTTCGACCGCCTAGTATCAATGCCGGTGGCTTCGCACAGGGCTTCCAGAAGACACTTGCCGACGACCGCGAGAAACTCGACTGGCTCGGTGGATGGCTCGAAGGAATCCAGAAGCACGCCGCCGAAAATCCGAACTGGCTCAACAGCATCGAGGCACAGGCCGAGTTCGATAAGCTGTCAGAATATGTCGTTATCAACTGGGCCCAGAGCAAGGGTGCTATTGCCGATGCCGAAAAGGTACGTGCGCAGGTGGAAACTATGCCACAGGCCGACCGTCAAGTGTTCGACACGTTTATGAAGACATTTTTCAATGCGAACGCTATGGCACAGGTTATGGCACTCGCGGAGAAGGGTGACTACAGTGCGATGCAGACTGTCGATTCTATGTACAAGCTGATGGGTATGGCGAACAACCACGAGGCTATGAGCGAACGTGACGAACTCACAAACCGTGCAGTCCCGAACACAAAGGTGCAATCCATTATGGATGCGGCAGTTCTCGCCTACCTCACACTCCTCAAGAATCAGGAGAACATCCCTCTTGATGTGGCGGCGGCAGTGAGCTCCTACAAGAACGCAAGGGACTCCTACCTTGAGTACACGATGCAGAACGCAAACGTTGACCGTCAGGCAGTCTGGAATATGGCTATGGACCAGTTGCAGATGTATCAGGACAAGTACAACGGAAAGGTCGGAAAGCTCGGACTCAATTTTGGATGGGGCTACCAGCCGAAACGTGTGGACCGTAGGTTCGGTGACCACCTGCGCAAGTGGCAGGATGCCGACCAGACAGCGGAAGTGATGCGTGACGCACGACTCGGTATCGGTGATATGCCTAAACGTAGATACGATAACATACCGCTTGGTAACGGTGGCCGTGGCGGTGGAGCAGTGAGGTAATTATGGCTGACCCGTTTGGAACATTTAGAACTGACGAATATCGTAGGGACGTACCCTACTCCGAACAGAAGTCTCCGAGGGGAACCAGCAGGAAACCCGATGCACTTGACATATACGGAAACGTAGTCAAGCCAGGTAGTCGCTGGTTCACTATACCGAAGACGGAAGAAGAACTGCTGGCAGACCATCCGTGGGTGGACGAACTCGCCGACCTTATGGTACAGGGCAGACTCGGAATCTATGACACGGAAAAGGAAGGCGAAGGCGACAAGGCTCAAGGCTTTATCTACAAGAAGGAACCGAAGCCGTTACCTACAAACGAACTGTTCAAGGTGTACAGGGACCCGAACGATGGCACTTACTGGGCAGAACCTACCGCCGAAGGAGTGACATACTATCAAGCAAATCCGCAAATGCTAAACGATATAAAGGAGTCCTTTGAACGGGACCTCAATACTCCGCAGATGCAGCAGTCGCTTCGTCGTGGCAAGCGTGAAGAAGCTGGAGAAGGTGAAAGCTGGTATCGTACTACGAACGAACTGTCTGACGCTATCACTAACAGTCAGAATGGTATCGGCCAGCAGTACGAGAAGGCATTGTCGTCTTTGCTCCAGCGAAAGTTCCTGAAGGAAATGGAACAGGACTTGGGCTCTGGAAACCCGAAGCATATCAATGCACTCAAGAACCGACTTATGCCTGACTGGGACTACGAGAAGGGTATGCCTACTTACGAGGACTTCGTAAAGACGCAGATTGCTCGCGACGAAGACAACAACCCGCTCACTCTTCGGGAGTTCGAGCGACCCGACATTATCACGAGTAGTGTTACCAATGCTGTCGCTCCCGCTATGAGTGCCGTCGGCTGGGACCCAGAACTCAAGTACAAGACTGGCCGTGGTGAAATGGTCGGTCGTGGACTGTTTGACACTGTTATGCTCGGTCTGCCGTTCGCCACCGTACCCAGAGCCGCAAGTACAGGTGCCCGTATTGGCGGTGACTTTGCATCGAAGATGGGCGGTCGTATGGCTCCGAACATTCTCAAGTCTACCGGTGAAAAGGCCGGTGCGTGGCTCGGTGGTGGACTTGCTGGGTTGGGCCAGTACGGACTCGAACGTGTTGGGAACCAAGCCTTTGACTGGCGTACCGGTAAGGGTACTGACGAATATCCGCTGTCACTCGCCGACGCAGGTGCAGCGATGGTGTTCGGTGGCGTAGCTGGTAGACCGTATCGTAGTTACGTTCCGTATGGTAGGGGACTCCGGACGAAGATAGACCCTATCAACCCCAGCACAGTCACACGTGGCGACATAGCCGATATGAGAACTGCGATTGCTGATGCCGGACGTGGCAAGAAGTCTGGTACTGGTCGTGTGAGCAAGGACGCGACAACACGCAACTACCGGACGATGGAATACCAGCGTTACCAGAACAAGTACCCGAACGAGGCTATGGTGGTTAACTATCCAGACCTCCCCAGAAAGGGCGAGACAAAGGATTTGTACTTCAAGAACAGGCCTAGGTTCGACGGGTGGACTATGGAACAGAAGAACGACCTCTGGAAAGCTATAAACTCGAAAGACCCAGAGATTCGCGGACTGTTCAAGCAAGGCGAGACTATCTATGATTCCGATCAGTTCAGGGCGAACAAGTCCGTGTGGAACGGACAGAAGCTCTACAAGAACGAAGTCCCGATGAAGAACTCTGGACTTGCGCATCTGTACGATGAACCAGAAGTTCGCTTCGGTACTGGTTCTGCGGAAGAAGGTACTTTCAGTCCAGAATTTGCTGACCAGAGAAAGGCCAGAAAGAAAGCGGACAAGACTTCTCACCGTCGGTATAGCCACAACCTCGTTACGGAGAAGGGTGAAGCCGAAGCCAGAGAGAAGGCAGTCAAGGGAAAGGTACGTCCGACACTGCAAGCCGTCGGTGGTGCTATCCATAACATCATCCCGTGGTCAAATACTCTGTTCGGCACTGTGCCTTACAGCTATGAACCTGAAACAAAGGAAGAAGAATAATGGCAAAGTCTATCTCTATTTGCGATACCCACAGGCTCCCGTATTTCAACGGGACTCTCACCGCGTACAAGATTGGGACCACGACTCCCATCAAGTTCAAGCACGGCCACGACGGAACTCCGCAGTACGATACCCTGAAGACTAATGCACGTGGTTACATCTGCGACATTGACGGCACTATCCTCAACAGGGGAATCTTTGTCGCCGAAGACGCACTAATCACGCTATCACTCGGCGACGGTACTTCTATCCAATGGGAAGTGTGCGCTGACAGTGACGTTGTTATCGGTGCTGGAAGACTGCTCGGCACGCGCACCAAGGACTCCGCAGACACGGACCTTGTTGAAAAGTGGAATGCCAACAGTCAGGATAACTACGTTCTCGACTACGATGACCTCATCCACAAGCCGAGAATAAACGAGTGGATGGAAGTCGAACAAATTGTCACTCTGGAAGCGAACGCCGCAAGTGCTCAAGGCGATATTGTCGAAGTGAACAAGTACGCGAAGACTATGAGTGTGCAGCCTGGGGACGTACACCCTGACGGATGGTCATATCTTGGTGGCACGTGGGTATGCACTGACCCAGCCAAGGCTAACGGTAACTGGTCGTTACGGATAACACCGGCGACTGACCGAGTTGCACAGGTCGTGTTCGTCCGCAACCTCACACCTTGGAGGCTCGCCATCAAGGACAGAACTGGCAATATCCTTATGGTACTCGATGCCTACGAAGGGATAGGCTACGCAAAGCCAGTAGTACTCTATGGCAACGATACTGATCCGCAGTTCAAGGTCGGGCTTGATGAAGACAGACTCGGATATGCGCATATTGTGCAGTTCAAGAGTGGGACCATCAACAATATGGCGTACCCGCTAAAATTGAACGACTACACTCCGAACGTGCTCTTTGTGCAGTTCACGACCGATTACAGCGGCGACTCCAAGAAGCTCTACCTCAAGACAGAAGTAGTGAAGAGCAGAAGACTTGTACTCTGGGTCCAGAACTGGAACAACACGTCAGTAGAAGTGCATTGTGTAAATGACGGGAACGACGTACTGGTCGGCATCATCGAGAACTACACGACTAGGGAAATCATCGTGAACTCCAATGGCGTAGTCCCGCTTGACGCGTTCTTGCCGATTGTAAGTGCCAACACTAGACAGGAAGAACCGGCAAGTACCGACGTATCTCCGTTGGCTACGGTCAAGCCTGAAACCGATACGCTGATTCTGGTGTCCACCAATGGCTACACTATCAACTTGGACGGCTACACAAAGAAGACACTCTTTGTCTACATCACGAACACCGACAGTTCTGCACACTCCCTTGTCGTGAACGTGGATAACCAGTTCAAGAAACAAGTAACCGTGGCCGTGAGCAATGTTCCACAGAAGTTCGGTATCTTGAAGAACGGAAATGACATCCTCGTCGTAGCCGAACACTCGTAGGTAGTATGACACAAAAAGATATAGAGCTCGAAATGTGCAAAGGGAACTTTATGTTTTTCGTAGGGTTCATCTTTGCGCACTTGTATAAAAAGAACTTCATCTGGTACGCCTTCCATAAGCAGTTGGCGCAGATACTTCTAGACTTGCCGAACACGAAGCGAGTCATAGTAAATGCGCCACCGCGTATCGGCAAGACTGACCTGACGAAAGCCTACATCGCGTGGAGGTTCCTGCTCGATCCGTCATCCACGGTTATCTACTGTTCATACGATGAAGCACTGGTGGCCCGCAAGAACCGTGAAATCAAGGAAATCCTCGTCTGGCTATCCAAGTACTTCGACTTACCAGACCTGAAACCGCTGACACAGGCGAACGGCAAGAAGGAATGGACGAACAGGGCTGGCGGTATGATTCTTGCAAGAGGAACGAACTCTAACGTTACGGGTAGTGGCTGTAACACACTGCTCGTATGCGACGACCCGAACAAGCCTCAAGACCGAATCAGTCCGACCATCCTCTCGCGTCGCTGGCAAGTGTTCAAGTCCACCATCCGTAACCGTATCGACTTGCCGGAAGTACCTATCCTCGTTATCCAGCAACGCGTGGCCAGTCAAGACCTGACCGGTTGCCTACTCGCCGATACCGAGGAACACTGGGTACACTACAAGTTCTCTGCCATCCGTGAAGACGGCGAGAGTATCTGCCCAGAGCGACTGCCCGTTTCAGAAATCGAGAAGTACAAGTCCGACCCGTTCACCTATAATGCCCAGTACCTGCAAGTACCGCTGGACGACGTAGGCAAGATGTTCAAGAAGGACCAGCTCGTGTTCTCGCTCACCAGACCTGCGACTACCGCTATGCGACTGGTAATCAGCGTAGACGCGGCTGGCAAGGGTGACATCGGAAACGACTTCAACGCCATCGCAGTATGTGGACGTATCGGACCGAAGTACTATGTTCTCGAAGTACAGAACTTCCACGCGGACATTACGCTACTCATCCAGAGAATCAAGGAAGTGCGCAAGCGTTGGGGCAACACCACGCCGGTGCTAATCGAGAACAAGTCCAATGGGCTCGCGGCCATCCAGCTACTGCGTAAGGAAATGAGCGGTATTCTGGAAGCAACTCCGACAAAGGACAAGGTGGAACGAGCCATCGTGGTCAAGTACCTGTTCGACGCGGGGGACGTTTCGTTCTCGACGCACGGACTCGTCTGGGGTGAAATCCAGTCACAGTTCACGCAATTCCCTCACGGCAAGCACGACGACATCGTTGACTCCGTTGTGCAGGGGCTGACGTGGCTAATCAAGCTTCCAGACCAAAGAAAAGTTGCTAATGTTAATGCTAATCTAGCTAGACCTCAATATGGGAGACCGAAGTATGCAGGTAGTGGATATTGTCAATAGGGCCGCAATGCAGTCTGGAGCGGTCCCATCGTTCAACCCAGACGAAGTACCGGAAGACATCCAGCAACGCGGAGCTGACATACTCCGTCACGAGCTGATTCCCTCCATAAATTGCGACAGGGCTCTGGACATAACGGAAGTCGTGCACCATGCAATTCCGTCACGTGGAGTCGTTGACCTCGCCACAACACCCCTGAACTATCCGAGAGAAATCTACGGAACTGTACCACTCACTTCTGGAGAACTGATGCAAGTGAGTACGCTGACCTATATGGGAACAGATGTGGAAGTCCGTAGGAACCTAGCCCAGTTACTCTACAATATGGGACTTATCACAGACCTCACAGGCTCGCCGACGCCGTTCAACCTTCCGTTGAGCGACAAGTGGCCTTGCGACCAGTTCGGAAACCCGAGGGATATTGCCATCTGGAGCGAAGACCACAAGCTGATTGAGGTTGAACACGAAAACCAATTAATTGCTTCGTCGTCGTGGATAAACACGACTTACAACGTGCCGTTCGCTCCGATGCGGGTGGACGAGGTTTACCGTGCCTCCGACGGTGCACCGCTGGCATACGTCCACGCCGGTGAGTTTGTCTCCAACGAGTTCCGCTATGCCCAGCTCGTGTTCACTGTTGAAGACTATCCAGAGAAAATGCGCATCCGTTTCCCACAGAACTTCGGTGGCGGGGAAGCGCTCATCATCCTGCCGGTGCCTATCAAGATTGTAAACAGCTATGAGGAACCGAACCCGTGGCAGGGAACTATTGTCGCACCCGAAAAGTTCCGTGGGTATCTAATTGCGAAGCTCTCCTATCGACTCGCGGTCGAATACGGAATCGCCACTGCCGACGCTATGAAGCAACTCGCCGCAGAAGCTTACCAGTATCTGCTCAAGAACCCATCCAAGCACGAACACCCGCAGGACATTTCACGCAAGATGTTCAGCTACTTGCAACGCGGTCGTGGCTGGAGAGCTGGCGCCAACGGCAACGGATATGTGGGAGGCTTCAATGGGTAAGTTCAATGGTATCGTCGAGTATCACGACGGCATCGCGGTCAGCGAGTATATGAATATGCTCCCGATGGGCGAGATATGCCTCGACCGAGTGGGCGACAAGCTCAAGCTGAAGCTCCCGAGCACTTTCCAAAAGAAGTTCCGTGGGTGTTTCAAGGACTCCGAAGACAACATTTACATCGTTGCCGGTCAGACATTGTACAGAAGTGCACTCGGCACAGATGGGCAGTATGGTGCACTTGCCCCGATGCAGTGCTGGAAGAACGGAGCACAGACGGAACTCGTCTTACGTACTGGCGGTAACGTATCCTTCTGCGAATCCAGTATCAAGCCGACAATCGTGTTCCTCTGTGACGGCGCCTACATCTATATGTGGAACACGACGAGCGGTACTGGTAGCAGGGCTCCGTATATCGTGAACGGCGAGTATCTGCCTGGAATGGAAATCGTGAACTACGGCTCGGTACAACCGAACGTTCTCGACTACATCGACAACGATGCCAGCAATCTGATAGAGGTCGGTAGCGACGGAATCTCCCACGCGGCCAGTATCTGCTGGTTCGACAACAAGCTCGTTATGCGGGCCAGTGAACGCAATACCGTCTGGATAAGCAAGACTGACCCCGGCCAGTTCTATCGCGATACCGGTATCAACGAGAACCCGACTGACCCGACGGATGGCTTCCCGTTGTGGAACTCTTGGTACTCATCGACGAACAGTGCAGACAAACTTGTAGACATAGCGAGCTTCCGTGGACAGCTATTTTTCATCAATACACACTCTATCGAAGTGTGGGGAAGGACTGGAAACGAAGATAGTCCTATACAAAGTAATACAACTCAAGTCATCCATTTCGGTGGGCGCAGTCCTATTATCATTCAGGACACTCTATTCCTTATCTGCCGTGACGCGAGCGGTCACGAAGGCGTTGGAGCTTTTACCAACACGTTCCAGAAAATCAGCACTCCAGAAATAGAGAGGCGCCTCGGTACTCCTCTCGACTTGCAGTTGATTTCTCAACGCCACGAGAATTACCTGTACGTAAGAACGAGCGACTCCGCTGGGTTCCTGTTCCGTGAGGGCAGATGGTCTAGCTGGAAGTCCCCGCGCGACGAGGAGAATCCGGTCGTGTGCACTATCTACGGCGACCTGTGCGCAAGTCTCTACGGAGACATACTTGAATTTGACGAAGAGTCCAGACTGACAAACGGTGGCAAGCCCATCGTCAGGTACATCCGAGACGGCTTCGAGCAGTTCCAGAAACGGGTTATCTTCCGTAGGGTAGAGTGCATTATGGACACCGGTCGGTACGGCGACAAGGGTCCAGACGCTGGCTACGGGGATGAAGTCTATGTGGCGTTGTCCACGAACCGAGGACTGAACTTCGGGCAACCGCATTTCAGGAAACTTGGACCGGCAGGTTACAACAACAAGGTAATCGAGTGGCGCAACTTGGGTAGCGGAAACTCCGTCCTGCTTGAAATAGGGACAACCGCCATAAATAAATTACAGATTTACAACCTAAAAATTGATGCCCAATAAATCAACATAGACGGCCTCCGTGGGCCGTTTTTCTTTTGTGGCATATAAATAGACGTCCACGCAAAAAGACGGCCTAAAACGCCCGTTTACGTGCCATATTTAACGAATAATTTTCAACGAAGAATGTAGATTTTCCAATTTGAAAAAATCTACTATATGGATGCCGAAAACATCGGCAACACGAAAAACACTTAACAAGGACTGCGAATGAAACTCGCCTTCTTCGATATTGAAACTTTCAACGAGTTGTTCTGCTGTTGCGGGATAACTTATGACTCCGAAACCCACAAGGAACTCGACCGATTCTGTGTCCGAAGTGCAGACAACGGAACCATCGACGAGTGTGCTATGCACCAGATTTGTGAGTATTTCGCCAGCGCGGACTACATCATCAGCTATAACGGCTCACGCTTCGACTTGCCCGTCCTTGCGAAGATGAAGTCCGACATCAAGCGTATGTGCTACACGACAAGCAACTTCGTCTACGAAGACGGTCAGGCACTCATCAGCTACGATGACAACCGTAACCCGATGACGAGGAACTTCTATCAGGTCGCGGAATGGAACGAACACCACTTCGACGTTCTCAACAACTGCACTCTGGGTAAGAGCCTGAAGCAGTGGGAAATGTACCTTAACCTTCCCATCAGGGAGCTTCCGTACCAGCCGAATGACCATCTTACTCCGCAGATGAAGGACGAAATCGTGGAATACTGCTTCCACGACTGCTGGGCCCTTTCCGAAGTCTATTGGCGTTTTGCCAGTGGCGAACAGAAGACGAAATACCACACTCTCCCTGCCCGTAAGGCCATCCTCGAACACGAATGGCCGAGCAACCTCAAGTTCAAGTTTGACCGTACCGCACAGGCGGTAGCTGCTGGCATCATCTACCAGACTAACGTGCCCATCCCTCCGAAGTCCACGAACCCGCTCGACCTGTTCGACCTTGACGAGTTCGACGTGCCGAAGGAAGTGAAGGACATCATCAGGCTTCTGGTCACTACCGTAGCTGTCACTGAAACACAGAAGAAACTGCTCGCCGAGAAGTGCGTGTACAACGGCATCCAGTTCGGCAAGGGTGGCTGTCACTTCATCCGTGAAGGCGAACAGAATGGCCTTTACTGCTTCGACGTGCAGTCGGAATATCCCCGTATCATCAACCACTGGGGACTGCTCAAGACGCCACAGGCTCTTGAACGCTGGAGCGAAATGATGAAACGTCGCTTCGCAATCAAGGGACTCAAGGGGACGCCCGAGTACAAGCCCGACCTTGACCTCGGTTACAAGATTCTGGTGCTGAACGCATTGAGCGGTGGCTTCCGTATCAGGTCTGGAACGTCCGTAGCCTATGACCCTGCCGTCGGTGAGGCTATGTGCTACATCGGTCAGCTCGTCGTTACGGAATTGGCGCTGGCCTGTCCGAACTGGGAAGACGTGGTTGAAATCAATACCGACTCCGTATTTGTCAAGGGCGAACACAATGCCGAAGTCCTCCGCAAGAAGGCCGAACAGATGCTCCAGAAGTACGATATGCTGTTCGAGGAAGAGTTCATCGAACGTGCCTACTTCCGCGACGTGAACAACTACGGAGTGTTTGACAAGGACGGTAAACTGCTTGACGGTCGTGGGCTTGACTATTCCGATGCCATCAACAAGAACCACGAGAAGGCGGTAGTCTACGAACTGTTCGACAACCTCCTCCGTCCCGAACTTCATCTGGACTGGAGCAAGTACGAATGGACCGACTTCATCTACAAGTGGCACAAGGCATCCTCCAGCAAGTATGCCGCTTTCAATGGTGTTCCGTTCGAGCACAAGAACTACTACTTCCTCTGGACTACCCGTGAGTGTCCGAACGCAGGGACCATCCAGTTCACGAACACGCTGATGGACACTCGCAACGGAAGCATCAAGAGCCGTTATGGCATCTATGCCTTCGACATCAAGGACTTGGAACCGTACAAGCAGTACATCGACTACACGCAGTACCAGAGAGACCTTGATGAAAACTTCTGGAACTGGGGTCGTAAGGACCACATCCGCACTTTCCTTGGAGACACCAAGACACGCAGGGCTAAAGGAATCAAGACTCCGAAAACCTTGAGTGAACTGTCGAAAGTCTTGTTCCCTTGGACGGAGCGAATCAATGACAAATAACAGACTCCAGAAAGTCCTGACGATATTGTCGCAGTTTCCGAAGAAGTCGCAGACTGTGGTGATGAACGTCGTGGACTTTGACAAGATGTCCCCCAGCGAGAACTACAAGAAAATCGTGGAGACTATGATAGCAGTATGCAAGAACGCAACCCAGCGCGAAATCTTGACTGTCTATCTGGATATGAACCCGTCCGATAGCGAAGTGCTTGAGGCGTTCCGTGGAAAGGAAGCCGAGGCTCTCTCTCCGTTGTTCTTCAACGAGGATCAGATAGACTTTATCCAGCAGAACGTGTACCGCAACCGTGACGGCGACTTCCGTCTTATCCCGAAGCTCCGCAACTGTTCAGCGGAGGCTATGCCCTTGGAAGGACTCAAGGCCGACGATGATATTATCAGTGCACGTTTGAGCATTACCAGAGTTTCGCCGAACGGAAGCGAACAGACTTTCGACGGACTTAAAGAACTCCGTAAGCAACCCTATGACGGTCCGTATGACGGAGTGTTCTCCAAGCTGGCACCGAACTTGAGGCGCATCAAGATTATATCCAGCTTCGCGAAGGACGAGCCACACGGGTTCTTCACTCGTGACGGCCAAATGTACCGCAACGTATGCTCGCAAATGACCGCTCTCAACAAGGAGTACGTCAACGAGAAGTCATTGCGTCGTGCTATGTTCCTTATGTTCCTCGTCGCAGGTGGAACCCAGAAGGACTGGGAAGCGCTATACAACCTCGTTCACTTTATGGTACGGGTACCCAACTCGGCAACTGGCTACGTCCTGTACCTGAACGACTTTGACGCTGGCGGTAACGGCAAGTCCAAGTTCATCAGCCTCCTGCACCGTATGTTCGGGGACTCGTTCACTGCTTTCTCCACCCAGCAGTTACGTTTCACTATCAGCCTGATGGGAAAGCGTCTGGTGAGTATTAGCGAATACGAAGACTCGGACACCGCAAAACAGTTACAGGCCCTCATTAAATCTATGACTGGTCGCGACAACTTCCAGTACGAAGGCAAGGGCGTTGACCCGATCGTAGCGGAAACGTACCAGAACTTCGTAATCAGTTCAAACAAGTACATCTACTTCGACGATAGCGGTATCAAGCGCAGAATCCAGAACTTCCACTGCTCGAACCTTCTGCACTTGATTATGAACAAGTTTACAAAGAATCAGGACTACCTGAATAACTTGTTCGGCAATATCTATAACGGCGAAGCACTGCTTGTACAGAACGAAATGGCCCACTCCTTGTTGAACTATATCTACGAGGACAACAGGAGTTACGTCATTCCTATCCGCCCGCAGTCCGTAATTCTAGGCTCGCTGAAAAACCCGATTCTCCGTGCGCTATTCAGTCCGAGACTGAACTTCAAGGGCTTCTGCACCGAAACGGATATTGGCACTCGCATTGAACTGGTAAGGCTCGCTCCCGAGGCAAAACCTGAACAGTTGAACTATGCGAGCCAGACGATGCAGAACTGGTTTGAGGACTTGGGCCTCACGGCAAGTCGTGACAACATATCCCTGCACACGTTGAAGGACTTTGACGAGTGCACGGAAATTATGAAGACACGGCTCGAAGAACTGGATGAACGTAGCAACCAGTTGAAATCTAAGGACTCCGTTCGCATCGAGAAGTGCGAAGTCTGTGGGTTCAATAGCTACGAACTGTTCCAAGAATTTTTGCTTCCAGAGTGCGTGAAGTATAATATCCCTGTGACAGAAACTGATAACTTTATCAAGGTGGGATAATGGAACTCATTAGATACAAAGTAAAAGGCGACACAGTGATGGGTGTGCTCGTTGACTATAACTGGAATCTCGGAGTGTACTACACCATTGAGAAACTCGGAAAGATGATTCCCGAAGGTGCTCACTGGATGCAACTTAGTTACTCCCCAAAGTTCAAGAAGGAACTTCCGCTTATCTGGAGCGACACAGTTCACAAGAATCGAGGGATTCGTATTCATAACGGAAACTCTGTGAAGGCTACCAATGGATGTATCCTAATCGGCAACGCCGCCGACTTAACTAGCTTGGAGATTTACCGCAGTATTCCAGCCGTTATGCAGTTGGTTAAGGCTATGGATAAGTCAGTCACTTACAGCTTATTTGTGAGGAACGAAATATGATTTGTTGCGACAAGTGTCAAGACAAACAACAAGCCACTCACAGAATCGGTTGGAGCGATAATGCAAGCGCTCTACAGCTTACGGGCGATATGGTGCTGTGTGACAAGTGCTACACCGATTTTATGACGATGTTCGGAAACTTCAAAGGAGCGAAATTCCCAAAATGATTAGTAACAAAGCAATTCAGTTCTGCCTCGGCGTAGTATCTGGCGCAGTAATCGTGCTTGTAGTCCGTCTGATTATTCAAGTCGTCGGACTAATAGCTATGGAAGTGGCAAGATAAAAATCAGATTATCGAAGGAAACCAAACAATGAAAAAATCAATCTGTAACAAGTGCTCGTCTTGCGGTTATTGCAGGAACCGCGAGGATGGAATGATGGCCTGCGTCAATTTCAACAAGTTCCCGAAAGCAACCGATTCTTATGAGGAGTATTGCCGTGAAAAGCAAAGAGCCCACGCCCTTGAAAAATAGCCAGACCGCCACTGGTGAATACTATGACGGTAAAGTCGAGACCATCGACTATCTGGAAGATATGCTCGTCAAGTTCTTGGAGAACAATATCCCGCCCGAAAGGGCCTATGATGTTGTCTGTGCTCTCAAGTACCTGTCTCCCCGACTCGGCGCGAAAGCGGACCAGCCGTATCAACTTGACCTGATGAAGGCAGAAAACTATATCCACCGAGCCAGAACTGGCAAGTGGCTGGACAAGGAACATCTGGAACCGTTCGGAGGCAAGTGATATGTCGATTCACTATCTTGTAGTAGTCAAGCCGAACGAGTATGATTCCGACCCTAGCTATGAACTGTTCGCTACCGAGAGCGAAGCGAAGATGTATATGTCAACGCTCCCGCATTTCGTGGATGGCGAACTCCATATCCTGCGGGAAGGTGAGAATACCTAAAAAAAAAATCATTTTACCCCTAGTCAAAACCTATCCGAATGAGTATATTTCGGGTAGGTTTTTTTTTTATGGAGACTCCAGATGATTTACGGACTGCCGTATCAAGGCTCGAAGAATGTGATAGCCGAACGAATTGTGGACGCCTTGCCTTCTGGCGTGAACTTCTGCGACTGCTGCTGTGGCGGGGGTGCGATACTCCAAGCAGCCGTGTTGTCTGGCAAGTACAAGTCGGTGACTGGGTATGACATCAACAAGGCCATCGTGGGACTCATCAAGGCTACGATGATAGACTTCGGCACCATCGACTACAACAGTTTCCCTGCCGTAAGCAAGGCAAAGTTCTACGAGGCCCGTGAACGTAACTCTACACTTGAGGACTGGCTCATCCGCTACACCTGTTCGTTCGGATTCAAGGGCTTGGAATATCTCTGGAGCGATGCCCGTACCGAGAACAAAATGCTACTCCACAACGCGGTAGCGCTCCCGACGATAGAAGAACGCAGAGGAGCTCTCCGAGAACTTATCCGTAAAATCAGTAAAGGTGAAATCAGTCAGGAAGACATCAAGAACCTCCAGCATAACGAACAGCTTACGAACCTCAACAGGTTCCACGAAGTCGAGAAGGCTATGCAGTCCAGAACCACGAAGACTAAGCTCCAGGTGTTCTGCGGGAGTATGTTCGACATTCCGTTCGAGAAGTATGACGTCTTGTACTTTGACCCGCCGTATGCGGACACTCTTGGATACAACCGTCAGCCGTTCTCCCAGATTATGTTCAAGGCTCTCCTGAACGTTCTGGTCCAGAGTGGCAAGACCGTGTTCGTGAGCGAGTACAATGCTCCTGCGGACGGCTTCACTGAAATCGCTAGGTTTGACAAGACTATGAATCTCGAAGCCAACAAGTGCAAATCTGTTGTCGAAAAGGTATTCTATGGTGGAACAAAAGAAGACTACGAAAAACTACCCAACACAAGCAAGCCACACGCTGATTCTGGAAGCGACACCTCTGTACACGACAATACTGACGGAGGAACTGAACCGTCTGTACCAGTCGGAAGCGAACCTTCGGAGGGAGGTGATGTCCCTTCGGAGTGCGCTTATGAAGACGACAAGCAAGTGCGAGAAGCCATAGACAATCTGCACGACGCAGGACAACTTTGATTTACTTGTCTAGTATCGGATAGACTTCGGTGGACATCGGGCCGGTTGCACGTCTGGTGCGTTTACCCATAGACTCGAATTCCGGTGAAACTTTGTCTACACCCTTATCGTACACAATTTTGCTGGAGTAAGGGTCTTCGTGATATTTTGCCTTGGGACGGACAGAACGTGTGGTGAAGTTTTCTCCAGTTTGCACATATTCATAATATGGGCTCCTTCCGGTAAAGAACCTTCCAGGGCGGACACGGCGAACATCCATACCTGTAAGGTTCGGAATCGTCATGGCTTCTTCAACAGTGTAAGGAACGTTCTTTGACACCGTGACGGGGACTAACTTCTCGCCGGAGAGATAGAGACCGAGTCTATCGGTATTACCGACAACAGGACGTGCGAGGCGTGTGGACGAGGCACCACCACCCAAGAAGTACGTCGGCACTTCGGCAAGCGTCATCAAGTCATCTTGCTTTTCTCTAGGTGTCAGAGAGTCCCAAGTCCTCCGGTTGTTCGGATTGTCCGGTTGATACTGACGCACCTCTCCGACATCATCACGCCGGTTCATCATATCGGCAAAGTCGGCGAGCTGTTTCAGTTCGCTTGGCAACTCCAGTGCTGTCTTATCTGGTAAATTATTCAGTCCTGCCATATCAGTACTCCTAAATTTTGCAAAAACGTTCGTTAAACATATATCGTTCCTATATCTAAATTCTTATAGAAAATGGATTTTTTCTGCGCGATTCACTCACGTATTAAATAGGGGTATGCAACGATATATATTTAACGAACAATTTTTCATTTTTGTTCAGTCCTCATCGAAATAAACTTGTTCAGTGCGTCCCCAAAGTACTTCAAGTCCTTGGAAACGAGTAGCAGATTCGTGTTCAGCTCGTTAACCTGACAGCGGATTTCATTGAGTATCGAATCACGTTTCTTCGCATCGTCCTTGAGCCTCTCGATTTCCCAAGTATTCCGCTGGCATTGGTCGTGGAGAGTCTCGCTATCCTTGTCGCGTGCCTGTTTAGTTTCTGCACGCTCGGACTGTATCTTGTCAATATCGGTGCGCATCTTGATATAGGCGGCGACTGCCGTCAGTACCAAGACTATTGCACCGATAAGGGCTTTCCAGAGTTCGGGAGTCATAGTCTACTTCCTCACGCATAGAATTAGAGATGGTACTTCATTCTATCATAGATTGTATATGTACACTTACTCTCGTTTACTTGTATACCGATTGTAAATGAGAATACTGGCATTTCATCGCCTATGCCCATACACAGTATGTCTAAATCGAAAAGGTTGTATTCGGATATTGTTCCTACTATCACAACATTATCGGCATACGCAACCGGCGTTAGGCTATTAGAGTGACCGAGCGAAACATAAAGTTGTCTACCACTAGTAGCATTGTTTACTGTGATATAAGCTTTACTATTTGCCCTATCATAATTGATTGCGATAGCGAAGGTATCTGCCGGAGAGGTATAATAAACTACACCTGCGCCAGAAGTTATAGTAGCACTATGTTTTGGCGTGCCGAGGTCAATGGAGTCGCACGGTCGCACCTGCCCGTCAGCGTCCACGTAGACGGGTGTGGAGGGAGAGCCGACTTGTGATATTCCATCGTTAAACGCTAGTGTGCGAACCGATGCATCATATTTAGTTTTGTCTGCTATATAAGCACTAAACTCGCTATCCGTCAATTGTTTGTTTCTATCGTTAGAATCTGCGTAGTTTGTAACAAAACGGTTGTGAGCGATGCAAGTTATATGGCAATCTGTATCTTGGAGTGGGGCTTTAACCCACAACTCCAATGACGTGTCAGTTCTCACAATACTAGCCTGCAAACCGTAATTTCTATAAGTAAATAGATTTAGACGATGCCCAACGTACGAGCCGTTTGCGCCAGAACGATAACTTGCTTCAATGATTGCAGAAAATGCAGCCTCATTCATATATCCATCGAACGATATAAAGCCTGTGAACGAAAACCCTAGATAATTATTCGGAGCCGGAGCCGTTGCCACTTTAGCCCAAGATTTCGGTGTCTGTGATCCTTTGTTGATTATGAACGGACTAATATAATGTGAACTCCCGCTGATTTCCACAGGCAGCGTCTCGTTGTCCTTGACCTTGGCTGCGGTAATGGCATCGTCACTAATGTCGCCGGTGCTCACCTTGTCCTTGAAGGCGAGGGCCTTGAATGAAGCGAAGAAGTTACTTATAGCCGTGAACAGCACAGACAGTTTACTCCCGCTAGCCATAGACGATCCATCGGAAGCGTTCTTTGTGAGGACGGATGTAGTATTGCTTGCGTTGCCAGTTTTGGCAAGGTAATCACTCAAGTCAACGAATCCGGAAAGCAGGTCAAACTTATACACGCCGCTACCCACATCGCACACGCCTACATTATCACCGGCATTGATCGGATGCCCAGCTCCGTCCACGAAGTCCGATGTGGTAGTGCCACTGTCAGTTATATTATAGACGCTTCCCTCATTTCCCGCAACGAGCAGGGAGCTTGTGAGCTGGGCTACGGTCTTCGTCCCTGCCGCGTGGTAAGCCGAGGACACGGTAGTTCTGATGGCTTCTCTCACTGCGTGTGGTGTCACGGCCTTGTCGGTAGCGCTTTCGGTTGACCCGATAGAATCTTGCAACTGAACCACTCCCTTCTGCGCGGTTGTGCCATCCTGAATATCGTTCAAGGTAAGCGTGACTTCGCCGTTTGCGTTCTGCGACATCGACGCAACGCCCTTCAGCGTACCACCCGTTACGGAAACAGCAGTCTGTTTGATCTTGAAGTCGGCGATTTTCTTTCCGCTGTCGGTGAGGTTTCCGTTTGCGTCAAGGGCAGCGAGGTTGCCTGCCGTGGCGCCCTGCACCTTGTCTGCCTTCAAGCCCAGGTTAGGCTTGTTCTTGATGTAGTCGGGCTTCGTG
>Ga0326511_10000421_pt1 | contig 36865 bp, 70 predicted proteins | sample 0_2496_0518_D_FD_203701 | JGI IMG/M metagenome (GOLD analysis project Ga0326511, IMG submission 203701) | Bovine rumen microbial communities from UC Davis, California, United States - 0_2496_0518 | ecosystem: Host-associated > Mammals > Digestive system > Stomach > Rumen | place: USA...
CATACTGCGAGAGATGAGACCAGAAGCGGAACGGATGCCGGAGCAGGAGTACTCATACGATCCACCGCCGGAATATGAAAGCGGCAGTGAATTTGGACAGATCATTGCAGGCAAAGACCTGCATGCTGTCATGGCGGTGGTCGATGAGATCATGGAGACGCTTCGAGTGTTCAGTCCTCGGCTGTATGACGCCGCAATGCGTAAACTAGCCACCCTATAAAGGGTGGTTTTTTCGGTTTTTTCGGCTGAGATCGAAAAAAGCCATGCAGGGCAAGGCTTTCTTTTTCATATTGAGGGCGACTAATCGGACTGACCATAAATATCATTGAGTGAAAGAATAGCGTTTAATATCAATAATAGTCAGGATAATAACAGTAAAACGGCGAATGCAATACATGCGGAGAATGGCGGCAGGTGGCGCCGTATGGCTAATGTTTTTCGGCTGACTTTCGGCTATAGACCTATCACGGATCGCATTATATATTTGTTCATCACGATTATTGAAACGGAAATCTTCGATCGCATCAAACATATGTTGAGAATCAAAAACCACCGTGGTAGACGGTTTAACTGTTGGCATGATCCACCTCCTCCTACCTATATGATAACATAAAGGTAATACCCGAAAAAAACATTTCCCAGATCGGCACATTTTGCTTTACATACGTGCTAGCACGATGTAATATTATAATGAAAATAGGAGGACACAATCATGACAGAGAAAGAAATCAAGGAAATGGCGATCAGACTCGCCGAAGAGAAAAACTTCAAGATCACAAAAGAAGACAGAGGGCTCTATAAACTGGAAACAGAAACAGAGATCATCGAAGTCGCTACAACAACATTCGCAAAGGCAACGGTATGCATCAACAGATTCACAAAAGAAGGGAATTTTAGAATCCCAACAGGACACCAACTTGTGAACATCGGATGCAAAGAGGCTACCGCATTAAGAAAAATTGCAAAAGTCATTTAAGAAAGTACAGGCTAGCGGCTCGCCTAAAGAAGCCGCCAAAGGAAAGGAAGGAAAAAATGGAAAGATACAGCACTTCAAGAAGCATCTGGTTCAGAGGATCAAGAAAGCATTACAGGCGGACAATTTACACCGACGGCATACGATACTATGTAAAGTGGGGAAACGCTATGATCGAAGTCAAAGAGACAGAGCGTGGCTCTAGTCTGTGGTACACGTTGCAGGAGTTCTAAGGAGGAGACAATGGGCACATTCAAGATCATCGGCTACGAGCCGAAAGAAGCAGAGCCGGAACTGCTGAAGCGCAATGGCAATCCGGCAAACGAGTACACATTCAGACTGATCGACGGTGACTTCTACGTTGGAGAGACCGTGACCGTAGAAACCATCATGGACGGCAAGCACTACACACGCAAAGTGCATGACGACAAGTGGGATATGTACATCACCATAAACGGTCGCAGATGCTACTGGGAATGTGATACGGTAGACTGAAAACAAAGTGGCAAAACTTATACTTCCCTCGCAGGGTGCTACCCTGTTATAATTGAATAGCAGGGTAGTACCCTGCGAGGGAAGCGAGGTGATATATTGCCGTACAAAGTAGGCAGAGCAACAACAGTCATCCTGCACGACGAAGAGTGGCAGGCAATTCGAGAGATGCGGAAGGTGCTGAAGGTCAGCCAGACCGAGATCATCCGCAGACTTATACGCATGGGCATCGAGGCAATGCGCAATGTTTAAGACCTACAGCGCACAGGAGACGGCGGCAGTGATCGGCATCGACCGACACATGCTTCCGCTACTCTCCGAATTGAAGATGCTCGAGGGCATAAAAACAGGAAAAGGAAGGAGGTACTCGGAAAAAGAGATCGAGGAATTCTGGGAGACCTTTAAAGGGTCGGATATCAGCAACGCCGAAAACATTCGGATGACCGCCACGATGTGGCGCATGAAAAAAGCAAGCCGCTGAGATTGAGAAGAGAAGCGACTTGCAACCAATAGTGCCTGTCATAAAAAGGCACTCTCATTATAGCAGAGGAGATTGAAATGAAAAAGGAAGACATCATCATGATCGGCATGCTGTCCGGCATCATACCGATGGCGGCATGCACAGCAGTAATCGGCATCGTCAGCATGATACTGGAGGTCATATGGTAACGGTCACGATCGTGTGCATTATCATGACCGTCATGGCATACGGCGTGATGCTGATGCTTAACCGCCAGATCGAGGAATTGCATGCAGAGATCAACCAGATGTACAGCAAACAGACCAAGGCTGAGAGCAGGATCGAGAACTGCGAGGAAATCCTTCTGGATACCGCCAAAAAAGCGCATAAGCACGATCAGCAGTACGCAAATATGATTGCCAAGGTCAAGGCGACGGAGCACGCTATCGAGCAAATGAAAGGGTACTGATATGTATAGCGACAGAGACATAGAGGCACGGTTTGCATGGTGCGATCCTGCTTACCTGCCGGAAGAAGAGCCGGAAGAAGAAAACGATGAGCAGATCATCATGGGTCAGTTATTTGCAGACCTCGAGAAGGTCTTCGCCAAGTACGACAGAAGAGACATCGAGGTAATCGCAGAACACGGCGACGAAGTAGTAGACGAGATATACGAACTGATGGAGGTATAAACATGGGAGACATGAACGTATATGCAAGGCTCGCAAAGGCGAGAGTAATGCTACAGAAGAAGGCACTGAAGAAGAGCGGCGAAAACAAGTACGCCGGATTTAAATACTTTGAACTGGCAGATTTTCTGCCGTCGGTAAATGAAATCTTTGCAGAGGTCGGGCTCTTCTCACATTTCTATATTGAAAGCGCAACGACATATAACATAGCGCCGGACGGCTACGAGCCGTATTACACAGACATCCCTACAATAGCGTATTTAAAAATAATAAACGCCGATATGCCATCACAGGTCGTTACATTCAGTTCAGAAATTGCAGAAGCCGGAACGAAAGGTGCTTCACCTATTCAGCAGTTGGGAAGCGTGCACACATACATGCGCAGATACCTGTGGCTCGAAGCGATGGAGATCACCGAGTGCGATGGTGTGGACGCTCTGAACCAGAAAGAGCAGATCGATGCGAAGCCGGAACCACCAAAGAAGATGGTTCAGCCTATCACACCAGAGCAGGCGCAGAAGATCATCGACCTGTTTGAGGGTAACGATGAGCGCATGAAGAAGATGATGGAAGTCTACAGGGTGACGGGTCTGGAACAGTTAAACACAAATCAAGCGGCGAATATCATCCGCAGACTGGAGGCAAAAAAATGAGTGAGAGATTTGAAATCATAGAAAAAAACGGCACGCCTGCACTGCCTGCCGAAGTCATGAAGATCATGCGCAAGGCACGCAGGAACGATCTGAAGATGAAACAGTTGAAGATCGAGAACGACCAGATCAAGGACGCACTGGCGCAGGCAATGGAAGAGTACGGAATCAAGAAGTTTGATAACGACATCTTCACAGCCACATACACGCCAAACCACATCAAGACATCATTTGACCAGAAGGGATTTAAAGAAGCATTTCCAGACCTGTACGAACAGTTCACGAAGGAGAGCCCTGTGAAAGGAAGCCTGCGGCTCTCATTCAAAGAGTGATTCGGTTCGATGCGGACAGGCATGCCTACACCGTCGATGGTGTGCCTGTTCCTTCGGTGACACAGATCATTGGTATGCTCTTCCCGAAAATGTATGAGGGAATTCCTGCCGATGTTCTGGAAAAAGCGGCGGATTATGGGAACCGTATGCATGAGTGGGTGGAAACGTATGCACTCACTGGTAAACGGAAAAGACAGTCGGAGTTGATGAAGTTATCCACAAAGCAGGTCGAGCATCTTTTCCTTGAAAGAGATATCAAGATACATATATGCGAGCAGATTGTTTCAACAGGTTCGTATTGTGGTATGTATGACATGTTTGGGGTTGTGGATGGTGAAACTGCACTCATTGATATCAAGACTACATCTGAGTTGCATACAGAATATCTGGAGTGGCAACTTGGCATGTATTCGTATGCACTCGGTGGACAGGTTGAGGCATGTTATTGTCTCTGGATTCCGAAGGGTGGGCTGGTTCAGTTGGTACAGATCGAACCAAAGACTTCGGACGAAATTGATTGGTTGGTGTTCAGATATGAGCAAGAGCATATTATCGAACAGGCGTGAGTGTCTTATTTGTGGCAATGTGAGTGGATTGCACCGACATCATGTATTTTATGGGACTGCAAACAGAAGGAAGTCAGAGGCGGATGGCTGTTGGTGCTATCTATGTGTGAGACATCACAATGGTTCCGAAAATTCTGTACATTACAACAAGATCATGGACAGAAACCTAAAGAAGGATTGCCAGAGAAGGTGGGAAAAGATATATGGATCACGTGAGGATTTCATACACCGATATGGCAAAAGTTATCTGGAGGAATAGCAATGGCTTTGTATAGGAGCATACAGATTTCATTCTGGAATGATGCAAAGGTTGCCGATGAATTCACACCAGAGGACAAATATTTCTACCTGTATCTGTTCACAAACCCGCATACCAATTTATGTGGTTGTTATGAAATCAGCATGAAACATGTATCTCTGGAAACAGGTTATTCAATGGATACAATCGAGAGGTTATTACAGAGGTTTGAACAGGTGCATAGGGTTATCAGATTTAACCGGGCAACAAAGGAAATTCTGATATTGAATTGGCACAAGTACAATTGGACTTCATCGGAGAAATTCAGAAAACCATTATTGAATGAGGTTGATTCTGTAAAGTGTAAAGAGTTCAAGGAGTACTTAACGAGATTGATAAATGGGGATACGGTATCCATACCGTATCCATACGGTAGCGATACAACTGTTACTAATACTGTTACTAATACTAATACTGTATCTGAAATAAAAGAGAAGAGGAGAAGGTTTATACCCCCTACAGTTGAAGAGGTGCGTGAGTATTGCAGAGAACGGAACAATAATATTGATCCTGCAGAATTCATTGATTTCTATGAAAGCAAAGGGTGGATGATCGGCTCAAACAAGATGAAAGATTGGAGAGCCAGCATACGGACATGGGAACGGAAAAACAGGGGGAGGTCTGTGCCCGTATCGGATTATATTGTGGATCAGTTGAGCGGAACACTGCCGGAAGGCAAAACGGCATCAGAGGAGTTAAAAGAAAAGGTGAGGAGGATGCAAGAGCAGTTATGATTAACCGGGTTATTATTGAAGGAAGATTGACAAGAGATGTGGAGTTAAAAAAGACAACAACAGGTGTTTCGGTGTGTGGGTTCGATATTGCATGCACCAGAAATCGGAGGAATGCGGATGGAGAGTTCGACAGTGATTTCTTCCATTGTAAGGTGTTCAACAAATTGGCAGAGATCACTGCTGATTATGGTCGCAAGGGTGGTCGCATTGTGGTAGATGGAAGGTTGCAGGTGCGTAAATATGAGGGGAGAGATGGAACCCAGAAATCTGCAACGGAGATCATAGTGGATAATATATCGTTGCTTCCTAGCAAACCCTCTGAAACGGCGCAGAAAACGGCATATCAGAGTGAACAGACATTGCCGAAGGTAAATATTCAGCCTGTAGCGGAGGGATCGCAGGAACTCACATATGACGGTATTTATGACGGCATAATTGAGGAGGATATGCCATGGTAAATTGCAAAACACCTCTGGAGGTGGCAATGGAAGAAAACCAGAGATTAAGAAATAAAATTGATGAACTTGAGCAGAAATATGAGACAATCTGCAGATTGTTTCTTAAAACCGATGAATTGTACAAAGATACGGCAATCGAGTTGCACCGTATCGAGGACATGACAAGGGCTCGGTTCATTGATGGCTAATGACAAGGTAAAAAAACTGCTGGGGCACACTGCATCGGTTTATCTGCAACGGGTGATCGGGCTGTGCCCCACGGTCAACCGTCATGATGTGAGAATGTTATGCTGGACATATTACCAATTGGGCAGAGAGGAAGCAATGACGGATCGCATTGATAATATCAAGTTATTCTTAGAGAAGGATGATGATGAAGTATAAACCATACAATTATTGTGCCGTGTGTGGTGATAGTATGGAGGGAAAAGTTCCATATTATCCCTATGGATACACGACAATTCCATATTGTGAAGAATGTGCAAAACAGGTAGTAAGAAATCGGGATCAGAGAAGAGCCTATGCACGAAAAAGTGAAAATGATATAAGGATGCGAAGGGTCAGAGGTGAAGAAATAGAGACCATTGCAAAGTCCTATTATGTATCTGAAACTTTTATAAGGAACTTATTAAAAGGAGATTGAGAATGTACAAAAGTGAGATCATTACAGTAACGCCTGACATGGCTAAGAAGTTTCTTGCGAGCAACTATTCAGGAAACAGAAGCGTAAACAGAAACATTGTTCGTGCATACGCACGTGACATGGCAAACGGTAATTGGAATACGGATGCATGTCCACCGATAAGCATGACGAAAGACGGCACACTACTTGATGGTCAGCACCGACTTTATGCGGTAATTCAGGCAAACACAGCCGTGAAGATGGAAGTCAGAAAAGGCGTTGAGTACGAGAGTTACCTGTACTTTGACAGCGGAAAAATGCGCAGTGTTGCAGATATGCTCCACGGCAAATCGAAGGCGTCGATCAGTACCGTTGGTGCTGTTGCATACGCTATTGAGCATGGACATTTGAACCTGAAGCAGTCGTTAAAAGGGCAGACACATACTGGAAGAAATCTGAAGTCAGAAATCGTCCCGTATATTGAGGAGCACTATGATGAACTGCTCAAAAGGTTCAATACTGCGTACAAATTGAAAAGTGCGGTTGGCGGTGGTGCACAGACACACTACACAAATTTCCTGACAATAGCCGAATACTTGAACTTCTCAGTCATTGAACTGTTTATAGAAGATTTTGGAAAGGACGGTAGCGAATCGAAAACAATTCGCAGGTGCAAAAAGAATCTGCGTGCACTTTTGACAAACAGCAGGACGAAGGTTCGAGTTGAAGACGTTGTTGAAATGCTTTTGCATGCATATAAACTTTTTGAGGATGGCGTAGAAACGGATCGTTTCATAAACACAGCGGCGACTTTCCTTTATTATCAAGACAAGATTGAAGAGAAGCGTGGTGGCAATGGTAAAGACAATTGACGAAATGAAACCGCAGTTGAAAGAAATGTACGACTGGTTCTTTGACAATGGCGACAAACTGAGAAGCCTGCCTGAAGAAGAACAGGACGCAAAAGCGTACGAAATCGGTCGGTGTGACGGCGCAGTTGAAGCGCTTGGTGCGGTCATGCTGATGGTCGGCATGCCTTTGTTTGAAATGATGATGGAACACATTGCGAAAGAACGTGAGGGCGGTGGACTGGCATGACGAGACTGATCGATGCGGACAGGCTGACGGATGCGATTGAGGAGATTGATTGGTATCATCTGCATGACGGCAGAATGGTACACGGCGCAAACAGTGGCATCGATCAGCCGTGGTACAAATCTGATGATATATACAAGGCGATCAAAGATGCGCCTACAGTCGAGCCAACACTGTACGGCTACAAAATTGAACACCTTGCTTTGATTGCAAGGGTAATGGAGAAAGATGATGTCACACCAGAGACAGCGGTGGAGATATTCAAGGATATACAGACCATTGTGCTGAAGATCATAGACGAAATAAGTGGAGCCGTTGAACGAGCATTTGAACAGGCGATAGAAACGAGAGGTGGCGGAGATGACACGGCTGATTGATGCGGATAAATTGAAATTCGTTCCTGCATTGATTGAACCTGTATTGGTAGGCGATGAATCGCATTGGGAGACTATCATTCTCAAGGACAGAATCGACAATGCACCTACAGTCGATGCAATACCGATCAAATGGCTGACAGCACAAGCAGACAACCCTTCCAATTCAGACAAGTTAAGAAATGCCATTGATTACATAGTTTATACACTATGGGCAGAAAGGAGAACCGATGATTAAAGTGCCTTATGGACAAGACCCATATAATGTAATTGGAAAATACATACGGGATCATATAACAGCTATTGAAGATATAATTGCTACGATTGAGATCGATGGCGTCAGGACAAACGAATTATTTATGGTTGACATGCAAGAGGATGGGTATTTTGTATGGGAATCTGACTGGTATGAGGGAGAACAAAATATAGCTTTGATAGATTTTTTCCCTGTAAGTAATGCAAAACCAGAGCGGGAGAATGAGCCTGTCGGATGTAATGGGTGTAGATATGATTGGTTTGGAGATCCACGATGCAGTAAGTGTGCAAGAGCGTTTCAAGACTATTATGACGCAGATATGAGAGGAGAACGGAATGGATGATTTAATCAGCAGACAGGCGGCGATTGATGCAATAGAACACAGGCTTTGCGAACCTGCGTATCAGCATACTGGCGAAGATTGGTACGCTGGTATGAATTGCGCTGAATTTGAACTTTATGATTTGCCATCCGCACAGCCCGATGCCGTGCTTGTAGTGCAGGGAGAGTGGATTGACGAAGATTATTACTCACAAGATAAGCAACACAAAGTATATAGATGCTCGAAGTGTGGGTGGCACATGGTTTCGAGACCGACTGAATTATTTAACTACTGTCCGAGTTGCGGAGCAAAGCAAAGTTGGGTGAAGGATGAAACTGAATCATGAATCGGAATACATCTGCGAGTGCGAGAACTGGGAAGAGCCTGTGCTGTACCCTGTTGCCGAATTGATACGGTGCAGGGAGTGCAAGTTCCTAAGGTTCACAGGAACTGTGTGGAAATGCCAAAATAGGCTTGTGATGATGCTGTGCGAGCCGAATGATTATTGTTCAAGAGCAGAGAGGAAAGAAGAATGACATACACAGAATGGGTAGTCAGTATTGACGATGATATGAAAGATCACGATGAACTATTTGTTGGCAATGTGCGTGACGGTGACAAGGTGACAAGATGCTGTGACTGCATTCACTTTGAATACTTTGAAGATCAGTTTGTACAGATGACACGCTGTGATGTGCATGACAGATGTCCCGACTATACGGATTACTGTTCATGGGCAGAGAGGAAAGAAGAATGATATTAAAAGCAGTTATATGTCTTTTCAAGGGGCATGACATTGATCCGAACGAAAGCATTGTCGGAGACATCATGATAGATAAACGAAATTGGCTATGCAAATGCCGTAGATGTGGTTTGTACGAAATGCACGATGGAGCAATTAGCAACATGACAATAACTCTTACAAAGAGCCAAGCCATGAGGACAAAGATGGAGTTAGAGCGAGATGTACTCAATTTCAGACAGTTGGCAGAGAGGAAAGAAGAATGAAAGAGTTCATTTACAGAATTGAAGATGAAGAATTAGATATATCTAAGGTATTTATTGGTTGGATACGAAAGGAAGGACACGAACTGATACGGTGCAAGGATTGCCTGTACAGTACGTGCATTGGAGAGGATGACGACTGGTGGGAGTGTGAGCATGACCACCGAGTAAATCATGGCGACGGATTCTGCAACTGGGCAGAGAGGAAAGAAGAATGAACGAAATAAATTCGAAGATCACAGTTGATACACAGGAATTGGAAGATGCGACAGACCTAATTGAAGAAGTGGGAGAAAGGCTGAACAGTGTGGTTCCGAATATCACCATCAGGAATAATCAGAATGTCTATGTGACAATCAACAATTTTAATGAAACTGAGAGACAGTGGGCAGAGAGGAAAGAAGAATGACACGGAAGCGCTTCTGCATAAACTGCAGGCACTGCCTTGCAAGCACTTCAGAAGACGGCTATGTTTTCAGATATTGCGAAGTACACAAGCATTACATACCGTACGTTATTGTATTTGATGGATGGTGCAGAAGATGGTCGAAGGAGAAGAGTAATGGCGATTGAAGATGAAGCAAAAAAGTTTGATCTGTACCTGACGCAGTTAGGATATGTGAAAGCGGTCAGGTGCAAAGACTGTGAGCACAGCAAAACGGCAGTTTCAGAGTTTGGAATGCCTGTTACACAGTGCACATATTTCGACACTGCAGTATACAGCGATGACTGGTGCTCACACGGAGAAGCGAGATGACACTGGATGAGTATGAAGTGATGTTTATACAGGAGAGAGCGAAGCGGAGGAGACGGATGAAGGCATTGATTTTCGTTGCAGGCATGGTCTGTGGGCAGATCACAGGAATCGTGGCACTGGCACTGGTAAGCGTCAGTCGGAGGGATGATGGTCGATAAGCGGACAGTGTACAGCATGTATGAATCAGGACACACATTCGACGAGATCGCATCTGAGGTCGGTTGCTCATATAACTACATCACCGATCTGATCCGTGTGAAGTATGGCAAACAGCCGAGGATGGACACAGGAAAGATCAAGGCGCTATGGCGTGCAGGGTGGTCGATCAATTCGATCATGCACGAGATGCATCTGACTGAAGAGGAAGTGCGGAAGGTGGTGATCCATGAAACGGTATGACGCACGATATGTGATTCAAGAGATCAACAACCTGCCATATTATCAGCGGAAGGTAAGCGACCTCAAAGAAAAGATCGATGAGGTGCAGGCACAGATCGACAACGCCACAGCACCGCACTCACCGCAGGGCATAGAAGCAACAGGTGCGGCAAAGGCGATATCATTCAGTGGCAAGGAATCATATCTGAATCTTAAGATCACCGAGAAGGACACACTGATGAAGCGATTCACCAAATACTCAGAAAGGTACAGCGAGGCACAAATGTACTACTTTATGCTACTGGACAGCACCGAAGAGAAGCCATTTGTGGTCGATTACTTCAGCGGCAAGTACACCAAGCAGGAACTAGAGATGAGGTACAACATCACGAAAGCCTACAGAAAGATCGTCGGTGTGGTCATGGACAGCACATTGGACGTGTGAGGCGGCGCACGTGCACAAAAGTTGTCTGAAGGGTCAAAAAGTTGTCAGATGGACAATGGCATAATCATTTAAGATGATATTGTAAAATCAAACTCAGATCACAGCACACTCTTGGCATATTGAAGCAATCCTCCTATTGCAATGTCTCACATGTCTCCAATTACTGAGTTTGAGCCGTCTAATGGCGGCTTTTCATTTGAAGAACTGGGCGAGTTCGATACCCTTTTGGTAGCAGGCAGTTGTTTTCCTTCCTTTCCAACTGCCTGCATTTTTTATGGAGAATGAAAATGGTAAAACTAGAAGAACATTTGAAAGAGATCAAGGAAACACAGCGACAGATATCAAAGACAAACAGCGACAAGAGAAAGAAAGACCTGCGGAAGCATCTCAGCAGGTTATGGAAAGAGTACGATATTGCAAAAAAGAACATAGGGAGGCTAAATGCTGAATATTGAGTATGTGAACATCGAAGAACTGATACCATACGCAAACAATGCTAAGATACACACCGATGAACAGGTCGAGCAGATCGTGAACTCGATTCGTGACTTTGGCATGAACGATCCGATCGCTGTGTGGAAAAACAACGAAATCATAGAGGGACACGGCAGGCTGATGGCTTGCAGGAGGCTTGGCATAAAGGAAGTGCCGATTATCCGGCTCGAGAACCTTACAGACGAAGAAAGAAAAGCCTACGGACTGGTGCATAACAAACTCACAATGAACACCGACTTTGACTTCAGCATTCTGAATGCGGAGTTGGCGGCGCTCGATGATATCGACATGAGCCTTTTCGGTTTTGAAGAAAACATCGAAATCGAAGAGCCGCATGTGATTATTGAAGATGACTTCTCAGAGGATGTTCCTTCAAGATCCTCATATGGGCAAGTATGGGTTCTCGGCAAGCATCGCCTTATGTGCGGTGACAGCACGAAAGAAGAAGATGTTGCAAAACTGATGGGCGATGAACGTGCCGATTTATTCTTAACAGATCCGCCTTATAATGTCGATTATGAAGGCGGTACAAAAGATAAACTGAAAATCATGAATGATAAAATGGAAAACGCAAGTTTTAAGGCGTTCCTTATTGATGCGTTTAAAAACGCAGATTTATACATGCATGAAGGCGCTTCATTCTATATTTGGCATGCCGACAGTGAAGGATACAATTTCCGTGGTGCGTGTGTCGATGTGGGGTGGACGGTAAGACAGTGCCTTATATGGAACAAAAACAGCATGGTTATGGGACGGCAGGATTACCAGTGGAAACACGAGCCGTGCCTTTATGGATGGAAGGACGGTGCAGGGCACAACTGGTATTCAGATCGGAAGCAAACAACCGTACTTGATTTTAATAAACCATTGAGGAATGATCTTCACCCAACAATGAAACCTGTAGGGTTGTTCAGCTATCAGATTCAGAACAGCACAAAACAGGGTGACAAAGTACTGGATCTGTTTGGCGGAAGCGGCACAACGCTGATTGCCAGTGAACAAATCAACAGGAATTGTTACATGATGGAACTTGATCCGCATTATGTTGATGTAATCCTTGAAAGATGGGAAAACCTCACAGGGAAAAAAGCAGTACTGCTGACTGAATAGGAGAGAATATGGCAAAACCATTATCATCACAATATGACAGGTTTGTTGCGGATGGTGGTCTTGCAAATGTCCGCATTCTTAAGATGAACGGACTGAAGGACTATGAGATATTTCAGCAGTTGGGCATATCGAAGCAGACTTTTTACAAATGGAGACGAGAACATACTGACTTTGCTGACGCTTTAAAAATAGGGCAGAAGGAAGCCATAGCGGATGCGATCAATTCGCTCATCAGTAAGTTTAAAAAGTCTACACTCACCGAGACAAGGGTCGAGGAATGGACAGACAAAGACGGCAAGAAAAGAACTCACGTGATCCGCACTACAAAAGAGATACCGCCAGACACAGCGGCGATCATTTTCTTTTTGAAAGCCAAGGCAGGATGGCGTGACAACGCTGAGGTCATTGATACAAGTGACACCGATAAAGTGTTTGAGATGCTGAGGCAGACACAGCAGATGGCAGAAGCACTGCCAGAGGCAACAGATGAAGATAACGTTCAGCCGGAAGCAGATTGAGTACTTCAAATACGCAAAGCGCAGGTTCAACTTCAAGGTCGGTGCAGTGCGATCTGGTAAGTCCTTCGGTGATATCGCTCATGTGATAGCGTACCGCATCATTGAGCGCCGAGGGCTAAGCGGTCTCAATGTCATTCTGGGCGTATCAAAGGCAACAATCGAGCGAAACGTACTTCAGCCTATGAGAGAGATATATGGGTCACACAGGATCGGCAATATCAACAACCGAAATGTGGCGATCCTTTTCGGCGAAGAGGTGCACTGCCTTGGCGCAGAAAAAGTGTCACAGGTTGCAAAGATACAGGGCGCATCGATCAAATACTGCTACGGCGATGAGATCGCCAAATGGTCGCAGGATGTCTTCGAGATATTGCCTTCACGACTGGACAAAGAGTACTCGTGCATGGACGGCGCTTGCAATCCAGAGCATCCGATGCACTGGCTGAAAGAGTTCATCGATCGTGAAGACATCGATTCGTACGTTCAGCACTACACCATTTTTGACAATCCATTCCTACCGAAATCTTTCGTTGATAACCTGTGCACCGAGTATGAAGGCACGGTGTACTATCAGCGTTTTATTTTGGGTGAGTGGGCACTGGCTGAGGGTCTTATTTATCCATCATTCACAGATGCTTTAATCAGTGATCTGAGCGAATATACAACTGTGCCGACGGACTATGCGCTGTCTATCGACTACGGTACGCAGAATGCTTTCGCCGCACTTCTATGGGCGAAGTATGGCGCTCAATGGGTGTGCATTGACGAATATTACTATTCTGGCAGAGACACAGGAGCGCAGAAGACAGACGAGGAGTATGCGGATGATCTGGACGCATTTACCAAACCGATCATGGACGCACGCAAGGCGCAAGCCGAGAAAGACCATACGTATTTCCGCAAGATCAAGACGGTGATCGATCCATCTGCGGCATCTTTCATCGAGGCACTGGAGCGCCGGAAAAACTATTCTGTGATGAAAGCCGATAACGCCGTGGCTGATGGTATACGTGAGACCTACACATGCATGAAGCAGGGATACATCAAGATACTGCGATCCTGCAAAAGCCTAGTGGCAGAGTTAAACGGCTATGTGTGGGATGAGAAGGCGGCAGATGACACACCGCTGAAAGTGAACGACCATGCGTGTGACGCAATGCGGTACATGGTCAAGACATATGGACTGGCGACACCACGCAAGACATACACTTCACCATATGGGAGGTACTAATGCTGACATATCAAGACTATCTGACGGAGACGCAGGGCAAGTCACTCGATGCGCTGGTCTCTTTTTTGCGGAAGGCGATCAATGAGCATCGATCTGATCCTATGGTGAAGATCGCACAGATCGCAGACACGTATGATGCGCAACTTAATGAGACCATCATCAATTATTCCAAACTTTTCTACACGTTTAACGGCAGACCAGTGGTGGACACCACAGCATCGAATAACAAACTGGCGAGCAACTTTTTTCATCGGCTGAATGTACAGCGTAACACCTACCTTCTTGGCAACGGTGTGACTTTCACAAAGCCGGAGACCAAAGATAAACTTGGCGCAAACTTCGACACGGCATTCAAGAAAGCCGGATACAATGCGCTGATCCACGGACTGACTTTTGTCTTCTGGAATTACGATCGTTTGTTTAACTTCAAACTTGCCGAGTTTGTGCCGCTGTGGGATGAAGCCGATTCATCACTGAGAGCAGGCATTCGTTACTGGCAGTTGGACGCAAACAAGCCACTGAATGTGGTGCTGTACGAAGAAGACGGCTTCACCAAATTTGTTGAAAACAAAGACAAGCAACTGGTGCAGGTCGAGCAGAAGCATTCGTACATCACAAGGATCATGCACACCGAACTGGATGGCGATGTGATCATCGGCGAGTTTAATTACTCATACCTGCCGATCATTCCTTTCTGGGGCACACCGACGCACCAGAGTACACTGGTCGGCATGCGTGCAAACATCGATGCGTATGACCTTATAAAGTCAGGCTTCGCCAACGATCTGGATGACTGCGCACAGGCGTACTGGCTACTGTCCAACGCCTCCGGCATGGATGATGTTGACCTTCAGCAATTCAGAGACCGCCTCAAACTGGCGCATATCGCTAAGGTCGACCGTGACCAGACAGTCACACCTTTCACACAGGAAGTGCCGTTTGCGGCTCGTGAGACGCTTTTGACACGAATCAAATCAGACCTATTTGAAGACTTCGGAGCACTGGATGTGCACACCGTTGCGGCAGGCGCAACCAACGATCACATCGATGCGGCGTATCAGCCGTTGGACGAGGAAGCAGATGACTATGAATACCAGTGCACGGAGTGCATTCAGCAGATACTCGGTTTGCAGGGCATTGAGGATGATCCGATTTACAAGCGTAACCGCATCAGCAACCACATGGAGCAGGTGCAGATGCTGATGATGGAAGCGCCTTATCTTGATGAAGAGACGATCCTCAACAAACTGCCGAACGTGACCGTGGATGAGGTCGCAGAGATCATGAAGCGCAAGGATTCGGAAGACATGGATCGGTTTATGCAGACGGATGATGCAGACAGCGCAGAAGAAGAACCAGAGGAAGAGGCTGAAACATGAGCGACAAGGCTCACGAGGAGACCGACAAGATCCTCGAAAAGATGGAAAAGAAGGTAGCCAGAGAGTACAAGAAAGCATCGAAGGAAGTCGGACAGAAGCTGAAGAAGTACCTTGATGGCTTCAAGAAGCGTGATGCTGAGATGCAAAAAAAGCTCGATGCCGGAGAGATCACGCAGGATGCATACAACCTGTGGCGCATGAACCAACTGGCTACAGGTGACCGATGGCAAGCAATGCGTGACACACTGGCTGAAGACATGGTCAACGCCAACAAGATCGCCAAGCAGGTCATCAATGGCAACATGGCTGATGTGTACTCCATGAATCGCAACTATGCGGTGTACCAAGTGGAGAAGGATGCGATGATCGACACATCGTTCACGCTGTACAACCGAAAGGCGACCGAGATGCTTTTCAAGAACGACAGTTCACTGTTGCCGATGCCACGTGAAGGCTCAAGAGCATGGCAGGCGATGATGAATAAAGACCTGCGTTGGAATCAGCAGAAGATCAACTCGTCACTGATCCAAGGTATTTTGCAGGGCGAGAGCAATGACGACATAGCCGACAGGCTGATACACGTGGTCGGCATGAATTACACATCAGCGATCCGCAATGCTCGCACCATGACCACATCAGTTGAAAGCCGAGGACGCAATGACGCATATGATGAGTTGAAAGAAAAAGGTGTCGAACTGGAAACTGTCTGGGTGGCTACACTGGATGACCGCACAAGACACTCACACAGGCAACTTCACGGCGAGGTCAAGGACGAGAAGACTGGCAAGTTTAGCAACGGTCTGCGGTATCCTGCTGATCCGGCAGGCGATCCAGAAGAGGTGTACAACTGCCGCTGTGCAGAGATGTCGTATGTCAAAGGCTTTCCGATCGACATACCAAAAAGGTCAGCCAAGTGGGATGACGATATGACCTTCGAGAAGTGGCTCGGCGAGCATGAGGAAAGCGCACCAGTTGAAGTGAAGGCAGAAACAAAAGAAGAAAAAACGTACCCAAGAACACAGTCGTATCTTGATGGTATTACAGAATACGCAATAAAAAACAACCGATATAGTGAGCAGACACAAGAATATATAAATGGAACTCTTGAGTCTGTAGCATCAGATCTTGGAATAACACAGGAAGAAGCAAAAGAAAAGTTGTGCGATGGGCTTACAAGAATTGTTGATGAATCTGATTTTACAATAAGGATAAACTCGTGGGATTTGGAAAGCGTACTGGATGATGGACGCTTTAAGAATCAATTTGAAACAGGAACGTCAAACGCAACATTAGATTTTGGGTGGAGAAAAGATACTGAATTCAACATGTTCAATATTCCAAAAGAAAATGGGAAAAATATAGACGATTCGGACAGACCTGTATATGGCATGTTATGCCCTAAATGGGATGCATCAGATGATAGGATAAAAGAGTATTATTCAAATGGATCTGGCACTGATTATGGGAACGGGGTCACTGTAATTCTTGATAAAAATAAGGTGTTTAACAATGTCACAATGACCGCAGGAGATTCCTTAGGCTTCGAAGGACAGATTGTTCCAATGGAAGTTAATAATATAGATTTTGGTGGCATATATCTCGAAAACTATGACGGATGGTCAACAAAACTTGCAATGCTAGGTGATGCAAGTAAATCAAAAGAAGTTATAGACACGATGATAGACATCACTAGCGATTCGAGTGATGGCTATTTTGAATTACAATTCCATGGGAAAGAATCTCATTCAGCCGACAATATAAGTATGGTTGTGATTGAAGAATCTTTGGTCAAGAGTGGCTCTGCTGATGGTTTAATAAAAAAACTTAAAGAAAAAGGAATAAAATACATCATCAACAAGTAAAGATATACTGGGAAGGAGAACCGATGCGGCTTTTTGCTGTTTATAAAGGCATCTTGTTTATGTTTGTTGAAAAAACGGATGAAGAAATAAACGAATTAACAAAATGCGTTGTTTATGACGTTAAGCAAAACAAAAAAGCAAATGGAAAGTGTATAGGTGAATGGATGAAAAGGATGTCTCCGTGGAATAAACCGACTTCACTAGAATTAGAGAAGGCAGATGAGTATATGCTAAGGGGGAAAAATGTCTAATGTTGAGTTCACACTAACATCCAACGCCGAAGCGATCAAAGCGGCGACCGATGAGGCGATTATCACAGCACTGAAAGCAGTAGGAGCACAGGCACAGGGTCACGCTACGGCAGAGATCACAGCAGTCGGTGCAGTGGACACAGGCAGGCTGAGAGATTCAATAGAGTTCGATGTCGAAGATAAAACGTTGTACGTTGGAACAAACGTGGAGTACGCACCGTATGTCGAGTTTGGAACTGTGAAGATGACTGCTCGACCGTACCTGCGACCAGCAATAGAAAAGAACCTGTCTGAGTATCAGCAGATATTTGAACAAGAACTATCAAAGATTGGTAACTAGAGCCGAGAGGCTCTTTTTATATGCCGAGGAAACGGCGGACATTTTTACATTGCGAAGAAACGCACGAAGAAAGGAGTATGAATGTCACTAACAAGAAAGATGCTCAAGGGCATGGGGCTGACCGAAGAGCAGGTCGATTCCATCATTGAAGAGCACACAAGCGTAACTGATGCGCTCAAGGAACAGGCGCAGAAGTACAAAGCCGATGCCGAAAAACTTCCGGCAATCCAGAAGGAACTGGATGATCTGAAAGCAGGCGGAGACGACTGGGAAGACAAGTACAACGCTGAGCACAAGGCTTTCGAGGACTACAAAAAGGACATCGAAAGCAAGGCTGAACTCAGCAAGACAAAGGATGCTTACAAGGCTCTTTTAAAGTCACAGGACATCTCTGAGAAGCGCATCGACACGATCCTCAAACTTACTGATTTTAGTGAGATCAAACTGACTAAAGATGGCAAAATAGCCAACGAAGACAAAGTGATCGACAAGATCAAAGAGGACTGGTCTGATCTGATCGGCACGAAATCAGAAAGCGGAGCAAGCGTAGACACGCCGCCAAAGGGTGGCAAAGCCTATGCTTCAAAAGAAGAGATCATGAAGATCAGAGATGCAGGCGAGCGCCAGAAGGCAATCTCTGAGAATCTCGAATTATTCGGCTATTAAAGGAGAAGAACAATGGCAGTAAAAACCAACACAACAAAAATGGCAAATATCACAGCGACACCCCGTGCGATCGACTTTGTATCTCGCTTTGGGCAGAACTGGGAAGCACTTATCAATATTCTGGGCATCATGCGTCCGATCCGCAAAGAGGCAGGCACTACGCTGAAGTCCTACACGGCATCAGTTACACTTCAGAGCGGTGCTGTCGCAGAGGGTGATGAAATCCCCTACTCTCTTGCAAGCGTCACAGAGGTCGCAAGAGAAGACATCGACATCGAAAAATACGCAAAGGGCATCTCTATTGAGGCTGTTGCAAAATACGGCGCTGAGATCGCTGTGCAGAAAACAGATGATGCCTTCCTCAATGAACTCCAGTCTGTAGTTCTGACGAAGTTCTATACATTCCTTCGTTCGGGAACACTGGTATCCTCTGCAACGACATTCCAGTCTGCGCTTGCAAAGGCAAAGGCTGATGTACTGGACAAGTTTGCGACTATGCGCAAGAGCGTCACAGATGTCGTTGGCTTTGCAAATATCAACGATGCATATGAATATCTGGGTGCGGCATCCATTACTACACAGACAGAATTCGGCATCACTTATATTAAGAACTTCATGGGGTACAGCACACTGCTCCTTTGCCCTGCAATCGACATTCCGGCAGGCACAGTCATCGCCGTACCTGTTGAGAACATCGACCTGTATTACATTGATCCGGCTGATTCAAACTTTGCAAAGCTCGGACTCGAGTACACTGTGCAGGGCGAGACAAATCTGATCGGCTTCCATGTTGAAGGCAAGTACAGCCACGCAGTCGGCGAGTGCTATGCTCTGATGGGCATGAAGCTGTGGGCTGAATACCTCGACGGTATCGCAGTAGTTTACGTAGGCACAGCGACAAAGGTCACAAATGCTGAGACAATTACAGCCGATTCCGTTGATACGAAACTGTACAAGACAGCCAACAACCCTGTAGTCAGTGTTGAAATGCTGAAGGATGGAAGCACATCACTGGTGGAAGGCACAGACTTCACAGTTGAAAAGCTCGGCGTTCGTCTGAATAGCACACCTTCTGGAACAGTAACGATCAAGTACACATACGTTGCTCAGTAAGGTGAACCATGACTTTAATGGATGAAATCTGCGGATATCTGCATAACTACTTCGTGGACGAAATCCATGAAGGTGCGTTTACAGTCTCTAATGGAAGTATTGACCTGCCTTTTTTACAGGCAGGTCAGTACTTTTGCGTGAGTGGGTCTGTATTCAATGATGGCGTATGGCAGTATCCGGCGACTGAAATGAAAGCCGAAACATTTACAGGTGAAATCTGGGCGATGGCAGTGCCTGCGGCAGTAATGTCACTGGCAAGCGATATCAATGATTGGATGGAAGCGTACGCTGACAGCAATTTGGATAGTCCGATTACATCCGAATCTTTCAACAACTACTCGTATAGCAAGGCGCAGAGTACTTCGGCAGACGGAGGCTATGCGCCTGTCACATGGCAGAACATCTTCTCGTCACGCTTGGCGAGATGGAGGAAACTGCCGTGATGCTGTACGAGACGATGATGGACGATGTATGCGTGCTGATGGAGAAAGTCAGAGTGCCGGACGGACTGGGTGGATGGACTACACAGTGGACAGACGGTGCGGCGTTTAATGCGGCTATTCTGAAAGACGCATCGACGGTTGCGAAAATCGCCGAAAAAGACGGTGTTACAGAACTCTACACGGTGACAGTTAAGCGTGAAACACCGCTCGACTTTCATGATGTATTCAGACGCACTTCAGACGGTCAGATTTTCCGAGTGACATCGAATATGACCGACAACGTGTCACCTTCGTTCTCAAAGATCAACTTTGGGCAGGTGACTGCTGAAAGGTGGGTACTGGAATGAGGCAAACAGCAAAGGCACTGTACGACTTCTGGTCGTCTTTTGGTATCAGAGCCTTCCCAGAAGATCAACTGCCGGACGATCTGAACAGCGAGCCGATCGAACTGCCGTACATCACGTACCAGATCGCTAAATCAGACTGGAGAGCGCAGGCATCCACATACGCAAAGGTGTACTTTCACGATACATCATACGCAGACATCACACAGATTATTGACAGTATTGAAAGCCGCATCGGTGAAGGCGTAATGCTCCCAACCGATGACGGCTTTCTTTTGCTATTCAAGGACAACAACTTTTGCCAGATGACACCGACAGGCGATCCTGCCGTGAAGATGGCATACCTCAGCCTCGTACTTGAGGCGAATTGTTAAGGAGAAAACAATGGCATTAAATTACACAAAAATTCCGACGGACACGTTTGAAAAACTGGTGCTTAATGCAGGCGTACTGGTCGACGACTTCACGCCGTCAACTGGTGTGATCGGCAACATCCTCGGTGCGACTACTGGAGGTATCAACTTTACAGCAGTACCGACTTTCCTCGACTTCGGTGAGGACATCGATAACTGTCCGAAAAACACAAAAGAACTGAAGCATACTGACGACTGGGAGATCAAGATGTCCGGCACGATGCTCACTGTTGACGCAGGAGTAGTTGCCAGACTGGCGGCACTCGCTGATGTCGATGGTGAAGACACTACTCATGTTAAATTCCGCAGGGATATTGAACTGACAGACTTCGATGATGTCTGGTTCATTGCAGACTACGGCGTTGGTGGATACATCGCTATCCACATGAAGTCAGTACTTTCTACTGGTGGCTTCCAGATTCAGTCGGCAGATAAAGGCAAAGGGCAGTTTGCATTCGAGTACACTGCGCATTTCAGCATGGATGCACAGGAAGATGTGCCTGTTGAAATCTATGTGAAGCAGGGCGAGAGCGAGACACCTACACCAGAGCCGGAAGAAACCGAAGGTGAGTAATGAAACTATTATCAGATTATCGCAACGGAGAAGCGCTTGATCTTCTCGTGGAAATCCTCGAGCCTGCGGCAGAGATGATGGCTGACCAGAAGGTCGTCAGCATGCTGTACGAAAAAGGCAAAAGGATGGAAGGCGTTAAACTGATGATCGCAAACCACAAGAGCGCTGTCATTCATATCTTGGCGGCGCTCGATGGGTGTGATCCGTCAGAGTACGAGTTTGGCTTCTTCACGCTTCCAACACGGTTATTGGAAGTGCTGAACGATAAAGAGTTACTGGCTTTTTTTACGGAACAGCAGACCCAGAGTTCATCCAAACATTCTGGCTCTGCTACGGAGAGTACAGAGGCACAAGGCGAATAAAGCCATTTATTGACTACGTATTGGCTCGCTACAAAGCGGCACAGAGAGAGATGGTGTACAGGTCATATGTGTGCGCATCGCTTCAGTGCATACCGCAGAGCCGATATATCAAGGCATCATATGATGAAATGTTGAAGCCTGCGCCAAAGGCACAGGACGGAAACCAAGTGGCGGTTGACTTCATTCGGCGGCACAAACTGAAATTTGAAAGCGAGGTCAGCAAATGAACGTATTTGAACTAGTAGCGACGCTCGTACTGGACAAAAAGGACTATGACAAAGGTCTGGATGATTCTGAAGAGAAAGCCGAAGGCTTCGGCGGCAAACTGAAAAACGCACTGGCGACAGGCGCAAAGATTGGCGGTGCGGCACTGGAGGCGGCAGGAGCGGCGGCAGGCACGATGACAAAAGCCATCGTTGATGGCGTTGCAGAGACTGCCGCATATGGCGACAACATCGACAAAATGTCGCAGAAGCTCGGCATTAGCGCCACTGCCTATCAAGAATGGGATGCCATACTTCAGCACAGTGGTACATCCATCGAATCCATGACGGGTGCGATGAAGACCATGCAGTTAGCGGCTGAAAGCGGCTCTGGAGCGTTTGAGCAGTTAGGTATCTCGCAGGAAGAACTCGCCAACATGTCTACGGAGGACATGTTCAGTGCAGTTATAACGGGACTGCAGAACATGGAATCTGGATCAGACCGTACCAAACTGGCAACCGAGTTGCTTGGCCGTGGTGCGATGGAACTCGGTGCACTGCTGAACACCTCGGCAGAAGACACCGAGAACATGCGCCAGAAAGTACACGAACTCGGCGGCGTAATGTCTGATGACGCAGTGAAAGCATCGGCGGCATATCAAGATTCCATGCAGGATATGAAGACTTCCATGGATGGTCTTAAGAGAAACATGCTGACAAATCTGATGCCTGCTTTCACATCCATGATGGACGGCTTAACGGCACTCTTCAGTGGTGATGCAGGAAGCGGCACGGAGATGATTATTGAGGGCATACAGAGCATCGGTAGTGGGATCAGAGAGGCATTGCCGAACATTATTAAGAGCGGCAAACAGATCGTCAGCGGTCTGCTTCAGATGATCGTACAGGCACTGCCGGAGTTCCTAACGATGGGCTTCGAATTGATCGGTGAGATGATAAGCGGTATCTCAAACAACATGCCGAGCATCATCAGTACACTGCTCGGTGTACTCACACAGTTGCTGACGACGATCGTGCAAAACCTGCCACAGTTCCTTGCACATGGCGTGCAGATGATCGTTGCAATCATCGGTGGTCTGGTACAGGCTACACCGCAGATCATCACGGCGATCGTGCAGGTTGCTAAATCAGCATGGGAAGCCTTCAAAAATTACGACTGGTTGTCTCTCGGCTCAGATATTATCAACGGCATCGTTAAAGGTGTCAGTAACATGGCAGGCAGTCTCATGAATAAAATGTCCGAATTGGCAAAATCAGCATGGAAAACTGTTAAAAACTTCTTCGGCATCGCATCGCCTTCAAAGCTGATGCGTGACAGTATCGGTAAATACATACCAGAAGGTATGGCTGTTGGTATCGAAGCAAATACCGATAGTGTAACGAGTGCCATGAAAGACCTCGGTGAAATGGCACAGTCAGCGGCAGATGTAAGCCTCAGCAATCTGGACATGCCGACGATCGGCGTGGACGAGCCGGAATCACGTATCGGCTATGCGGCTACTGAATACGGCGGTGTTGAATACCTGCTGAAGCGAATCTTTGACAAACTGGACGGCATGCAGATCGTGCTCGACACAGGCACTATTGCCGGAGAAGTCACAGGCAGAATCGACACACGGCTCGGCGCTTTGGCTTACGCAAAGGGGATGGGCGTATGATCTACGGTGTAACATTTGGAAGCAAAAACTCGTTGAGCGACTGGCACATGCTACCGATCAAAAGACCTGTGATCCAGTACCCTCCGCTCAAAAAGCGCACCATCGACATCGAAGGTGCAGACGGTAGTATCGACCTGTCTGAAGCGGTCACAGGCTATCCTATTTTTGAAAATCGGACAGGATCGCTGATGTTCAGAGTGCTCGATGCAAAGACCATTGAAGATGTGCGCAAGCGCAAGGATGACATTGCTCAGTATTTGCATGGCAAGCGCCTCCAGATGGTGCTCGAAGAAGACGACCAGTTTTACTATGTAGGTCGTTTTGAAGTAAGCAATTTTGAGTACAAAGGCGTTCGGTCGTGGGCAGATATCGAGATCACCTACGACCTCGAGCCGTACAAGTACTACACACTTCTGAGTGACGACAGATGGCAGTGGAATCCTTTCAGTTTTTTGACTGGTGTGATTCAGCAGAAATACTTCTATCAGATACCCGTCAGTGGTTCGACATACACCACATACGAGATACCTGCAAAGGTCGTAGGCAGGAAGCCTGCAATACCGACCTTCGTGTCGAGTATCGCAAGCGGTGACCATGTGTATGCGGAGTTCACTAATCCAAAAATGGGAATCAGTAAGACTTTCGAGATCACAAACGGTGAGTTCTACGATCCAGACATCATCATGACTGGCGTGGATGATGAAGTAAACACATTGAAACTGAGAGGCACAGGCACGGTGTCGATCCGATTTAGGATGGGGAAGCTCTGATGTATCGGATATTCATAGGAGAGGATCTGATTTACTCAGACCAGAATCCAGACGCAGAGTATCGTATTACTCAGCCAGTGCTTTCGATGGCAGATAATCAGAGTGGCTCACTGGAGTTCGTTATGGATGCCGTGAACCACTATTACTCACAGATGGACAGTGCCACGCTCAAAGATGTCTTCGTGTACAAGGACGGTGGCACACAGCCGTACTGGAGCGGCTTCGTGACAGCCATCCAGACAGACTTCTTTAAGCGTAAACACGTAACATGTGTCGGCGACCTTCAGAGGCTCGCCAGATGCACGATGCACGATAAGGTCAACACATATCAGAGTATCACCACTTCGGACAACATCGAGGTGATCGCTCAGAGGTACGTGCAGACGATTCTCGATGCGTACAACCTCACGCCGACAGGCACGGCGAAGATGGAGGCATCGCACAAGATATACCTCGGTGATGTAACCGTGAGGATGCTGTCAAAGGCGATCCAGAGCGGCACAACGATCAACATCGTGCCGTATGTTACATCGTGCGAGATGACCTGCCTCGATGCTCTCATGGCGTTGCAGGACAGTCATGGTGGGCACATGCGCATCAGATGGAGTAACGGCAACAGATACCTTGATTGGTACGCTGACTACCCTCGCCAGAGTTCACAAGTCATCCGCTTCGGCGTCAATCTTCTGGAGTTCGCAAAGACCGCAGACGATGGCGATCTGTTCACAGTACTGTATCCGCTTGGCGATGTACTTGAGGATACGGAAGACCTCACGTACACGACAGTCAGCGGCGGCAATACAGCAAGTAGCAAACTGGACGCAGGCGGCAACGTAGTGTCAGCGGCAAGTGCCTACTACGTGCGCACTAACGCCATCACATTGAACGGTAATACAAGGTACTTCTACAGCGGACACATGCTCGGTAATGGTGTTATCTGGGCGCTGTATGATTCAACGGGCACGGCGATCAGTGTCGAACTCAGCGGTGCACAGACCTCCGATGAGATCGTCGTGATTGACCGCAGAGAGATCATCATACCAGACGGTGCAGTAACCATGAAGGTGGCGTACTATGCCGATATATCCGGCATGTCAGCATACTCGAAGATCGAGACCGTAGTGGCGGCAGACGCACTGACTGAACACGTTAACATTGAGAGCGTGAACAGCGGCTCGCCGTACCTCCAGACGGCTCTTGTTGGCACATATGGATGGATAGAGAAGCGCATGATATTCGAGGGCGTAAACGCTCCGCAGGGCGTACTCAGCAGAGCAAACCGATACCTCAGTACGTACACACAGACGCACATGTGCATCGAGGTGTCAGCTATCGACATGAGGCTGATGGGTGCTTCGGTAGACGATATCCGGCTTCTGGATACGGTGCGTATCGTATCCAAACCACACGATCTGGACACATACATGCCAGTCACCGAACTAGTGATACCGATGGCTGAGCCAGACCAACAGACTTTTACACTTGGCATCAGTTTCAAACGAAAACTGAGTGACCTTGTAGGGAGAAAACTATGAGTGAAGAAAGATCAATCCAAGACTATCTTGATGACATACTAAATGCCGTCTATGGCGAGGAAGTGCGTGAAAGCATCGTCGGCGCAATCACCAAATGCTACGAAGATGGATCGGCAGGTGCAGTCGATGTTATTGCGAGGGGAAGACTGGATGTGGTCGAGCCGATCGCAGAGAACGCACAGGATACAGCAAACGCAAACATCTGGGCGACATTACAGGTCGAGAAGCGCATGACATCGGAAGGCGTGCATGATCTGAACGCCTGCGTTGAGACAGGCAAGTATTATGCCGACACCTCGTCGATTGCGTCTATTGTTACAAATCAGCCGAGCGATAAGACAGCCGGAGAAACATTTGCAGTGCTTGTGCTTCAGCACGTTTCTACATCCAACATCATTCAGATATTGATTGATGCACAGTGGAAGATGTGGATCAGACGAGGATATTTGAGCGGCACGGCGTGGACATATGGTGCATGGAAGAGATTCTTAAACAGCAATGATTTATCAGATATCAATACTGCACTTGACACGAAGGCAAACAAAAACAACGCACAGTTGACAGGCGCACCTGTTGCGACCACGGCGAATGACAATGACAACTCAACACGGATTGCGACTACTGCATATGTCATGCGTGAAGCAAACAAGCGAGCGACAAAAGCCTCACCGACACTCAGCGATCCAACGCTGACTGGAACAGCCGTAGCGCCGACACCTGCGGCGAGTTCAAACAACACCACGATTGCGACCACTGCGTATGTCACACGAGCGATCAGCAACTTCAAAGGTGCATTTGATACTGCTATGTCCAGTACCAGTGTGAATGCCGTACAGAACAAAGTGGTTTACGCGGCACTTGCTACAAAGCCGAATAAAGATGGTGGATCAATGACAAATGTCAGCCTCGGCGGTCATGTATCCATACAGGAGACACCTGCGGCGAGTGATTCGACTACAGCGGCGGCAAATACGCAGTTTGTACATCGAGCAATAGACGCACAGGCAACGGTAGCAACTACAGGCACAGCCACCAAAGGTCTGATGTCACAGGCTGACAAGATATATCTTGAGAATACAAAGCCGTATTCCGTACCATCCGCACGTTTTATTCAGTGGACAGGTTTTTCTATCAATACCACACAGTCACGCATCATCATTACCAACATGACAGGCACTGATTCAACAAATCGCTATGGAATGGTAACGGTTTACATGACAGTGAATACGACCGAAAGCATATCAGCAGATGCAAATGTGGTAGGAGTTCCTGCACCAGTGGGCACGCCGTGCTTCGGTATTGTGGTACGTGGTCAGAGCGGCGTAATTCCTGCCTATGTCAATTCTGATGGCAACGTGATTACGACGCAGGCAATCGCATCTGGTAAGCGTATTTACTTCAATATCTCTTATTATGCAAAGATCAGTTCAACATGGAGATAACACGAGAACAGTTAAACCGCCTGCAAGACCAGATCACTAAATTGCAAGCGGACATGTACTACCGAAGTGGCGAAACTTTGCATATCAAAACATTTGCTCCTGTTCATGGATACATAACCAGTGGTAGGGCAGTCATGGCATTCGCTGTACATACTGGTAAATCCATGAAACACATAACCAGCGTATCAGTAACGCAAATGTATGGGCTTATCCGTGGTGTTAATGGATTTATCAATACCAATACCACAGTTGACTGGGTTACAGAATCAGGAATAACAATATCAACATATATTGTTAGTGATTATTTGCTTCTGTTAACTGTAGATTCAACAACTGCATTATCCAACGCAACTGGCGATACACCAGTAGTTTATGCACCCGGTCAGACGACAGGTTTAGTGCTGACTTTTGGAGAGTAATATGAAAAATTTAAAACCGATAACAAGGCAGGAGACCATGCTCGCAAAAGTTGCAGGGCATGACGTGCCTGACCTTGTACCTATTACGAGAGAGGAGTTCTTTCTTGCGAAAGCCGCAGGACAGGACGTGCCGACGCTTGAACCGATCACACGTGAGGAGTACTTTCTTGCAGACGTTATCGAAGCGATTGAGGGCGGCGGTGGTGGCTCAGACCTTGGTACGAAGACTATCAGCGAAAACGGCACGTATAATGCATCGGACGACAGCCTTGATGGATACAGCAAGGTCACAGTAAATGTACCTGCGCCGACAGGTACGAAGACAATCACGGAGAACGGAACGTACGATGTGACGCAGTATGCGAGCGCGGAGGTAAATGTCAGCGGTGGGGGTAGTGACGAGAATTTTGAAAAATTGCTTAATAACACCCTTGTTACTGTTGATAATTCGAATTTAACAAGTTTGCGGAATGGGGCATTTATCAACAGTACAAATCTTGAGACAGTTAATCTTCCGAATGTCACAAGTGCCACTCACAATATATTTAATGCATGCGGAAAATTAAGGGAAGTTCATATGCCTAAATGGACAGGCAATATTGGCAATGATTGTTTCAATAACGATAAAGAATTAGAAGTATTTGATGCACCGAACATTACACAAGCAGGAAATAACGCATTTTCGCTGTGTGAAAAATTAACATTGCAAATACTACCTAAATTTACAACTATGAACGGGAATATATTATTCCGAAATTGTCCATTTACAGTAATGGTTCTTCCAATGTTGTCAATAGCGAAAACTAACATGTTGCTAACTTGTGATAATTGTGTGACGGTGGACATCGGTGAAAATTTAGCCAGTATTCCGGCACAAATGCTTAATGGTAATGCGGTACTTGAGAATATTGTACTACGGAGAACATCTTCGATTACTGCATTGTCAAACGCTAATGGATTGTGGGGAAATACAAATGAACCGTCGGTTCACAAAAAAATCTATGTACCATCTGCTCTGATCTCGACATATCAGACTGCAACGAACTGGGCAACACATTACAATGCAGGCTATATCACATTCCATGCTATTGAAGGAAGCATTTATGCAAATGCATATGCGGATGGAACACCTATCAGCAGTTAAGGGGGCATTATGATTAAAACAGAAGCATTAACCATCGGATCAACGGCTTTCATCCGCACATACTCCGACGCAGGACGGTATGTCGTGCGTGGTGGTATCTCATACGAAGAAGCCATTGACCCTGCGGAGTTCGACAGGCAGTACACCGAAGGCGAACCGATCGAGGACGGTGCGACAGCAGACGAGGTAGTAGCAATCCTCACAGGAGATGCCGAATGATTACCAAGGCAAAAGCGAGAGCGCTCAGACACCTCATCGAGAAGGCGGCAAAGAGCCTGCCAGATGCCGAGGCATACGAAGGCGCAGAGCTCTTCCCCAGATGGACACAAACAGCCGTATACACCGCCGGAGACAGGGTATGCTATGAATCGACATTATATAAATGTTTGCAGGATCACACAGCGCAGGAGGACTGGACACCAGACACGGCGGTCAGCCTGTGGGTCAGAGTTGACGATCCGTCTATCGAGTATCCAGACTGGATACAGCCGACAGGTGCAACCGACGCATACAGGGTCGGTGCAAAGGTCAGCCATCTGGAGCGGCACTGGATCAGCACTATTGACTACAACACATATGAGCCGAGCGTTTACGGATGGGATGAAGTCTGATGCTGTACGGCATTGATATCAGCGAACACAACGGCGATATAGACCTCAGCAAGTATGACCACGATTTCGTCATTATCAGAGCAGGCTTCGATATCAGTACAGACAGATGGTTTGAGGCGAACTGCCGGAAGTGCGAGCGCAACAACATACCCTACGGCGTGTATTGGTACAGTTACGCACTCACACAGAAGTCGGCTCTAGAAGAGGCTGAGGCGTGCTTGAAAACAATCGCAGGGCATCACATCCAGTGTGGCGTTTGGTTCGACATGGAGGATGCTGACGGGTATAAAAAGAAGCATGGTTGGCAGATGGATCGGAGCAACATCAGTGCGATCTGCAACGCCTTCTGTCAGCGCATCCGTGATGCAGGATACTACGCAGGCATATACGCATCGCACAGTTGGCTTTATGGAGCAGGGCGGTTAATAGACTGCCCTGCTTTTGACAAATGGGTGGCGCACTACGGCACATCCAACGACGGAAGCAGGCACGGCGACTATTCAGATATAGGAAGCATGCACCAGTACACATCAAAAGGAATCGACAAAGATGTCATGTATGGCGGAATTGAGCGATACACAGGAGAAAAGCGTATGTACAACCTTTGCTACGGGATGAAGCAGATCAATATCACACAGTTGCCGAACGGCTCGTACAGTCATCCAAACAACGCCGTCGATTTGGCAGGATCGGACGCAGGAATTGACTTCTGGTATGCGCAAGGCAGGTGGAAATGCATCGCAGGTGCGTGGGGAAACGGCACGTATTTTTTCGTCCCTGTGGACGCAGAAGGAGCGATCACCAAAGTACACTGTGCCGATGGCAAAGATCGAGAGATCACGATCGCACTCACACACAGCGACCAGAAGTATATAAAGACCAAGGTCGGCACGATATACGAAGACCAACAGCCCCTCTATGAAGAAGGTACAAAAGGGAATGCAACTGGTAACCATGTGCATCTGGAGATCGCCGAGGGGAAACAGGATACCAAGCACTACGATGCTAAACTCGGCGTGTATCGGATGAATAACGAACTAAATCCGATTAAGCTGATGTACGTAAACAAAGCCTTCAGCAAGGTCGTGTCCTCGAAGGGTGCAACTCTGCCGGAGTGCAACGGTGTGGTGTACACGCCGGAGAAACCGCTGACAGGGTGGAAGAAAAAGGGCGAGAGTTGGTACTACTATAAGGATGGTAAGAAGGTCACTGGATGGCAAAAGCTGAAATGGAGCAAGGGCACAGACTGGTTCTATTTCAATTCCAAAGGTGTCATGCAGACAGGCTTCAAAAAACTAGAATGGAACGGATCGAAGGATTGGTATCTTTTCAACAAGTACGGCGCAATGGTTGTCGGTGAGACTACCATGATGGTATCGTTCGGGAAATCCGGCAGGATAACAGGAGGTATTGAAAAATGAAAATCGACTGGAAACGTAAACTTTCCTCACGGAAACTGTGGCTCGCAATCGCAGGATTCGTGAGTGGTCTGATGATTTTTTTCGGTAAATCTGAGGCAGAGGCGGCACAGGTCAGCGGCATCATCATGGCAGGTGCCTCGGTAGTTGCATACATCGTCGCAGAGGGTCTCATCGATTCGGCAAATGCCGGATATGACTACGGAGAGGGTGAGACCGATGACGCTGAATGAGCTCGAAGTCACATGGTCGGTAGTCGGAAAGTTTGCGGCAATACTCGCAGTGGTCGTAGCCATTGTAAAAGGGGTGCAGTATTTAAATGGCTTTATGCCGACCACTAAACTCAATGCACGAGTAACTGAAGTAGAGAAGAAGCAGGCAGACGGTCTGAAGCGACTGGAGCATTTAGAAAACCAGTCAGACGACATGAAGCACCAGATCGGCGAGATCAACGAAGGCATCCGGCGTATCGGCAGATCGCAGATATCGCTATTGAATCATACGATTAACGGCAATGGGATCGATAAGATGCGAGAAGAGGTCGATGATCTGACCGATTACTTTATCGAGAGGTAACATGGAAGACAAGAGCATACCGTACTTTGCGCACGAAGGAATGATGGTGCGCATGGAGCGTACCAATCACCGACTGTGGATACTGAGCATCGTCCTGATCGTCTGTTTGATCGTGTCCAATCTGGCATGGATTTTGTATGAGAGCCAGTTTGAGTACTATGACGAGACATATCAGCATGTAACCCAAGAAGCGGAATCTGGAGACGGTGACGCTATAAACAGATTCACAGGTGGTGACTATGGCGAAGGCAACACAGACAGTAACAACGATTAGAAGGCGTGGACGCAGGCGCAAGACAGGCGGCGGCACCAGACGCAGACGGCGCAGATGATATCACGATCGGAGATGGAGCACTTCATCGATGAGTGGATATTCAGTGAGCGAGATCGCCGGATATTGAAGCGCAGGCTTCTGGATGGCATTTGCTACGAGCCACTTGCCGAGGAGTTCGATCTGTCTGTCCGGCAGGTCAAGACGATCGTGTACAAACAACAGAAAATCGTATATCAGAAGATCGAAGAAAGCCGTCGCCCTTAGGGGCGGCGGTCTTTTTTTGTGATCCAGTGAAACTTTTGCTTTACATACGTGCTAGCACGATGTAATATTATAATGAAAATAGGAGGACACAATCATGACAACAACAACATTCGCAGAGTTTGACAAAGAGTACACAGCATTCGCAATTAAGCACAACAAGAAGTCAGACAGGCACGAGTACACATACATGGATGAGGATGGAATCATCAGAAAGACAGTATGTTGGGGAGATGGCGCTACTTGGTGGGAAAACACAGAGACAGAATATACCGAGACCGTAGAAATCGAAGTGCACGGTGTCAAGATGACAGTCAAGGTTCAGATGAGGAGAACCGAGTACTGGAGCACAGAGGACAGCCACAGCAAATACTTCTATGAAAAAGCCTAAAAGATCAGCGGCTCACCTAAAGAAGCCGCACAACGAAAGGAAAGGAAGACAATGAAAACGTACGAGATTACATTCAGAACGAGCAACTGGAACGAAGAGGACGAGAAAGGGTACTGGTACAACTACTACACAGTCGAGACCGAAGAAGAAGCGTGGGATAGATGGTTTGAAGACATCGATACCATGAAGGGGAGTATCGACTGGTATCAGCCGATCGCACTGAGAGTGCTGAGAGAGAGGAGATTGAGAGATGGCAAAGAAAGACTTAAGGAACATGAGCAGAGTTGAACTGGAGCAGAGGGCTGAAGCAATTCAATACTTCCTTGATGCAGAAGAAGAACTCGGATGTGGATGCACACCTGCTAGTTATTACGCAGACCTGTATGAAGAACTGTATGAGATTGACGAGATGATCGCCGCAACAGAAGGATACAGCTCAGCCGCTGAAATGTTTTTCAGATCTTATGGAATTTAGGATGAAAGATCAAGACCAAACAGGAATTCAAGTACATTACAAAGGTGAGGCGATAACACCAAAAACACCGTTTCATGATAAAGTAAAAGAGGAGGATTGGATCATGACAACTTACGCATATATGAGAGGCTCAAAGATTGGATATGCCGAACTGGCGAACAGCATGGCGGATTTCATCGGTGATGCAGATATCGATGTCGAAGAGTTCTGCGACGCTGTGATCGAAGAAGTGAACAGGAGGCTTCCGGCTTCGTTCGCATGGTATCCGCATGTCAGCGAGGTCTACGCAGATATCAACGAGACCGAAGAACTGACCGAGGAAGAACTGATCGGCATGATTTCCGATGTTGCGGATGAACTTGGTGAAAACTGGGATACAGGAATTCCGCTGAACATGCGCAATACGATGGACATCGAACAGGTCGAGCGTGAGGAGGCTGAAATGGTCGCTGAGGGCACGGAGTACAGTTGGATGGATTTGACAGACTGGCAGTCATGCCACGACCTTCTGCACCATCTTCAGTACCAGACCAGAGCCGACGAGGCTGAGTGCCGCAGGCAGTTCCATGAGTACTTCGTGGACTGCATCGATGAGATGCGCAGAGTAGACGATGAGGAAGCCAATGGCTGAGAGAAAATACAACAGTGTTCACAAGGCACAATATGACAACAAGTACCACCGAGAGAAGATGCTCAGTATAGCATTCCGGCTTCACCGAGAGAGCGATGCCGAACTGATCGAGAAGTACAGACGGATACCAGACAAAGCAGGGTGGTTTAGAAAGATGCTCAGAGAGCACACGGAATAAGCACGAAAGATGCACGATGGCTTCATCGAAGTCACGTGCTTTTTCTTTCATAATGAAAGCATGAGATACATACAGAAGAACGTGAATCCGTCCGGCAAAAGGGTCGGCGACTGTGTGATCCGTGCGATCAGCACCATCATGGGTACTGATTGGGAGCGTACATACACCGATCTGATGCTCGAAGGGTATGCGTTAAAAGACATGCCCTCAGCAAATTATGTCTGGGGATCGTACTTGACCAAGCAGGGATACATCCGGCAGGTGATTCCAAACTCATGTCCGAACTGCTACATAGTGAAGGATTTCTGCCGAGATCATCCGAACGGCAGATACATTTTGGCAACAGGAAGTCACGTGATCGCTGTGATCGATGGAGCGTATATAGACACGTGGGATTCCGGCGATGAAATACCGATTTATTACTGGGAGAGGTTAGGGAATGGCATATAATCCATACACATATCCGTATTATCAGTACTCACCGTATAACGGTTCTATTGACGCATCTCAGCGCATGCAGGCATCACAGACTGGCATCACATGGGTGCAAGGAGAGACAGGCGCTAAAGCCTATCCAGTAGCGCCAAATACGACCATGCAGTTATGGGATAGTGAAGCGCAAGTGATCTATCTCAAATCTGCGGACGCTTCCGGCATGCCATCGATGAAGGTGATCGACTACACGATCAGAGACGCACAGCCAGCAAAGAAGGCTGTCGACCTGAGCGGCTACGTGACCAGAGAAGAACTCGAAGCCAGACTGGCTGAACTGAAGGGAGAGAAGCATGAATCCGCTGTATGAGCAATTTAACCAGACGACTGGGAATGACATCATGGCAAAGTTTAACGCCTTCCGGCAGTCGTTTAACGGCAATCCACAGCAGGTGATCCAGAGCATGCTGAACAGCGGCAAGATCACGCAAACACAACTGAACAGCGCCATGCAGAAGGCAAACCAGATGGCAAAGATGTTCGGCATTAAGTAGGTTTCAACGTGCGCACGATTGGAATAGAAATGGAGAATAACAAATGGCTTTAACAGATGAAAACAGCATGGTCATGCCAGTTACACCGATGTATGGTGGCAACAATGGCGGTGGCTTCGGTGGTTTCGGAGGAGACGGATGGTGGATACTTCTGCTGTTCATCCTGCTCGGTAATGGTGCATGGGGTAACGGCTTCGGCGGCTTCGGTGGATGCGGTGAACTGTATCCGTGGATGAACCAGAGCAACCAGATCAACGGCGGCTTCCGTGACCAGATGCTCAACAATCAGATCACAGGCATCCAGACTGGTGTACATGGTCTGAGTACGCAGTTATGCAACTGTTGCGGAGATGTGCAGATGGCACTTGCTAACGGCTTTGCCGGAGTAGAGCAGGGAGCAAACACACGCCAGATCGCAAACATGCAGACTGCGTTTGCAAATCAGACAGCGATGACGCAGGGTTTCACAGGCGTACAGTCAGCACTGGCAGATTGTTGCTGTGAGAACCGCCTCGGAATTGCAGACCTCAAGTATACAGTCGCAACCGAGAACTGTGCCGATCGCACGCAGTCAATGATGAACACACGTGACATCATTGATTCACAGACCAGAGGCACACAGGCGATCCTCGACAAACTCTGCGCTCTCGAACTGGATGGCGTAAAGGGTCAGCTTGCACAGGCACAGCGTGAGAACGTAGGACTTCAGAACCAGTTGAATATGGCGGCACTGAGGGAGAGCCAGACTGCACAGAGCGCCTTCATTGCACAGGGATTCAGCAAAGAGGTCGACGATCTGTATAACAGGCTGAATAACTGCCCTGTACCTTCTACACCTGTATACGGTCGTACACCGATCTTCACCTGCAACAACGGCTGTGGCTGTGGTTGCAACGGATAAGAGGTGAGTATGGCGGCAGAGTATTTAGCGAATGCGGTGCAGTCGGTGGCACTTAATGCGCCGATCATCTTCAGCGCTTCTATTCCGTGCACTCGTGGCTGTGTTTACCACGAGGATGAGACTGGAGTTTTTATTCTGCGAGGCAATACAAACCAGTGCTTTGCGACATATCAGATTACATTCAACGGCAATATTGTGATCCCAGAAGGTGGCACTGTGACACCGATCGCAATCGCAATCACTGTGAACGGTGAGCCTAGGGTGACTAGCCGTGCGATCTTTACGCCTGCGGCAGTCGAGGACTATGGCAACGTGACAAGCACGGCAATCATTAAAGTACCTAGAGGCTGTTGCTTCTCCGTATCAGTGGAGAGCGTTGCGGCATCGGAAGACACGACAGTAACGCCTGCACCGATCATCAGCGTGCAGAATGCAAATCTGACAATCGCACGGATCGCATGAGGAGGACACGATGGACAAACTGATTGATTACGTTTGCGACGAACTGGATGAACTAGAGAAGAAGGCGGCAAAGGGAAAACTGTCAGCGGCAGAGGTACAGTATGGAGATGTACTGGCGCACTTTAAAAAGAACCTGCTGACAGCGGATGCAATGGAAGAAGGATACAGCAACACATACTACCGTGACGATGAACCATCCAATGGCAGTTACAGAGGATCATCATATGCTAGAGGGAGAGGTACAAACGCACGCCGTGATAGTATGGGCAGGTATTCTTCCAGAGGGTATTCACGCAGATACTCACGTGGTTATTCTGAAGCCGTCGACGATATGGTCGGACAACTTCAGACCATGATGGACGAAGCGCCGAACGATGAGATGCGAAAAGAAATCCAGAGACTGATGGACAAGATGCAGAGCATGTAAAGGATGGTGAATGCCTTGATAAAAGAGAACGATCTGATAGAAGCGATCGCTGAGTGTCAAGGTGAGCGCAATCCA
>Ga0326511_10000422_pt1 | contig 36805 bp, 18 predicted proteins | sample 0_2496_0518_D_FD_203701 | JGI IMG/M metagenome (GOLD analysis project Ga0326511, IMG submission 203701) | Bovine rumen microbial communities from UC Davis, California, United States - 0_2496_0518 | ecosystem: Host-associated > Mammals > Digestive system > Stomach > Rumen | place: USA...
TAGTTGTAGGAAGGTGAAAATAATAGCAGTCATCAAAACAATAAATAAGTGGATAAACAAGATTAAGCCTGTGCCCAACTATAATCATAGGAGTGTCTAAAGGACTCAGCCTGTGACCAATTGAAACTTTATATTTTTCATCAAGAGAATCTAACAAGTCATAATAAGCTTTAATTGTTTTTTCTTTATTTTGAAAAGCTTTAGCCTTACCTTTGTTAAAATTTATTTCTATAATTTTCTTAGCTGTAATTCTGTCCATATAATTATCTTAGAAAGTCATTGACAAAAAAATTAAGCATGGTAATATAACACCATATATAGTGCTTTTATATTTAAAACAAGTTAAAAGACCACTATAAGAGGTTATATGAAAGTAATAAAAAGAGACGGAAGAAAAAAAGAGTTTGACGAAGCAACGATTTTTAAAGCAATCAAAGCAGCAAACAACAGTAAGGAGTACCCAATCGAAAAAGAAAACAAAATTACAGATGACCAGATAATGGACGTTGTAAAATGGGTAGTTAAGAAAATGCCAAAAGCAGTGGAAGAAATCACTGTAGAAGAAATTCAAGATTTGGTAGAAGACGGTTTGGTTCATAAGAACTACACAGCAGTAGTTCGTTCTTTTATTAAATATCGAGAAGATAGAAGGAAAGAAAGATTTATAAAAGATGAAACTGTTCGAGCAATGGAAGCGAAATATTCTGGAAAAGCTTGGGATAAACAAAACGCAAATGTTGATGGTTTATCTTTCGGCGGAAAGTCAGGTGAAGCTCACGCAGTATATGATAAAGAGTATGCCTTGAATTATATGATTACTCCAAAATTTGCAAAGAATCATAGAGAATTCCTGGTATACATTCACGACACAGATGCTTACAAAAAAGCAATGCACAACTGTCTTTCTTTCCCAGCAGACGATTACCGTGATAATGGTATGACAGTTAAGATTCCTAAGGATATAAGAAAAGCTGGTAGAGTTTCAACAGAGGGACAGCTTCAGTTGATGGAACTACAGTCTCAATCTATGGCTCAGTTTGGTGGAGTTTCTCTCACACACTTTGACTTTACATATGCTCCACTTGTTAATAAAGATTATTACAAATTCTATAAAAAGAATTATGAAAGACTTACTGGAAAACCTTTGGACTATTCTTTCCAACCTTATCTATCAATAGATGATACTGAATATACAGCTTGCAATGCACAGGCTGCTAAGTTTGCTATGGAAGATTTGGAAGAAGAAATTCATCAGACAATGGAAGGTTGGTTGCATAATGCAAATACACTTCAGTCAAGAAGTGGAAATCAGCTACCATTTACTTCTGTAAACTATGGCTTAGACACTTCTGCTGCAGGAAGATTAGTAACTAAACATCTTCTTAGTTCTTGGGAAGAAGGTATTGGTGAGCTTGGGCTTACACCAGTATTCCCTTGTGGAATTTTCCAGTATAAAAAAGGTGTAAACGATAAAGCTGGAACTCCAAACTATGATTTAAAACAACAAGCAATTAGTGTTCTTGTAAAAAGAGATTATCCAAACTTTGCAAACTGTGATTGGTCTGTTCAGAGAAAAGCTTTTGAAAAATCTCAAGCTATAAAGAAAGAAGTTTTAGATGATTTAAGAGAATCTTACAAAAATGACCCAAATTCAAACGATGGCTTTCTTTGGACTTGTTTATTGCAGTGGCCAGAAGAAATGCAAAAAACTCTTGGTTTTACTGTTGGGCCAAATGGAATAGAAATGAATAAAGACGAGCAGCCATATGAAGCAATGTCTACAATGGGCTGCCGAACATACAATGGTTTTGATGTAAATTTTACAAAAGAGTATTTTAAAGAAGTTTTAGTAAGAACAAATAAAGACAATAAGCTTCCAAGAGATATGCTTTGGTCTGGAATTCAGAAAGACGGAAGAGGAAACATAGCCCCCGCTACTGTAATTCTTCCAATGATTGCAATGGCTGCAAAGAAAAAAGCAAAAGACAAACCAGAGCATGTAGTAGATTATTTTATGGATTTGCTTGAAAGATATATCGGTGATGCTAAGGACGAACTGATTGAAAGGTTTAATTGGATTGCAGCACAGTCTCCAGAGTCTTCAACATTTATGTATGGAAATCACACAATGAAAGGTTATGTTCCTGAAGAGGGAATCGTTTCAGCCTTGAAACATGGAACTCTTGCTATTGGTCAGATTGGTTTGGCTGAAACTCTTGAGATTCTTGTTGGATGTGATCAGTGTGATCCTAAAGGTATGGAACTCGCAAAGAAAATCGAGCAGCTTTTTGCCGATAAGTGTAGTCAGTATAAGGAAAGTTACAAATTAAACTTCGGAGTGTATTATACACCTGCAGAGAATTTGTCGTTTACTTCTTTCAAAGCATTCAAGAGAAAATATGGTGATGTAGAAAATGTTACTTACTTCATTGATGACGACGGAAACAGAGTTGAGAAATTATTCTTTACTAACTCTATTCACGTTCCAGTATACAAGAAGATTTCACCATTTGACAAAATTGATATTGAAAGTCAGTTAACTGGTTATTCTTCAGCTGGTTGTATCACTTATGTAGAAATTGGAGACGATGTAAAGTATAATCTTAAAGCAATCGAACAGATTATTGATTATGCAATGAGCAAGGATATTCCTTACTTCGCTTTAAACTTCCAAATCAATGAATGTACAGAATGTGGAAACACTGATAATCTCTCAGAAGATGTAGGAGTTTGTCCAATCTGTGGAAGCCGAAAAATAAATTGGCTTAGAAGAATTACTGGTTATTTAAATGGTAACTATCGTAACTCATTCAACGATGGAAAGCAGAGAGAAGTTGAGCTTAGACAGACTCATACTAAATTTATGAATATTAAATTTAAAGGACTTTAATAATGAGAATTGCAGGAATTATAGAAGATGATATAGTTGACTGTGATGATGGTTTTGCAGTGAGCTTGTGGACAGTTGGTTGTCCACACCACTGTAAAGGCTGCCATAATCAGAACCTTTGGGATTATGGTGCTGGACAAGATATACCAGTCAGAACAGTTATAAACGAAGTAAAAGAAAAAATAAACAAGAATGGAGTTATGAGGAATTTTTCAGTTCTTGGTGGCGAACCTTTGGACCCAAAAAATATAAAAGATGTGTTAACTGTTCTTAAAGAAGTAAGAACAGCTTACCCAAATATAAAAATATATCTTTGGACTGGTTATACACTTGAAGAATTTCAAGAAAGAAAAGAGTTTAATGAAGTTTTAAGATATATTGATGTTTTAATAGAAGGAAGATTCGTAGAAGAATTAAAACAAAACTTGCCGCTTAGGGGCTCTTCAAATCAAAGAGTGTTTAAGGTTATTAAAGGAAATTACTCACAATTAATAACTTTATATAAAGTAGCAGGCTAAAAAACCTCTCCTAAAATTATACTATGCAAAGTTGTCTGAAAGATAATTTAGTATAATTTTAGGAGGAAAATAATGGCAGGATTAAAAATATCAGATAGCAGATCTTTTAAGCTTGAACCAGTAAGAAAGAATCGTTTCTTGTTCCAGTTCTCTTCTGTACCAGGAAACAAAGATGGTTTGGTAGAAGGTCTTGCTTTCGTTGCTAAATCTGCAAGTGTTCCAGTTATTAGTTTCGAAAAAACTCAAACAAAGCGTATACACGAAGCTTTCAATACAGCAGGTATGGTTTCTTGGAATGATTTAAACGTAGTATTTAATGATTTCATTAGAAACACAAGCGCTGGACAGAGCGGAGAAGTTTCAGCTGGAGACGCAATGTATAACTGGTGTTCTATGATTTATAACCCACTCACAGGTCAGATGGGATATAAAACACAGTACGCAACTTCTGCAACTGAAGCAAACTTTGACCCAGCTGGTAATATTATCAGAGCTTGGAATATCTTCGGTATCTTCCCTACTTCTGTAGACTTTGGTGGAACACTTTCTTATGAAGACGCTGGTGCAACAGAAATTGCTTGTACTTACGCTTATGATTTGGCTATCAAAGTAGAAGATTCACAGTCATCTACAGAATCAGCTTAATAGTAAAAAACTATTACTTAAAAGACTATCCACAATGGATAGTCTTTTTTTATTTAAGTTAATATTATTAAGGAAAGATAAATGGTTCAAGAAATTAATGTTGATGAGTGGATAGACTGCTTTTCAAGAGCTTCAAGCGGTGAAGATACAAATGATGGTATTAAAATAGCAGAGACAACAATAATTGGTAATGATGATACTATAAAAAATTTAACAAACAATGATGATATAAAAAAAGAAAACTTTGATTTATACAAACATAAAACAGCCGCAAGCCCAAAACTAATAGACGTAGAAAGATATTATGACCAATACAATATTAATGCTGTTAGAGCTGATATATATTTTTTAGCACCAGTATATACCACAAATGGAGAAGTTGCAAAAAAAAGAACAAACAATAGCGACCCGCTTGTTGCAGCTGGCAGCCAAGACGAAATAGAAACACAGTGGATAAGTTTAAAAGATATAGCAGCCAACATGGCTGGCTCTGCTGGTGTTTCAAACAATAATAATAATTTCTTTGTTTCAATGTCTATAGAAGACAGTGGATCTTTTAAAAGACTTACACTTACTTTAATAGATAGAACATTCACAACTCTTGCTGGATATATTCATGACGCTATAGAAACTGGGAATGGAAATGTAAGCGTTTTTGAAAAAAGTGAAATTAGTGCTTCTGAAAGAAGACGCAAGGCTCTTGAAGGAAGTAAAGAAGTTACTCTAGCTTCTGGAACAAACTTGACATTTTTGGCTCCAGAGTCAAAAAAAGTAAAAAACAACTTAATGATTTCTTATGGTTATCATATAGAAAATAACACACCTTCACCATTCTTCAATAAAGAAGGAAGCAGCACAAGCAGCAATAGCACTACAGAAAGGCAAAAGGATTATTGGGGAGCTGCTTCTCACAGATGGACTTCTGCAAACACTTGGAGCAAAGATAGTCAAAACGAAAAAGAAGAAAGCGTAAACCCAGGAAATGTTTTACAATATTTAAAACATCAAACAACTGAAAAAATTCCACCACAAGAATATTTTATGACAGAGCTTGAGACAACTCTTACAAATACTGGAATGATTTATACAATTAAGGCTACTAACACAGAAGCCTTTGAGCTAAATAATTTAAAATTTATGCAGCAATATACAAATTTAAGAGGTACTCCAAAAAGATTGCTAGCAAGCTTAATGAATGTTTTCAATTCTTCGGAAGATGCACCAGCTAAATTGGTATGGTATGACGATCCTTCTAACGCAAAAAATTATTTAAACGGTAGTGCAGTTTTAAAAAATTACAAAGACGGAACATATGTTTTAGCAAACGAAGATGAAATAGTCAAAGTATTAGATAACGAAAGAAGTGTAATGGAAGATATAAGAAAGCAAATAGAAGTATTAAAAGACTTGCAAGCTATTATAAATTACAACCCAAACAACAATTTAAGAATAAATGGTTCCCCAGTGTTTTATAACGAAACTGCCGTTAAAGAAGCTTCAGAGTTTATAAAAACAGGAGAATATCCAGAAAACGAAGTAACAAAGTCGGTAGACAAAGGACAGAGATATAGCACATACCTATATGCTTTCAGAAAAGAAGTCTCTGGTGGAAAAAAAGACAACAACGAAGGAAAAATATCGTTTGACCCTAAAAAATGTATTGCTTGGGCACACGATTTTTCTGTAAACAATGGCTATTACAGCTTAAATCAAAAGTTTGCCGCAGATGAAAAGGTAAAAATTACAAAGCAAAATCTAGCAGCAGCTTGGCTTTCTTTAGTAGGTTTGAAGGTTTATAATCTTAGTAGTTTTGATTATAGAATAAACCCACAAGAGCCATATGAAGAATTTGAAAGAGTAAAGATAGCTAACTCTTCAAAAGAAAAATTAGCTCAGGCAGGAAACAATTTAAAGAAAAAATTTGACGATTCTGTTAAATGGATAGAAACAGCGGTATTCCCAGGGGGAGCAGCACAATATTCATCTACATATACAGAGAAACGTGCTGATGGCAACACATATAAAGCAACTCTCGGTCTTTGCGGCTGTTTTGGTTTAAACACGGCTTTTAAGCTGCCAGACGAAGATACAAGTTTTAAATTTGATACAAGCATTCCTCTTCTCTCATATGTTACTCCAAATCAAGGAAGTTTGGGAACTGGAGATGTAAGAGAGCATGGAAATTGTGGTTTTATAAATACAGTAAGCCTGAAACAATTTTCTTTAGGGCTTGACGAAGAAAATTTAGAATTATTGGAAAATAAATCGAAAGCAAAAGACTACATTAATAGCCAATGGACAACAATAAAAGAAGGCTTAAGCAACTGCGTATTTTCAAGCGATTGCTTAAATTCTTGGAATTACACATATCAATTTTGTAAAAGTCTTTCAAATAATCCTGATAAATGGGGCCACTTTAAAACTTCTGCACAAGAAGCGGCTAGTAAACTTTTGGATGTTTATAAAAATTATAACATAAGCAACTACGACATTAGTGGAAAAGATGCAATAACTAACTATCACAAATATGGCAATTTTATGGTTAGCACAAAAGATGTTATTGTTGGAGCTCAAGTTTTTACTTCTGCAGCAGTATCTAAAAATTTTTCAGTTAGATTTTTAAAAGAACCAAAAGAAATCGTAAATGATTTTAAAGACCTACAAAAAAAATTTGACGAAGCTTACAAGATATTACAAAATGGCGGAGATTATGTAATCAAGTCAAACAACAACACTGAAAGTTTACCAAAATGGAGCGAATACGGTATAAAAGCAAATGGAGAAATAATACAATTTATTAAAGACGATGGAACGTTGCCAGATAAATTTATACAAGTCTACGATATAGACGATATAGACGGTAAAGACAATGAAGGTTACAGAGAAACACTAAAAGCTGTTTTTGACTTTTTAAACAAAAGTTGTAACCCAAGTCAAAACATTATAAATTGCACTTTAAAAGAAATAGTAGAACAACTAAGATGTTTTTTTATTAGTTTAAATAAACTACTAACTGTTTATGATAAAGACTTAGCCACATATGAAAGCGAAGGTTTAAACTATATGAGCGAAATAGCTGGAAACAATATGCAAAACTTTAAAGAATATGTTATAGATTCTTTGGAAGAAACTTTGAAAGAGTACGCCATTTGCTTAATAGACTGCTATGTAAAAAGTAAAGCAGTTTTCCTGGAAAATAAAAACAAGACTGATGAAAAAGAAGAATACTGGATAAACCTCGAAAAGAAAGTAGTTGCCAAAATAAATGGTGATGAAAAAATTTATTTTAATGACGAGCAAAGAAAAGCCAAAATAAAAAAGAACGGAAGTAAGTTTGAAGACGCTTATTTGGGGACAAGTTATGATGGCTTAGAAGATTATTATCAAGAACTTATGGGACAGGCTTTTGGAGGCCAAAAACAAAACTTAGAGAAATTAGAGCAAAAGATATCTTCAGATTTAGTAAAATATACAGAAGATCTTGATGAAATATCGAAAGAATATGAAAGCAATAGCAATAAAGGAATAGGACAGCCAATATCTATTTCTTTGGGAGGAGAAGATAGCCAAGATTTATCAAATGTATATTCAAAATCTTTATCTTCTTTGTTTAATGATTTCTGCAGTCAGTGTATGCCATTGGCAAAAGCTACAGATATTGTATCTACTGCTTCAAAAGATGAAGAGGGTAATCAGAATACAACGGTGTTAACAGAAGATGGAGCAAATTACCATCTCGCTTGGAGTGTTGTTGGAAAATATAAAACAAAAAATGGCTCTTATCAGCCAATTGTTGGTTTTTATTATAAGAAGCCTTCTAGACCAGGATATATAAGAAATTATCACTGGGGAACTGGAAATGCTAAACAACACATTGTAAAAGATTTGTCTATAAAAACATCTTCAGAATTTGCGATGTATTCTAGTATTAAGGCAATTAATATAAAGAACGGAGTAGTTACAGATGCTACAGATAAGGATAATAACAACAGCCTTAAGCTAACTGTTTCTAGGATTCAGGAAACCGCTTCGGACACAATGTTCCCTAACTTTATTAATAGAAATAGAAAGCAAACCAACATTATGAATAATCTTATGAAGGCTATTAATAAAGGTACAATAACTTTATTAGGAGATCCATCATTAGTGTTTGTAGATGAAATACAGCCATACAGATATCCAATCCATCTAGATATAAAGCTGCAGCAAGAAGGAGCAGCATCTTGGTCTAATGGAAGTTCGGTTTATGAAAATAGTTATTTGTCTGGCTACTATCTTGTTACAAAAATTACACATTCTATTTCAAGCGCGGGATATACCACAACATTAGAAGTAATCAAATACCCTGGTCTAGAACAAGAATACTCCGCATATAAATAGAAGTTAATTTAGAGGAAATATGGCAGAACCAACTAGCGAAGACATAAAGAACATGACCAGTGCTATGGCTGATTTCACAAAAGCCATAAAAGAAAACAATAAACAATGGTTAAAAACTGGCAACACTGTTCAAAATATAGCAAAAGAAATAAATGACTCTAACAAAACATTAGAAAAAGATGTTAGTAAAAACTTAACTGGCACACAAAAAGCTGTTAAAGTAATTAGCGAAACCGTCCATGACATCGCCAGTAGTGTGACTGGTCTTGGAAAAATTTTAGGCGCTGGTGCATTAGCTGGTTTCTTCACAAATTTAGTAAAAGATTCAATAAAGCTTGACAATGAAATGACTAAGCTTTCAATGCAAATGGGTAAAGGCAGAGAAGGCATAAAAGAACTAAAAGGTGCAGTAAACGGTTTACAAAAAGAATTTGGAGCTTCTTATGAAGAAGCAAGCAGTTTAATTACTTCCCTATCTGAAGCAAAATATGTAGGTAATATAAAAGAAGCAGCAGCTGCCATAAACTTATTCTCAAGAGCAACTGGAACTTCTGCAAGCTCTGCTTTACAATTAACAGATGTATTGTCTAAAGGCGCTGGCTTATCTGACAAAGCAATAACAGCAATGTATGCTGGAATGACAAAAGTTCAGCAAAAAGTTGGTATATCAAAAGCTGGTATGGAAGCGTTAACTTCTTCAATTCAACAAGCAGCAGTTAGTATGGTTGCAATGGGTAAAACTGGCGGAGATATACAAAAAGTAACTAACAACATGACAGCACTCGTTGGCGCCTTAGAAAAAGTCGGAGTTTCTGCTCAGGAGTCTACACAATTAATAGGCCGACTGTTAGACCCAGATAGAATAGAAGACAACATAATGCTTTATAGCCAGCTTGGCATATCTATGGAAGATGCTCTTTCTGGAAACATAAGTCTTGATGGAATGAATAACCAATTAAAAGAAATGGCTCAAAGAATTGTAGACATGGGTCCAATAGCAGGTAGTCAATTTGCTAAGTCTATGGGAATGTCTTACAAGCAAGCAACTCAAATGGCTAAAATGGAATCGGGAGCTATGGGTGAAGTTGCAGACGCAGCTCAGACTTCAGAAGAACAAGCATTAGACACATTAAAAGATTTAAATTCTCAAACAGAAGCTATATTTGAAAAAGCAAATAGAGGACTCAATAAAATAGAAGGAGTTCTTCGTGGTTTGCCAGGCGTTCTATTAATTGCAATGCCAGTAGTAATCAATAAAATAAAAGATATGTTGGCTAATGGTTTCAAAGAAGCCTTTTCTCCTAAACAAATGTCTGTTGCTACAGAAGCTGCAGCTGATACAATGGTAAACAGTTTTAAAAAAGGCTTTGAAAAAACAGAAATTCAAACAAGAACATTCTTCGGAAGTTTTGGAGATGCCATTCATAGAACTTGGGTGGGTGATGTAGAAACATTCTTCACAGGTGTAGACAAAAAGACAGAAGCCTTAGTTGCAAAGGCACAAAGAAAAAACTTTACCGCTGCATTCTTTGATGCTTCTGCTAAAAACAGAATAGATTCTTATCTCAAGAATTTTGACGACTTAAAAATAAAAGTTCAAGATCAGTTGAAATTATACGGAGAGCTTGAAAAAGCAAAAAAACAGGCTATAGGAAATAGAGACGAAACAACTGCTAAAAAAATTGGCGAGCAAATGAAAAAAATTGCTGCTCAAATAAAAGAGATCACAGGATCAAACATAGATGAAGGTGTTGAAAATATAGCCAAATCGGTAAACGAATTAAGCATAAATTCAGATAAAGTTTCAGGGCAAATGAAGGTTTGGTCAGATAAATATTTAAAGACAAACAAAGCAGCAGTATTGTATAATGATAAATTAAACGAAGCAAACAAAAATCTGCAAGATTTAGTAAAAAAGCAAGAGGACAAAAACAATGCAGAAGCAGCTAGTTTAGCTGCCGCAAAAGAAATTGCCGAAATTGATAAACAAATCGCTGAAGCGAGAGACGCAAATGTAAAAGGAATTCTTGAGGGTGAAAAAAAGAAAAAGCAAGTAATTTTAGAGACCAATAAAGAAACACTAAAGACTATACAGCAAGAACTCAAAGGAAAATCTTTGGAAGATGAAATTACCAAAGCAAAGCAAGCACAAGCAGATGCGCAGAAAAAATTTAATAAAGCCCTTGAAGAAACAAACAAAGGGCCACTATCAGCAATGTCAAATCTTGTTCATGGTATAGGAAATACAATAGCAGCAAAATGGAACACTTCTAAGCTTGGGCAAGCTATAGCTAACAATGGTGGTGGTTTTAAAGGTGTTGCCAAAACAGCTGGCAGAGGAATTGCAAAAGGTGCAGCAGCCGCAGGAAAGGGAACATTAAAAGCTATTGGTGGAATTACTAAGATGCTTGGACCTTGGGCTATAGTTATGGCTTTAATCGGAAAAGTTCTTGATAAAATCAAGGAGCCACTTAATAAACTTCTCGACAATTTAATGGTAAAATTGCAGCCAGTTCTTGATGTTATTATGCCTATAGTATCAGAGCTTCTTAATACACTTGTTAAGACATTGTTCCCTCCGTTGTTAAATATACTTGGAGTAATATTAACAGTTTTAAGATATATATTAAAACCAGTTCAATTAATATTAAAGGCTCTATCTCATTTACCAGTAGTTGGTAAAGCTTTTGAAGGTATTAACAAATCTATAGACCAGATAACTGGCCCAGAAGTAGTTGGTGCTTTGAAAAATACAGCAGAAACAATTGCAAACTCTTCAGAAGATTTAACTCAAGCTGTAGATAAAAAGACAGAACAGGAAAATCAGCCAAAAGTTCTAGAAGCTCAGGGAGCTAAATTCGTAGAAGCTCAAACTGGAACAAACAATACTTCTACAAGTACGTCAGCAGCAAGTTCAGCAGCATCTTCTATAACAACGACAACAAAAGAAGTAAAATCTGACGAAGAAAAAATGAAAGAAAGCGATCAGATTTCTAGAGAAAAGAAACAGTTGTCTTTAATGGAAGACTTAAGAGACGAACTTTGGGACCCAGCGGTAACTGTATCAATTAAACAGCTACTTGCACAGCTTGTAGATTTGTTCAGAAATAATAACCAGACAATTAACACAACCGCCATAAATGGTCAAAGGAATACAATAACTCTAGATCCAGAAACAGCAGCGGTGACTGGAGAGAGCCACGATTAATTTCATTTAAGTTAATTATATGAAAATAATAGCTGTAAAAAGTAAAAGCGAATACATTAACAATAACGGCATTGTGACTGTTACAGAAGCAGAAAAAAATAAAGAGAAAATAACTAAAGTAATTGGCGGAGACGATTCTGTAACTTTTCATAGAACATACATAAAAGACTCAAATGGTAAAGCGACAGATGCAGACGGAAATACATCTGAAACTGTGGAACTTACTACTGAAAACATAAATTTAGATACAAGTAAATTTCCAGTAATAACAAGTAGTGTTGGTGATCAAGATATAGACACTAGTAATATGTCATTTAAAGAAGCTGCTGGCAGCGCTTTGGCAAAAAGTGGAAATACTTTACTTAAAGGGGCAACTGGTTTATCTACTTCCGAATGGCAAAAGTTTGGAAACGATGTGGCAACAGTATTTGGTCAAGGAGATGGCCCAGCTGTCAGCGAATTTGACACTCGCAATAACGCCATTGTCAACGCAAAAAGTGAAATAAAAAAAGAAATTCACATAGACGATTGGAGAGATGTAGATAATTTAAACACACAGGCTAACCTTGCTGATACAATGGTAGAAGATCTTAGAGGCGAGGTTGGTAAATCAAATCTTCACCTAACAGGTGGATATGAAGAAGGTTGGGCAGGAGTAGGAAATACAGCCCTGTCTTCTTTGGCAAGTGGACTAGGAGTAGGTGGATTAGCTCAAGGCGTAGCTTCATTTTTTGATAGAGATAAAATTTCTTCGGCAGAAGACGCTGCACATATTATAGAACTCAATAACGCAACAAAAGACACAATATATACAAGTAAACCAGGTGGATATGTTCAAATAAGATCTAAAAAACTTTTAGGCGGAGACGATGGTTCTGTATACAGAAACGCAATACATCACCCTGGGAAAGATAAAAATGGAATTAGTGTCGCTTTACAGAATCTTGAACAGATAAGAAAGGCAAACTTTGCTCAAAGAGCTTATGTAAAATCAAACGACGACGATTTTAGTTCTTCAATAGAAATTAGAAAAAAGGTAGCCGTAATAGAGGCAAAACATCCATCAGAAGCAGCTTATATAGAAAAGCAGAGCGCTGGTGAACAGATAACATATGCTAAAAATGCAAACTTATTTACTTCTTCAGGGCTTGGAAATTTATCAGAGGAAGAAGCAAAATATATAAATCTTATAAAACAAAGAAATAGCTATAACAAAAAGCTTGGATATATTTATATTAAGCCATTCTGGAATTATTCGAACGCAAGAGAAGAAGATTTTAAAATTCCTTTTGAATTCACACCAGAAATTTCAGAGGGAGCAGTTCAGGCTAACTACGCAACAGAAACATTATTGAATAGACTTGGACAATATCATGTATATACTGGAACAAACTTATCTACTCTTAATATAACATTAACATATGAAGCTTTAGCCCCTGACACATTAGACGCCGAAGGCGAAGCTGAACTTGGAAAACAGTACGGAACAGACGCTTGGATGTTCTATTGGACAAATAATAGAATAGAAGCAATAGAAATGCAGCTTAGAAGTTTGGTGTTTGCAGACGTTACTTCTTCTAGCGATGGAGTTTTAATTAAACCACCTTTAATTGAAGTTCACTTAGAGAATAAAGATGGAGAAGAAGGTTTTGACTCTGTTGGTGATTTATATAAATATCCAGGCGCAGTAAGCGGTAATAATATAACAAACTATGTTGGATCAGATTATTTAAAAATATCTGCCGTTTTGTCTAAAGATGGACAAGCTAGCAGATACAAAAAATATATAGTAAACTCAGTTCAAATAGAAAAACTTGATGACGCTGGAACTATATACCCTTCTCTATATGGAAGAAAGTATAATGGCGGAAGCAGCCATCCAATGTACAATATAGAAATGTCAGGAAACAAAGGATATGCTGGGTACTCAAGAAGAATGGGATTTAAAGCGGTTATTCAGTGTACAGAAGTTGTTGAAAATTTCTTAGATTTAGTTCCAGATTTTAAAGCTTATTATGACGCATGGAGTATAAAGAATCAATTAGACTATTCTTCACAGTATGCTGATATATTCTTTGGAACTGACGAGGGCTATAAAGATGTAACATCTATTTTAGAAGGTTCGTTATACTCTTTAGTTTCTGATATTACCTCTTTAGATGATAAATTAATTGCTTATTATAACGAAGCAGTTGTTCTAGCAAAAATATATAATAGAGCTGTAGAAAATAGCACTAGTAGCATTTATAAACTAAACAATAATCAAAGTGGAGTGTATAATAGATTATCTAAAACTTCTGCAGAAGCCGTAAAAAACTCAAAATGTACAACAGCAAGTGGAGATATAAGCTTTGATAGTATTGGTAAACTTGAATTTAAAGTTGACATAAACATAAGCGATAGTGATACTGTAGACAGTGCAATGGGTTCAACAAGTTTTACAGACGAAGAAGGAACAGACATCGAACACCTTTGCGAAGATTCTTTAAAGAAAGTTTGGGTTCCTTCAAAGAGCACAAAAGAGCTTTTAGGATACAAACTTAACAAAGATGAAGAAAGTAGCGGAGACCCAGAAGTTGCTTACTCATATTGTCTGAAAAAAATAAAAGAAACCGCAGAAGAACTAAAAACAAATACTGATAGCGTTATTTCTAAAATGACAAGTGGTTTAACTGTTAAGACATTCCTTGATAATGAAAGCTTAAATAAAGAGTTTACAGTAGGAGATAATAAAGGAGTTGTTCCTTTTGCAAAAGAATGTATAGGCAGTTTCGTAAATAAAATAAACAATAAATGGAAAGAAGATGCTTATAAAAAAATCTTTATAGATAATTCTCCTTTAGATCAAGAAATAACAGAAGAAAGCCTTAAGGCCGCCATAGAACAAGCCAAAGAAAATCTTGATAAGCTAGACATGAAAGAATTTATATATCTAGACGAATTAAGCTCAGATATTAGAACTTATTATTGTGGACCTAGTGGCTCTAGCAGAGGAACCGAGCTTTATTCTTTAAAAGAAAATGGATTGGAGGAAAATGCAGAAACGGCTAGCCAAATAAGCTCTGCTGAAAGTATATTAAACACTCTAAAGTCTAATATTGATAATATAATAAAAATATCTAAAAACATAGAAGCCGCAAAAGATAAGCAAGCAAAAAAAGAAGCTAAGGCTAATGGTGATGATTCAGAAACTACAACAACATCTGAAGAAACTCCTGTAGAAGAAAAGTTCTCAAAAGTATGTACAGACTACCTAAACAAAATAAAGGAAGCTGTTACAGCATTTGGAGAAATAAAAAAGCAAATAAAGGCATTGAAAGACAATTATAATAATGCTTACGAATGTTTTAAAGACTGTGTAAATAGTTATGATGCGCTATATAAAGCAATAGTTCACACTAATTTGTGTAACTTGTCGGCTCTTTTTTATGGCTCTCCTCTTGTAAAGTTTAACAAAACAAAAAATGGAATTACATTGTCAATGACAGACGGCGATACAAATTATAAAAAAAGCCTACAAAGAACTAAAGATGGAATTACCACAGAAATAAATAAATATAACCTTTCAGAGATTAGAGGGGTTGTACCATATTCTTACAAAGAATTCTTTAATTGTTATAGAGCAACATATGAAAAACTTATTTCTGAATTCCAAAACTTGGCAACAGAAAACCCAGAGATTCAACTTGGTTCAACAATAGAAAAAACAGCTGAGCAGGTTGAAAATTTAAACTTTAACTCAGTAGCAGCGTTTACCGCTCTTAGCAACTCTCAAGACAACTTGCAGGGAGTAAGTGGAGAAAGCTCTTACAAAACATATATAAAGCAAGAGTTATCTAAAGAAACAGCTCAAGACGAAGTTGATGGACTCGCAGACCTTTTCAGCTCTTTCGATAGCTGTATAACAAACAATCGTTCAACGGCAGATGATTATATGGCAGACGCAGTTGGAAAAATGTATACGTTCTTCTCTCTAGGAGGATTAATAAATGCATTTGCGACATTAGTAGGAGAAGATTTAAAGGATGGACTTTCAGGTAATTATTCGGAGTATATGGTAAATAATGGTGTTTATCAGTCAAAAGAAGGAAATAAAGTAAAATATGAAGATGGCGGAGAAAATGACCCAGAATGGGTATATGGTTTATACAACTCGGTTTTCAAAAAGTTAAAGCATCCAGAAGGCGGAAAAAGTGTTTTCTATGACAAAGACAAGTATGGTGATTCATCAAAAGGGTTAATCCCTTCAACATACTACAAAATCTTGAAAAGCCAGGATTTAAAATCACAAATGCAAATAGCTGGTTCTATTGATTCTGTAGAAACAGTAAAAAAATTAAAAGGCTAAGGAGAAGATGAATGACAAAATCAAGCTATTTAGAAGATATATATAGTGGAGAGCTAGACACAGAGATTAAAGCTTTCGTAAAGAAAAAGGTTATAGAACTGATAAGAAGCGAAGATAATTGTAAAAGCGGTTCTGTATTACAAGGTATGGAATATAGACCAGATAAAATAGCTGCTTATTATCTAGGTGATGAAAGACTTGGATGGATGATAGACATAGCAAATGACTTCACAGATGGTATTCAAGAATACTGGCTTGGAAGAATTTTAAAAATACCAGTGATAGAAAAGATAGCGCCTTATTTGGCTTAAAAAGAAGGAGAAAAGATGATTTCTGAAGCTTTAGTTATAGACAATTCAGATTTTTTTAAAAAAGGAACCATAAGAGTAAGGGTTAAGAAAAGAGTATATTCAGACGTAGCTTTTGCTGATATGGCAATAGATCCAAAAAGATCAATAGAAGATTATGGACAAGAAAGTATAGAAATAAATGGCGACGAAAGAACGTTTACTTACGCTGGCGGCGATTATGATGCCTATGTATCAACTGGAGTAATGGGAATGGCTTTTGACGCTGGTGTATTCATGCTTCCACAACCTAATACTTGGGGAATAGTTGCCAAGATTGGAACTTCAATGGACGAAGATAAATTCGTTTGGCTCGGTGGTATAACAAAATTTAACGAACTTAGCAAAACAATAGATGGTCCATCCGACAAGCTTCCGCAAGAAAACGCAGACGAAGACGAAGAAAATAACACTGGAGAGGTTGTCGGAGACAAGAATTTAGTAAACGAAGAAGAAACACCTAACCTTACAGACCCATTCAGCAGCTTTGTGTTTAAGCAAAGAGAAACTCACATAGTAAGAGACGACGAACTTAACGTAACGGACGATAATAAATCAACTCTTAATTGGGAAGAAAGACCATTAAACAATATGGTTGTTATGAATAGAGATAAAGTATACATGTATCACAACCTTTATAAAACAGAAGATGATGGTACGAAAACTCCTAATGGAAGAACTCTCGTAATGTTTGATAATAATGGAGTTAGTATTAAATTTAAAAACACAGAAATACCTGCAGAATCAGAAATAAGTGCTTTATCAGACGGAACATTTAGAATTTCCGCTGCTAATCTTAATAAGGGAACTATGAACTCCGTATCTGGTGGACTAGATTTTGTAGAAATTTCGCATCAAGGTGAAGGAGAAACATCTGCACAATTGCATATGGGTTCTTCACAGGTTCAAATGGGAAATAATAATTCTTCAGATGTAACGTGTAACTTAACTATCTCAAAAGGAAAGCAACAAGAACAAATAAGTATGTCGACAAAGAATGGTATTAATATATCTAGTGATAGTAATATATCTATAAACCCAGGTTCAAAAGGGGAAGTAACTATAGGAACTGGTACTGGATATATATTAACAACCAACAAACTCCCAGGAACTACTGTAAACGTAGACGGACAAGCGTTCCAAGTAAGTCATTGTAAAGCATAATAAAAAAGGCTGGTTTAAACCAGCCTTTTATTTTAGAATTCTGAATCAAAAATCTCTTTAAATGTTCTACCTTTTTTTACTGGTTCCTCAAAACCTTCGTAAACTGTATTAGTAACTGCTTTCTGACAAGAAGGAGTTCCTACTACGTCAATAGAAATAATCTTTAAACCTGGCTGAACTTCAACGGCGTTGTTAACACCTTCAGCAAGTGGACCGTGATAAGGTTTAACCTTTCCAGCACATCTTGTAGAGAAGCAAATCTTAAATCCAGATTTAGCCAACTTTTCAACTGTCTGACCAGCTTCAGTAAGAGTAGGAATAGCCTTTCCTACAATTTGACCCTTTTCTTCATTCCAAGAAAGCTCTGGGAATGTAACAGCAATTCTTTCAAGGTGGCATTTAGCATCAGAAGCGTGTTCAAGTTCTCCATAGATAGGCTGACCAGTAGCAATAGATTCATTCCAAGCATTTGTGAAAGCTTCTTTCAAAATAGCTTTTGGATAAATTCTGTGGTTTCTGTTCATCTTATCTGCTTCAGAGAATACACCTCTAAAACAAATGGCCTTTTTACCATCTCTTATTTCTTCTTCAGCAATAAGAGCGCCATCTATACTAAAATCTTCACTGATAAGGTCTTCATCAACTATCTGTTCATTGATTGTTTTTTCCATAAATACCTCTTATTCTATTAACTTTATTAAAAATGAAAAAATTTTTCAATTTTTTTTGAGGGACCTTCTTCGATTAAAAAATAATAATTGCTATCATAAGTTAATTAATATAATGGAGAATGCAAATGGCAACATTACAGGATATTTTTAATACAGTTCAGTATGGCGAAGACTACTGCAAATTTAAACAGATTAAAGAATCTATTGAAAGCAACTATGACAAAGACACAGACATCTTCCATGCTTCTGGAAGAATTAAAGATCTTTGTAAAGGTGTTACTCTCGAAGAAGACTTTGAAAGAATTGTAGACCATATCTGCAACAAAATAGAGCTTGTAGAAAACAGACTTTATAATGAAGATACTATGAGCCCACAGTATAAAAAAATTCAGGCAACTTCTATCTTGGAAGACTGCAACAAAATTATAGCAAAGTCTAACAAGAGAGGAACCTATGAGACACTTCCTTCTAAACTAGAGTTTGGAAAGATTGTAGCAACAGCAAAATACTTTGTAGAAACATATCTTGATACAGAAGCAGTATTGAAAGAATCTACAAACGCAGAATTTAATAAATTCATCAGAGAAGAGAGATATAACATCGAACAGGTATTGTAATGGCAAAAGTAATTCTTGAAGATAACGAAAAAGAAGTTATAAATGCTGCTTATAAATACTTCAAGAAAGAACGTAAGCATCCACTTCCTTCGGTAATTAAAGAAGAACAGCAAGAAGAAGTAATTACTGAAGGAATAAAGTATTTTAAAACTTCCGCACGCTTATATAAACTAGCTCTAAAGCTCGAAAAAAGAGCAAAGAAAAATCCTCAAATACTTGAAGCTGCTAGAAAAGTAAATGCTTTAGCTAACAAGTTTGAATATATAGAGGATTTGTACGAAGTTGGAAAAAAAGAGGAAGCAAAAGCTCAGTACAAAGACCTTTGTGATAAATATGTAGATGTAATAAAACTTCTAAAAAGAACAGAAGTAAAGGACGCCTTAAAGACTGTAGGAAGTTTATCGTTGACAATAGCAAGTATGTGTATTCCATATTTAGCAATGCAGCACTTTTTTCCTAGTTTAACATTAACAGCAATAAACGGAGAAACTATTTCTGGAATGAAGAAAGCAAAGCTATATCTAGAAAGAGCGGGTGCTTTTACTCTTTGTGGAATACCAGTAAAAGCTGCAAGAGCAGCGTTAAACTATGGCTCTCAAGAGGCAGAAACAAAAGCCTTAAAATCAGTAGATAGAATGTTGAAAGGCCAAGAACAGGAACATAGCATCTACGATAACGAAGACGGAAATCCAGAAATGCAGTTAGCATAAAAATAAGTTAAAGAAAGAAAGGAGAAAAGAATGTCACAAAAAGATCAACTTGAAAATAACCCAACAGCAATGCCAGATTTGGATCTTTCTAAAGTAGCCAATATGGAAGCTTTTAAGAGAGATGATAAAGAAACAGCAGCTAATATCACTAAAACTTTAAATGTAAATGCGAGAAAGACAGCAAAGAAAAAGTTCAACTTTGTTGAACCAGTTCAGTTCCCACTGCCTTCAAGAGGAATTCATTATCAGGATTCAGAAGACCCAGATTTGAGAAGAGGACTTGTTAATCTTACTCCAATGTCTTTGGCAGACGAGGAAATCCTTACAAATAAAGCATATTTGAAGAACGGTTCTACATTCAGAGTATTGTATGATACTTGTATGTGTAACGATTATCCAGCAAAGAGAATTCTTTCTTATGATGCAACATATATGATGTATGTTCTTCGTTCTATTACATATGGCGACAGCTATAAGTTTAAAATCACTTGTGAAGATTGTGATAAGAGTTTCGAACACGAAATGAATATCTCAGATATTGAATGGAAGGAAATGGATGCAAACACTCCAGACGAAAGAGTTATTAAGCTTCCAAATACAGGCTTCACAGTAGTCATGCCATTGTCAAGATTGGAAACTGAAGAAAGCCTTGAAAAGCTTAAGAAGCTTCACGCTAATAACCCATTAGCTACAGAAACAGTTCTTACTTTCGTAAATAAGACTACTTCAATTCAGTATCCAAACGGAGACGAAGTAGACCCAGCAGACTGGATTGACTTCTATCACGAACTTCCAGGAGGAGATAAAGCAGCAATTAATGATGCTTTCAAAGATGCAGTAAACCAGCCAGAAATTACAGTTGTTTGTCCACACTGTGGTAATGTAATTACAATGCCTGTTCCAATTACTGCTGACTTTTTTCGTCTTGGATAGTCGTAATCTTAGACTTCTAAGACATAACGTTATGAGTTTAGTCCACTATGGCTTCTCTAGAGAGGAAGCCTTGTGGATGCCAATACCAGAGTTGCAAGACTATGTACAGCTCATTAACGAACAAGTAGAAGAAGAGAACAATGAGATAGCAAACAGCAATGCTTCTAGCGAAAAGGAAAAACCAAAAATGCTAGGAGATGTATTTAGAGGAACAATACAATAAAAGCCGTCAGCCAAGACGGCTTTTTTATTTAAGTTAAAGTTATGAGATGGAAGATTACTAACACCAATACTGTTGTTGGTGGAGAAAGAATAAAAAATACTAATAAAAAATTATACGTAACAGTCGGCGATATCGTAGGAATGGGAAAATCTGCTTCTGAAGCAGTTAAGAATGCTATAGTAAACGTAAAGACTTTGATAACTGGTTTACAACAGGACCCAGCTTTAGTAGGACAGGTAGCAGGCGCTACATTAATTCAGAACTTATTAAATCCATTATATGTAGTTATTAAAGGAACTGAAGTATATCAGAAATTAATGGCGGTAGCAGATGTAGTTACTCCTATCGTTAAGTTGATAGCACGTGGAACAGGAGTTTGGTGCTCGCCAGGAAACGTTGCAGATATCGGCCAAATAGTATTAGGAATTGTAAACGAGATTCTTGTAGGACTTATAACTTCAATTATCGTAAGATTAAAAAACTGGATTTGGAATTACGAATTCTTAATAAAAGATATCAACACAATGTCTTCAGAAGAAATATCGAAAATACTTCAAAAACTATCTGGAGACCTAGAAGCAGAAATAAGAAAAATATTTAATGGCACGACAGCAATAACAACTTGGATGAATGGAGATACACTTACAAAAGGATCAGCAAACTTTGTAATAGTAGAACAGTACAAGGAAGCAGTCGAGTCAGAAGTAAATAAGTATAATAGCCTATCCTCTATACAACTTCCAGGTGGAACAGCACAGGCATTAGCTAATACACTATTAGGAAAGCAAACAGAACACCACGGACCTTACTGGGTTTCAGAGTATGAGGTTCCAGATGCTGAAAAAGAAGGAACTAAAAGATATTTCCGCGGAAGTCTAAGCGATGGAGGAATTCAATACTCAGATGACGGTGGAAATACTTGGGTTCAATCAGAGCAAAAAACTAAGAGCTTTAACTCTTTTGCTAAAATCAATATAGGAACAGAAGAGGAGCCACAGTATAGATACTTAGCAGGTTCAGTGCCTTATATAAAAGAGGAAAACCTTATAAGTATAGTAGAGACAGACTGGCAGAGAGGAGAAGGAGAACAGTTCTCTAAAGACTATTACAAATATAATGCAGCAGAAAAAAAGACAGAGTTGTATACAAAGTTCGAAAAAGACTCTTATGATAAATACTACTACATAGCAAAAGAATCGAAAGGATGTTTTGACGCATCTAATTATACCAAAGGAGACGGAGTTTATCGTTCAGACGATAATGGACTTAATTGGACAAAATGCAACTGCGACGAATTTGAGAATATAGGAAAGCTATGGGAGTTTAAAGAGAAATTCAGTAGTGATGAAGAACCTATCCCTTCTAGAGTAGTAGCTTGCGATTATGATTATAAAGGTGTTTGGTATACAGAAGACGGCGATACTTTCTCTAGGTCTCAGGTTAAAAGAACAGACGCTGGAGAGCTAGAAGATATAACATATGGTAGATGGGTAGACGTAAGAGATTATGAAAACGACAAAGTACACGGTCATACTAGCGATATAGACGCCAACGCTACAATCCAGGAGCCAACTGTATATATACTAACTCATCCTACGACAGCATCTATTATTCAGACAGCATCTATAAAGATTGTTAACTTTAAGGAAAGGTTAGATGAGCTATATGGCGATGTATGGAGAAAGATAAGAAACTTAATTCACGAAAACTATGATATTGCTCACCCTTATTATTCAGAAGTATTCTGGAAGACTTTAAGAGATAAGGTATTTAAAGGAGAATATACACTAGACGATTATAATGCAGGTACAGACTTGCAATACCACTTATAACAGGAGTATTTATGAAAGGAAAGAATTACTACGGAATTGGAGATGATGAATACAACAGCTATAGAACTGAAGACAACGGAAAGACTTGGTCTACGACAGGAGTTTCTAGATGCCCAGGAGAAAAAGTATATGATAGAATTATATACGGTTCTACTAACAACGGCGGTTTAACATATTCAGATGATGGTGGTACTACAATAGTACAATCAGACAGGACAGCAGGTAACTGGGGCAGCATCGTATATACGACAGCAGAGGAAGCAACCGAAGCAAACCACGGCTTTATAGTATATGCTTCTTCTCTAGATAAAGACTTAGTAGTATATACTGAGGATTTAGGAGAAACTTGGAAAGACTTAGCAGGAGCTGCATCTGGTAATCAAGTGAAAGTAATTGATGGCGCGGTTTATATATATGGTAATGGACCAGTTACTAAGATAGAAGGTACGACAGCAACCGTAATTGCTCAAAATGCTATACCAGTTGACGGGGGCTTAATATCTGAAGATATACCAGCAGAACCAAAGATAGAAGGCGTTTTAAAAGTAATATTAAATAAATTATTTTTACCAATACTAGCCAAGAGATTTACTGGAATGAAGTATGAAGACTTTTGTGATATGGTTCCTGATATTACCCTTGGTAATATCTCATATACGAAAGCAGTATTTGGAAACTCTATGGAGGAAGACGATATAGACTATGAGTATTACTGTAATATGAGCCCATTCAGTTACTCCCTTAGAGATATAATAGGAACGGAAGTTAGTGAAAATACACAGTTGGTATATTATAGTAGTATAGACGACGAGTTAGAAAAAAATACAGTGCTCCAAGAGATGTTTGACAGTATAGACAGGATAATGGATATGAAGAAAAACATTACCCTTACGACAGCAGTGGATTCTATATATAAAGCAGGACAGGTAGACTTGTCTCCTTTGGCCGAAATAGACCAATCTTCTGAAGAGTATTCTAATGCAGTAGACTATGCCAATATGCTAATAAAGGTTTCTAAGACAGCAACAGCATCTATGATAGGAACTATTATCAATAAAATATATACCCTAGATAACCTTAGAAGAATGACAATCCTGAAAGCAGCTATATTTGAAACACTTAAGGAAGCAGCAGGAGCAATATCTCAGAAACTAGTTAGTATAAAAAAGAAGATTAGCACTGATATATTCTATGTATCTGAAGGCGACTTTGATGGTATAGAGCTAAAGTTTGGAAAGGGGCTAAACGAAGCCCTTGATAACTATATAAAAGCAATAGCAAGCCTTATATCCTTTGACGCAGATAGTGGCCAGACAGGAAGACAGTATGAAATCATAACAGCAGCTGAAACATATAAGGCTCACAAAGGCGAATGGACTGATTATATAGTTAATAATATTAAGCTTCCAGACGTAAAATACGAAACTCTTAATCCTTATATAGATGACCTAAATGAGTTTAAGGACAAAATAAATAATATAAGCACTAAATACTACGAGGATAAAGAGACTTGTATGAATGCTTACTATAACTACAAATTACCGCCAGCAGGTTCTACTGAAGCAGATATAGAAGAATACAGGCAGACATTTGAGTCTTTCGCTGGAGAGGAGTTTTATAACTTCTGTCTTACTATTACTAACCCTAGCCAAATACAAGACTTTGAAGACTATAGAAATAACCAGTCTTCTGAAAGGGACGCCTTGGCGATAAAGAAGAAGGAAGAAGAACTCTATAATACATATGACTTTAAATACAGACAGGACACTAATATCTTAACAGATTTCTGTCATAATATTAAAGAGGGTCTAAAAGACGCCATCAGAGAAACACACAAGGGCTTAACGCCAGATAATGTTCCTCTGTATTTAAGTGAAGAAAACTTTAGCACCTTAGATATTGTAAATGAAGAAGGCTCTGAAATATCATTAAAGAATATATTAAGCAATTATACTAAAATGTTTAATAAATACAAAGAGAGAACTTTAGAGCTACAAGACTTTGTAGTAGAAAACTTCTTAAAGAACTCTAATACAGATGATATAACTCTAGCACAAGTCTATACAAAAGATTTAATAGCAAGACAAGACAAAGCTATAAAGGCTTGGCTATTAGACCCAACATCAGATATAGACGCAATAACAGACTTTATCCAAGGGAAAGGCAAAAGTCTACAGAATGCATTCTGGTATGGATTTAAAAATTCTAAGGAGGTAATTTAATGACTTATAATACAACATCTAAAAGAATATATGGTTCTGCTCAAATACTAGAAGATATAGATAACTACGAAAGCCAGTGGACTAATTTCTTAAAGACTGAAGGAATTAGTATGTCTCAGTTTGTAGTTGGAGATACTTCCGCTTCTGACGGCTATAATAGACAAATAACTGTTGGGTGCTTAGATACTATCGTAGGAAACTGCGAAGAGGCTAGCTACTTAGACGACTACGCTTGCAAAACAAATAAATGGACAGACCTTACAACTATTATGCTTACTGGCTTTGTGCCTTACTATACAGACGTTATAGACGCTAGCGGAAATAAATACTCAAATACTATTACAGACTTAGCAGTTATTTGGAATATGGCTAAGCCTTACTCTGACAATAGAAATGATTACTTCCAGAATAAAGGTGTATACGATGATGATTACTTAAGAGTAAGAACAATTACAGAAACAAAGAAAACATACACAGACGTTTTAAATAACGTTAACGTTTATAAAGACAGCTGGGGCGGAATAGGCGTTGATAAATATTATAAAACCGTTATGGAAGATATGAAAACTAGTGAGTGGGAAACTAGTGACCTCCCAGTAGATATGCCAACAGTTAAAGACCTCGAAGGCTTAGTATACAAAAGCGGTAGTACAGATAATTTCCTCGGTCAAGTTTCTCAGGCAGAAAGTTTACTAAACTCTATAAACGGTAAACTAACTAACTATTCTTGGTTTAGTTATTTTAAATTCAGAAGAGCAGAGCTCGACGGCTATAATCGTATTAGCTTTACAATAACTGGAAACAAAAACTATATAGATAGTATAGAGAAAAATTGCCCAGTTAATTTATTCTTTGAAGATGCAGGCCATACGGGCTTTGCAGTCGCTACAGTTATTAGTAAATCTACGGGCAAAACTAATGAAGAGATAAAGAGCGTATTTGAGAGTAGATACGCAGCCGCCACAAGCGAAATTAAATCTGATATATATGATGATGCAGAGCTATATGAATACTATCATAGTTATGACTATTACATTACTGTACAATGTAAAGTAGACTATATAGATATAAGTGATTATAACGTAGAACTATTATTACAACCTACAATTGGCCCTAATTCTATTGTAAACTATACAAAAAATCTATTAAATAGCCTAACAAATTACTTAAATAAGGCTTATGACAAGTTTAATAGTCTAAGTGATAGTGCCAAAGAGTATGAATTAGATCCAGTTAATAATTATCCTAAATATATAAATCTATTAGAATCCTTAAAGAATACTACTGGTAATGCTGATGCTTGTGTATATTGTTTAAGAAATATCTGTGGAGATATAAAGACATTCGTTGCGGGCCGCGCCAAAGCCTTATATAATGCTACTACTAATGAGAAAAACGCTCAGAAGTTTATAGAGTGTATAAAAATAAGATTAAGTAAAACTAGTGGAACATTTGTACAATGTTATGGAAACTTATTGGGTTTAGACCCACAATACAAAAAAATAAGTTGCCAAGCTGGTTTAATAGATACTAGTGGATTATTAGTAAGTAGAGCCAAGACTGATAGTTCTGACCCTAATGCTTTTATCAATGCCGAAAATAATCCTAACTATATAGATATAAATGCGATTGACTCTACATACTTTGGTAATAGAAATTTTAAAAAAGGCGATACTGTATATATAATTGGTGATGGATGTGTAGAGTTTAAGACTACTATAAAAAGTGTTAAGAATGTATATTTAAATGAGAGTGACTTTGAAAACGCTGAACAAAAAGAAGATGGAAGTATAGATAAAGTTCTTACTAAGGCTGAATACTGTACTCGTCTAGAACTTAACAATAAGCTCCCAGACTATTATTGTAAAAACTGTAATACTGCCAATATAAGAGTAATGAAATTAACGTAAAGTTAAAGATATGAATGATAATGTTGGAGTAGGTTTTTATAAACAAAATGGCTTAGCGTTTCAAGAAGAAGGGCCACATATAATAGAGAACATAAGAAGAATACTTACTACACGCCGAGGCGAAAGAATTGGGAACTTAGCCTTTGGGAGTGATGTAAGTAGATATTTATTTATGCCAGAGATGTCAATAGATGACTTAATATCTGAAATAGTAAATAGTATAAGAAGAAATGAACCTAGAGTAGAAGTAGAAGAATGTAGTTTAACTAAATTTACTGATACTGATACAGTTGATATAGATTTAAAACTAAGACTAGTTTCTGATGGTTCTGAAATAGAAACTACAGTGACAATTTAAGAGGAGCAAAGATGTCTACACAAGTATTAACAGAATTACCAAGAATACAAAAAACAGGTATGGATTTTGAAACTGTAATGGCAGAGATGAAATCCATAATAGAAGAAAATCCTAATTGGCAAAAGAACTGGCCTGAGTTCTATGACAGTGAAGCTGGCGTAATGTTTATGCAGCTTATGTCTTGGATTACAGATAATATGTCTACAAGACAAGATGTATTATTTAATGAAATGTTCTTAACAACTGCCAATAAAGATGTTAACAAGGTTAGACACTTGAAACAGATTGGCTATGTACCTTTAATGGCTCACGCTTCTAAGGTTGCTGTTAGAATAGAAACTGGTGCGCTTTTGCAAGATAGATTATTTTTAACTCCTAGTAACTCTAGCGGACTTGGATTCAGACCTAATGAAATCTTTAAGTTTTCTGGTAAAGATATAAATGGTAAAGAGATTAAGTGGGAGATTATAAAAATAAAAGATGGTAAGCCATCATATCTAGATTCTGTAGTTCTTAAAGCTGGAAACACAGAATACGAAACAGATGAAAACAATAATATTTTGTATGCTTTACAAGGTGAAACAAAATATACAAGTATGACAACTTCTACAAATGATGGACCATTTATAGATTTGGCTGATACAAATATAGCCGCTGATAGTATACAAGTATATCTTATTAGTTCTAATGGTAATTCAGAACTGCTAGAGGTAAACTCATTTGTTTCAAAAGATGCTTTGGATAAAACTCTTGCTTATCCTTATGTAGTTGAAATGAACGAAGACCAAACTTACAGAATTAGGTTTGCTAGTGCTGGAGTTCTTGACTCGTCAAGATTATTACCAGCTGATTCTAATATTGGAGTATTCTATAGAACTACAGATGGTAGTGTTGGAAACATTCCGTCTACATTTATTAATACAACTGCTTCTGTAACTGATAGTCAGAAAAAATCTTATAATATAACAATCACAAATGAAGAATTTGGTTCTGGCGGTTCTGATGCAGAAACTCTTGACAAGGCTGTACTTAATGGACCACTAACATTGAGAACTATGGATAGAGCTGTAACACCAGAAGACTATAATATTATTCTAGACAGAAATACAAATATATTTAAGGCTAAGACATACACAGCTACAAATATGCCTTTGAACTTTAAGTCTTATTATGGTAGATATATAAACCCACAAGAAACATTCAGCTTTGTATTGTTTAATAAGAAGTACGATGAAGTTCCTACTTCTATGTATAATTACTTCCCTTGGTTTACTTCTGCTAGCGAGCCAAGACTTAATGAAAGATATGTATTCAATACAGCCGATTATGATATGAACATTAACATTGGAGCTTCTTATAAGAACTTATATCTTATTACAAATAGTTCTAATACTATTAATTTTAAGAATGCTACAATACTTGGTTTACCATCTGACTTTAAAGAAAATATGTTTATAGATGGAGTTGCCAACGAAGACTTAAAACTTAAAATATCTACAGAGGCAACTACTGCGAACTTCTTTAAAGATATTGCTTTCTCTTTACTTGACGAAGAGAATTACGACTCTTTAACAATGAGTGATACTAGACTTTGTAAAGATACAAACGCAAGATTTATCTCTAAAGATTCTTATGACTTGGATACTCCTATAGATGTTTCTAATGCAAGATATATTATTGTTTGCTTTGATAACAAAACAGAAATAAAGATAGACTTACATATTGATAGAGACTCTAGTATGACAGATGATGATAAATATTATTTGTACTGGAGTAACGAAGGAGTTGCTGGAGCAAAAGCAACTTATGGAAAATCTGTATTAAAGTCTGCAGCTAAATATAGAGATGGTATTGTACAACTTATCAATAATGCTTTACCTGCCGCTATCTCTGGAGATGTTGCAGATGGTTATACTAATGAAATAGAACTTTACGCACCTGGTACAAGTTATCAGCACATTGGATTAAATATGACAACTGCTGAGGCTGTACTGCCATACCAAGACGGCACATACGAGTTATCATTTAAAGTAAATGGTGTAACATATGTTTGCGAAATCTCTTCTTCAAAATGGTCGTCTGGTTTAATTCCACACACAGAAACATACAATTGGAATACTTTGTATGGTATAAGAGATTATTTAAATCATATATTTAAAACAAACTATGACCTTAAAAGATATATAGACGGAAGACTGGAAGATATACCAGCTGATGAATATCCGTTGGGACACTTAACAGCAGTTGTTGAACAGAACTTAATCTTTAACACAGATTATGAAGATGACCTGGATGAAAACAATAATAACAAAACTGTTTATAACAGCTACGATTTAATCATTAAAGGAACAGAATTAACAACTCTGTCTTATAGTGATTCTTGGGGATACCATACACTTCAAGACGTTATAGATATTGACGATACAAGCACTCTGTTTATTGGCGGTACTTCTTACAAAGGTTTGATTCATTTCTTAAAGGATACTTCATCTCCTAACACAGGTAGACAGTTATTGTCTGACCCATTGCAAGCAGCTACTTATAGTGATTTGGCTAGTATGATTATAGACGAAGAAACAAATACTGGATACTTAGAAATTAAATCTCCAATCATTGGACGCTCTTCTAGTATTTACTTTAAAAAGGAAAACTCAGAAACAAACTTTATGTCTGATTTCTTAAAGTGCTATTTTACTAATGAAGGCTATTCTTACAAAGCTTACGGACAGAAGAAGTGTATGCTTGTAACTGAAACAATCGCTAAGAGTTATATCATTCAGAATGGATTAACAAGTACAATCGAAAGCTCTATAGAAGTTGGAGACGTACTATTTGAAAACAACAGCATTTATAACTCTGGAATTGATAATCTCTTTGCAAACTATAAACTTTCTACAAACAACAGTTTGGTTCTTGGAAGTGTTTATGAGAACTTCTACTACTCTGGTGATGAGCTGATAGATGAAGAAGCCAAAGAAGATGTTAAAGGTTTGTCTGGACAGTATATGGCTTATGAAACTCTCGATAATGGCGTTAAGTCTTATTATATTGACCAAAACAAATCTAACTTTGAGATTAAACTTACAAAAGAAAAGCAAGACACTAACTCTTTGTATGCCATCACAAGCGACCTTGACGTTGTAGGCTGTGATAGAGTAACAGTAGAATCAATGGATATAATTGGTTGTCCTAGTGCTACTTGTCCTTTAATATTCTCAATAGACGAAGAATATAAAAATGAAAAAATTACAGTAATGCTTAACAACTGTAATAACGGTAGCGAAGTTGTTAAAGCAATTCAGCTTGCTTTAAAGAACTCTGGTGAAGTAAACTTTGTAAATAATTTATCAAGCATAGTTAGAAGTTCTTACAAAACTATGAATCAGATTATCTTCTCTGGTTTAACAAAGAATGATGGAAATCTAAGATTTTATTATCCTTCAGAATCAGACTACTCAGCTAATACTGAAGACGTTCAAGAACTTTATAAAAACTTGTTTGGTACAAACGTTTCTAACAGCGAACTTTATAGATTATATCCACGAGAGGACTTTACTAGATTTGTTGTAGAAGAACCTAATGGAGAATATTACTACTGTCCAACAGAAGATTATCCACTTGAGTTTACTTACAGAAAGCTTGTAGAAACAGTTGATTCTGAAACTGGAGAAGTTACTTATGAAAGTAGAGAAGCAGATTATTATATAGAAGTAGACGAGTCTTCTAATGGTGGAGACCAGCACGTTTATAGATTTAGCATTGTTAAAACAAACAATTCTAGATTCCCAGATACTTATTTCTATATGCACTTCATAAACAACAAACAGTATGATTTTGATATTAACAACAATCTCAAAGAAACTGACGATACTGTTCTGCAAAACTATATGAAGAAGTATAAGATTTCAGGAACGGACGTTATATTCTTGCAACCATATTTCAGAACTTATGATATTGCAGCTACTATAACATATAACTCCAACTTCTCGGAAACAGAAGTAGTTCAAAATGTAAGAGAGGCAGTACAGAAAGTATGTCAGCTTAAGGATTCAGAAATTGCTGGCAGTATGTCAAGAGCAAAAATCTTAAAAGTAATTATGAACAGCACTGGTGTTGTTGACTGTAAGATTACATACTTTGGCTTCGACTATGAATCTGGTTCTGGAAACTCGGATTTACTAGAAGCTGATTTCTACGAAATACTTTGTTTACACGAAGACACAGATAAGCACGGTATGATATTTACATACGAACGTGAATAAACACCTATCTCTACTTTCTAAAAGTTAATAGTAAGACTTTTAGGAGCAGAGATGGAATTCATTAACCCTTCATTAAAACAAGTTTTTGATACATTAGTAGGGAACGACGATTTAGTAAATTTTTTAAAAGAAAAGGGACTAGTTCTTACAAGACAATCATTATATAGCGAATACGAAAAGAAAGCCGCAGATGATATGCAGATGTACATATATCTTAAAAACGTACAGCTGTTTTATGATATTGCTGAAGTTCTCTTAGAATATTCTGACCAAATTAAATCAACTCAGATATGGCAGCTTAAATCAAATAAAGTTGCTTGGGATGACCTTGCTGGTGCAATGGGAATTACATCTGCTGACCTAACTGGTGAAATATACCACCAGATAATTTATTGTTATAAATACTGCGTAGTATCTTCATTCTTCCAAAACAACAAAGATAGATTTATGCCAGAAGAGGATTTCTATAACCTCGAACAGAATGGCGCTGGTATGGCATTCTATGATGCAATGATGAAAGAGTTTGATAAACTCGATTGTGTTATTGGTAAGTGTGTTGAATATATGGACTATGACCAAATCCCTTGGGATTTGATTAACTACTTAACACAGCTCCTTGGTTTTGAAAAAGCAACAATAAATGCCGATGAGGAAATAGAAGAAAAATACCGTGAATTAGCAAAGAATATTCTTGATATATATAGAATAAAAGGTACAGATTACTCTTTCCAGCTCTTGTTTAATTTCTTAGGCTTTAATATTGAAATTAGAGAATATTACTTTGATAGACGTTTGTACTATACAACAAACGAAGCTGGTAACTCAGAAACAAGCAGCGCAGACAATGCTGATTATCAATTCTATTTAACAGTACATAACCCAACAGACAACGAACTCGGTGATATCAGTATTAGCGAAACAGTAACTCCATACGACTTAACACCTCAGTATTCTCTTCACGAGTTTAATGAACTTTGTAATACATATGGACCAGCCGCAGTTCTTGGATATACTCCTTACTACTACGTTAAAGACGAAAATGGATTAGTAATAGAAACAAAAGAATATACTGGTAAAGTATACAAATACTTTAAGACAAACTTAATATACTATTCTGTAGGAATAGATAAAGGAAACTTAAACGAGAAACAGATTATTGCAGTAACTAAATATTTGGACTTCTTAACACCATCTTATGTTATGCGCCAGATTGAAGTAGAAACATATTCTGAAAAAACAGAAGAAACTATTGGTTTCGATGGAGACGGAACAAAAGAGCCTGATATATATGGAAACTTTAACGGCTTTGAGATGCTTGATAGTGAAGACTGGGAAACCTCTCAAGAAGACACAGCCGTAAAAAAAGTTGGCGATAAAATATATAAAGTAAAAGACAACGATTACGATGGAACAAACGAAAAGCTAGAAGAGTATAAAGATTCTATAGGTGAAAGTAAATACAGAATACCTTTAGGATATAAGATTAATAGAGTTTCAACTTCTAAATATCTTACTGGCGGTACTGGAACAAACTACCTATCTCGCAAAAGAGTAAAGTATTATATTCACAGAAAACATAGTTCTCTTAAAGATTTCAGCTGGACAGATGACAATGTAATTATTACTCCTTACTACACAATTCCACCGTTTGTTAGTAATAATACTCACTATAATTCTATAGACTTCCAGTTCTATGAAAGCACAAACCAAGTAAACCTTTTAGGTGGTGATGGAAACGGTAATGAAGATTGTGTTAAAACTCAAATCAGAGATGCTAACATTAGACATCCTGTAGATTTTGTTACTGAACTACCTTTGGAAGATTTCTTAAACAGTAATGATAACAAGTTTGATGAACTTACTTATGGAAGTATATTGACAAGAGAGTTAAGTCTCATATCTACTGTTAAATATGGTCGAAGCACTCCTTACAGAAATATGGAAGAGGCTTACAATGCTGAATTTAAAGGTTATCATATTTGTAATGTAGACAATGATAACTTTAGCATAGATGACTTATACAACAATTCATTCTTAGTGAGCAACTTAAACAAACACTTAGATATTGTTAAATCATTAACTCTAAATAAATGTGTACTAGGATATACGGGCGATGAAGACAGTGGTACTTTATATTTGTACAGATATGCTCCTATTAAATATCCAATTAAAAATGCAAACTATGACTCTACATATATTACATACTTAAGAAGTTTTAGATATAAACTTGTTAAAGCTTATAATCACTCTTTAAGCAATAATGGTTCTGTAACAGTTAAAGCTCCTGGTGGAGTAATGATTTCTGGTTCTTATACAACTAAGGTTTCTCTAGCTGAGGCAGAGGCTTCTGTACAAGATTACTACAACAGAATGGTTGAACTTACAGAATCATACCCTACAGATAGTTCTAAATGGCTAGACATAGATTATATAGAGAACAAACTCTTTTATATATCTTCAACTGGTGAGTATTATATAGTCGCTAAATATTCTGTTCCATCTGCTTTGTCGTCTGGAAGATATAACAGTGGCTTCTCTCACATATTTAATTCTCTTCAAGAAGCTCTTAATTACTTTGACACATATATAGACGAAAAGCACAATAACGCTGAGTTCTATGTAAATGGTGAAGGGCTATATGCTTTCCACTACAAGAATAGATATAAGCCAGTTAGTATTTTCTCAATAGCCGACGAACAATTATATAAGGTTATAGGCAATGGAAAATATGATATAGTAAGAGATAATAATTTCTTTGGAAACTTAACAATCGAAAGATATACTGAAGATCCAAATGGTATATATGTCGAAGGTGATGATGGCCTTATGTATAACTATGGCTTTATCAACAATAGAGGCATTACAGAAATAGAATACGAAAACGGATTTAAAGAAATCGATGATAAGAATTTAAATCATACTGGTGAAGTTAGAACTAGATATAGTAAAGACGACAATGGCACTTTAATCAAAGCAGAAATAAATGACTATGATATTCATTGGACTGGTTATGACGAAGAAGCCGACGAACAAGACTTTATTTTCTACAACAGTGACCACGTTATTTCTTGGGATGCTTTAGGAATATCTAATGAAGTAATATCAAGACCAATTAAAACAATAACAGATAAAAACTTTGAGCTGGATGAACAAAAATGCAGAACTACATTTAATAGAAGTGTAAATGAAGAAACAGACGCTGCAAACTTTGCCAAAGAAGGATATTATAAAACTATTGGTCAAAAGATTGTAAATGAAATAGTTGAAGATACAGCTAACAACTTCACAGATAAAGAAAAAATAAATTGGAGTAAAACATATAACTATTATCCTATTCCAGAAGGTGAATCAATATCTGCAAATGATGAGATTTACGAAATGCAACAGAATGGTGATATGGTTCTCACAAGTGATACAACTGCTATTAGAGGCAAAAAGTATTTCACTTATAGTTGTATTGGATTGCTATCTATCATAGAAGAGAATATAGAAAAGTTGACTGGTGTGTCTTACGACAGAACATTCGACTATTATTCTACAGTTAGTCAGTTCTTTGTTGATTATTATAGAATGATCGTTCTTGGCAACACTGATGAAAGTTCTATACCTTCTAAAATACTAGGAGACTTTGGAACATACAGCGAAGACTTAGTTGCAAAAATAAATAAGTATTATAAAAGAGCTTTAATACAGATTGCTGGCATTATAGACACTATTTCTCAAAACAGAGTTTACTATGCTTATATCGGAAACTGGAGAACTCTTGTTGCTCCAAATGTTATGAAGTATTCAGACAGTGAAAACAATGGTTGTTGGACTAATGAATATTATAACGACCCACTTGGTTCTGCTGCTCTTGATAAAGATGGATACAGAAAAGATTTAGGAGAAGGACATTACTATTACTACTTCCCAGAAAAAACAGCTTTCGTAAATATCATTAATAACACAATTAAAAAGCTGGATGCAAACTTCTCAGTAGTAGAAGACGGAGAAAAGGTAAGACACTTTAAGATAAGCGACTTAAATGATTATTTAGGTTCAGACGCTTATTCTTTAAGAGTAAACAATAAATATGAAGCTGGTAGTGATAACCCTTGGAATAAAGTAATTTACGAGGGCTTTACTCATTATTATCAAGACTACAAAGGTAGTCAGAAAATAACAATTAGTGATAGTTTCTATTTACTTAGAGATAGTAACTATAATTACTTTATACCATATGCTTTAAAATTTGGATTAAAGAATTACTCTAAAGACTTCTATGGTGAACACAGAGAGATATACTCAGAATTTACAGAGCTTGTAGACTTGTTCTCTAGCGGAATATCAGATGATGCTAAAGGATTCTTGAAACAATATTACTACAATAAACTTGTATCTCTTTATAGAGAATCAAACATTCAAGACGTTTACCCACTTGGCGTTAAATCTGATGGTAAAAAGCCTATGCAGTTAATGCCTAAACTTTCTGAGAAGTTTAATGGCTTGGCTGGTCAATATCGTTCTGCTGGAACTCTTCTAAGTTCTTACTACAACAATGGTGGAGCAAACGATACTGGTATAAAACTTAAATTCTTCAAATTTGACGTATCAGTAGATGAAAGCCTTAAAGCTACTATGAAATTCTATGTTAAGAGAGAAGACTTCATTAATGCTTTTGGATATGACTTTAATAAATACTTTGTTAAAAAAGACTTATCAAAAGTTTCTAACTCTGTATTAAGAGCTCAGCTTAAAGAAGCTATTGACTTAATGTACAAGAAACAATTCTCTAATGTAAGACCAAGCTTCTTGTTCTACGATGAGCATCCTAGTTATTATCCTATTAAGGAAGATGTTTATGTAGCAGTTAAAAGAGACGGTAAGCTGGTTTATGAAAAGAAAATCATAACAAACAAAGATGGCACTACTTCTGTTGCAAAGAAAGAAGTACCTAGTGTTTGGCAAACTATAAGAAGTAAATTGTCTTGTGATTATTCTGAAGCAGAGGCTCTTTTGACAGACGAGAACTTTAAGGCAATAACAGATGATTCTGGAAATATCTTAGACGCTAATGGACAAGAAATAAACGTTGCTAACACTGTTTCTTTAAAAAGAAGACTTGATGAATCTAAGTATATTATAATTACTGTTGAAAACAAAACTTCTCTTCTTAAAACTCCAGAAGCAAGAAATGTATTCCAGATTGATGGACACCAAAACGAAGAAAAAAATAATATATATGGTTATTTAAGTGTAAAGCAGTTAAAGCAAAGCTTCATTGATAACTATATATCATTCCCTAAATCTTTGGATTGGATTGAAAAAGACGAGAATAATATAGCATCTGAATATATTTCTTTTGGTGACGATAGAGCTATAAGCATAACATTAAACAATAATCTCTTTATTAAGTACGAGTATACTCCTTCAAACGATTTGCTTGTATTCTTTGATAAAGAATATTACAGACTTGTAGATGGTGATTATGTTAGAGTAAGCAACAAGGAACTAGAAGGAATATCTAATCCTATGGAGGCTGGTCTTTACAATAAAACCACTAGCTTAAATTATGATTACTATAA
>Ga0326511_10000424_pt1 | contig 36730 bp, 42 predicted proteins | sample 0_2496_0518_D_FD_203701 | JGI IMG/M metagenome (GOLD analysis project Ga0326511, IMG submission 203701) | Bovine rumen microbial communities from UC Davis, California, United States - 0_2496_0518 | ecosystem: Host-associated > Mammals > Digestive system > Stomach > Rumen | place: USA...
CCTTCGCGTGAAAAATCGCAGAATTTGGCACTAAATGTCACCCAAAATTATATGTAACTAGTCTGATTGAGCACAAATGTATTGAAAGGAGGGATTTGCATGGCACGAAAGCCGAAACCGACAGCCCTTAAGCTGCTCGAAGGCAACCCCGGCAAGCGGGATTTGAACGCGCATGAACCTGACCCGGGCCATGGAATGCCGACCTGCCCCGACTGGCTGATGCCGGAGGCGAAAGAGGAGTGGAACAGGCTCGCTGAGACGATGAACAGGATGGGAGTGTTGACGGAAGTTGACATGGCTGCTTTCGCAGGGTACTGCCAGAATTATGCCAAATGGAAGGAAGCAGAGGCGCAGATACTTGCGGACGGGGCTATCACATGGACTGCTGCCGGCGGGACCAGGAAGAGCCCGTGGGTGGCTATCTCGGAGACCTGTCAGAGCAAGATGCTGCAATTCGCCGGTGAGTTCGGGCTGACACCATCGTCACGCTCGAAGATCATCGCAGGCAATTCGACCAGCACTACTGCTGCCGATGATATGGAAGCTCTGCTTGGTGTAGGCTGATGGCAGAGAGACCGGCGGATTACCCCAAGCTGAAAGATTATGTCCCGTCACGGTTCATGCTGCCGGAGAACCATTACGACGCGCAGAAGGCGGACAGGGCTGTGCGGTTCATCGAGAACCTCTGTCACACGAAGGGCAAATGGGCCGGAAAGCATTTCTGGCTGCTGCCGTGGCAGGAACAGCTAATCCGGGATATCTTCGGGATCGTTAAACCGGACGGGTACCGGCAGTTCCGGACGGCATTTATCGAGATTCCTAAGAAGAACGGGAAAGAACTTCGGCTAGATACCCCAATACCGACTCCAACAGGGTGGAGCACAATGGGGGATTTGCAAGTTGGAGATGTTGTTCTTTCCGATACTGGTGAGCCATGTAATGTGATTGCAAAATCTGAAGTAGATACGAAAGAGGATGCATTTCGCATTGTGTTCCAGGATGATTCTGAAATCATTGCCGGCGCGAACCACCAGTGGAAAGTCGATTATATCAACGGGAAGCATAAATACGATGTCATTATGACATCCGAAGAGATTTGCGAAAAATGGAATCTTCCGAGCTGCCAAAACGATAATCAGCGGAGCCCAGTGAGAATAAAAATTTGTGGGCCGATTAAAACAGGTACGGCAAGGCTTCCGCTTGATCCTTATACGTTTGGAATCTGGCTCGGAGACGGATGGTCATCAGAGAAGCGCGTGTGTATGTATGATAATGACGCGAAGTACATACTTCGTGCAATTCCATACACACCGTATAACGCATATAAGAACGGCGACGGAAGATCGCAAGTAGTATGGTACAAAGAACTTGAGGCTGTACTTGTCGATAGTTGGAGAGACAAGATCATTCCACCGGAATATCTTCGAGCTTCTGAGGAACAGCGGTGGGAACTTCTCGCAGGGCTCATTGATTCTGATGGACACATCTCAATGACAAAAGGACAGGCCATCATAAACGGTGTTTTGAAACCTTTGATGGAAAGTATAAGGGAACTTTTGTGGTCTCTTGGTATCAAAAACAACATGACCGAGAGTGAAAGCATGTGTCACGGAAGGCCGACAGGAGAAACGTTATATACCATTCGCTTTGTCGCTTTTAATGATATGCCTGTATCAAAGATACCGAGATATCTTAATAGAAGGATTCCACGAAAAGGTTGTACCAGAAACGGATATCATTACATCAAAAGCATCGAGAATATCGGAAGCGGCATTCCGATGCAGTGCATACAGGTGGACAGTGAAAGTCACTGCTATCTGGCAGGGCGTTCGATGGTGCCGACGCACAACAGCGAACTGGCTGCTGCCGTCGCTCTGTATCTGCTGTATGCAGACAATGAACCGTCCGCAGAGGTCTATGGCGCAGCTGCCGACCGTCAGCAGGCGTCAATCGTCTTTGATGTGGCGAAGCGCATGGTCGAGATGTCTCCGGCGCTGATGAAGCGTACGAAGATCATCGACTCGACGAAGCGCCTCGTTAATTTCAGCAATTCCGGATATTATCAGGTGCTGTCTGCTGAGGTTGGCGGAAAGCACGGCTTCAGCATTTCCGGACTGGTCTTTGACGAGATCCATGTCCAGAAGGACCGGAAGCTGTATGACGTCCTGACCAAGGGCACATCAGACGCCCGCCAGAACCCTCTGCATTTCATCATCACGACAGCCGGCACTGACCGGAATTCCGTGGCGTATGAACTGCACCGGAAGGCGCTTGACGTTCTGGAAGGCCGGCTGTGCGACCCGGTCTTCTACCCCGTCGTGTACAGCCTGGGCGATGACGAGGACTGGGAAGATGAACGGAACTGGATGAAGGCTAATCCAAGTGTCGGATACACGATTGATATTGAGCGCATGAGGGATGCATACCGTGAGGCGAAGCAGAGCCCTGCGGACGAAATGACATTCCGGTGGCTGCGTCTAAATCAATGGATGAAGCAGGAAGTCCGGTGGATGCCGATGGATAAGTGGGACGCCTGCAATTTCCCTGTCAGCGAACGGGAGCTTGAAGGGCGCATCTGCTACGGCGGACTTGATCTGTCGTCAACAACTGACATCACAGCATTCGTTCTCGTGTTTCCGCCACAGGATGAAGATGACAGATATGCGGTCCTGCCGTACTTCTGGATTCCGGAAGACAATGTGCCGGTCCGCGTGCGCCGTGATCATGTTCCGTATGACGTCTGGGAGCGCCGGGGCATGATTCAGACCACCGAGGGCGACGTCATCCATTACGGATATATAGAGGACTTCATCGAGAAACTGGGAGAGCGGTTCAATATACAGGAAATCGCATTCGACCGTTGGGGCGCCGTGCAGATGGTGCAGAACCTCGAAGGCATGGGCTTCACTGTCGTGCCGTTCGGACAGGGCTTCAAGGACATGTCTCCACCAACCAAGGAACTGATGAAGCTGGTCCTTGAGCAGAAGATTGCTCACGGCGGGAATCCCGTCCTGCGATGGATGGTGGACAATGTCGTGATTCGCACGGATCCGGCAGGAAATATCAAAGCAGATAAGGCTAAATCAACGGAAAAGATAGACGGCATCATCGCTACGATCATGGGACTTGACCGGGCGATCAGATGCGGAAATACGAGCACCGAAAGTGTCTATGACACCAGAGGATTGCTCGTTTTTTGATGGAGGAAATGAGCCATGGGAATTTTGAAGACAGCAATAGCGAAGATACGGGGCGAGCCCCAGAACAGCTTAGCAGGCATGAGCCGGTATTTCTGGATGGGCACATCCGCATCCGGCAAGCACGTGACGGAGATGTCTGCCATGCAGGTCACGGCAGTCTATGCGTGCGTGCGCGTGCTGTCCGAGGCAATCGCAGGAATGCCCCTGCATCTGTATCGGTATGACCGGAACGGCGGGAAGGAGCGGGCGTATGATCATCCGCTCTATTCGATTCTGCACGATGAGCCTAATCCGGAAATGAGTTCTTTCACCTTCCGCGAGACATCCATGACACACCTGCTGCTGTGGGGAAATGCCTACAGCCAGATTATCCGGAATGGCAGGGGCGAGGTCGTCGGGCTGTATCCGCTCATGCCTGACCGCATGACGGTCGACAGGGACGCGGACGGCAGGCTGTACTACGCCTACCAGAAGCAGAACGACGAAGGCAGCCAGATGCAGCCCGGAACCGTCTACCTGCGCCCGGAAGATGTCCTGCATATTCCCGGTCTGGGATTTGACGGACTGATTGGATACAGCCCGATTGCCATGGCGAAGAATGCGGTCGGCACGGCAATCAGCTGTGACGAATATTCGGCGAAGTTCTTCGCGAACGACGCCACGCCGGGCGGGGTATTGGAACATCCAGGAACGATCAAGGATCCGAACAAGATCCGCGACGGATGGAACGCAGCGTTCAGGGGCAGTCACAATGCCGGCAAGGTTGCCGTGCTTGAAGAGGGCATGAAGTACACGCCCATTACACTTGCTCCAGAACAGGCGCAGTTCCTTGAAACGAGGAAATTCCAGGTCGATGAAATCGCCAGAATCTTCCGAGTGCCTCCGCACATGATCGGAGATCTTGAGAAATCCAGCTTCTCCAACATTGAGCAGCAGAGCCTTGAATTCGTGAAGTACACATTGGATCCGTGGGTCTGCCGATGGGAGAGTGCAATCTTCCGGTCCCTCTTCACCAAAGAGGAGAAGCAGCGCTACTTCGCGAAATTCAACGTGGACGGTCTGCTCCGTGGCGACTACAAGAGCCGAATGGAAGGATACGCAATCGGGCGCCAGAACGGCTGGATGTCCGCCAACGATATCCGCAGGCTTGAGGACATGGACGAAATCAGCGCTGAGGACGGTGGAGATCTGTATCTGGTGAACGGAAATATGCTTCCACTGCCGATGGCGGGCGCATATGCAGCCGGCAAGGCCCAGAGCGGAGGTGGCCGGTCGTGAAGGTGAAGTTAGTGTACGGCTGCCCGTGTAGCGGAAAGACAACGTACTGCCTCAGCAATGCCGGGAAGGATGACCTGATATATGACTTCGATCGTCTGGTACTGGCAAGCACGACCAGAACACAGCATCTGACGGAGCATCACGCAGGGCACAACGTGCTTATGTCGCTCCGGAAAGACATAGTTGACCGGGCGAAGGAAGACGGCGCCGTGGGCGTGATGTGGGTCTGCACCAGATGGCCGACGGAGAACATCATGGCTATGTTCGAGGGGCTTGAGGTTGAGCAGATCTTCATCCGCGCGACCAAGAAGGAATGCATGGAGCATCTCGAAAGCGATGACATGAGGCCCGATAAGGACGCGTGGAAGGCGGTCATCAATGACTGGTTTGACGCACACGGCGAGCCCGAGAACGGAGGAAAGGAATACATGAAGAAGTTTTGGAATTGGATTCGGGATCAGGATACCGGTGAGCGAACGCTCCGTCTGTCCGGCCCGATAGCAGAAGAATCGTGGTGGGGTGACGAAGTTACGCCTGCCGATTTTCGCGCAGAACTGAATGACGGTACCGGCCCGATTTCCGTATGGATCAACAGCCCGGGCGGAGATGTCTTCGCTGCTGCGCAGATATACAACATGCTGATGGACTATCCCTTTGACGTGACCGTGAAGATTGACGGAATCGCTGCATCTGCTGCGTCTGTCATCGCCATGGCAGGTACGGAGGTGCACATGTCTCCAGTCAGCATGCTGATGATACACAACCCCAGTACGGCGGTCTGGGGCGACTCCGAAGAGATGAAGAAGGCAATCAAAACCCTGGACGAAGTCAAGGAGTCGATCATCAATGCCTATGAGATCAAGACCGGCCTGAGCCGGGATAAGATCAGCCACATGATGGACGCTGAAACATGGATGAACGCGAATAAGGCTGTAGAGCTTGGATTCGCGGACAAGATCCTGTTTGAGCAGGAGCAGGAGGGCGGAGAGACCGTGGCAATGGCTTTCACCCCGATGACTGTGACGAACTCCATCAGATCCAAAGTGGCACTTAAGGAACCCGTCAAAGATGAGCACAGAGTGTCAGCGGATGCGCTCGAACAGCGCCTGAATCTGCTGAGGTACTAATGGAGGACATACATATGAATAAGATCCTTGAACTGAGAGAGAAGAGAGCAAAAGCATGGGATGCAGCGAAGAGTTTCCTGGATTCCAAGAGAGGCACTGACGGCATGCTGTCTGCTGAGGATGCAGCGACATACGACCGCATGGAGCAGGATGTCGTTAACCTGGGTAAAGAGATCGAGAGACTTGAGCGTCAGGCAGCTATCGACGCAGAGCTGAATCGTCCGGTCAGTGATCCGATCACCACTAAGCCGGGCAAGGCAGCAGGCGAAGAGAAGACCGGTCGTGCTTCCGATGAGTATCGCGCAAGCTACTGGAACATGATGAGAAGCAAAGTTCCGACAGCAGGCATCATGAATGCACTTCAGGTCGGCACTGACTCCGAGGGTGGCTATCTCGTACCGGATGAGTTTGAAAGGACTCTGGTTGAGGCTCTGGAAGAGGAGAACATCTTCCGTAGGCTCGCACACGTTATCCGCACATCTTCCGGAGACAGAAAGATCCCGGTAGTCGCTACCAAGGGCACTGCTTCCTGGATTGATGAGGAAGGCGCATACACAGAATCTGACGACGCATTCGGTCAGGTTTCCATCGGAGCTTACAAGCTCGGTACCATGATCAAGGTTTCCGAAGAGCTGCTGAATGATTCCGTATTCAATCTGGAAACCTACATCAGCAAGGAGTTCGCTCGCAGAATCGGTGCTGCTGAGGAAGCTGCATTCTTCACCGGCAACGGCACCGGCAAGCCGACCGGCGTGCTGACATCTGTATCCGCAGGCGTGACTGCTGCATCTGCTACGGCTGTAACGGCAGAAGAGATCATGGATCTGTTCTACGCGCTGAATGCACCGTACAGAAAGAAAGCGGTCTGGGTGCTGAACGATTCCACTGTTAAGGCAATCCGCAAGCTGAAGACCGGTCAGGGAGATTACATCTGGCAGCCGTCTCTGGCAGCAGGAACGCCTGATATGCTGATGGGCCGTCCGATCTACACTTCCGCATACATGCCGGTAATGGCAGCATCTGCGAAGTCTATCATGTTCGGCGACCTCAGCTACTACTGGATTGCTGACCGTCAGTCCCGCAGCTTCAAGAAGCTGAATGAACTGTATGCAGCAACTGGTCAGGTCGGATTCCTGGGTATGGAGCGTGTCGATGGTAAGCTCGTGCTGACAGAGGCGGTTAAGGTTCTCACACAGAAAGCATCCTGAGGTGATTGATGATGGCGAACACCAAGAACTATATTGAACCCGGCGGTAATGTGTTGGTAATCGGCGGAGAACTGCGGTTCGAAGGTGACGGCCATATCACCGGATTAACCGCTGAACCACAGCCGGACAGTACCGCTACAACCGTGGCCAAGCTGAAGGACGATTTCAATTCGCTCCTCGCAAAGCTGCGGACGGCGGGACTTATCGCTGAATGACGATATGAAAGGAGGAGGCCATGGCTCTTATAGACCTCGGTGAGGCCAAACAGTATCTGAGGGTGGACTCCTCAGATGAAGAAGCACTTATCAGCACGCTCATTCCTGCTGCGGAAACGCTGTGTATGGATATTGCCCGTCTGGATCCGCCCGACTGGGATGTAATCTGCGGATCTTACACGACGGAAGATGATGCCCCGATGATTCGTGGCAAGGTCACGACGGTGGCGCAGCTGAATGCGATGAGAAGTATCCTCAGGATTGCAGTTCTGTTCGCAATCGGATATTTCTACGAGCATCGCGAGGAAGCAGACCATCACGGACTGGCGATGACGCTCCGGGCGATTCTCTTTGACATCCGCGAGGGGGTGTTCTGATGGATACACGGATTGCACGATACAATCAGGTGATTATCTTCCAGAAGCACGAGACCATCGTGGACAGGTACAAGAATCACCGCTCAGCATGGGTTGACCATTACGCATGCCATGCATACATATCGACATACATCGCTACGGACGAACACACGGCAGCGGGGGCAGTGGTGACGGAGGAGAACCGTCCGCGCAGCTTCGAGTGCCGGTATTGCTCGGAACTGAAAGATGTGACCGCGAAGGAATACCGTATCAGGCACGGGAACAGTTACTACAACATCACGTCCGTGGACCCGATGAACTATCAGTACAAGACGATGAAGTTTAAAGCAGTGTACGACGGGGAGGCGAGTGCATGAACATCAAAGTTGACAACCTCGCCTCTGAAGTTAACAAGATGCTGGCTGAGTACAAGAACGTTGTGTTTGACGGAATGGAATCTGCTATTGACGAGGCCGGAAATACCGCTAAGCGAGTCATAAACGAGAGGGCTCCTAAGAATACAGGTTCTTACAGCAAGAGCTGGAAGAAGAAGAAATCCAAGGAGAGCTCGAGCAAGGTGGGCATGCTTGTATACGCGTCCGGAAGAAGTGGCAGTATTACGCACTTGCTCGAAAACGGGCATGCGAAGCGAGGCGGTGGACGGACGAAGGCTTATCCGCACATTGGTCCTGCACAGGACGCAGCGGAAGAAAAGTTCATCAACGATCTGAACAAAGTATTGGCGAAGGGGTGAACGGTATGACCTATGACGAAATAGTCGAGATGGCTGAGGAAGCCGGCCTGCCGGTTGCCTACGACCATTTTTCAGAAGGGGAGTCTCCGGACCCGCCTTTCCTTATCTTCCGGTTTCCGGGAGACAATAACTTTTCCGCAGACGGCACAACATATGCGGAAGTAACCGCACTCGACTTCGAGCTCTATACGGACTACAAGGATCCGGAGCTTGAGCGAGTAATCGAAACTATATTAACGAGCCACGGCATCTTTTACGACCGGAGCGAGACATGGATTCCGGGTGAGAAGATGTATGAGGTTCTGTATGAAATGGAGGTACTATATGCCGACAGCGAATCCGAATAAGATTAAATACAATTTAAAGAATGTGCATTATGCAAAAGCAACCGTGGGTGAGGGCGGTGTCTACACATACGCAACTCCGGTAGCCATTCCGGGCGCGGTCAACCTGTCCCTGGATGCGCAGGGTGAAATGACTCCCTTCTACGCTGACGGAATCGTCTATTACAGATCCGAAGCAAACAATGGATACTCCGGCACACTGGAAATCGCTCTGGTTCCGGAATCTTTCCGCACCGATATCCTGAAAGAGGTCAAGGACGCCAATGGTGTGCTGACGGAATCTGCTGACAGCTCTGATCCGGTAGTATTCGCATTGCTGTTTGAGTTCGACGGCGACAAGAAAGCAATCCGTCACGTCATGTACAGCTGCACAGTATCCCGTCCGTCCATCGCGTCTCAGACAAAGGAGACCAGCATCACTCCGGTGACTGAGTCCCTGTCTATCAGCTGCGACCCGAGACCGAGCGACCTGAAGGTCAAGGCAAAGACCGGCGACGATGTGACCACGACAGACGCGACATATACCGGATGGTATGATGCCGTATACGAAGCCAGCGCAGCAAGCAACGGCTGATAAGTATCAGGCACAACAACATAATGATTCCACACAGGCAGCAGGGGTGACTCGGCTGCCTGTTTTTTGGTATGAATAGTTGTTTTGAGATATAGGAGGATCACATGCTCAAAAGGACAGTAGAGATTGATGGCAAGGAAATCACGTTTCGTGCATCTGCGGTCATTCCGCGTATGTACCGTATGAAGTTTGGCAGAGACATTATCAGGGACATGGACAAGCTCCGAAAGGCTGCGGTTGATGTTGTCGGAGACGAGGACGGGACGCAGAACTTCAGCATTGATGATCTGGAGATCTTTGAGAATGTCGCGTATATCATGGCATACCACGCGGACAACACGATACCAAACAGTATCGACGAATGGCTTGACCAGTTCAGCATGTTCAGCATCTATGAGGTGCTCCCGGTCATTCTGGATCTGTGGGGCGCGAATAATAAGACAGATGTCGAGCCAAAAAAAAGGAAGCCGGTCACTCAGAAAGAGAGCTGACCACACCACTATTCATGCTCCGGTGCGTTGAGATTGGCATATCACTGAGGGACATGGAACTGCTCACGATGGGCATGGTCCTCGATATGCTGACGGAAAAGGGAAATGATGACTGCGAGTATGACCGGGTGGCCGGTCAGGAAGAATTTGATAGATTCTGACGATGCCAGAGGGAGGAAACGGCATGGCAAATAGAGTTAAGGGAATTACCGTTGAGATTAACGGATCGACGACCGGGCTAGATAAGGCCCTGCAATCCGTTAATACCAACATCAGCAAGACGCAGACCTCCCTCAAGGATGTGGAGAAGCTGCTGAAGCTGGACCCGAAGAACACGGAATTACTTGCGCAGAAGCAGAAGCTCCTTGCGCAGAATATTGATACGACAAAGAATAAGCTGACTGCCCTGAAGACCGCTCAGGCGCAGGCAAAGAAGCAGCTCGAAGAAGGCAATCTCGGAGCGGATAAGTACGACGCTCTTCAGCGAGAAATCGTTGAGACGGAGCAGAAACTGAAGTCCCTCGAGACGCAGGCGAAGAACTCGAAATCGGCGGTCGACAAGATAGCGCAGTACGGCGAGGGAGTCCAGGCTGCCGGCAAGGTGATGACTGGTATCGGCACTGCCATGACTGCTGCCGTCACTGCTCCGGTCGTCGGCGCTGCGACTGCTGCAGTTAAGGCGACTTCCAATTTTGACACGGCGATGTCGCAGGTCGCTGCGTCCATGGGTATCACTGAGGATTCAGCTGAAGAATATCAGCAGCAGCTGGTGGCTATTTCCGCAGAGGCTAAGCGACTGGGCGCAACGACATCATTCTCGGCAGCAGAGGCAGCGCAGGGATTCAATATTCTGGCGCAGGCAGGCTTAAACGCTGAGGACCAGATTGCTGTCCTGCCCCATGTCCTCGACCTTGCAGCAGCAGGATCCATTGATATGGGCACGGCTGCAACGTATGTCACGGGTGCGGTCGCAGGATTCGGCGACAGCATGGACAACGCACAGAAATACGCTGACATGATTGCCATGGGCGCGACGCAGGCGAAGACGGACGTCAATGCTCTGGGCGCTGCGTTCAGCGATGCTTCTGCCACATCCAATGCTTACGGACAGACTGCGGAAAACACCGTGGTTTCCTTGCTCCGTCTGGCGCAGATGAATGTCACGGGATCGGAAGCTGCGACCACGCTGAATCGTACCATGACAGACCTGTACGCTCCGACTGACAAGGCGAAACAGGCACTCGATGAACTCGGCGTATCCGCATATGACGAATCCGGCCGTGCAAGAGACCTTGACGCTGTCATGGTCGACCTTCAGCAGGCGATGTCCGGATATACTAATGAACAGAAGAACGCACTGCTGAACACAATTTTCACCACGAATGGCTTACGTGGCTTCCAGTACATGACGGCCTCGACAACGGAAGAGGTTGAGGACTTCAACGCTGCCATCAGCGGGGCGGGCGGATCTGCTGCGAAACAGGCGCGCACGATGCTCAATAATCTGAAGGGCGACACGACCCTGCTGAAGAGCGCACTGGAAGGTCTGGCAATCAGCTTCGGCGAGATCCTTATGCCGAAGGTCAGGAGTGCGGTGCAGGGCTTCACCAAATTCATCGAGAAGTTGAACAATCTCGACTCGAAGACGAAGACCACCATCGCCAAGATTGCCGGAATTGCTGCTGCAATCGGTCCGGTACTGACAGTGCTCGGAAAACTGACAACTTCTGTCGGTAAGGTGATGAGCAACGCCACCAAGATTGTCAGCACGCTTGGAAAGATTAAAACTGTAGTTGCTACGGTGGGCAAGGCGGTAGGAACTGCACTTTCCGGAATCACTGCTCCTGTCGCAGCGGTAATTGCAGCGATTGCAGCACTGGCAGCCATTTTCACGACGCTTTGGAAGAACAATGAGGACTTCCGGAAGAAGATGATATCCATCTGGGACGGGCTGAAGCAGAAGGTCGGCGATTTCGTCTCGAAGATGAAGACGGCGCTTGCTCCGCTTGCGAAGGTGCTTGAACCACTGAAGGAAGCATTCGCAACCGGCATGGAAGCGGTCAAGAATGGTTGGAAGACATTCTGTGATTACTTTGCTCCTGTTTTTGAAACAGCATTCCAGGCTATCTCCGACACCATTGGAGTGGTGCTCGACACCATCGCAGGATTGACGGACGCATTCGTCAAGCTGATTACGGGCGACTTCTCCGGTGCATGGCAGTCCATCAAGGATACTGCCGGCACGGTCTGGGACGGAATTATCAATCTGCTGAAGAACGCATGGGAAGGCATCAAGAACATCTTCAGCCCGCTCGTTGATTTCTTCAAGGGCTTGTGGGACGGCGTAAAAGCTATCTTCGAGCCCATCGTTGATTTCTTCAAGGGCATCTTCGGCGGTGCGAAAGAAGGTGTGACTGCATCCTTCGACGGCGTGGTTGATTTCTTCGGTGGCATCTGGGAAGGAATCAAGGGCTTCTTCGGAAACGCTGCAAGCACCATCGGCGGGTGGTTCTCCGGCACGGGCGACCTTGTACTGGCAGCAGTCGGCGGAGTATCCTCGTGGGCCAGTGGCGCATGGGAGACTATTTCCGGTGCGCTGAGTGGATTCGGGAAATCCGTGGTCGAGTGGTTCACGGTCGACACGGGCGAAGGTACTGGATTCTCGCAGGCTGTTGCAAAAGTATCTTCATGGGCATCCGGTGCATGGAATACGATTTCCGGAGCACTGTCGACAGTTGGTTCTGCTGTTATCGATTGGTTCACGGTGGATACCGGCGAGGGCAGTGGCTTTTCACAGGCAGTGAGCAAGGTTTCTTCGTGGGCTTCCGGCGCGTGGGAGACCATCTCGGGCGCTTTCTCCACCTTCGGGACTGCAATCGTTGACTGGTTCACATTCGATGATGGATCCGGCAGTAAGTTCTCTCAGGCCGTCGAAAAGGTATCTGGATGGGCGTCCAGTGCATGGGAAACTATCAGCGGTGCTTTCAGCAGTTTCGGGCAGTCCGTGATTGACTGGTTTACTGTGGACAACGGGGAAGGTACTCCATTCAGCCAGGCTGTCAGTAAGGTCTCAGACTGGGCGAGCGGAGCATGGGACACAATCTCCGGAGCATTCTCTGGATTCGCTTCCAGTGTAGTCGATTGGTTTACGGTCGATAACGGTGAGGGATCCGGATTTTCTCAGGCAGTTAGCAAGGTTTCCTCTTGGGCGTCCGGAGCCTGGGAGACCATTACAGGTGCGTTAGGTAAGGCTGCATCCACCATAACAGATTGGTTCACGTTCGGCGGAGAAGGTGCGGATATTTCCGGTGCCGTATCTGCCGTGTCTGATTGGGCGTCTGGTGCTTGGGATACAATCACCGGTGCGCTCGGCAAGGCTGCAAGCACCATCACCGGTTGGTTCGGATTTGGCGGAGAGGATGCAGATATATCTTCTGCTGTCGCTACCGTCTCCGACTGGGCGAGCGGTGCGTGGGATACTATCAAGGGTGCTTTAGGCACAGCAGCATCAACGATAACCGGATGGTTTGGCTTTGGTGGCGCCGATACGGACATCAGCAGCGCAGTAGCAGCTGTCTCCGATTGGGCCGAGGGAGCATGGACTACCATCAAAGGCGCTCTTGGCTCGGCAGCAACGACCATTACCGGCTGGTTTGGTTTCGGTGGCGCGGATGCTGACATCTCGTCTGCTGTGGCTGCTGTATCAGACTGGGCAGACGGAGCATGGACAACCATTAAGGGCGCTTTGGGTTCTGCTGCATCTACCATTACAGGTTGGTTCGGATTCGGTAATGCTGATTCTGACATCAGTTCTGCCGTATCGGCTGTATCCGATTGGGCTGCCGGCGCGTGGAGCACAATTTCCGGAGCGCTGAGCGGTGCAGCCAGTACGATAACTGGGTGGTTCAGCTTCGGGGGCGATGGTGCTGACATCGGCAGCGCAGTTGATGCGGTATCTTCATGGGCTTCTGGCGCTTGGGACACCATCAAAGAAGCGCTCGGGACTGCTGCCAGTTCCATTACATCGTGGTTCAAGTTCGGCTCCGATGACGCCGACATCGCCGGAGCGGTTGAAGCGGTTTCTGACTGGGCTTCCGGCGCGTGGGAAACGATTAGCGGAGCGCTGTCCGGCGCTGCGAAGACAATCACCGGATGGTTCAGCTTCGGCAAGGACGGAGACACCAACATTGCCAGTGCTGTCGATGCCGTGTCCAGTTGGGCGTCGGGAGCGTGGGAAACTATCTCCGGAGCTCTCTCGGGGGCTGCGTCCACCATAACTGGCTGGTTCAAGTTCGGGACAAGCGGAGACAACAATATTTCCGGAGCGGTAGCAGCCGTTTCGAACTGGGCGAAAGGTGCCTGGAAGACAATCACGGACAATCTGGGGAATGCTGCTCCGTCCATCACAGGATTCTTTGATTTCGTTGGCACAGGATTCAGCGATGCAGTCAGCACGGTGTCTTCGTGGGCAGCGGGCGCATGGAGTACCATCAAGAAGGCATTCGGCGACGGAACGACCGAAGACGGATCCGGCGTAACATCGTGGTTCTCGACCACATTCTCGGGTGTCGGCGATGCCATCAGTAAGGCAGTCGGCGACATTTCTACATGGGCATCTAACGCATGGTCAGCCGTCAAGAGTGCTGCATCTGCGGTCGGCGGGTGGTTCGCATCACTGTTCGGATTCGGTGGTGGCGAAGAGGATGCAACGCTTGCGTCTGTGTCCTCTCAGTCTGATTCCATGAAGAACACGATTGTCGAGGCGTTCGAGGGCATTGACACGGATGTGGCTGCTGTCTTCGAGAGTCTCGGAACGCTCATCAACGAGCAGCTGAAGACAATTGCCACGGACTTCCAGACATTCGCGACCAATGTGAAGGGCAAGATTGACGGAATGGCGAAGAACATCCATGCCGACATCGCAGGCGAGGCGGGTATCAATACCGACCTCGGTGCATTCAGGCGCGGTGCGAAGGAGACGGAAACGACCGTTACGCAGGCATTTGAGGATATCGCCACGAATGTTGCCAACGCTATTGGCGCAGGTGAAGGAGTGGTCGGTCTTCGGCAGACAATCGACCTTGCGTGGAAAGGCATGAAAGACGATGCTGTGACAGATATCCAGAACATCGCCACGGAAGCGGAGACTGAATGGAAGAAGGTCGCTACCAACATCAACAGCATCATGTTCGGTGTTGACGAGACCGCACTCAATATTTCACTGAAGAAAGCGTGGGATGAGTACAAGGCCGACGCAACGAGTAAGATAGGTGAGATTGCCAACACGGTTTCGACTGAATGGAACAAGATTAAAATCAAGGTTGATGGGTTAATGACGGGCAGTGCCGGTCCGGAGAGCTTGCAGACATCGCTGAAGACAGCATGGGATACATACAAATCTGATGCAACTAGCAAGATTGGCGAGATTGCAACCACAGTTGGAACTGAGTGGGACAAGATCAGGACCAAGATCAACGACATCATGATCGGCAACTCCTACTCAGCAATCAGCTACGCGCTGAGGATGGCGTGGACAACGTATGATAAGGGCGCAAGCACTGGTATTGGCTACATCATCTCGACGGTCGATACCGAATGGACCAAGATTAAGACCACGATTGAGGGTATCATGGGATCCTCTGCCGGCGGTGGTGGCATCGTCGCTGTCGTCCGTGACGGATGGGCAGGCGCCAATGGTGCGACGCTGAACGGACTGAGCACCTTCCAGACGCTTGTATCGTCCGCCATGTCGAATGCAATCACTACGGTGCAGAACTCAGTGGCAGCACTTAAGGGCGCGCTGAACTTCAGCTGGTCCCTGCCGTATCTGCCGGTTCCGCATATCTACAGTTTCGGCAGTTTCGGATTGGATCCGGTTTCCGTTCCATCCTTTGGCGTCAACTGGTACGCCAAAGCCATGGAGTCCGGAATGATTCTTGACCATCCGACCATCTTCGGGGCGATGAACGGCAAGCTGCTCGGAGCGGGCGAGGCAGGATCCGAGACAGTAGTCGGCACGAAGAGCCTGCTCGACATGATCCGCAGTGCCGTGCTTGCGTCTGGTGGTGCGTCGAATGTCAATTACGGCGGTGTGACCGTCAACGTGTACAGTCAGCCCGGTCAGGACATTTCCGCACTGGCTGATGAGATTGAATACCGTATCAACAACAATGTCATGCGCCGTCAGGCTGTGTTCAGGTAAGGAGGGAGACAATGCACATTTTCATCTACAACGGAATAAGCACCCGTGAGTATTGCGTCACGGTTTCCGGCGAGGATACATGGGCTAAGGCCGCTCCTGACCTCAATAGCGTGACGATACCGGGCAGGAACGGGGAGCTACTGCTCAGCAACAGACGATACAACAATGTAGACATAACGTACAACTGCGGAATCACCCGCCAGTTTGAACGTGATTTCACGGGGTTTGCCGGTCAGCTTCTGGCAGCCCCGGGCTATCACCGGCTTGAGGACAGCTATCACCCGGAGTATTTCCGGATGGCTGCAATCACCTCCGGAATTACTCCGTCAATGACGGCGCTCAATCATGCCGGGCAGTTCAGTGTGAGTTTCACGTGCAAGCCCCAGATGTATTTTAAATCCGGAGAGTACAGTCAGGAATTCACTGTATCGGGCGGGACGCTGTTCAACCCGTCAGTACATACGGCGAAACCGCTGATACGTGTATACGGTACCGGAACACTGAGCGTAGGTGATAGCTTCATCACCATCAATACAGCAGACGGGTATACGGATATCGATTGTGATATGCAGGAATGCTATAAGGGGACAGTCAATTGCAACGGGAATGTCACCCTGGTCAATGGAGAATTTCCGGAACTGCATGCCGGCAGCAACGGTGTGACATTCGACTCCGGAATCACTAAGGTCGAAATTACGCCCAGGTGGTGGACGCTGTAAGGAGGTGAGTGCATGTATCCAATTCTATTCGACGAAGCGGAAACCGCTTTCACCTCTAACGGCATAGGGCGACTGATTGACGCCACGCACTGCACGGTAACGGAAGAGCTGAACGGGCAGTATGAGCTGGAGATGCAGTATCCAATCACCGGTCAGCATTATGCGGACATCACCGAGGACAGATATATCCTCGTCCGGCACGATGATGACACGATGGACCTTCAGCCCTTCCAGATATACAAGATTTCACGCCCGCTGAACGGTATCGTGACAGTCTATGCTCAGCATATTTCCTATCAGCTGAGCAAGATGATTGCCATGCCATTCACGGCGACGAGCTGCGTGACAGCACTGACTGCGCTGAGCAGTCATATCGTCGGAACGAATCCATTTACTTTCAGTTCCGATATCATCACGGCAGCAGATTTCGAGCTGACGGAACCCAAGTCCGTCAGGGCTGTCCTTGGCGATATCCTCGACCTGTACGGCGGTGAGTATGAGTGGGATGGATTTACCGTCACGCTGCACTCTCAGCGTGGGCAGGCGACCGGAACAACAATCCGGTACGGAAAGAATCTGTCCGCACTGGAAAAGGTGTCAGATATTTCCAACGAGTGGACGGGCATTGTCCCATACTGGAAGAGCGGAGACGGCGGAACGTGCGTGACGCTGCCGGAGCAGGTCATCTGGGGAACGCAGCCTGCTGCCTTCGGGCGGAAGATGGCGATTGCGGTCAATTTCTCCGAGAAGTTCAAGTCCCGCCCGACTGTTTCTCAGCTGAGGACGGCAGCGACGACATATGTGACGGAGAACTGCTCGACTGGCGTTCCGGAATCTGTGGAATTCTCTTTCGTCCCGCTGTGGCAGACAGAAGAATACAAGGATATCGCCATCCTTCAGCGCCTCGCAATCGGTGATCTGACGACAGTGCAGTATGAGGAACTAGGCGTCTCCGCAACAGCTGAGATAGTTTCCGTCCAATATGATGTACTGGCTGAGCGGTACGATACGATGACCATCGGAAAGATACAGGCTAATCTGGCGTCAACCATCACGCAGGCGGTGCAGGAAATCAAGGACGAAGTTCCGACATTGTCCGTCATGAATCAGGCAATCACGGAAGCGACGGACCTGATTACCGGCGGTCTGGGCGGATGCGTGATGATAAATCGGAATGCTGATAGAAAGCCATTCGAAATCTTGGTAATGGATGACGATGACATCAGTACAGCACTCAACCTGTGGCGGTGGAATATTGCAGGATTCGGACACAGCAGCAACGGATACAATGGTCCGTTCGATACCGCAATCACGATGGACGGCAAGATTAATGCCGATTTTATTACGACCGGCACACTGAGTGCTGACCTGATTACATCCGGCCACATGTCGGCGGATCGGATCCAGGGCGGAACACTGACACTCGGTGGCGCCAATAATGTCGACGGCGTACTGGAAATCTACAATGCGCAGAACAGGTTGTGCGGAAGTTGGGACAAGGACGGGATCCTGTTAAAATCCGGAACAGTGGGCGGATGGACAATCAATGAGGGATCGATTTCCAAGTCATCCGGAAGCGGTCTGAGTCAGGTCAGCGTTAACCTTCTGCCACCAACGTCTGCAACAGACATGATCATATCATCGACGATTGCCGGAAATACTACTGCATACATCAAAGCGAATGGCGAGGCGTATCTGCCTGGAATGTTGGCTCCGACCACATTTACCGATGGCGTATGGTTTGAGGCGCCAGTGCATTATATGTCTGGCGCAGATGTGTCGTTCGGGGCAACCGCCACGTTTAACGAGGATGTTGTCTTTAATGATTTTGCATCATTTACAAGCTCGATATTCTCGGTTGGTATCGACTTAGCCGGGGATCTTACATTCTGGCCACGAAACAGCATGGGACAGGGTACTAGCGCACAGATCTATATTCAGTCAGGCGTCCTGTATGTCGGATGGACACGGCAGAACAGCACATCATTCGTGCCTGCTGCCAACTCGTCGATGACATTGGGCAGCCAGTGGACGCCGTGGAGCAAGCTGTACACAGATGATGCGCAGATTAACAATGATTTGGATGTTGACGGAGACGCTACGATTGACGGAGCACTGACCGTCACTGGAAACATCGGAACATCTGGTGCAATCTGGCTCGGATCCAATTCTATTGCATCGAACGGAAACACGCTGTACATGAATACCGTCTATGCCAGCACCGGTAGCTTCAGCCCGAGCAACGGCGGTATTGATCTCGGCACGCAGAGCAGCCCGTGGAATATGGTCTACTCGCTCAATGGCTACACGCAGACATCAGACGAGCGGAGCAAGCATGACATAGCTTATCTGGACGGAAAGGCGGTCGACCTGATTATGGGCGTGACGCCAGTATCTTTCCGGTACAACGAGGATCCTGCGCAGGAGCATTACGGACTGATTGCTCAGGACGTCAAGATGGTCATGGATCGGCTGAAGATAGCCAAAGATGCATTCGGCGGATATGTTGACGGGGAAACGCTCGGACTGCGGTACGATGAGTTCATCGCTCCGCTGATCCTGACCGTGCAGAGACAGCAGGAGGAAATCGACGAACTGAAGAGGCTGATAAAGGAGGGAAAATAAGGTGATTACACATTCCTATAAATTAGATATGTGCCCGGGCGGAGTGCCACTGGCGATCACCCTGAGTCAGTATGACTCGGACGTGCAGCTCGTCTTTGAGCTGTTCGCAAGTCGTGGAACATTCGTCATCGAATCCGGGACGACGGTTGCGATCCGTGGCACCAAGCCTGACGGAAATGGCATTGATCTGGACGCTGCAATTTCCGACAATGTTGTCACGGTCTCCGTCACGCAGCAGATGACGGCGGTGGCGGGGACGTCATATTACGAACTGACACTGTACAAGAGCGAGAAGGAGCTTAACACGGCGAATTTCCGCCTCATCATCGAGCGTGCTGCGCTGGACAAGGACACGCTGATTTCCGGATCTGAAATCCGTGAGCTGGTGGATATCATCGACCGCGCCGATGAGATTATCCAGGCTGCTGCCGACATTCAGCAGACTGCGGAAGACCTGCAAGAGTATGTCGATGCGAAAGAGGCGGAGATATCCCAGATTACCACAGATGCGGAAGAGACGGCACAGGAAGCACTCGACGAGGTCACTAACGTAAAGAACGATTTAAGTCAGAATTATCCAAAGATTGTAGAGAGTGATGCCATAGAACCAGACCTTGATATTGCTGATCCATCTGGAAATGTAATTGTAAGATTACAGGACGGACATATCAAGACGAAAGAATTTGATAGTGCGGATGCGATGCAAGATATTGCAGATATTCAAGATGATATTTCAGAATTATCGTCAGGAAAGATTAATATACAGCAAGCGGTTAGTGACGCTGGGAAAGCATTGGTAATCGGTGCTGATGGGATGGTGTCTCCTGCTGATGTGTCAGTTTCCGTTGATGCTACCCTTACTCAAGAGGGTAAAGCCGCGGATGCAAAAGCAGTAGGAGATGCGATAGTTGGTAATGTCAAGGTCGCTGATTCAGATGCAACGTCCGATTTAGATATAGCTGACAGTCAGGGAAATGCGATTTTGAGGTTAGAAAATGGGCATATTAAGACGAAAAACTTTGATTCGTCTGATATACTTTACGGTTATGAGTATAAGTTTTCTGGCTCAGATCTGTTATTAAGCTACGGATACAATGATATATATGATGCTGTTGTGGTTCTTAATTGTGGTCGAGCAAACGGTTTATTTGATTTTTCTGCATTAAAAACCAAACCAAAAGGAAGTTCGCTGAAAAATTACGAAACAGCAGATTTAATAAATGTATGGACTTCAAACACAGACATGCATGCACCATTTCAATTTCTCGTAACCAATAATGCCGATGGATATCACGCAGATGCAACATCGAGTGATTTTACTGGAGGAAACCACACCCTTGATAATATGGGGGCGAACTATAAAACCGCATCGTCAAGATATGTGTATTTTTTCGCCGATGGTAAACCCGTATCTTCTGGATGTGGGAAGTTTTTAAAATTTGAAATCAGATGGGCGAATAATGTGCAGGCATATAATTGTGTTAAATCTGGTGGCGGTGGAAGAACTAGTCTTGTGGAATATCATAATATGATTTTCGATGGTATTAAATTTAGCGAAGATGTTAAATTAGTACCATTAGAAGAAATTATAATGAGCCTTTGGTATGGTTTCCAGTGTGTTTCAATCGGAAATACATATACCATGGTGGAGTTTATCGATGGTAGTAATCGTATACCATTTAATACTTCTGATAGCAATATTGTTAGTGGAAATGATATGACCAGTGGTCTTGTTTCGTATGGCACGAATCACAAGATAGAAATGCGAGTTGATACTACCTGCGATCTTGGTAAGCGCACATATTATTCGGGTTCGAAGGGAGCGTTTGTATCTAATAACAAAGGGTATTTTTCCGTTATTGGCGAAAGGGTAACAATGCCTGCGAATTCCGTATACTATCTGCGTGGTTACTACCGTTTTTGCCCAAATATGTCATAATCGAGGGAGGAATAATTAATGGGACATGCGATTAAAATCAATAATGTAAATTTTTCAAACGTTGCAGTTGACCATATTTCATATTTTGAACCCGTACCGTGTACAGGGATTTCTTTAGACGCAAATATTTTGACTTTCGATACTGTTGAGGAAATTAAATCTTTGACCGCAACAGTAATGCCATCGAATACCACAGATACTATTATATGGGAATCGTCAAATCCTAGCGTTGCTACAGTATCTTCATCAGGTCAGGTAACCATACACGGAATTGGTAGCGCAACGATTACGGCAACTTGCGGAAATCATTTTGCTTCTGCATCCATAACGCAAGCAACAATAATTCCACAGTACGGAACTAAAATAGCGCAAGGTTATTCAATAGACATAGCTAATAATGTAATTAAATCTGGGGCATCTGATACACAGAATATTATTGCGCAGAATTATGATGAAACCCATGAGGGCCTACATATTAGATATGGATATGCTATAGGCGGGGTTGAAATGGTTAGAGTTCCATACGGCGCAACAAAAGCGTGCATAGCAACAACAAACGACACGGCTGTTTCTGTTAGTTTTGGATTTATTGCCGATACCGAAAACCTCACAACCTTAGATAATAAAGTATTTCCGACAGCGGTAGCCAAAGAAACATGGGTTAATACATCTACCGGATTGTCGTGTGCCTATGGTCAGTGCGTAGGTTTTTCTGTAACGAATGAGCAACTTCCTACATTAGATTATATTTATTTCAAGTAACTTTAATGTAAAGGGAACTTTATATCAGTGTTTAAGGACGCATTTAAATCCAGGCTGAGCACCATCAGGTGCCCGGCCTGAAATTATTTAAGGAGGCAGTCATCATGGACAGCACAGTAATATCAGCACTTATCAGCGCAGGGGTCACATTAGTCGTCTGCCTGATGACCAATCATGCGCAGTCGCAGAAGACAGAAGCATTGATTACTTACAAAATAGACGAGTTGCAGAAGAAGGTCGAGAAACACAATACGCTGATTGAGCGTACGTATAAGCTGGAGGAAAGCAGTGCCATTCATGACGCTGAACTCCGGCGTGTGAATCACCGGATTGAGAACTTGGAAAAGGAAGGAGATGACCGAAGATGAAGAGAGATTGGGGAGCATGGCTGTACCGTGCGGGAATTCGTGCGGTTAAGACAGCTGCGCAGACTGCTGTGGCGCTGCTGCCGGCAGCTGCATCAATCACGGAGGTCGACTGGAAGGTCGTGGCGGGGACTGCTGCACTGGCTGCGGTCGCATCGCTGCTGACATCGTTGGCAGGGCTTCCGGAACTGGAAGAAGGTGAGATGCATGACTAAGGGTGTTGACGTATCGGAATGGAATAAGGTATCGAGCTATGTTCTGGCAGCTAAGCATATCGATTTCGCCATCGTCCGGGAAGGCTGCCGGCAGCGGGCGGATTACCGGTTCTTCGAGCACATCAACGGCTTCCGGGATGCGGGAGTGCCGGTAGTGGGCGTATATCATTTTGTGTACGCCATCGATGACGAGGAAGCGGTTCTGGAGGCGGACAGCTGTATCGACAACCTGCGCCGGGCAGGGCTGACGGATGTGATGGTCTGGTGCGATGTGGAATACGATACTGTGGCCAGTGCGGAGCAGCGTGGTATCCATCTGAACAACGCTGCCCTTAAGCGTCTGGCGGAAGTGTTCTGCCACCGCATCGAGGGGGCAGGCTATCGTGTTGGCATCTACACCAACATGGATTACATCGTCAATGTGTATGGGACGGAAATCGTCAATGACTATCCGATATGGTTGGCGGACTATGAGGGAGGGCCGGACGTGCCGTGCATCTACCATCAGTACAGCGCCACTGGAAATGTTGACGGTATCAACGGAAACGTTGATATGGATTATTGCTACCTCGGATCTGACGAGGGCAGGACGAGAGACAAGATCGTCAGCCAGGCTAAGATATGGATCGGAAAAAAGGAATCTGACGGGTCATACCGTGAGATTATCGATATCTACAACGCATATCGTCCGCTGCCCCGTGGATATACCGTGCAGTATACGGACGCATGGTGCGCCACCTACATATCCGCACTGGCAATATATCTGGGATACACAGACCTGATTCCGATAGAGTGCAGCTGCTATTACATGATTGAGGGGGCCAAGCAGATGGGCATCTGGGTTGAGGATGACGCATTCGTCCCGCAGCCCGGTGACATCATCATGTACGACTGGCAGGATTCCGGAAACGGCGACAATGTCGGCACACCTGACCATGTCGGAATGGTGATTGAGGTGTCCGGAAATGCGATGGAAGTCGTTGAAGGCAACTACAATAATCAGGTGATGGTCAGGACGCTGAGTGTCAACGGCAGGTACATCCGTGGCTATATCTGCCCGCACTACGATGCAGCAGAAGCGGATCCGGAAGAGCCGGAGGTCAATCTGATTCCCGGCACCTGCACCATCGAGCTGAAACAGTTCCTTCAGGGCGCTGAGGATCCGCAGATCAAGACGATCCAGCGGATCCTGAATGCGCTCGGCTATGTCGGCGCTGACGGATATCAGCTGACAGTTGACGGGCAGCTGGGGCCGAACACGGCGCATGCAATCACAGCATTCCAGAAGGATCACGGTATGAGCGGAATCAATTTCGGCAGCGTGGCGGAGCGGACATGGAAGTATCTGCTGAATGCGTAACTTGGGAGAAACTTGGGAGAAACTTGGGAATTTCTTGGGAATAAATTCTTGGGAATAAAAAAGGAGGCGGGGAATTAACCCTGCCTCCTTTTCTGCTTAAAACTCTGTGTACTTATCGTCAACTATCAATCCGAAATCGTGACTATACGGGGTATCCACCACCAGATAGTCCTCAAACCACTTGTAGCCCTTCTCCAGCACGTACTTCACCGGCATCGGACATTCGAACCGCCACAGATCCATGGCGCCAAAGTGCTCTTTTAGCACTGACTCCGGAATTGCCATGATGTTGTATCCGGAATCCGACAGCCAGTAGCAGAGCTCCTTCAGCTCTTCCGGCAGTCCCGGATAGTCATCAACCTTACGGACCATGCTCTTCGGCAGGTCTTCCAAACTCTTTCTCATACCCACGCCCTCCCAAAATCATTGTCTTTGAATAATTCCTGCAATCCGCTCAGCTGTTTCAGCCTGAGCAATTCTTCCGCATCCATACCGATATTCTTCATGATCCAGGCATCGGACATCCCTGCTTTAGTCAGCTCTGCCACAATGCTGGTCATCAGCTCGATACTGTGCGATCCTCTGGCTCTGTTATGACGGATCGTGGACGCCATGCGACTTGTTTCCGGCTTATCAATTACAGATACGGGAAGCATTCCGCCTTCGCGTTCATAGATATCCTTGTGCAGCAGCATGGTGGTGTATCTATGATAACCGTCTACGATTTCATATATGTCCTCGTCTTTGATATAATAGCACACAATCGGCATGGTGTATCCATCTTCTTTTATTGACTGGTACAGCAGTTTCATTTCCGGTGGTGCTACATGGTTTGGATTGTATGTATTCGCTCGTATCTTTTCTATTGGAACAGCGATAACGTTATATACCGGGCTCTTAAAGGTTTCCGTACTTTTCAATTGCTTTCCTCCTTCTTTCCGTCTCTGCCTTGTTCTGGGCAAACCCCATGTACTTGCAATTGTAGTCATTCTTGATGATGCACACACACATTCGCTTATATGTCGGGACGGATTTGAAATCTGTCACATCCGCATCGTCAAGATAATCGTCAAACGTGATCACATCCTTATCAGATATCTTACTCGACTTTCCGTTGTTTCGATACGCGACTCCGCTGGCATCCAGCTCCTGAATCGTCTGGTCGGAAAGAGCTCCACCTTTTTCTTTCCAGAATTTAATAGATGTGTTCAGCTTCTCGATATAATGATTCCTGACATCTTCCGGGGAGCGTGTTCAGCAGGAAATTGCAATACTCTTTCCATGTGAAATGCTTCGGCTTCGTGATGGACTTCCAGCCCATGGCGGTCGTGCCACCATACAGCCCTGCCATATTGACGCCGTTTACACGCCCGGTCATCCTGCCCCAGTTCTGCGGATCAATCACCTTATATAGTGCGAGCGTGTTCATCGCACAGTCGTTAAACGGTGATGCTACACGCATCTGATCCACATTAAGTCCCGCCTGATAGTAGAGATCATACAGCTTGTTGTACGGTTTCTGGAATTTCGCGTTGTATGTCCAGATGTCGTTGACCGTCCAGTCGTATATAGGATAGCAGACATATGTCAGATCTTTCCGCCAGTATATGTAGTTAGTGTCTCGGTACGTGTTGACGTGATTGTTTCCTTTGATGGTGCGGTATCGGTCCAGGCTTTCGTCCGCTCGGATCCCGATTAGGACAGCCGTCTTTCCGTGCTGTTCTGAAAACCAGTATCCGAAATTGTCCTGCACTTCGTAATCTCTCTGTCCTGCGTAGAACGGAAACGGCACATTGTCTTCGTTGATGACATATGGATTGTCTGGCATATCCCTTACCCATATATCCCTGTCCTGCTTCGCCCACGGGATCCACGTATCTCCGTCTATCCGGCAGGCACACTGGGCGCCCAATGGAAGGCAGAGCCAATACTTACCAATTCCCGGAAAGCTGTTAAATGTATCTGCTACATAGTCTGTCGTCATCTGGTACTGTGCTTCGTAGTCCAGATGATACATTGATACTCTTTCCAGGCAGCCGTGTTCTTTGGCATAATCATATGCCATGTTTAAAAGCACGCTGCTATCCTTGCCTCCGGAGAAAGCAATAAGTACATTCTCAAATTCTGAAAAGATATATTCAAGCCGTTGTTGTGCTGCCTGGTATACATTTATGTCCAGATATCTTTTTTGCACGTTCCACCTCCCGTTTAAACGCCTCTGCCAGATTTTCCTTCCTTGTCAGGCAGTTGACGATAAAGGCGTCAATTGTATTTCTTGCGCAGATATCAATAATTTCCACCTCATGCGTCTGGCCAATTCGGTGCACCCGGTCTTCCGCCTGTAAACGCGTGGCCAGATCAAAATCATTATTGTAAAATATTATCCTATGACAAAACTGAAGATTAAGTCCATATGCGCCACACGATTTATTTGCCAATAAGTATGTGGCCTCTGTTCGGAATTTCTCCCTATTTTCCTGGCGTTTCTTCTGTGACAGTCTGCCTGTAAATTCCACTGAGTTTGGCAGGATAGTCATGATCTCATTGATTTCAGACTGGTACTTGCAGAATATAATGCACTTTTCGGTATTATCCTCAAGCAGTTTCAACAGCATTGCCATGCGCGGATTTTCTAGCGTATTATCAAACATCGGCTCTGTTTGCATCCGCTCATCCGGATCCGAAAGAACATTTCTTCCGGATGTGATGTGTTGAAGCGCTGCGAAATATTTGTATATAGTCTCAGATTTCATCTCGTCTACATTCAGCAGATACTCGTCTTTGACTCTCAGGTATTCTTCTTCCTGGTGCTCAAGCATCCAGAACAGTACGGTCCTGTAGTTTTTCCTCGGGAGCTTCAGGCACTCGCTTTTCCGTATCTGATAGGTGTACGGGGCTATCTTCTCCGTCAGGTAATCTACGTTAAGCACCCGCCTGATCCTGCTCTTATCGACATACTCCCTTCCGTCCGGCAATTTGATCGTCCAGTACTCCAGATGATTGGCAGCGAAACTGTAGTAACTCTGGTAGCCGAGGATCCTCCAGTCGAGGATATACCATTGAGCAAATAGGTCGGCTTCATTTTTGCTGATCGGTGTACCGTTCAAGATCAGCTTGTATCGACAATGCTTCGACAGCTCGATGATGCGACTGGTTCTAATCGCCAACTTGTTTTTCGTCAGATTTGACTCATCGACAATCAGGAATACATTATGCGTTTCGACCAACTTCATCAGCTGCATATACAGCTTGTCGGAAGAGGACAAGCTCTCAATACCCCGGATCACGATTTCTTCCGGCATTCCACCGCAGTGGAAGATGAGATCCTCTTTCAGATTCCTTTTGACGCTGCAAGGGCAGAGCCAGAGCGCGCAGTCCACCTTACCGGCTGCGAGCCTAGGACTGATTAGGGAGAGGGCGGTCCGGGTCTTTCCGGTGCCCTGCTCCATGAATAGCGCTCCGACTTTCAGCTGACGGAGCTTATTGACCGCTTCCTGCTGATACGGCAGCAGGTCCGTGATGGGATTAACCATTTTCCTCCTTTAGATCATCCAGCACGTCACGACTGGAATCAAGGATTTTCTTCAACTCGTCTTCATGAGACTCATAGACTTTCTCAGCTCCGGCAGTGGGATTAACCACTTCCAACTTGCTCCGGTACTCAGCGATTGCCTCCTGCGCTCCTGGACTGAGATGGAAGTCGTTGAGCTCAGCCATTTCCAGTATCGCTTCCCACGCCGATACCGGCGCTTCTGCCTCGCCGTATCTGCCCATGCGGACACTCGGAACCCTGCTGACGGCATTCTGGATGTCTGGATCTTGCCGATAGTCCCACGAAATACTGAACATGTTCCGCTTAACAAGATGTGAGATCCATCTCGTGTGCTCCGGATCGTACTGACCATTGACCACCTTGTCATGCAGCTCCGGCTTAATCTTGACCGGAAAGCCTGCGCACAGGAGCTTGTTGCCAATCTCGACAGCACGCTCATCAGCAGGCGCGTTGCGGAACGTGATATCCTTTTTCCACGTTTTCCCATTCCACTTAAATCCGTATTTCTTAACGACCGGAGGCATGTCCGGATCGTATTCGCTCTTCACGGTAACGCAGTCGTCTTTGATGGTGATCTCACAGACAACAGCCTTCCGTCCGTCCTCTGGCTTCAGGATCATCTCTTCCTCTGCCAGCTGCCGGGCTGACTCTTCCGGAAGTCTGGTCATGTCGGTGGCCACCTCTTCCAGCGTATCTCGCAGGATGTGCCCGAATTCGTACTGATTGTCGATCCACCAGGAAGCGGATGTCTGCGACCTGATCCTGTCCATTGCGATGTACACATGTCTCAGGTCGAAGCCGGCCTCTCTGTGGTAGGCTTCAGCCTCACGGGCCAGCCTCTCGAATGTTTTGACACCCTCTTCCATTTCCTTCAGTCCGCGTTCGCGAATGAATTCCGCCCAATGCACCTGCCGTTCCGTCCCGCGCAGCTCCTGGAGTCCTGCTGCCTTTGCCCGTTCCTTCACGTGTACATACTGGCAGTCCGGGCATTCCTCGGACTGATACCAGTCGATCTTATACTGTCTTTCCTTGGTCGGGCCGACGAGATTAACCACGCCCGTGTGACCGCATCTGTATGTAATATCATATTTAGCCATCTTTTACCTCCAGAACCCCGGCGTGTTTCCACACCTCGTTTTCACCTCTCGAAATTAAATGTTGTAATAATTCTCAATTACTCTCTCAACCACTTCTGACTTCCCGCAGCCCCATGTCGCTGCGAGTGACGATATCCTGGATATCGTTCTGGCCGACAGGCTGAATGTGCAGGTCGTGTGCTTCTCCGTATCCGGAACGCCGAAGATCTCTTCGTACTTATCCGGACCAACGTTATCCGCTGCCCACTCCTTGGCTTCCACCATGGATAGTGGTTTGATTACAGATGCAGGAAAGAACTTATTCCCTTCCCGCACCGCATATTTGCTTTTACTGGTTCCGGCGCAGTACAGGAAATATTCTCCTGTCTGTTTTCGGTAAAGCTCCTCGTTCCAGTCTGGATCGGAGCCGTATACTGCTGCGACCTGCTCGGCAGTCTTGACGCTATACCGCTTACCGTCGATTACCCTGTTCATCAGGGAGTAATATTTCCGGTACTCGTTTCCGAAGTAGAATTTCCCGCCATCGAGCTCGATCATTGGGACTTTCTTCCCAAACCGGAGTTCGAAGAAGTTCCTACTGTCGATCTCTTCGATTACACTGCAACAATCCTTATTCTGCCGGATGAACTCTTCGGCAGTCTGGCGGTCATGTGTCATGACGGGATCGCCCTTCCATTTGAATGTGAATGCTTTCATTTGCCCTCCCTGTTTATCTGCTCCATCATAGTACGTCTGAATCGCCCCAGATGCATCCTTCCGTTGTGAAGATTCCCACTTCGCTCGGATCCATGTCTAATACGGTTCTCACATACACTGCTGCCTCATGCGGTGTATCGAATTCGCCAATGAATTCGTAATTCTCTGTAAAAACACCGTCCTCATACACCGGAATATAGCACTTCATAACAGTTCCTCCTTCTCATGCTTCAAATTGCATCTTCATGCTCTTTTCCTTTCTGCCCTCGTAAACTCCGTGGCGGGTATCGGTTTTTACTGTGTGTGTATTTCTATAAACCCTTCGCCGAGAACCGTGAAACTGTTCACTTTCAGCTTTTCGATTTCCTCACCCATGTTCTGCGGTTTCCCCTCAAAAACAAGAAGTGTGCAGTCATTCGTGTGTTTCAAAACCTTGATGCGTGGTCTTGTTCCGAAGTCGTTCATCAACCCTGTCAATGCGTTTACCTTCATTTCTGTCCTTTCTGCCCTCGTAACCTCCAGAGCGGGTAATTGGATTATCTCAGCTGTAATACTGCTGCATTGTATTTCGTCTGCAAGTAGGCTTTGACAGCCGCCTTTTCGCTCTTGCGGAACCTGATCAGCCCCGCACATTCGAACCATCTCTTGCCGCCCTTGTTAAGTCTCTGGCCGTCCCAGGTCCATACCCAACGATCTTCAACTTCCCTGCTCTCGCGCTCCGGGCTAAAATCTTCGGATCCAGCACCAACCAGTTCTCCGGTCGTTTCATATTCCCTGTATGCGATTTCGATCTGCCTGATTATCTCACGGCCTTTTTCGTCTTCTACCTTCCTGTAATTAAGGTTCTTCCCATATATCCTGACTGCCATTGCTTTCCTCCCTGATCTGTTGTTCCCCTATGTTCCTTACGCTTATAATATAGCATACGTTTATTTAAATGTCAACATGAATTTACAAATAAATAAAAGTTAATATTTATTCATTCTCGTATGGTGCGGTCTAATGGTCACAAGATAGTCACAACGCACACGGAAACCCTGTAAATATGCGGATCTTCAGCAAGCAATTCTTAACACAGTTTTAATAGTATGCTGATTATTGAATGCATAGAAAATGTGGAGATGCGCGACAAGGTGGCTCTGGTGGCCGATTTGCTGGAATGTATAAATATTGAATAATATTCATTTATTTCGGTTTATTCGGTTCTAATGGTCACAATTCCCCACAAACTTAATCTTCTCAATTTCCGCCCGGAGCTCCTCCGCGGTACGATGACCGTATATGCTGTTGGTGATGTCCTGCCCGAATGAGTGACCAAGCATCCTCTTCCGGTCAGCTTCTCGCACTTCATACTTCTCACACAGCCTGCTGAATGTGTGTCGACAGTCGTGCGGGGTGTGGCGCTCAATTCCGGCCTGCTCCAGAAACGCATCCATCCTGTTCCGGATCGCGGACTGAGACATCCTGAGCAGGTCCAGACCGGGGCCGGGCACCATGTCAGCAATGCCGGAGTGGATAGGCACGATCCTGTCCTTACTGGATTTAGTCTTGACACCACCACGGAAATACATTTCGTCAAGATTGACCTCTATTGTCTTGTATGCGGACACCCTGAATCCGCTGTAACACATGATCAGCAGTGCCTGCGCAGTAGCATCACTCCTGCGCTGCCAGATGGTGCACAGCTCCTCGTCAGAGAACGGCACGCCGTGTTCGTCTCCCTGCATCGCCGGCAGCTGGATATACCGTCCCACATCTTCCGCGCACAGGTGGCGCGGGATCGCATACCGATACATCTGCTTGATCAGCGTGATCATTAATTCAATGGACGCCTGACTGCCCTGGTCGGAGTTGACGACTGCCTGAAGTTCATCCAGGGTAATACTTGTCATTTCACGATCATGCAAAACGGAAAGACGCTTGAAGGCAGCAGTGGTGCATCTGACGGAGCTCTGAGACAGCTTCTTGGCAGCTGATTCGCCGTATTTCCAATCATAATATTGTTGATAAACATCTGCAAATGTCGGGCCGTGATCCGCCCTGCTGTCAACCTGCGCCACGGAGGAATAGTCGCTGATGACCCGTCGGCAGAAGGCGTCAAGATCTGTCATGGACTGCACGACCTCCTGCTGGATCTCAAACTCCATGCCGGGCCTGTACGTGCCTGCGTGATAGGCGGTCAGGACGGCGAATCCCGTGTACCAGTCCGGGACATAGCACAGTGCCGTCGGACGGAGATATCGTCCGGATTGATCTCTTTCCGTCGCAGGTGGATGCACAGCATAGGGGTTAGCGCGGTTCCTGCCCAGATAACGGATGCTTCCGAACGAATTATGTAATCTTGGATATTTCTTACGTTTAGGCATAGTATTCCCTCCTCAAAGATGTTATACTATGGATGCTCAGTCATCCATTGATGTCCTTGCCGGGACATCTGTGGAACCCGCTCTCGCGATTGCCGTCGCAGGGCGGGTATTTTTATTTCGCTTCCAGTGCTTCGATGCGGGCAGTCAGGTCGGCGACGAGGGCTTCAAGGGCTGCGATGCGTTCTTCGTAGGGATTCGGAGCTGCTTCGGTCAGGTCGCCGGGAGTGTACTGGTTGTCAGACGCTGCTTCCAGTTCGCTATTCATGGAAAGGGTGCATTCAACAACCATGTCACGGTAGCCAAGTGGATAGATTTCTATATCAACAGGATCTGTAGTATTAGGGAGTTTATATGATGTATAAAATTGCACTGTAGCGCCCGGTCTGATTTTAGTGTACATGTCTTTTGTCTCATGTACATCACTAGCGGTTAATGCCGGATATCCAGAATCAAGCTCTATCCCTCCCTGATATACATATAATATAAATTCAGAGCCAGCAGAGGTTGATGAGGAGGTGGTGTTTTCATATTGCCCATATACGATTACATAATCACCACTTACATTACTGAACGATTCCACGCCAAGTATATCCACGTTGCCCTTCACTGATTCCAGATGCGCATACGACTCCGCCAGTGCCGTCATCGACATCAATCCTGCTGCAATCGCAGCTAACAACAGTGACTTCTTAAACATATCTTCTTCCTCCTTTATATAAGCCCGCTATAGCAAATGCTATATAAATACTATAGCGGGTTGATTACTATCTCACATCCGACTGAAACGCCACAGCCTTCCCGAGGATCCTGACCTTCTCCAGCTCAGATCCAACATAGACGAGCGGAGCGAACGACGGGTTTTCCGCCTGAAGCACCAGCTTCTGCTCTTCCGGATACATATAGACTCGCTTGAGTGTGGCTTCGTCGCCAATCAATACAGCAGCAATTTCGCCATTCTCCACTGTGGGTTGTTTCCTAATAAAAACAATATCTCCGTCATATATTCTCGCATTGACCATGCTGTCTCCTCTGGCTCTCAGGCAAAAATCAACGGGGACCCTACTACCTGCTTCGACATAGCATTCGAATCTTTCCTGCGCTTCAATTGGCTCTCCACAGGCAATCTGACCAATCAGCGGAACGGAGCGAGTTTCTACTGATGAGAAATTCCGCTGAACAGGAACATCGTATCCCATTAGCCAGGCTTCGGAAATATTGAGTGCCAGAGCAAGCACCGTCAGCTTATCCTGCCTTGGTGTGGCGACTCCCGAAAGATACTGGCTTAAATCGTTCCGTCCGAGACGGACATCGTGTTGTCGGCATATCGGCTCGCACATCCTTAATACATCCACCTGTCGCAGGTTTCTTTCATCCATTATCCGTCGCAGGCGAACTGCTGTTGTCTCTTTTGTCATGTCTTTTTCACCTCCTTTGCTATAGGCAATATTATAGAATATTTTGAACTTAAGTTCAATACAATAGCATAAGATTTGTTCATTTTTTTTGAAGAAAACTATTGATTCATGAATGACGATATGGTATATTCTTGTTGTTCAAGATGCTTGAACAGAGAGGAGGTGGAGTAATGGCGTACGATTATTCCAAGCTGCTTGGAAAGATCAGAGAGGTGTGTGGGACCCAAGCTATTTTCGCGAACAAGATCGGTTGGTCAGAGCACACCTGCTCGATGAAGCTGTCCAACCGGGTTGCGTGGAAACAGCCGGAAATACACAAGGCTGTGAAGATCCTCGGACTGAAAGACGGGGATATACAGGCTTATTTTTTTACATTGAGAGTTCAAGATAATTGAACAGAAGGGAGGTAACAATGTTCACGAGAAATCTCGAGGAAATGCCGCTCGACAAGTCATTCCCCGTCAACGGCACCGAAGAGCCCTGCCATGCTACCGGCAGGGAGGTCTGCTTCGATGAGGCTCATCCTGAGGAGCTGGGGAACTGGTGGGAGGAGTATGAAGATAGTGAGGGAGGTCTGCATTATGGCAGATAACCAGCGCATTTCCGTCAGTTCCGCAGCTGCCGAGCTCGGAATGGCTCCATATACCGTCCGGTATCTGATGGAGCAGGGTAAGCTGCCTATCGGTCATGTCATCCGGTCAGGTGGCAGGGGGCTGACGAATCGATATCTGATTTTCCGTCCGCTTCTGGACAAGTATCTCGGGAGGGCGACGGAATGAAGAAACAGGATAAGATGCCCGTGTACACGGACGGGCGCAGGAAATATACGGTGATGCCATGGCTGGTCGTTGACCGGCAGCTGTGGCGAGTTGTCTTTCAGGCTGTCGGCATGTGGTGGAGCCTGATGCCCAAGACGGCATGGCACCAGACACGGGACGAGGCACTGAATGAATTAGAGAGGTTAAGGAAGGATAAGGGTTGGAGATGAAGAGGTTAAACGAAATGAGCAGGGAAGAACTGATTGCCCTGACAGATGAACAGATTGAAACACTGATTGATCTTGAATGCGCATATTGTGGTGCTCCGCTGTCAATCGCCAAGCCGATGTATGCAACGGTTCCGGAGCTTCCGGAAGAGGATGTTACATACTGGCAGGTATTTGATTTTAAGTTCCTGGATAAGACAGAGGCTGCGGAGTTTGCTGATTATATCAACAGTCTGAAGTCCAGATGTACGACGGACTACGATTATAGCATTCCCGGATACGGCAGATACAATAGGATTGTTGACGACCGGAAGAAGTTGGATCCGGCGATTGTGGAAGAGGCAAGGTCCTATTCCGAAATCAGGTATTCCGAACTGAAAGAGCTTATCAGGCAGAGGGCAACTGCTGAAGAAGAAAACAAAAAGCTGATGAGCGAATTCAACGAGAAGCAGAAAAAGCGCTTCGAGGTGGTGAACAAGGTCAATTCGGCAATTAATAGTGCAAGAATCTCTTTCGCCAGCGACAGGGAGCGGGCAAGGCTCTACATGCGCTACTTGACACTGGCAAATGGAAATGCTGATGTCGCCAAGACCTTCTATAAGGATCGTTACGGTTGCGATATCACCGACACGATTCTTCAGCTTGCAGCAGAGGAGGTGAAATAATGGCTACCATCTATGAACTTACAGATGATTACCGCCGGTTGCTGGAGCTGCTCGAGGATCCTGACATGGATCCGGAAGTACTGCGGGATACCATGGAGGGACTGGACGGTGAATTTGAAGCAAAGGCCGAGAACTATGCCAAGGTAATGACGGAAGCATCCGCCATGGCAGCAGGCGCCAAGGCGGAGGGAGAACGCCTGATTAAGCGGGCGAAGTCACTCGAAGAGAACGTGAAGCGCATGAGGGGCACCCTTCAGGGCGCCATGGAGCTGACCGGCAAGACGAAGTTCAAGACGAACCTCTTCAGCTTCTACATCCAGAAGAACCCGCCTGCGCTGAAAATTGACAATCCTGCTGCCATTCCTAAGAAGTTCCTGATTCCGCAGGATCCCGAGATTGATTCTGGAGCAATCAAGCAGGCAATTAAAGACGGCGACCAGTTCGACTGGTGCCACCTCGAGCAGGGACAGAGCCTGCGGATCCGATGAGGGAGGTGAGCACATGGCTGCCGTAATAGGCGTGATGGGAGAGTCTGGCTCCGGCAAGACTACAGCCATGCGACACCTTCCACCGGATGAGACCTTCTACATCGACTCTGACAAGAAGGGGCTGAACTGGAAGGGATGGCGAACGCAGTATTCCGCAGGACGAAAGAACTATTGGGCCACAGACAGTTTCGCTGTTACTTCCGGGCTTCTCAAGAAAATCAATACGGAAGAGCAGTTCAAGCACATCAAATATGTTGTCATTGATACTCTGAATGGTTTGATGGTTGCCGAAGAGATGCGGATCCACGCCATGAGCGCGAAAGACGATAAGAGGAACGCATGGTACGACCTGGCTGCGACCGGTTGGGCATTGATTAACCAGTGCCTCGAAATGCGCAGCGACATGACCGTCATTATTCTCTGCCACTCCGAGACTGTATCGGATGACAACGGAATCGTCAGGACGCGCATCAAGACAAACGGGCGGAAGCTCGAGAAACTGGTACTGGAAAGCAAGATGACCACGGTCGTCTGGGCGGTCCGGCAGGACGGGAAGTATAAGTTCCTGCTGTCTGCTGACGGCAGTACAGCGAAGGTTCCACTGGGGGCGTTCCAGACGGATGAGATTGATAATGACATCATGCTCGTGCTCCAAGCACTGGAGGAGTATTGATGATCTTATGGCGGAGCCGGAACCGCCTTAACAAAACACACACTGGGGACATAATTGGCAGCATTACGGAACACCCTAAGAACTGCAAGGGGATCACGCGGATAACACGTCTGCCCCGGACGAACCAGTTATCCGCAATTTATCCGGTGGCGGAAAGGGTAGACGCGCTGGTGCTGAGAACAGAGGTGATTGCATTTCTCAGATGTAATTATGCAAGGTTCGATTCCTTGCCCGGATATTGAAATGAAATACTAACGGGGCCGTGAACGGTTCACAGCCGGAACAGAGTTAAAGCCGTTACCGTTTTGGAACGGAGCAATCGCACGGAGCGAATACGACTGTTTGGTGATCTTTGGATGGACGGCCCACTTCGGAACGTAGGGCATTGGGAGCCTTCCCGCAGGGGCGGGTGATGGGTAATAGGACACCGACTGAACAAGGTAGCCTTGACTCTGTACAGAGCGGTCTTGCAGCGGAAACAGGGGAATAACCACTGAGCAGGTTCGATTCCTGCCGTTCCGATGCCGTGGTATCTTTCCACGTTAAACCAGAGAGGTTTGCAGTAATCCTGAGATCCCGCCTATTGGCATTAAGCCAAGTAGGGCCTAACCCTTCATGAAGGGGATGTACGGCGGGAACAAACGAATCCTCCTCCTGTTGGCACCCAGAAAGCCAGTCGAGTGAGAAATCTGAAAACGCAGCGGTCTGGCAATGCGGAAGTAGGACGCACCTTTGGGGATATGGTGCATTTCGGAACGTAACTCAAATGGATAGAGTTTACAGGCTTCGCCGCCGTTTTTGTAATGTAGGTTCAAATCCTGCCGTTCCGATTATGGAAATGAAATACTAACAGGGCAGTGAACTGTTCACAGGGGATGCGAGTGAAGCTGTGACCGGCTATGCGTAGTCGGAACAGAGATAATCACGTGGTAGTGAAGACTTGTGGAACTGAGCTTTGGAAGGACTGCCCATAATGCCCCTTCGCCAAATGGGAAGGCACGGCGCCTTGACCGCCGTATGAGTCAGTTCGATCCTGACAGGGGCTGTTCGGCTCTGTG
>Ga0326511_10000425_pt1 | contig 36728 bp, 46 predicted proteins | sample 0_2496_0518_D_FD_203701 | JGI IMG/M metagenome (GOLD analysis project Ga0326511, IMG submission 203701) | Bovine rumen microbial communities from UC Davis, California, United States - 0_2496_0518 | ecosystem: Host-associated > Mammals > Digestive system > Stomach > Rumen | place: USA...
CAGGAGGTACAAGTATGAATATCAATTCTAAAGTTGTAGTAAAAAATGGTTATTACATCGTACTCGTTGACGATGTAAAAAAGAACGCAAGAATTTATCCACACATGGCAGCAATTGCCGAAGACATTCTGGACATCGTCAAGAATAGAAATGAAGAGACGGATGCGCCTCTTCATGATGAAATGAAGGCATGGGATATTGCCTTCGACGAAACAGGCATGCCTGTAATGGCAGTACCTGCCGTTATAAGAGGGAAAGAAACTATAGGCTATCTGTCGCCTTTCAGAGCCTATAGATTTCAGGTTTCTGGAAATTTCAAGGGCGAAGGTGACTTTGGTTCAACACCCGTGATGAACCTCAAAAAATATGCAGATGCAGAGGACGACAGAGTACTCTGCAGTCTTGCAGAGCTAGCAATATACAAGGGCGGCTGCGATCACCTCACAAGCAAAGAGCTTGCAAAGGTAGATACATTCGTTGCTCTTTGCATGAGTTTCCTCACACAGCTCAGCGATGAGGCTGTAAGAGTTGATTAAAATATATGGCAGTGGCACTTTAACGGGTGTCACTGCCATATATAATCCATTCAATTTTTATTTTCCGAATGAGGAGGATTCATATGAAACCAAAAGAAAAAGTAAATTATATAACTAAGTTACACTGTCCAATAAACAGCGTACTATCGTATTCCGAAACATTTAAAAGGCCATTAATACAAAGCGGAGACAATGACGTATACTATACCATTAAAATAACAATGGGTCCAATTGCTGTATTTAAAACGTTAGCAGAATATAACATAATCATCGAAACTGGTAAACGTCTAGAGATTTTCAATGGTTACAAAATTTCAGGACGCTCAGACGACGTGCAATCAATGTTCAACGACATAAATAACGCACTTGACGAAATCGAATGCGCAATTGAACCGTATATTGAAGCAAAGCACGCATTCGATGACACAGTAGAGAAAATAAAAGCCGAAATAACAAACTGGAAAGCGGAGGAATAATTATGAGAGAAAGATTATACGATAAGGATTTTAACATAGATTCAACCGAGCTGGTTGATATAAAGACAATGGATACTATACCTTTAAGTCATAAGCGCAAAGTTCATTTACTTCTGTCTGATACTCGCAATGAATTTTACATTCATGAATTTGATGAATCGGAAAAGGATGATTTCGATATATCGAAATCATTCCATATACACACGCACACGCTGTATGCCGAGGGCAAAAATTGCTACGGCATTACATACCGATTCGAAATGGATTACAGCATCTCGGAAACGCGGCACGAAATCCTAATGAAAATTGCTACGCCATCATACGCCGACAACACAAATCTGTTAAAAACGGATGATTTTGCCGATGTTATCAGGTGCACTATCTCTCACGATGCAACGATTTCGGCAGCCGATGAAGACTATGACGAGTTCTATGACATATGTGACGCAATCGTTGACGCATATGATAAAATCTTTAATATGGGCTATGACGAGTTCATAGCTTTTATTAGCGCTATTAAAGATACATCATTAACATATGCACTTGTCGAGAATTTTCATATACATATAACGGATAAAGTTTTCAGCGTATTTGCAAGCTTAATAGATAGCTTAGTAAAAAAGACCGCAATGAAATCCATATGTAGAATGGCACCTATGGAAGGAGATTATTTAGACGGATATTATCACAAGACAAATGGGCAGGCTTCTCTCATGGTTGATCGCGACGGAATATTCTACCGAGATACATTGGATGACGTGGCTGAAGACGATCTGGACTGCGATGTATCAGGTTGGCTTATGGATAAATGCGAAATGCCCGACGTTATAAATGACATAATGACTAAAGAGTGCAGAACAAGAAACATCGTTTATGACATGTCAATCGACGATGCAATTGATATGCTGACAAAATTATATTCTGCGCGCATTCAGCACACAGAATATAATCCATTCGACATGGAAGACGCGTCAGATGCCGAATATGCATGGAAGTGCATACTCGACAAAATCAAACTGTACGCTAGATATACAGAATGCACACTGTATGTCGGTGGATACCACTATGATACTAGTAGTTCATATGCTGAAGTTTATGACGAAGTATTTGCACTATCAATCCAATCATTATCATCAGACATCGAATTCATGAACAAAAAGCTAGATAGACGATATGTTTATCTGGCATATCTTGACGACACGGAATTATCGGAAATTATCCAGCCTATACTGGATAATAAGATAGATGACGAATGGAATAGCAAATACGCCGACACGTTCAGGAAGATGACCAATCCAAATACCAAGGTTAGATATGAATTGGTTGTCGATTAACAAATAATCGCGTTAGGCTCAACCTAACGCGATTTCTTTTTAAGGAGAAATTTATATGAGTGGCAATGTTTTCATTAAGTCGATCCATATCCGTGAAATGTTTGGCTTGTATGACTTTAATATTCATATTCCAGAAGACCATCGGGTTAGTCTTCTGACCGGACCAAACGGTGCTGGCAAAACAAAGATACTCGAAACGATCGATAATTTTTGTCATAATAATTATAATACAGATTATCCAGTTAAGAGATTCAATATCGTGTTATCTGATAAGACCGATATGAACATTTGCAAACGCCCAAATCGTCAGAAGAAGCCGTTGCCAATATCACCAATAAGCCCAGTATTCATAAGTCCAGAAGCAGATGATATATTTCCATTATCTGATGTGCTTGACAAAAATATATCTAGATATCCTGAAAGATATATGGATTATATGAATGTGCTAAATGGTAGACTTGACAGTAGTGGAATGCTTCATTGTTCGACTAATATCGATCACAATTTATTCCATTACACTATTGGAGATTTCCATACGAATATGTGTGATCAATCATTTAGTAAATTATCTGCTGGTCATAAATGGCTGGTACAATTATGGTATCAAATCTTATTTGGTTATGACGAAAACAGACTTCTCTTAATAGACACTCCAGAAACATTCATGCATATATGTATACAGGAAACATTCTTAGATGATCTCATAGAAATGTGTGATAAATACGATATGAGAGCAATCGTTGTAACGCATTCGCCATATATCGTAAGTAGTCACGCAAATCTTGTCCTCAATAAGAATGGACCAAGATATAGAAGCAAATCAAAGAGTAATAACAGCTAATCAATTTTGTGCACTAGGCAAAACGCCTAGTGCACGTGTTTTCATAGGAGGCGACAGTCATGCGTATTAATATTGATATGGATGAATCTTCTATAATATCAATTATAAATTTGCTCAAAGATATTTCGAATGATATGTACGATACATATTTATTCGAAAATACTCGTGGTAATTGCCACCGATGTGCATCATTGATTAACAAGCACATTACCGGACTTAAGCCAAACGAATACGCATTTGTTGATGAATTTCTCGACACATATTCGGGTATTCTCAAAAAATATACAGATTATCTGATATCTATAGATGATCGTAGCATTGCTAAAAATCATAAACCGTCAATTGATGCAATATTTTCCGCAGCATGGTTAATCATAATTAATGATGAATCATCTTGTGAGCATCAATGTCTAGATAATCTTGGAGAATGTATAAACGCGTTATTGATTGCATATGTCAAATTGCAATGTGGTATACATATAAACGATATGTATGAAGAAGTGAAAATGTCAGAATATCCTCACATTGTTTATAGGGATCTAAGTCGTATGTGTACGATATCCGATTACGATATCCGCACGATTTCTAATGGTAATGAATCACTTATTGACATAATTTCAAATCACATGAAAGCACTTAAATGCAAATGTAAAATCATTGATCGCGACTCTCCAGATGATGATTTATATTTCTGGATAAGGAAATATGGTTATACCAGAATTACTTTTAAATGGGGAATTGATGAATTATAATAGGAGGTATAATATGTGTAATAACGAATACTGCACCAGCATAGGATTGAAAGTAATGGCGCTTGATCGAGAAAATGATGCAAAAATCGCGGATATGAAACGCAGAGGTTGTAGCGACCTCGAAATAGCAGGTGTCAATGCTGCATTTCTCGAAAAGGTTATCAGAATAAATGCACAACTGCTGAAGAGATGTGCAACATGTAAGGATCAAAATCCTGAAATAACTAAACTCTCCAAGGAGGCAATGAATACTGTAAGTGAAGTGATAAACGTGTACGATACTGTAGGTGCAATGTAAAATATAGGAGGTAACATTATGGATCAGAATACAACAAACAATGCAGATGCTAGTAAAATGACCAAAGAATATGCGGCTCAGTTAAAAGAGCGTAGCTATTATATAACGATCAAATCGTTGCAACTTTACATACGCACACTTAGAGATACAATAGATACCATAGATGCATATGTTTCATGTGCAAAAGATAAAAAACCTAGTCTGAAAGAGCTTTGTCATCAATGTAGAGTGACAGGATCTATCCTGCCAGATAATAAATATCGCTCATGCGATAAACATATCTCTACACTTAGATCAGATATAGCATCACTGAATATCGTATGTAATAGCATAGACGATTTTGATGTAAATACACTGATTAACCTATTATGCTGTATTATGGAATCTGCAGACAATTCGAAGAGAGTTACGATGTACTTCGCTGATGAATCAACAGAATTAAAAAATCATGCATTGGCCATTATGCGGAAATTCATGCTATCAATGCTAGTTACATGCACTACATTATATTACACCAAAAAGACAAAGCATACATATTTGGGCAAATATCAACAGGAGGAAAGCCAATGACATTTATCGAAACAAAAGAACAGCTCGAAGCGAAATTGGCAACGCTTCGAGCTGAAAGAAAGGCAGAAATTGCCAATATGAAAAATAATAACCGTCCTATGGAAGATATCGAAAGCGTCATAGGTTTCTATGACGACCAGATGTTCTGGGCAGTGGACGAATACGAGCATTGTAGGAGGGATTAAATATGGATCCAAGTATAACAGTTATTCTCAATGCATTAACCGACATACTTAAAGACATAAACGCATACAATTCTCATGACGAAAATATTGTACTTGATACCATTTGCATTAAGTGTAATGCATGTGCAAGTATAATAAACGATGATATAGCTGGACGTAAATCAAACGTTAATAGATATACTGATGATTTTCTACGTATCTATTACGCAATTCTCAAAAGGCTTTGTAAGGATGCTACTGCGATATCAGCGCAATTGATTACAACAACAAAATCATTGAGCGATTACTTAACAAATCCCGATTATCCGCCACCAATCACAGAATGTTTTTCTGCAATGTGTGAGCTTATATCGGATAAGCTCGTGATACAAACTGATCTTGTATTGTATATGAATTGTATGCATCACTGTATACAGCAGTTAACATGCGCATACTACAAGTTATATTATGATAAAACATTACATTATTTTGAATTACTAGATGTATGATAAGGAGGTAACGATATGGACAATAACAAATCATTTGAAGAAGAGCTAGACAACCTGGCTAAACAGAATGCCGATTTAATTAGTAAATATGGCAATCTGCATTGCCTGATAGATGCATTAGCAGTAAAGATGCACGAAGCTATAGCCCATGACAGAATCATGGGTTATTCTGAAGATCATACGGATAATCTTGCCATAGAGTATGTTGAACATATGAACGAAGCAATTTTTGATTACGTCAGCAAGATAAATGAGAGGTAAGAATATGGATAAAAGACTTATCGACAAAATGATCAGAAAGCTTAAGAAAATGAAAAACCCTTATGGCTTAGGGGGAGAAATCGAATGCAGACTGCAGACAATAGGAACTTCTGAAGATGTGCCTGCAATAACCAGACACATGGATATGCGTGGAATTCCATGCAAGCATGTAAGGTTCGATGCTCCAGAAGAAAGATTATTCTTCTGGGTAGAAAAAGATGGTGAAAATAAGTATCAGTGGGGTATCAATGCAGTATATGGATGATAACCATATTATATTTCATTTGAATATTATATACTAGACAATAAAATCTATTGTCTAGTATATTTGTCTTTATATAGGAGGTACCAACCATGGAAAACAATGAAAGAATTGAGAGCATGGAAACACTTAAGAAAAAGAACATCGACCTTGGTGAAGATGTTGTAGCCAAGGTTGAGGCGCTATGTGCACAAGATCTGTATAATGATTATATTCATACAGAAGAATTCGCAAAACTAGCAACAAGACTTTATGCAGTAAAACTTTCACAAATCGAAAATGGCGCTGAGTATATTATCAATAATACGCCATATGCTAAATGGAAATATGTCGATGATGCAATCGATATGATGAAAGAATTCTGGATCGTGATGCATGACCATCATATTATGAGATACTTAATGGAAGATGTAAAGCATCTAAAAAATATGGCACTATTTGATACATTTAATAACGTATCAACCGCTGCCGGTATTAATTGGTTTCCCAATGAGTGGAAAAACTAAATGATGAAATAGGGTACCGTCAGGTACCCTATTTTTTTATCCGTATATTCCGTATTTTTTGTTATATATTCTATAGGTAATAATAAGAAACTAATAGCCCTCAATATCGAGGGCACGTCATATAGGAGGTAACATTATGACACTTAGAGAAAAACTCGCTATGGATCTTTATAAAAAGATTAGAGAGGCAAAGGAAAATGCAGCATGCCTCTCCGACTTCCAGCTCGAAAAGAGGTACCTCGAAGATGAATTTGAGTATAAGTTTGCATCATTGGGTGATGATGCAGATAAGGAGGTGGACGAATGACAAAAGAAAAATAAAGGCATCTTTATGATGCCTTTATTTTTTTGCTTTTACATCGATACTCTATCAGCAATCTCAGCTAATTTAGCATCGTTCATTCTAGTGTCTCCTTTTATCTTGCTATAGCCAAGATAACCACACAATCTATTTATTTCAGTTATATTTTTTGATCCGCACTTGGGACAGATTTTCATATCCAATTGCTCCCATCCGCAATCTTCACAATAACATTTATCCAGATTGTGTCCTTGGTAGAAGCCCATCTTCATACCACGTCTATTCGTAGTATCAAATGCGTCCAAGTTTTTATCATCATTATATCTCACGTATTGTATATGACCGCCATTAGACAAATCCCAAAATCGTTTCTCAGAATCTTGTTTCTCGAATGGAGTTATATGCGCATATACAGGACAGTGAGTACTATTGGTAAAATACTCTTTATCAGATACGCCTTTTATAATGCCATACTTCTTCCGGAATTGTTTTACCTGAGTACCACATAATGCCTCAGCAGGAGTAGAATATATAGCATATAAATGTCCGTCCAACTTCTTGAATTTCTCAACCTGCTTGTTGATATATGTTAATACTTCTAATGCAAATTCACCATCTTCATTTATGGTCTTTCCATTATACAGTACTTGCAATTCATTCAATGCAGTAATACCAAATGATGCAGTCCAAGATTTAATTATAGGAGCAATCACATCATCCGGTTTTAGATGTCCACCATATGCTCCACCCTGACAGAATACCATAGGATTACATCCGGCTTTCATCTTTCCTAAATATTCATATGTACGTTGATGCAGATTTCTTATCATCTCCAGATAGAAATCTAATACTTCATAGAAATCTTTGTGTTCTTCTACAGACTTCTGATATATCATAGGTAGATTAAGAGATATAGCTCCTATATTAGCTCGACCTTCGAATACAGGAACATCATTTTCATCTGCCGGAGTCATTCCGCCTCTTTCAAACCAAGGACTGAGGAATGCTCTACAGTTATGAGAATAGATTCCTGATACTTCAAAGTGACCTGATTCTGTTTCTACATCATAGCTATAATGCTCATCTGGATCATCAATCTTCATAACTTTAGCTACAGTACGGACTTGATTAGTATCTGTAAACGCACCTGGCTCTTCTGGAATTGCTTGATACTTCTTTGCGCATGTTATATACGCGCCAAGCTCATTTGTTGCATAAAATTCCACAGAATGTCGTATCTTGCTAGATCCTTTCTTGTAATGATTAGCATATACTTTGGCAGGCATTCCGAGAGATTGAATAAGCAGTAATTGCTGTATAGCTAATTCTCTATTGGTACTGCCGAGATGTGTATATCCAGTATTTGCATAAGAACCTGCTCGTACTACATATCCATCAGCATCTATCATACCACCTAAGAATGCCAACTTGGCAGATCTATTCCACCTAAATACCTCTGGTGGGATCTGACGATCTTTTTTGTTTATGCCGCCGAAGAGATCGGCGAAGTCTCTCTTGAGTTTCTCCAAAGCACCCGAGCCGTCACTGAGAATCTTGAGATCTTTATATGTGCCCTTGGGACCTCTTTCTTGGAGTTTAACTCTAGTGGGAAGCTTGTAGTATCTATCAACAACCTCAAGGAACATATTTTGGATTTCGTCTTCGCCCTCTGCCGCTATCGATACGACTACGCCACACTGGTAACATCCGTCGCATAACATTAATCCGAGGAACCATGCCAGATCATCTGGGCATGTTTCAGTCTCTTCTGAGTAGCCCTCATAATTAACTCGAATTTTGTCTTCACCCGGTATAAGATCACATGCATGAACCACGCCACGGTTTTCTGTTTCAAACGGGTGATCGTGAGTTACCTGTATATAGCGTCCATTGTCTAATACAACTTGATACCAATCGTTGTCATTATAATTTTTGATAATCTTTTTCATCTTCACAAAACCATGAAGAGTATCGTATATTTCAAGGTCCATATAGGATGTATCGAAGTACGTATAGCGTTCGTCTAAACCGGGTTGAATTTTCTCAACCATGCACTCTCGTATACGTCCATATAGACGAGCGATAGACTCAACAAAAAGTTGTTTATTGAGTTTATAGGTGAGTACCTCCAGTGGGGGGTGACATCCCATAGGAGAAATGGGCGTTTTGTATTTCTGATAGACGGATGACACGTATCCTTCGCCTGATAGAGAAAGCATGTCCGGATACATTGCTTTAGCTTGACATCTTACTGCATCTTGATATATATCATAAGAAGGTCTATCTTCTCCATGAAGTTCTTCATCATATAAGAAAACTAACTTAGGGAATGCTACTATCTTCTTGTAACCTGGCTTACCTTCTCCATTTGCTCTTACCTTTAATGCAGTTGAAGATACAAGCTTACCAAATTTAGAAGTATCTAATCCAAACGTTATAGTCACAAATGGATAATCTCCTCTAGAGGAACCTATTGTATTTAAGTCATATTCCATTGCTTGGAAACCTTGCTCCATGTCTCTTTGGACTTTATGCATCGCATAAATATCTGCTAGAGATGCTGCAAGTGTTACGGGTGTGTCAGGAGGAGCAAAGTCTATATACTCTTTGAGATAAGATTTGTAACTTTTCTCAGCGTATTTAGAGAGAAGCTTATCTATTTGAGGAATCGTAAATCCGCCATATTGCTGTGCTGCTGCGGTTTTGGTAATGGCTAGCATTACATCAAAAGCGACGTCGAGGGATTTGGGTTCTGTGTACCACATGTCTCCCATTTCGAATCCGTTTGTCATTACGTCTGCCATACGGAATAGCATACAATTAAATGTATCATTACGAGCTACCATATCATGTATATAGATGAATCCATCACGACATTCACGGAGTTCTTGTGGAGTGAGAAAATTCATCTGGTACATTTCTTTATTGAATATATTATATCCAATACAACGTTTGGTGGAAACGTATGCTGAATTTGTATTTGCATTGGAGCGATCTCCACGGAGGTATACTTCTTCTACTTCGGATTTTATTTTACAGAACGAATCTGCATACTTAGATTTCCACAGATTGTATTCTGAATACGTCTTCTGGATGTTGGTGTCAAATTTACCAAGAGCTGTACCAACTATTTTTTCAATAAAAGATGTCTCAAGAACATCTCCATCTTTTATCTCATAGGTGAAAAATAATTGCTCAAGGATGGCTAGAAATCTCTCTTGTTCTGCGGATGATAGCTTAGAGAATTTCGGTTCCGATCGTTGAGCACTTTTATTGATGCCGGATAGAATTTTGTTAATGTCGAACGAATCTTGCGTTCCATTACGCTTTCTAACCGTACACTTGACACTAAATTTACAATCTTGCATCTTGAAAACCTCCAATCATATTTATAAAAAATATATGATTTAATACTATGTTAAAGTGATAAATTGTAATGTAAAACGTCATATGAGTCGTAAATTACGAGCGATACGTAAAATTAACATTAATTTGTATTATATATTCTATATATGTGATAATAAACCCGCTTTAACCTATTAGGAGGTAAATATGAGTAGTTTTGATAACATGCAGAGAACTGTTGAGCCCGAAAAAGTATTAGAGGATATGATTTGTGTGGCCATCCCGGCGATGTCATTCTCTAATGAACACACTGTTTCGAAAGCGATATTCAATGACGCTATCGAAGCAGGTCTGACCGCAGACGAAATACATAACGCAGTAAATGCGCTATGGATTTCTGATAGGTATGATGATTTCCTATCATTACTTTTCGCCATCGATAAACTTGCCGTGAAACAATTATACGGCGATAATGCTTTAATAAATCACATTCTCAGTCTTAACGAGGAGGTATAAATATGAGTAGATTAGACAGAATGAAGCAGATCGTTGATGCGGGTAATCCTATCAATCCCAATTCTGAAAAAATATTAAAGGCTGTTATCGACAAAGGTATTCCGTTGTTAGATTATTTTCCGAATGATGATGTTGAGGAAGCGATATTTAATGATGTTAAAGATGAAGGTCTGAGCGCAACTGAAATACATATCGCGATAAATACGATATATAATTCAGGTATATTTAAGGGCTTCCCAGTCTTGCTTGGCAATATCGATTATATTGCTAAGAAAGAATTGAACTCCGAAAGATCTGCTGATCTCGCTCGTATGAACGAAGCTGCCGACGAGAAAAAGGCAAGACGAAGAAGAAAGAATAAGTTCAATTTGGGGCGATGGAGAAGGAATAGATCCGATTTGGGGAATTTAACCCCATAGGAGGAGGTATAAATATGGCTATAACATATGAGTTTAACAGATACGAAAATACACCTACTATGACAGTTATGGTCGATGGAAAAGAAAGATATTTGTCACCCTTCAGAGGTTATCGTTTCCAGATATCCGAAACGATAACTGGTGGTGGCATCATTCACGAGTCAATGACAAATACCAAAATGCATGAGATCGCAACTATTAGTTGCGGCCATGCAATACTTGCCCGACTTGCTCTTGATTGCATCGAAAGAGCTGGTACTGCTGAGATCGATTACAATGAGCTTCATAAGTTTATCGAAGACACGATCGTATTTCTGAAAGCAAATGCAGAGAAAATAGATAGGCACAACGATGTCTATCAGGCATTTGATTCATATCATTATGGATCAAGAAAGTGTCGTTGCACAGATCTAACAGGAGGCTAATATATGTACGAAAACATAAAGTATTGGCGGTCTTTATATGAAGACTTCCCCGACGCTAATGGAGAAACCTATAAAGGAATAGGCAAGAGTTATCTCTATGCCTACAATGCATTTATGAATAATAGAGATAACGTTTACAAATGTTACAAATGTCCTAAGGAAGAAGAGAGGAGATATAATAATACCACATCAAAACACCCGTGTGGACAAGAAAAATGTTGGGTAAGCATTTATTCCAACAACAACGCATAGGAGGTATCTTATGACAAAAGAAGAATTCGATAAGCTGGATGATAATATTAAGAAGTACTTCGCAAAAGAAGGTGACGAATTACGTCCTATTACAGAAATGACCAAAGAAGATTTGATAAGGATTGGAGAAATGTATGTTACAAATATACCTGATCCAGAGCATTGGGGTCTCGATGAATCTGGACACATGCAATTAATCGATACATCATATGGAGGTATATCATGAATAAAAATAAGTATTATAATATCAACGAAGATTTCGAAATTGATTACATGGATATATATCAAGATGCGCTTGACAAGAAAAAATCTATAGAAGAAGCAGCAAGACAAGAAGAGATACACGACGCGGTTGTTTATCTTATAGTAGATAAGATAAACAACTTCTTCAGATACTTTGAAGATCGTGAAGTGATGGAATATGTTGATGAAGCAGCTGCAGCAAAACAGATTCTGCTTAGCCTTGCAGAATCTGGGCATGTGCCACCGGAATTAATATTGGATGCTGCTTATAAGTTGGAATCCAATATATATTTGAGAGTGGATACTAGCTCGATATCAACAATTAAAAGAAAGCATATAGTGTCCAAACTTATACGGTATCTCGAAAATAGTCGTCCAAATCCGCAGATCAATCCACAGACTCTAGAATTTGAATACCCGTTACCTAACATGCCCACTTCGGTTGAACCCAATAACTGATTCCGATTAAAATATAGCCACCTTCGGGTGGCTATATTTTTTGTACGTACCCGTAAATTACGTACGTTGCTTTATATATTCTATAAGTAATAAACAGTAGACATATAGGAAAAACATTACATACACCACGTGATGTATGTAATGCCTATATGGATGTCAGCCTGCTCGTGAGAGCGTGGTCTCTGCAATAGTGGAGGCAAAGTGACTGACGTCTACAGCTCCGGAAGGAGGAATACTATGGCAATAGCCATAAAGAAATAAATCATCAATAGATGATTTATTTTTTGCTCTAATATGATATTTTTTTGGAATGTATATTATATCTATATAAGAAAGGAGTTGATTCATTATGGTAGAACCTAATGAAATTTCAGTTTTAGTAGATAATGCTATAGGTCAATCCAAAGCATTATATGAAACATGGTATGAACAACAAAATCACATATGGCCAGATCTATATGAAAGTATAGAGTATAAATGCTATAACACACATAGCACTGCTATAGTATACCAAGGAACTGGCAGAGAATGTGCTTTACTATATGAGGCTATAGATGAAGCTTTATATAATAGAGGAATACTTCCTTGGTGTAATTACATAACAGGAGATACTACTAAGAAACTAAAACCTGAATTTGTCTCTGGTGATATGTATGCTATATCAGTTACCTATTCAGGTAAAGGTGTCTATACTTACAATATAGATAAAGTAGGCTATGCTATATAGCATAATATAGTGAATACCAAATTTTGGTATTCACTATATTTTTTTTAAATAAAAATATAACATATAGTTAAACCGGAATCTAGGTACGCGAGTACATGGCAAGGTGATTGTCTGGATATGACCGCGGGAATGGAACAGTCATGTCCTTTGTATGCTCAAAAGGTGTACATATGATAGTGTGAAAAACAGAAGTACGAAAGTACATTATGCGAATAGGGTGTAAAACTATGAATGAAAAGTAGGCTTGTCGAAAGACTCGATTACCCCTGAACTCACTACGCTAACCACCAGGGAGGGGGTTTCTAGACGTTCACTGAAGAAAGGTTAATCTCATGATTATGAGTCAGGCTTAGCTTGAAAGTTCGTTCACCGTAATGATTGTAGCATAAGAGCTTATTGATTTCTATCTAAGCTCACCCGTATCTAATATGTTCATTTGTATGTCTTTCATTACATGAGCTCACTTTAAATTCTCTAGATTATTACTCAACAAGACGTTGCATTGTTACATATTGCTATATCCAATTTATAGATTTATCTCTATCCAAAAAAGATAAAAATATAAATTATTTTTTTTTAAAAAAAATATAACAATAACGTAATGATGTTGCCAGGGGGACTAGACGTGAGGATAACAGACCTTAAGGGGTAGTGGCTAAATCCGGAGTTTAGGGAAACTGAAGCGTATTGTCAGGTAGGACTTCCTATTAGAGACCGAAGGCCGGAGAAAAAAAGAATGAGCGGAGCGAATTTTCAGGGGGGCGGTCCGCCCCACAAACACATCCGAGACCAAAAACGACCAGAAAATAGAGAGAATTAAGAGATACATAAAAGACAATAAGACCAACACATGAGAGGCCTAAGGGTCTCCCACTTATTTTTTCTTCTATATATAATACAAAGTCTAACCTACCAATACTTTAAAATACCAGTTTATGTCAATACTATCAAATACTCTAAACTTAACCTGCACTATTACAGAAAATTAGGGACCAAAGGTCCCTAATTTTCAAATTCCCCTTAGAGCTATTATAAATCCGGATTTATATTAAAGATATAATGGTTTATATATAATAAGATTAATAAACAGAAAGAGGGGTATACCATATATGTATTATAATAAGTATAGAGTATTATATAAGAGAGATATATTATTAGTTACATATAGTAAAGAAGATATAAAAGAATTTATTAATACAAGAAGTATATTCAATAATATATCCGATGATAATATATCTAATATACATATAGAAGATATAGACTATATAACAGATAATGATTTAGATTATATACTAATATCTCCTTATAAAGATATGTATATGACTACTATAGAATATAGAATATTAAATATACTATATGAAAATAATCCACATATATATAATAGATATAGTCTATATCAATTTATATATAGTCATCCTATATTTAATATAACTAATATAGATGAATATATTAGTTATAGAGATAAATTAGATAGACTATGTGAGTTAGATATAGATTATGAGAATTTGAAAAGAACTTTTATATAATAAAATATATGAGAGAAGTGAATATCATGAATACTATATCTATATCTTCATATATTAAAGGCGCAAAGAATGCAAAACTAACAATGGATAAATGTATTAAGGATGGTATCCTATTTAGTGCAGAGTTAATAGTATTATCTATATTATTACTAATATATAGTGGAGTAGCATCATATTTAACCATAATTATGATGTCAGCTGCTATAATATTATTAGTATCAACTATCATTAGTAGAAGTATATTTATGAAAAAGGTAAATGTATTTTATGAGAGTCATCCCGATGATAAATCATATACTACTAATGAAGATTATATAGATGATAGTATGAGTGTATTAAAGATAGGAACCTATACAGCAGTGATAAATATAATCACTACTGTTATATCAGTATTAACGGTGTTAATACTGATAGTTGGATTATTGACATAAAATATATGGATGGTTTAAACCATCCATATATTTTTTATCTCTTACCAAGTCTGGAAGATACAATTCTCTTCTTATTAGATAACTCAGGGAAGAGTTCTTCTAATATCTTAATAACTTTCTGATTAGATTCTAATTTAGTATCCAACCAATAGTTGTCAGACTTAGGATTAGTAGAAAGACCTTTCTCTCTAAGAGATTCATCAAATAGTTTAACCGGATATTGAGTAGCATTATTAATAAGATTATTTTTAAAATCTTCTATCTTATTCTTAGATGCAAATAAGTCAAACTGAGTAGTAGAGCATTCACCATATGCTATAGCACTAAATAATACCATAGTATCAGTATTAGGTTTCTTAGTTATAATAATATAGTCAGTTAATTCACCAAAGTTAGGATTAAGATAAGCAAATATGACACTAAGACCAAAATCCTTAACTACTATATGTAAGATATGCTTTATTACTTCTTTTCTATCTGTTAATATAGCTCTCCTAGTAATATCCATCATATCAAAACGTTCTTTATTCTTCATATCTATTACCTCCATAATAGTATATTTTTTATCTCTAAGTTAAATATAGTAAAAATGAATTATATATTATATGGAAAGTAATTGAGGAGGTGTATAAATTGGATTACGTAAATAAAGATATATTTGTATTATATGACGATAATTCATATAAGTTTATAGATAATACAGATGCAAGTATATTATCTTATGCTAAGAAAGATCACGTAAAATTTATGTTCTTTCCTGTATATGGAAAGAACTCTACCAGATATTATAAAGAAGACGCTAAAGTAATAATATCTCCTATAAAGATAACTATAGATGCACAGATGTTATTATGTACTCCTACAGATGATGGACTGGATTATGGATATTCTAATGCTATACATTTAGAGTCTAATGATATAGCTAGTTCATATTCTCTAATAGGATCTTTATATAATTTGGAATTATGTTGTGAAGAATTGTATACAGAATATCATAATATTGAGCCATACTTTATAAACTTTGAAGTCAATATTAGCGTAGATGGATGTGAGTATAAATTAGATCCTGAATTATTTGCTAATAGTATAAACGAATTAGCAGAATCCGGAAATAGTTATGCTAAAGCATCTATAGTATATGGGTCAGATTTTAATGCAATACACATTGGCGAATTAATACACTATATAGAGAATACTATATCATATAAAGACTCTAGATATGACAGTTTAAATGGCAGTAATGAAGATTACATGATATTTGATAATGATGAATATGTTACATATACTACAAAGACAAATTTTGTGACATCATCCGATAAGACTCTATTACTAATGACAACAGGTACGCCTCTATATATGACGATATTATTTAAAGAATATATGATGCTATGTGGATGCCGTAGATATGATTTATCATATTGTGTATACTCTAAACTAGAGTTACCTAATGATGAAGATTATTTAGATGAGCATGATATAAGTTGTAGCACATTGTATGAGTTATCCGATTATTTATACAATATACAGTTTGACGATACGATCTACATGTACTCAATTAAGCAATTTCTATTTATTGCTACAGGCATAGCAGATATAAATGATGTACTGATGACTGAGATTGATAACAATTTACTTTTTGATGACGATATATCTGTGTGCTATACTTGTAATATAAATATGACAGATAATTTCGCACATAATGCATTAATTGGAGATTCTATAACAAGCAATCTCATTAAGACAGATAATTTGGATTTCTTATCCATGTTAATATCTGATGTAAAAGTTTCTATAAAGAGTCGTATGTAGGAGGATATAGCATGAAAGACAAATTTAAGCCTGAAGCTAATCTGGCTTTACTAAAAGGTGAATCAGATTACGAACTAAAAGCGAAGTATATTACTATAGAGAAATTCAATAGTAATTATCATAAGTATGTATCTGATACTGAGATAAGATATGTCGCAATTCCTGTATCTGCATTTGAGAATTTATACTTCATATTACCAAGAGAAGTATTGCCTAAGATTTTCCAAAAAATTCATGTAAAATACAAATTGGAATTGCTCAGAAGTGTTGGATATTCAGGTAATAATGTGATACATTCTCAAGATATGAGTGTTAATATAGATACCCCACACTCATTATTCACGTTCTTATTTAATCTTGAAGAATTGATCATTTTCAATGTCGTATTCAACATAGAAACGAAGATAAATGAGCATTCTCAATTAAATCCAACCGGTCCATTGTATGCATACAATATATCATCATATTCTATAGATGGAGCTAAGCCTAAATCCATATATGGATTAGATCATGTTATAAGTGATTTATGTATTATATATGACATGGATCTATCTAAACTGATATCTAAGTTCTCATTAGTTATATATGATGATAAACGTGCAAAAGTCGTTAAGCATACATCTGAAGTAAACATAACTCTGGATGCATGTAAAGATGCCATAATATCAAAATCATTGATGCAAGATATTCCAATTCACACATTCATATCAAAAGAGGAATGGATCATGATAAAAGATGCAACTCCGTTCTTTGAAAGTGGTGTTGTAGAATATGGATATGGTAATGTGTTTAAGAATGATGATTGGACAGATCCATCAGATACATCTGGCTTTATACCCAAGAGAACAAGCACCAGAAATGCTCTAAGTCTCATTGATTTTACGATTTATACCAAGATGGCTGTATCTATTCTAAGGGTAACTCATAAGCTATTATCTATGATTAACACTAATGGATTATATCCATCGATTGACTATGGTTTGATTCCGTTTGGAGAATCAACAGTACCATATTTTTCATACAATTTCAAACTAACTCCTTATGCGCCATCTGGTTCATTCGACGATAAGGGATACGTATATATTGAGGGTAATTATGGTGGACATTATGTCAAGGACTTCGTATTCATGAATGAATCTGATATATATCGCTTAGATATATATGGTAGTTTCATAAAGGATATTGAAGGTTATATCTTACCATGGTGAGATAAATCATGATACACATATGTGTATCATGATATTTTTTTGATGTACTCTATACAGAATATTAACAAAGGATGTGATAAAATGTCTGGAGTATCATCATTAAACACAAACAACTCTATGGTTATTATATTAGAGCAAGAGTTTGAAAATGTAAGAAAACTACTAATGGAATATACGAGACTTCATGTACAATCATTAATTATATTTAATATATGTGCTACTATATTCTGTTTGTCTGTATTAGCTAATATTCCACTTCTTGTAGCTACATTGATATTCATAAATCTATATATGAATAATACACTTAGGAAGCTACATAAAGAATGTAATCTAAAACAAGTTGGGAAAATAGCATTTGGACAAGACTATGATATATACGATGTGAATATATCGGACGTATATTACTCTACAAGAGAATTATCTTGTATGAAAGGTAAATTACAAAATGCCATATATGTAATTCATATTTTGGAAAAGATATTTATTGTAATGGCTATAATAGCTGTAGTGTGGGCTATACTTGCAGCAATAGTATTTAATAATTTTTTTATATTGGAGGCTATATCATGATAGAATCTACCAAGACACTATACCAGATATTATCGGGTCAACCTAGTAATATAAAGCTAAAGCCTGATGTATTTGTAAATGACTATAAGTACGAAAACAATGCACTTATATTCAATTCTTCGGGTTTGTATACAAAAACCTTTGTAAGAGATTTTAAACTCTATATACCGTTCTCCCATACCGGAGATCTTATAGCAGATTATAATAATGGCATTTATACAGTATATCCTTTGTATAACATATTAGTTATTAAGGCTGCTGTATTAAACGATCCCAAAACATATTCTATAGCAGCAGTATATCCTATGAACACAGTTCAGTTTGAAGAAGTTTATCTGGATGATAATTTAGATGAAGTTCCTATAAACAAGGTTGCTGATACTGCAGCTATAAAGAGATATGTACCAAAGTCTATAGCTCCTATGCCAAATATGACTAATTTCTATAACGAAGTTGTAAATGGTATTATTAAGATACAGAAAACAATGTAATGGCAATATAATAACCAGCCTACGGGAACGGTTATTATTTCATATACTTACGGCAAATTAACCATCATTTGCCGTAAGATTTTTCCGTAAATCCGACAACCATTTAAAAGAAGGTGTTTAAGTATGATAGGAATTCCTAATATAAAATACATCGGAAATTACGAGAAAGAGATTCAAGCTGAAGATGACGCATTTGATAATATAGTTTTATATAAACCGATAGACTTTTTCGTCATGGCAGATAATCGTAATAAATTTGTAAAATCATGTGAGAAGATGTGTAGATCCGATGAAGACTATGCAGGCTTTGTAAAGTATGTAACCAATATAATTGGTATAGATTTCTGTCAGGTATCATCACAGATATTTAGTACAGATGCTACAATTGAAATGCACCATGGTCCTCTATTTACATTATACGATTATGCATCTATTATACTAGAAGAGTTTATAGAAACCGGTAAGAAGATAACTACATACAGGATTACAAATCAGCTTATACAAGAGCATTATGATTTACATGTACAAGTAGTAATGCTTGCTGTGACTAACCATGAAGCTGTACATAATAGAGATATCTTCTTGAATATAAAACAAGGTTTCGGAGATGTATCTGGCTTCATAGAGAAATATAATAAGTATCTAAGTGACAACCAGAAATATCGTATATGGAAATACTTGGATCTATGCGAATCTACCGATTCTTTTGACAATAATATCTTTGATACAGAGAAGGTAAAGAAACTTGTAACATTATGAGGAAATAGCCATGATTGATACTATAATAGGTATAATATTGGTAGCAATATTTATCATATCAATGCGTCACTTTATGCATTTATTAATCGACTTTCTTTACGATGCTATTGCGGATATGAAACATTCATATGAAGAATACAAAAATATAGATCATACAGGATGAGTAAAATCATCCTGTATGATTTAATTTATTTTTTCGTCTTTTCTAATTTCTTTGCTTCTTTTTCTTGTTGCTTTTCAGCTTCAGCTAGATCTTCTCTAGTCTGCATAACGATATTTTTCCATTCCTCAGGAACTTGAGGTACACAGAATCCATCAACGTCTATATATACAAACTCAGGTGTATTGACATCAGATTGTATATTATCGCATTTTAAACTAAGAGCTATCTTAGTATCTATTTTTTGTTTTATATGCGAGCATTCTTCGGATTCAATTATGTCGGCATATATCTCATAGTATTTATAGAAATCTTGATATATATGCTGTAATGGAATAAATACCTTACTAGAATGCACTAGTTCATGCTGTGTCTTACTAAGAGGAATCAATCCAACTAATCCATCATAATGCAGAGACATTACTGTTTCTGCTATAGCGAATTTGTCAAGACTGTCATCTTCACTTTCTCTACGCATTATCTCTATATCAACTAAGTCGTATAGAGTAAATGGCTCATGATGGAGCTCTATAGAATATTTCTTTCCATTAGCACTCATTATAGTTGGATTGATATAGCATCTATCCATGTGCATTTTAGTCTTTAAGAATTTGATATATTCTTTATATTCTTCAGATCCTCTGATAAGCTTTTCAATCTGTTTGATAAACTTATCTCTGGACCTGTTATTTGTAATAAGATGTACAACTCTCTGAGGCTTTTCATCTACAGAGATATTTATAGTCTTCTTACTACGTATTGCAGTTCCCGGTTTCATTGTAATAACAGGAGTCACGCTTTTCATCCTCCAGTCGCTTTAATCTTAATTCCATTGCTCTTACATTAGAGCATATACCTCTTAAAGCAAACTCAAGATTACTTATAGATGATTTTATATTATTTATACGAGGAATCCTTTCAGGACTATAATCATTATTCATGACATTCTTCAATTGTAAATTTAATGTTGATATATCGTTATTGTATCGCGTTCTAAGTGCGATCGCATCATTGAGTGATCTTTTAGTAGAATCAATCTTTTCGTTAATATTATAAGGACTCCAGTCGCCCATAATACTCAACCACCTTTACGAATTAATCTTCTGGTTCGTTATCGGTTACGGTCATTGTAGCACCTTCAATAGTAGAAACCGTTATTTCTTTTACCCAAACATATTGTCCACATACAGGGCATTCGATAGTGTGTTTATCTCTATCGTAATGTCTGCAAGGCATTGGATGATGAATCGGAGGTGCATACATCATTGGATTGTAAGGCCTAGGCCATACAGGATGATATCGATTTGTATTGCAGCAGCAGTGTACGGGAGTAAGATGCCAATCTTCTGTAGCAACCTTAACTGCTTCGCCAAATGTAATGCATTCTAACCACTCATCTGTAGTAGGAGCATCACTTAAGAATAACTGACGTGCATTGATTGGGAAGTTATTGCCATATACTTCACTAGCAAGCTGTATTGCTGCATCATTCGGGAAACCATATATTACGAGTTTATTGATATACTCAGTATGGTATTCTTTATCCATTTTGTCTACCGCTTCATATACATCTACGAATGTTGCAAACATCGTACTCATATATGAAGGGTTTTGCCATGGAATATATACATAGTCCACAAGATCTTGTCTGAGAAGAGCCTTTATTCTAGGAATATCTACTTTGCTAACAGTGAGAAGAATTCTCTTATCGCCAAAGGTACAATAGATATCATGGAAGTTATCGGGCCATGTATTTCCGGAAGGTGCAACACCATCACCATCATTCCAGTCAAATGCAATAAATCCATTATCCGAATATACGTATGTAGATTTAGCAGTTCCCTTAACGAGGGAATTTAAAAACATAGAGTTGAGCTTATTCTTAACAGAAGGAAGAAGCATGTCAGGAGACATGACTTTTACTACTGATTTGATCTTAGTTAACTCTAATACTAATCTATACAGATCGGAGATATATTCAGGATAAATTGAGATAGGAATAATGAAAATGTTTTGATACATCGTGAGAGATGCAATCTCATATACATCATGGAAAGCACCGGGAAATAATACAAACACGAATAATGAGGATGTACTTGAATCTGAAATCATATATACCGATGATATATCTGATCTTAAGTTAGAGGCGTTGTAAACGCCTATTAAACCCATAGCATCGCGCATAATAAAGCCTCGCTTTCGGATATTATTTTTAATCAAATGTCCAGTTTTAAAAATCATAAAGGCAGGACAAATTTAGTAAAATACCTTGCAAAATCGAGGTGATAGAGACATGGCACAGACTTCAATTTCGGGTCGTTTGTTTGAAAACAGCCTTAGAGAAATGGTTTCGACATTAGTTTGGCATAACAAGTATCTTGGCGATAAATATGATACAGAAGATAGATATGTCGATGCAGTTGAAGTCGATACTTACCTGACAGGTGCGAGGCATTTATTAATGACATATAAACGCACCGATTTGGAAAACGTTGAAAATATGTCAGAAGATGAATACATGAGTTATAGAGAACTCGAATTTACATCTCCTGATGCAAATACAAATATGCCCTATTGGGACATGTTTTATTATGGCACTAAAATTGAATATGATCGTGATCCTTTAACGGGATTACTTGTAGTAGATAGATCCAGAGTTGGATATCATAAAAAATATGAAGAGAAGAATACATATTACAGAGAGCTATATGGTTTACCTGCATATGCTGGTACAATAGCTCATTGTAATACATGTGAAAATGAATGGCACGGATATACTAATGGTAGTGTCTGTCCTAAATGTGGATCTAATAATATAGATCCAACTCATACTGCGCCATCTATGTATTCAGGTATAGCTTTATTCCCTAAGTATACTAATAAGCCTGTCAATACAGAATGGAATCGTGGTCCTATATATAGAGATCTTACTACTGACTGGGTTTATCCTACTCAGAATGAAGAAGGTACTCTTAAAGAAGAATACCCAAAAGATGGAGCATCTTATACAAATGCTAAAGACGCTAATGGTAAACAGATAAGAATGGAATACAATCCTCTTGTATATATCTATCTCCAGCCTCTTAAAGAAAGAATATATGCAGAGTTTTCAACTACGTTTATTAAAGATTGCTTAGAGAAAGTAACTTATGATAGACATTATAGATATCTGAAGCATTTAACATATGCAAAGATTCATCCATTCGTAGCTAGATTATCTGATAGATTTGAAATTTTGTATATACAAGATGCTGATATAGCTGCACTTGGCAAAGACTTCAGAGAAGTATATGAAGAGTGTAGGCTATATATGAAATATAGATATTACACAGAAGCATTCAGAAATCAGTATAAAGAATATGAAGGTTTTATTGGCTTATCAATTTTATTTATGGCGTTACAGAGAATGCAGGCTAAATATCTGGAAACCGATATCACACGCGACTTCTATGATTTGGAATCAATAGAAGTTGTTTATAACGCGTATTCTGTACCTTTCTATGATGATATTCCTGTTACATATCATACTAAGATAATTAAAGCAATAAATATCCTCTTGTCTAAGAAAGGATCTAATGCTTGCTTTAAAGATATCTTTGCAATATTCGGATACTCAACTCTTAATATGTATCAATACTACATACTTAAGACTCAGAAACTTACTGGAAATGGTACACCCATGTACTATTATGATGATAATGGTAATGAAGTACCTGAGCAAATGTATGATGTTCGTATAGTCAAAGCTGATATAGGAGAAAATCCATATTCTTATATAATAGACTCTATGAATTATCTGAATTATTATGGAGTAACAGAACCAGATACATATTGGTTGAATGATGATGATTTATTATACAAGCTATATCATTCTGAATATAATTTCTTAGAAACGAAATATATCGGAATAGAAATGGCATTTAGTTTGACAAGATTTACTATAGAGACAGAATATATTATGAGAATGCTACTGGATAATAAGACCAGTGGTAACAATGGTACAAATCAACTCACTGTATATCATGGTAATCTCGGTATAGAAATTGATGTATACACTCTTGTGCTATATATCATGTATATTGTAGGTAAAGAGTTTGGATTATCCAAAGGTGGTAGTTTAAAACCATTAACGGATCCAATTAAATTATCTAATATATACGGATTCAATTTCATCGAAGATTTAACTGTGGTATATGGTTATTTATCTAGGCAGTTTATCTATAACTATAAACCCGGAATTATAGTAAAAGAAACCGACGGCTCATACTATTTTAAGCCAGTTAGCTATGAAGGATATACACCAGCAAATGCAAATTCAGTAGTACTGTATAATACTGAAAAAGAAGCAGAATTGAATAAACTTGATGTCAATAATGATGATTTCACAGGATTCTATCAGTACGTGCTGGAATATATCTCTATAGGTTATTTAAAGCCTATAACTATGGGTAATTTCCCAGAGGCTAGTGAGGCTGAGAGAATAAGAACCAAATTGGCTATAGCATTCAATGGTATTAAGCATTTATTAGAAAGCTATACTGATGAAGAAGCTAAGATGAAGAATCTCTTAGACTTCAGATTCGTAAAAGTATATTATTCCGATAGTGTATGTAGTTTCTGTGGTGTACCTAGAGAAGATTTGACTAATCAATTTGAGTATTGCCATAATACTGCATGTTACTCTAATCATGATTATCTTGATGGTAATGGACCTCTTCTCAGAGATATGAGAGGTCGTATTCCTAGTGTAAAAGAAATAGATACATCTAAAGATACAGAAGATAAAATATTTAGAAATCAAGTATATGCTGAGTTCGTTACTAATTACGAATTAATAAATCCGTTTATAGTTACTATAATACGTAGATTTAATACATATCCACAAGATGTTATTGATATGAATGAAAGTCTTACAGAATACATTGCATTTGACAGAGATGATACAGATATCATTTATGTACTTGGCGATGTATCAAATGTATTACCCGGTAATACTGTAAGACTTGAGCATAGATCTGGTCAGACTGTTATTAGTGTAGATGAAGCTAAAGTAGTAGATATCTTAAGTTCGACATATGATGTTGAACCACCGGATGAACTTGTTGTTAGATATCATCAGATTCTTATAAATAAGAAGATCAGTTATAAAGTTAATGACATCGTTGATATAAAATACAGAAATGTAAATGTTACATATGATGAATGGTGTTATATGATGACTGAGGGTGTTAAAGCTCGAGTTGCATATGAAGCATCTTCTAAGCGTTTAGCTGAAATGGAAGCAGAGAAGGAAATAGATCCATCTGCATACACAGATGAAGAAATGCAAGAGCAACGAGATCTTGTACACCACAATCAATACAATTATACTCATTCATTATATTATCTTATAGGAGTAATATCTGAGTTCATAGATTGTGATGAAGATATTGATCTATTCTCTGAGGATTATATTTGGTCTGAAGAAACTACGATTGGTCAAATCTTAATAGAGCTTAATATGTATAATGCTCTAGTTGGATTACGTACTAAGAGAGAATTCAGACTATTCATATCCGATCAGATAGAAGAACTGACACCGATTGTATTAGATCCTAATAATGCTTATTATACTTGCATAGATGATATTAGATGGATAGCATTGTATCTGAGATATTATTTCTTAGATAAGACTAAAACTACATCCGAATTGTCTAAGACGATAGATGATTTCTTCTTATATGACAATGCTCGATATATGTCTGAATTTTCTTATAGGCATTCAAGTACACAAGAAGGTTATCAGAATAATAGAGCTAATGTTGCATACTCATATATGAATGATACTATGACGCAAGTACTTGACCCGATAACACATAAGCCTATTAATGTATTTGATTACATCAAGAATCATATAAGAGATATAATAGATGCAGATAGAAATATATCTGATATCAATGATTATGAAATTTCTATAGGAATTGGCAGAGGTGTTGATAAGGATTGGAGTAAACTTCAATCTTCATATAATGCAATAGTAGAATTACATAATGAGTTTACCAAGCTTACTTGGGGTATTAAGAATCCTAAAGCATTTCATGCTATGCGTAGACTCAATAAGATGCTAATGACTACTAAATATGCACAGGATGTATATAAACTAAAGGGAAGCGATACTGTTGCTGAATCTTATAAAGATCTCTTAGACTCTATCAACCCAATGCTTACTCTTAGAATAGATAATATGACAGAAAAGCAACGTATAACTGAGCTTGAGTATTCATTATCGTATCTTGATAAGATAAGTGATGATCTGTTATATCTACATGCATATGGTGGATTTAATATGAAGAAGATATTGTCATACATCTGGAAGATGATATACTTCTTTAAGTCAGCTAAAGTCGATTTATTACATTATGCATTAGAGTTTAGAGTTGATGATAAAACCGATAACTTAATGAAATATATGTCTGAATTGACTAAGCTTAATACAGAAACTAAAGTTACTCCGGATCAATGGAGAATGACTGATGTTGCTGCAATGCATGAAATTACTACCAGACTTAATATAGATAAGTCTATTAAACTTACATTCTCGGATGCATTGTTAGCTATTGGTAAATATAAAAATCTATTCTCGGCTAATTATATGATGGATCAGATAGTATCACATACGCATTCTCAAGTGGAAGCATCGGATCTTAATTACCATCTATATGATTATATGAAGCATAATGCTTCTATAAGATATATAGGACGCTCCGGTAATTGGAATATACCTAGTCTACATCCTGATGCACAAAAACCATATAATGCATCAGATAGTGATATATCTGCAATAGATAAGATTAGAAAATACGAAACTAATAATATCATACGTATGCCTGAAATATCATATAATGAAGCATATAGTATCGATAAGGTAGCCCATACCGATACATTACAATTAGTAAAACGTGTAGTATATGAATTTGATTTAACTCAACCATATACAACGGATGAACATGGCAACAAGATTTATCCTTATAAATTGGATGAGAATAATAATCGAATTCCTGTGGTATTCGAATCAGATGATGAATATCGAGATTGGCTATATGCTAATGATAAAGCAAAATGGTGGCAATATTTTGGAGAGTTATATAACTCTAGCGAAAATATTAGTATATGAGGAGGGTATTAAAATGCCGCAAATTATAAAAGATAGTCTTCCTTTGATGGAAGTTGTTAGTGGTAGCAAAGAGAAAGCTGCCAGAAATCATGGTATACCTCTGTTTAAAGGCAAGCTGTTTTGTCATAAAGGGTCTATAGATCAGAATCTTGACAAATATGGCAGACCTATATTTGAATTTGTAAATGAAAATACCGTTGTAATAGGTGGAGCTGTACTTGCACTTGAGAAATTATTCTATGGCAATGATACAGCTACTACTGATATAGGATTTATGCCTCAGACTCTCAATGCACAGTTTAATATAAACTCATCTATACAGTATTCAGATAGTGAAACAAGGATTGCTCTGTTTGGCTGTGGTATAGGAGGTTCAGATCTTGAGTGGGGTTCTGTATCAGATCCTGACTTCAAGATGTATTCGTTAGGTAATCCTATAGCTAATGGTACTTCAATGTCAACAGGTGGCACATGGATACCTTTCAGAGTTTCCAATAGTGCTACAATATCTCCTGATGAGACTGGTAATGTACCTACAAATTATTTCTTTAGAATGCCTATAGCTCTTAGTTCTGGACAGAATAGAGGCTATGCTTGGTATCTTAAGGAAATATCTAATACTCCTGTAGTACCTATTAAGTGCTTATGGCAAGATACACTTGATCCTTCTGATGATGGTACAGAAATCACAGGATCAACTCTTACTGATAGCCAGAAACAGCGTACAGACCTCATTGAATGCTTTGGTGAATGCATGCTTACAATCACTGAAGATGACTTTAGAGAATACTTTGTAGCTGCTGGTAATCTTACAAATGCAAGATTTAACCAGATTGGTCTCTTTACAGGTGTAAAGAAAGAGATCACTTCTACATACTATGACTATGTGGGTGTACGACTCTTCTCTGTAGTTAACTTTAACAATGTATCTGTACAAGAACCTTCTACAAACGTATATCTGTATAGAATCTATTCAGCAGTATAAAAATATTTATATATAATAATGATGATAACAAATGTTAGTGTAGGCAAAAAGTCTACACTAACATTAATTTTTATAATGGGAGGTAATCGATATGGGCGAAATCACCGAAATTCCTGCATGGAATTTCCAAGTTTTAATTAACGAATTCGACGACGACAACTATTGGGATTTGTCACTTCAAGAAGATATGCCTGAGGCATATGAAGCGATAACTTCTATAGGCAAGAAGTATTCAGACATATCAGATTATGAAGATGCTCTAGACTTGTACAATAAGTATGAGCCCAAGATTATTAATTATTATGGCGGAGAGAAAGCCATAGATTTCATAATCGACGAGTTTGACACAATTCCTATAGGAATTATCAAACCGCCTAAGCTTAAAGGAAAGCTTAGAGAAAAATATATGCAAGGAACGTTCTATGGAGTTGGTAGATATTATGATCCAATAACTCCTGATGAACAGATCGAGTGGGATAAAGGTCGTTTCGGAGAAGACGGCAATCCTGCAGGTGAAGAAATTCCTTACGTAACAAGATCTCTGAAGAGAGCATTAAGATCTGTTATAGCCAAGAGGAATCATGTAGCAAGTACAGTGGTATTTGATACAGATATAATATCTCAAATCAGAGATGGCAATTATGCATCCGAGAGTGAAAACGAACAGAATAACGTTGGTCGTTTGTCATGTGAAGAGCATTTGGCATTATATGATAAACGTCATAAAGAACAAGATGAGCTACTGACAGATGCCGAGATAAGTGCTATAGCAAGTAATGGTGTAGTAAATACACCTAAATATATCTTGACGGATAGTCAGAAAATACCAATAGATATATTGGTAAAGAAGATAATGCTCAATTCAGGTATGAACCCGATACCTGAAGCACGTCGTAAAACGTTGTCTGATGCAGAGAAGAGAAGACTTACTGCGTACTTGGGTGCAGAGAACGTATATGATTATAAGCATATGCGCAAACTCGTTAAGAAATCCGAGAAGCTTATGAAGCAAAGAGACAAAGAAAAGAAACGCTATGAGGATACCTATGCAAAGCATAGAGCTAATGCCGATAGAGCGTTGCAAACAATGCTAACGTCTAAAAGCAGAGTTTCGAGGATGCTAGGAATAGGAGACGATTGATATGGGAAAGAAGAAACACAGGGGATTACAAATAGTAAATCCCAAGTATATTAATCAGCTCTTATCCAAAATGAATGGAGAGAAACAACCAAAAATATTCTCGAGGATAGAGCGAGATATTCCTGCTGAAGCGAAAGCCGCCTTATATAAAATCACATCAGATTTCTCTATAACTGACTGCAATCTAAAAGCAGACATGATAAAAAAGATAATGTTTGATTTGGGTTTTGTTGAGATAGGCTGCGGTACAAATCGAATCGCATTTAGAAAACACAATTATGTTTTCAAAGTAGCTCTTGACGAAAGAGGATGGATAGACAATATCTCCGAGTATAAAAGAAGTATTGAGTTTCCTCAATATTTCTATAAAGTCTATGAAACAAATAGACAAATAATAGTAGGAGAGTATGTTGAGTTAGTATCGGAACCATATTTCGTAGCACATCGAAATGAGATACGTGCTATTCTTGACATATTGTCAAACTATTATATCATGGACGATGTAGGACTAACAACTAAGAATTATTGCAATTGGGGTATCAGAACCAATAGTGACGGTTCTGAATCTTTGGTATTGATTGATATTGCATATTTCTATCCAATAAGAAATATGGATATGATTACATGTGCATGTGGAGGAAAGATAGTTCCATCTGATGACTTTACGTATTATCGATGCAAGAACTCTGCATGTTCTATGAAGTATAATGTACCAGAGATTTTGAATATGTCAAGGTTTGACTATGATGCCGAAGATGAAGAAGCAATAAGATTCTTAGAGGCAGATGGTACTGAGAAGTATATCAAAGTATCAGGTGTAAACACAGGCGAAGTCCAAACGATAGAAAAGACAGAAGCTGAGCAACTTCTATCTTCCTATAAGGATGCAACATCATTTGATGCATCCTCTGTAAATATCGTTACAGATATAGAATCGTATTGGAATGACAATGACGATGATGACAATGTTAAGAAAGACCCGTATCAATCTTTAAAGTTATAAAATGGAGGACGGATATGGAAGATATTAGAGAGATACCAAGTGAGGAAGAGTGCGATAGAGCGTACGCGGATTACTTAACCTATTGGAAGCATTCACGAAATGCTGAGAGGGCACTATACAGCCTTATCAGGACTAGGTCTATGCTAAAGTCTATGCTAAAGCAAGATTCTGATGAATCGCGTTTACGAGCATACACTGACGAGGAACTGGAGGAAGATCTTCAGGCTAAACCTAAAACTCGTGAGGAATTCATTGAATGGTATAAACAACGTCCATTTTTTACAAGGAGGAACCAAGAATGATTATCATGATACCCGTAACAAAGTTCTATAAGAAGAGGAAGAAGATCTTCCCATTTAGGAACTTCGTAATAGTTAACGCAACCACCTTACCGAAAGTAAGGGATTTGCCTAATGTAATGGCAGAGCATGTCAGAGATGAGGATGGCCTTAGGATATCCAGTATAAAGTCTCTGGCATATCAACTCAATGACAGAGTATTTGACGAGAATGTTCCTATAAGACGTAGGAACGAACTAGTCACACAGACATTTGCGAGTGTTGACTTTGTCGATCTCACAGTTATGATAACTGCATATCAGATCAAACACCCGGATGACAATATATACATCATTCTCGAGGATCTCGCATATGAGAGGTATATCGACAAGTATAGCTCGACAATAAATGACTTCTTTGAGAATCCTATATTTGACAACAAGATTTTCTACACTTGGAATAGTGCAGAAAATATGAAGAACACATTGGAAGCTCAGGTTAAGAAAGAACTCGATGAGTTCGATGTTGACAAATGGAACGACGAAAAGAAAAATCCATTCTATGATTCATATATGGATTTGGAAGACGATGAATATGACATATATCTTGACAATAAGAATATTGCTGAGATTCTTGAGGATTCGACTTCTAATAAAGAGATAAGAGAGCTCTTTATTAGATATGCGAAATATACCAAGAAGCAACTGAAGGCAATGGCAAAGTTTGTCAAGAAGTATAGTAGTAAGGCACAAGAATGAATTACTTAAATGATAGACAATTGTCATATAATTCATCAATTATAGAATATGATATAAAGCATGCGAATATTAATGTATCGAAATACTACAATCTATATAAAGATTTTGAGTATCTCGATACATTAGACGCATTGCCAAAGAAAGATCGTGAAGTTAAATTCGGATTACTTCTTAGGAAGAATCCGAATTTATCTAAGAGCCTAGAGGAATCTTTTAATAAAATCGTAAAAGAATTCCTAGAAGCAAATGATCTAGATATTCTAATGGATGTTTTATCGATAAAGAAAGACGCAGTCTATGTAATAAATCATAAAGTTACACAGACTAAATTCGGACCAGTTGAATTTATACCAAAAAATGTTTATCATGCATTTATCAATATCAATAAACTAGAATTCTATATAGCTTCAGACTATATAGATGTAAAAGGTATTGGTGATAGCTATAGACAACATAAAGATGGTATATTACTAATGATACAATCATTGGTAGACAATTTAGAGCAGAATGGTGATCCAAACGAATATCTTTCTGAATTGGTAAAGTTATATAAAAACAAAAAGTTATCAATAGAGGCGTATAGAGAATTTAACTCTAGGTCTCAGTATAAATGTTGCATTGATGGCATAATGGTCATGATGGATGATATCTCGTATGAGATATTAGATTCATCATGCGATATTTCATATAACTATATTAATATAATCTTACCATTAATAAGATTATTGTTATAAAGGAGCATCATCTATGTACGACAAGAAAGCTTTTATAAAAGGTCTATTATCTCCGCCTCCAAAAGACGTGGAGATAATCCAGATCGATTTGGATACCGCAAACATAACCATTTGCGATATATTTAGAAATTTCAATACATTATTACCTGCAAACTGTAGGGAACGGTATGAAATAAAGAATTCATATAAGGTCTACGCAATTATTTGTAGATCTGAATTATTATCACCATTATCCGGATTAATTTTTATGATCGGTAATAATCTAGAAGTTGATGCATCTTCTAGGAATTATATAATAATGGCGATTAATGAATCTGATATAGAAACCGAAGATAAACTAAATAAAGTTAATGACGCTATAACAGATTTCATGGCTGCTACTATTGTGGATTATATTCCCGATGAGCAGTTTAAGTTATTCTATTGCAGATATATGTATAATGCATATGAGCAATCTCAGGATGACGAACTATACGATTAATTTTGGGAGGAATCGATATGGCTAACTGTTGTTATTATGATTTACGTGCATATGGTAAAACCGAAACCGTTAATAAAGCTATGGAGTTCATCAAGAGTCATTCACCTGAATACGAAGTGCACGATGAGAAACTTTCTGAAGATGGTAAAATGAGAGATGTATATGCGCACGGTTGGTGTAAATGGTCAGCAACTTCTGCATGGAATCTTGACAAGTATGCGCCATTTGATGAACTTTTTGGTGAAGACATAGATGCACTACTCAAGGAAATAATCGATGAGCGTAAAACATTGCCCTCATTATTAGAGATTAAAGATGATATCTCTATCGAGCTGTATACTGAAGAAGACGGCATGGGTTTCGCGGAGCACTATATAATAGTGAATGGCGAAATCAAACTTGATGACACCAGACATTATGAAGAAATATATGACGATGATGAAGAATTTATAGGACACAGTGGCGGCTTTAAGGTATATGATTTCGACTTTGATGTAAATAAGCAAATACCTGAGTACAATGACGAAGTTGATCACCATAGAATAATGGATGGCGGAAACAAATCAGATGATGAAAAGGTAGCTAACAAAGAAGAGTAAAAATATAATTCGCTTGAACTATATTGTAATCATCAATAATTCTCCTTTCTTACATCAAAATAAGCAGTGCCTTTGCACGGGCACTGCTTATTTTTTTGCGCTCTATCACATTAAAATAACTAGGAAGGTGATTTAAATGTTAGTAGCAATCTTCATATGCTTATTATGCATATTACTATTATTAATTGCATCACTATTACCAAATATAATTAATAAACCACATAAAAGTAAATTAGACGAATTAACATTTGAGGAACTATTTGAGATAATTAACATTATCATCAATAATGAAATTTCTCTATATGAACGTAATATATTTGATAATGGTGGTAAGATAATAGACAAGGCATCTTACGATAACTACTATAAAGACATTTTTAGAAATGTGTTAGAATCTTTATCAGATGACTTAGTAAATCATGTTACTGTCTATCTTAATAAAGATAGTTTCTATAGTATGATATCTAGAGAGATTATGGTCTATTTAAATTCAAAAGTACTTTAAAATGAGTAGAGATGAGAATAAATCATCTCTACTCATTCTTCTTTTTTGTGTCATCCGTTAGAGATTTCATACTATTCAATGTTTCTGCCTCACCTGATAATTTTGATAGTCCACTCATTCCTTCTGAAATTGCTTTTAAGACTTTAAATAAGTTTGTCATATTCATAAGATATTCAGTTATTCTATCAGAGCCAATAAAGCCAAATAACATAGCGATACCATATTTTAAGATGTGATTAGTTTGAGTATGCTCTGGTAATAAGTATTCAGCTATGAGTATTACTAAAGACGGAACTATAGACGAAGATAATGATAATCCGAAATCGGATAATACATGCCTACGCTTTCTAGACCTTTCATTCTTATGTAAATACTCGGTTTTAAAATAGATGCCACAAATAGCACCCATTACACAAGGAATATACACTAAGGCAAACTTAAATAAAAAGTCTAATAAATTATAGATGTCATTAGATATCGGCTTCAATTTAAACACCCCCAGATATGAAGAGTTTAATATAATGTTCTCACGATATGCACTAGGACAAATCGTTAATTCTAGGAGGTGTTAATGAAATGGATAAAATTTTCTTCGTTGCAGCTACCTCTATATCACAAATGTATGGCAATGTTATTAATGCAGTACAGATGTATCTGGAGCATAATATGCCAAAAGGTTTTCTTGCAGATAGAAGCATAAGTACAAAAACGTCATTTAGATACTTTAGACGTTATTTACATACACATAAAGAATTTGAAGCTAAGCAAAGACCGTTTATGATAATAAGACCCACTGTAGAGAATTATGATAACGCAACATCCAATGATTTTTTATCAGGCACTCAGATAGTATGGCATCAGGGTGTAGCAGGTGGTTCTGGTCTTGCTAAACAGAATTTCTTTTCCGATAATGATTTTGGCATTGGACTGGCATTCAAAATAAATAGATATAAAATAAATTTTGATATAGCGATTCAGTGTAATACATATTATTCAGCATTAGATTTATATAATTATCTCAATAATACATTTGTGTTTAATAGATCTATCTATATACCAACATCTTTGGAATCTTTAATACCCAAAGCATTATTATATCATGTATGCGAAATAGTTGGTATTAATTTAGATGATAAGAATAATATTCCTGTATTGACTCATTACCTTAGAAAACATGCATCTTATCCTATATCATATAAGATGAGAAATTCTACTAGTAGTGATGAGTACTTTTTATTTTATCCGCAGAATATTATTTCAACATTCACGGATCTTCAATGTGAAGAGATGAATAGAAAAAATATGGTAGAAGACCCTACGAATGTTACATTTAAAATAGAATGTGAATTTAATGCAATCGCATCTTATTACGCTTGGACTAGACGAGTTCTTCATAAGAAGCTTAAGTTATGTCTCCATGAATCGGATCATAGTGCATATATACCTCTCTATACATTTGAGAGAACATTCCAAGATCATCCATATATAGAGAAAGGTTATACTCTATATAGCTCTAATATAATAAAGACAGAAAAACAAAATGAAGGTAAAGATGATACATTTAGTATAACTGAGTGTATACAGCCAGATTTAAAACGCGTGATGGATGATATCATTGCCAATGGTAATGATATGCAACTATTGTTAATACCTAGACTTATTATGAATGATATAGATGGTCAATATGAATCTGACTTCTCTATAAATTGGTCTAAGTATGAAATGACTATAAAGAATTCAGATCCATATAAGACATATAGATTTATAATATATCTGAATCTTGCATATTACAATTCATTTGCAGTAAATGATATTACCATAACAGATCAACAAAATCTCGATGGCAAATCATATACAGGATATCCAATAAAGCCATGACGAAAAATAACTCTATAGGGTAGGGGGACCTATAGAGCTATTTTCCCGTGAAAATGAAAGTTTCCGTTTAATAAAAAGAGGTTAATAATAGGAGCTGACTTTGAATGTCAGTTATGCACTTGTTATACGTTTTATATAAATAAGCGGAAAATTATTCCATGGGGAATACTCATGGAATAATTTTCTACCAGTTTCAACTTGGAGGTATAAAACTTTAGGTCCGTATAAGGATTTGTATAATGAATTACTATCATATTGTTATCCGTATTTATTTTATAATGATATGTATATTCTAATAGTGCCAATCAACAAAATGTGTGTTGTTTATCATAAGGAGGTGATATAATGAAATACACATATGGATTATGTCGTGGCAGGCACGACATACCTGATGTGTCGGACTTTCTGTTCGATACTCAGGTAAATCCCCTCGACGTGGATGCGCTCACTGAGCATGTCCGCAGCGAGCTCCCCGAGGATTGTGACCAGTTAACCCTGTACGCCACAGGGCTGACGGTTGCTCTCCTTGCGGTCGTGACGATTTGCCAGCAGCGAGACATTGGTCTCACTGTGATGCATTTCGATCGCGACAGTGGTGAATATTATCCGCAGATAATATTCACCACGGAAACCTGTCCCTGCTGTGGCGGGAGACAGATTCGCGGGGGATATGCCTGCAAATGGTGCGGTGCAACCTGATTATAGGTTACACCACACCGGAATATAAGCATAATTGGCGATGCTTATATTTTTTTTGTCTTTGCAACAGATCTGGTTCTACTAGAAGTAGTCTTAGTAGTAGTTATAGTTTTAGATGTCGACATTCCTGCTCTTTTAGTCTGAGCATTGGATATCTTTACAGGAGAGAATTTCTGCAATAACTTTTTGAAATCTTCTTCAGATTTATATTGACCTCTCTTTTCCATAACCCAATCTGAATTACGAATAAATACTGCCAAGTCATTACCACTTTTGATAGGTAATGCAGTCCTAGCTTTACCCATAAGAGTAATTTCATTTAATTCTTTTAGATATATGATTGCAAAGCATAAACCTTTTTCCA